>NBJMC04202__coassemble_1428_pt1 | contig 31263 bp, 24 predicted proteins | sample NBJMC04202__metabat2_high_PE_003 | metagenome-assembled genome bin NBJMC04202
CCTTCAACCAGGATCTTATCTCCCGTTCCCAGAAGACTTGCCGCAAGCTCCGGATTCTGTACAAACTTCTGCCGGACAATTTCCTCCATTATGCCAATCTTGACCTGTTCCCAATCTGGTCTTATTGGAACCTTGCGCCCAATCTCTTTGCTTTTAGCGGGTCCATACTCTGTAAAAGCAGCTTTATCTTCTTTCGTCATGCATTTCTGTGCCTGAAATGCAGATTCCCCAGAACCATAAGTAAGTCCTTGATATGTGATTGGGCACTCGTAAAAATTACTTAAAAATTTATATTCTTCTTCATGAAAATCAGTGATTGCGTTCCATGGAATTCTTCCATTTCCGTCCAACAACTCCCAAGCCGCTTCTGTTACCATTTCACTGGCAGTCTTATCATGATTATATAATCTCTCCCAAAAAGAGCTGGAGCTGACAGCACGAATGTCATCTGGAACGGAAAACACCACGAATCGATCCCAGTGCTCTGCCAGATAGGGACTCATACTCTTTATTTCCTCCAGGTTGTCCTCTCCCCGTTTAGCTACCAGGACACAGAAGTCTTTCAAGAATTCATCAATTTTGTGCCAGCGGGGAAGCACATAGAGTTTGTCACTGCCAGTAACAAAATAGAGCTGATCCTGTGGATATTTTTCCTGAAGTTCCGTCAGCATTTCATAGTCATATCGGATTGTCTCATAGTTCATTTGCAGTTGGTCAACAGTCAGATTTTCCTCCCCGCAGAAGCTTTCCAACATCGTTAACCGCATATCATCGCTCAATATAGCCTGCGGCGTCTTCCGCTTTTTCATTTTCTTAGCTACGTACTGGAAGGAAGTCGGAACGAAGATTCCGAGCCTGGCATCCACAGCTTTCACCGCAGCCTTCATTAGCTTTAAATGGGCAATCGTCGGAGGATTAAAACTTCCGCCCAAAACTACAATTTTGTTTTTCATTTTTGTACCCGCTCCTTTCCTTTTCGTTTTAAATTACAACGACGAGGCAGTTTGGCGTAAACATATTTCTTTTACAAGCCAGATTGCGGCACTCTGTGGCTACCTTATATTCGCACAGTCGAAAGTCGTCGTAAAGATCCTCGGCTAGTTCTGTCATAACATCCAACAATCCAGCATCTGGGGGTACTTCTCCTGAATGGACAACAGTCCCAGATAAGCGCCGAGAAGATGGCCGGTGATCACACCGGTAGAATTATACCTACCGCCATGATTGACTGCTATAAGCAAGGCTTTGTCAGGAGTATCCTAGTATTTACTGCGCAAAAGGCGGCAAAGGCCAGAGTGCGTCACCGCCCCAGCCCTCTCCCAGGGCGTGGATGGCATCAAGGTCGCTTTCACTCCCCGTTGCAAGCTGTAATGCCATCTGGATCTTTTCCTAGATGCCGGCAGATGGCGCCCAAGTTATGGGGCGGTGCTTCCGGCATCAGATGATGTTCCTAACAGCATCGCTCCAGCCCCTGCACACAGTCTTCTATGATCTCTTTGCCTGCCAGCAAGGAAACCCACTCCTGAGGAATTCATCGTACCCATAATAAAGTCCAGCCAGTCCACCAGCAACGGCGGCTGTTGAGTCCGTATCGTATCCCATGTTGACACACTTCAGCACACAGTCCTCATAGTTTTCTATTCGAAGCAGGCACCATATGCAATTTCCAGTGTTTCCACTACATAGCCGCCGCTTCGGATGGATGCTTCATCCCGCCAAGCAACAAACGCCAGATCTTTCCAAGTGCCCGCGATGGGCATAAAGCACCTGTGTCTGCTATACCACGCCAATGCCTTCTCCACCCCGTCGTGTACGGACACGGGAATGGTTTCGCCATCCAAAGTACAGCAGGCAATAGAAACATAGATGCCGCAGGCAGACTGAGCCAGAGGGTGCCGGTGAGTCAGGCCGGATAATTTGTGGATTTCCTGCATCGCCCTGGTGGATTCAGCAACTATTTTTCCGCATTTCCCGTACAGGACAAAGGCAACCGGCAAAATCCGCATTAAAGTGCCATTTCCGTTCTCTTCTATTTTGTTGCTGCCGCACAGTGCAGGGGTCACCCCGCGTTGATAGCGGTGGATTGCTTTGGCGCAGGTGTGTCCAAAATCAAAGCATTTTCCGCCGGGTGCATATGCCCCGTATTCAAACCACTGCCGAAAACGCTTCATTATATCATGGGTGTGAAAATAGCCCGCGTGAGAAAGGCTCTTTGCCAAACACAGTTTCATACTGCTGTCATCAGACCAGAATCCCACACTCTGTCCCCGGATTCCGCCATCGGACATGCCGGTGATAGGGTGTTCCTTCAGATCTTCCCGGGTGCGGCATTCCGCCGGTACGCCCAATGCATCCCCGATGCACGGTCCATAGATCCCATCCCGGATCTTCGTCACTATGCGTCCATCCTTATTGGTATTTTCCATTAGCCCCGTGCCCGGTTAACCCTGACGACAGTTCCCTGTTTATCCACCAGGGCCATCTTTGGTTCCCAGAACCGGCATTACGACCCTGTGACACCGATTCACTTATTCTACTGTATGTGGTTAAGCGCCACTCTTTCCGTATTAACCAATCCCAAGGATCAGGCGTCCTTCTGTATTATCGGAAAAAGTGGTACTGAATTCCCGGAAGAGGCTGTGCCGTTCTAACGGACCAGGCGGTAACCGTCAGTTGATTCCCTTCCAGCAACAGCTCCACTACATTTCCATCCGTCGGGCTTCGGGCAGGTCTTCCATCCTGCTGCAGCAAGGTGGTAGGCCGGATGCTGCCGTCGTTGATGTAGATGTGATTTCTGCTCTCATCATACTCCACACAGGGAATTGCGCTCTCCATTGACACATGCGTATGACCGGATAGGAAGATCACGTTCTGGTGGGCATTCAGGATCTCCTGCAGCTGTTTATCTCGGTGCAGATAGGGTCTGTCGGTTCGTTTGGGATTGTGGGACAAAAGGGGCGCATGACACAGAAGGATGTGCCATGGGGCATCGCTGTGGTTCAAATGATGCTCCAGCCACCGGAACTGCGCTTCCTGTGGGAAGACGAATTTTCGCCAGTGGGTCACACAATTTAGCCCCAGGATTTCAGCTTCCCCCACATGAACTGCCCATCCGCCGCTGCTGTCCAGCTCTGCCGGATGGGATTGCCGCCCCAGCAACCACTGCGCCAATGCAGAATATGTACTGATCTCTTCGCAGATCATGGGGCTCGGATAGCGTGGATAGTCATGGTTCCCAGCAACAGCCAGAACCGGTGTCACCGGCAAGACCTCCGTAATGCAGGTGCGCATCTGCATGAATTGCTCTGGTGTTCCATCATTGACCAGATCGCCTACCAGCAATACCAGATCCGCGTCATGCCCCATCCGCAGAGCCTTCCGCACCAGCCATGGCTTTTTATTCAAATGCAGATCGCTCATTGCAAGGATTTTTATGGGCACTCACCACCTGAACTATACTGCCACTATTATATTTTTACGCAATTGCATGCCGCACCCGGCATCCGCGGATCGATGCTGACGGCAACTGCGCCATCAGAATACAGCGCAGCTCTAGTGTCTGCTCTCCCGGTCTGCAACCGCATTTCTGGCTTTTTCGTACCGCGCATCAAAGCGTTTATGGAATTCTCGCCGTTCATGGTTCGAAAAGTTGTGGATCACTTCAATGCCAGGTATTTCCCGCAGGTACTCATCCAAAAGCCACCAGTCGTAATACGCCTCCCGCCCGAATCCATCTTCATCGGGGCCATCCTCATCGCACCAGGAGGACACTTCTACCAGCCCGTTTCGATCAACGCCGTAGAGATGGTAGAACCGGGTCGGATCGAAAAATCCGAATCCCATGGCTCTGAGGAGGCGACCCGGATAATCCCCCCTCAGGTCTGAAGCGACAGCAGAGGGGATCTGCATCCGGGGATGCCGGACAAACCACTGTTTTTTCCACGCCTCCGCCAGTGGATTGCCGTATTGACAGGCGCGATATCGCCAGAAGTTGGCAACGCAGGCACAGAAATCCGATGAATCCTGCGCTGCATATGCTTCCGCCAAGTCGAGCATTGCCCGGGCAGAGCCCTTTGCACATTGTGCCGCCAATTCAGCAAAGCTGGGTTCCTCCCAGAATGCTTCACTTGGCAACGTTATGTTCGAAGCTCGGGTCAAAAGATCCATACCGTGCAGATTCAGCTGCAATTCATAATCCGCAGGTTCTCCATCGAGCTCAATTTCCACCGCCCCGCAGTTGTAGAGCATCCCAGCGGGGAGAATGTGCCTCGCGCAGTACATATCCAATTGCTGCAGCTCCTCGCATCGCCAGAATGCCTGCTTCCCGATTTCCTTTAGGGAAGCAGGGAGTGTGAGCTGCCGAACCTTCGAAGAAAAAAACGCGAAAGAATCAATCGTTTCCAGCTGAGGCGGCAGCTCGAGCGTCTGCAGCGGTGCATCATCGGAAAATGCGCCGGCAGCCAGGCGTTTCACTGTCGCAGGTACCGTATAGTGAAGCTTGGATGGATGCCCAAAGTATCGGTACAGCACAGATTTTGTACAGTCGAACAATGGAGTAGAAATGGAGAGTCCGTCAAACGTCCCGGCGACCGTCTCACTGAGGCTGTCTGGAAGGTCTAGCGATTGTATCGCTCTGCACTCGTAAAACACGCCGGATCCCATCTTTTCCAATCCATCATTCAGCTTTACCTTTCTCAGATTGGGGCACTGGGCAAAGGCAAATGCGCCTACAGTCCGGACACTGGCCGGAAGCGTTACCCATCGGAGATCCTTTCGGCTCCGAAAGGCATTATCCAGAATTTCTACCGTACCCTCCGGGATCATTGCATGTCCCAATATATCCACCACAGCATTCTGAGCTGACAGCTTGGATGGTACTTGGGATCGGGACGGCGCTGTCTTTTTCTGGTGTAGGCAATTTCGAAATTTCTCAAATGTATCCACGTTTCATCAGCTCCCTTTTTCTCTATGGACTGCCTCTGTCCAGGAAGGCAGAGAAGTGCCGCACTGTCCGCGCCTAGAGCGTATTCCAGCAGACCCACTGTGCTTCATAAAGGCCCGGGGGCGTCAATCGTTCGAGCATACTGCAGATTGCCGCCTCTGGAACGGCATCTGACCGGCTGTTATTTCGTCTCAGCTGTTCCGCCCAAGTGGTTTCCAGATACCGGATCACTGTAGAAGCGCCATAGTCAGCGAAAAGCTGCAATTGATGCTGCCGCACCTGGGGGGTGAGGTTTGTGGAATTCCAAACAAAAGGCTGCTTCCGGCGGAGCAGTTGACGAGCCCTGTCTCGTGCGGCGTTTGCCACAACCGTCTGGGGGTCTGTCGGCAAAATACGGAGTTCCTTACGAATATCGTCCAACGAGATGACCGGGAGTTCCGGATAGTTGGATGCAATCCAGGTGTCTTTTCCCGTGCCGGGCAGACCGGAAACCATCATCACAGGCCCCCACGTGTCATCATACAGTGGGATCTCCGGTGTGATGTCCCGGCCTGAAAGATAGGCAAACCGGGTGTGCGCGGTAGGAAAGGGGTACGGAGCGGCATAACACCCCATCTCTTTCGCCAGTTCAGCGCAGAGCGCAATCTGATCCAACAGCTGCCCCTTGTCGGCGCAGATCCGCCCCAGAACATCGGCCCGAGCCAAGATGCACAGCAATGCCACAGAAAAACCGGGGCACAGAGCGCCATGGGAAGCGACGGCCCGCAGCCGCTGCGGTGCGTCTGGATCGTCTATGATGTGGGTGGGCATGGTGTGGTGTCGAATGAGCAGACAGATCATTTCCCGCAGCCGTTGGCTGGGGCGCGTTCCGCAAAGCCCTACGTTCTGCCACAGAAACACTCTGGCCAAGCTGGACCCTGCGGCTGCATGGCGGGGCGAGATCCAGCGTCCATCCTCCAGCCGGGTGGTCTGCGGCTTTCCAACATCATGGAGCAGCGCCGCCAGGAACAATGCTGTGCGCAGCTCTGCATCCAGACTGCGAAAGTCCGCCATATTGGTCAGTGCCTGGCAGACCAGTTTGGTATGCGTCCAGACATCGCCCTCGCCGTGGTGCAGAGGGTTTTGCTGCGTCTGCGCCATGGCTGCTATAAAGGGCTGCAGACGCGGTTCCAGACCGGGCCAATCGATGACCCAAGAAGGCGGCGCCGGTATCAGCCGATTCAAGGCGTTCATGTCGTTACCTCCCCGGAAGCGTCGGCGCAAACAGAGCCTCTACCGGAATGGCGATTCCATTGGGGACGATGGGACGATCTAACCAGTGCGTTTGAGAGACTTCTACGGTTTGCGTAAACGTAGCGCGAACGTATTTCAGCCGATCCACAACCTGGCCATCCGCCTCGACCTTAATATACAGGCCCTCCATCAAATCAGAGGGATCTGTCTCTCGGCACTGTCGATCCGGATCCAAGTCGAGCTTTTTACTGGTACGCCGCAGATTCTCGGTTTTTTCGGGGCTGATAAACTTGGATGACCCCAGCAGCGCCAGCAAATCCTCCGAACGATTGAAGATGCCCTCCGCCAACACCGGTACCGAGACCACCGGAAGATCCCGAAGCAGCGCATGCCGCCGCTGCGTGGAGAGGTAAATGTCCTCCTGCCGGTCCAGTACATCAAACTCCAGAAAATAATGGGGAAGCCGGTCGTAATAGACCGTATGCTTGGCATAGAGCCATTCCCCGTAGAGGATATACCGGGATCCCAGCACGCCATAGAGCGCATCCCGATGGATCGCAGCCCATTGCTTGAAGAGGTTGTAGTGCCGCTCCCGGTAGCCGCCGGTCAGGTAGTGACCGCGGCTCTGCAGCAGCAGCGCACCATCTTCGCCGAAGGAAATGGCGGTATTGGCTCCGTCGACTTTTTCCTCCACAACCAAGTGTCGTCCGGCGATAGAGGAAAAGGGAATCTGGGAAAGATCTTCATCCCCGGGCTGGAGGCGTGAGCCAACCAGGTGCGGTGTTCGAGGATATTTGATTAAAGTATGACTGCTCATAAAAATTTCTCCTCGATTGTAGCTGTAAGCAGAAGATGGCCGTTGACGCCGCTAAAGTGGAGCCGGCTGCATCCGGCATGTGTGAAGAGCTCCCTCAGCAAGTCACGGGTCAATAGGTGGATGTGTTCCGGATTGTTGTCCGGCTTGGAAGGTACGCTGACTACAACATATCGCCGTGCCAGCCCCACAGCATTTTGGATTGCGGCTGCAACGTCTGGAATATGTTCCAGTACCTCCAGCAGCGTCACCACATCATAGCGGCGCTGACCGCCGTCCCATCGGCACAAATCGGCTTCCAGAGCCGTCAGCGTATCGAGGCCGCCGGCAGCCATTCGCTGAAGCATCTGTACGCGATGGGGCAGCAGGTCCAGCGATGTCACCGGAACCGCAGGAAATTCTTCCAGGAAAGGGAATAAGAATGCGCCGCGGCCTGTGCCCACGTCCAGTAAGCTCTCTGGTTGGATGTTGCGCAAAAAGCCCAGTACAGCGCGTACCCGTGGTAAATATTCCTTTTGCTTAAAGTGATACATCCCCAGATCTGCAGCTTCTCCCGCCAAGACAATGGTCTCAATCTCCGGCGGTGTCAGCTGTTCCAGCGGTTTTCGCACTAACGCTTCGGGGAGTAGGTCTGGCTGCTCCGCCGCCACGCCTCGAATATAGGCAACAGCCAATTTTGCCTTGTAGCGTTCCATTGTAGCCTCCTTGTCCTTGGTGCAGGCGTTTTCACATACAGAAACTATACCATAATCATTAGACCACGGAAACCACGCTAGCTCTAAATACTAATGCATTCTTTGGTGATGCGCCAGGAGCAAAACGGCCGTATCGTGAAAGTGCATGCCCATCATTACCCGTACAATCCGGTCCGGATGTGTTTCCCACCAGTTTCCAACCTCCTGCTCAAAGTCGAAGTCTGAAGTCAGTTCAGCCAAATGGAAGTCGATCTGATACACAGAAACATGTTCATCGGTAGCCTCAGTGCAATGGAGCTGCATACTGTCAATCCCAAACCGCTTGTTGATCAGCTGGTTTGCCCTGTTCCGCGTGACACAGAGATATCCATTGGCGTTCGCAATCTCCAAACTGCTCAAATGCAGGCCTGCCAGCATTCCATTGAGCTGAGCAAAGTCGTTCTCGCTTCTTTCCTTAAAATTCACGTTCAATTGGAACATCCTCTCACCTCCACTCTCGATAATGGTTCATATCCCAAAAGCTCTGATAGGTCAGGGCCTGCATGGGAAGTAACAATTCCAGTTCCGAAGGACCCAATGCTGCCCGCAGGCGTGCCGCATCCGCTTCGGAGTAGGATCCCGGTTTGTAATAGGCCAGGGTGATATGGGGCGTCAGACCGTAGCCCAGCGGCACCACGGCCTCCAATTCCTGATACATCCGGTCCAGCTGCCTCCAGCTGTCTGCATCCGACGGCTCCAGGCCCAGGACAACGCTGGTGTGGACGAGATTGAACGTTCGAGTTGCCCGCATTTGAAGAGGCGGCTCGTTTTGCCATATCTGCAGCAGCGGCAGAACCTGATCCTTGACCCGCGCCATATCCCGCACCAGAGCTTCTGAATGCACAGAACCGTTGACCAAGTCGTGCAGCGTCATATGGAATGTATCGGCGGTCAGGGGCTGCGACAGCATATGGCCAACCTCACAATACAGCCCGCGCTGCAATCCAGCCAGGGCAAGCTTTGTGCACGCATCCAGGGAAAAAACCACCGTGCTGCCAAAAAACGGACGGAAGCTGCCATCTGGATCCACTTTATTTGATAGAGAAGAATTTGTTGTAAAGAAGCCTCCGGGGACACTGTCACCGATGTAGTGTTCCAGTAAATTCAGCATATTGTTCCCTCCAACAGAGTTTCTCTGGCACGTTCCCAGGTCAGCCGATTGGCATAGATTGGATCCACATTCTCATAGAGCCAGTCCAGACCGGCCTGGATCCGTGGCGGACGGTGATAGGTACGGTGGGCATCTGTGCCTAAATAGTCGGCACGGCGTGTCAGCACCAACTGCCGAGCCCAGGTGCGGATGGCAGGGTCTATCTCTTCAGACAGACTATAGACGTTGAGCTGTATCCTGCCGCCCATTGCTCGAAATTCATCGATATGTCCTGTTTCAACTTGCAGATAGGGATAGCGCTCGGCATGAGCTAGAATGGGAACATAACCGTTTCGGACCAGCGCATCCGTACAGAGCTGCAGATCCGTGGCTCGCCCCCAGGGAGAGAGCTCCATCAGTACGTAAGCTGTGCCGTTCATAGTGGGAAACAGCCCCGCCTCCAACGCGTCCAAGATGCGCCCCATCTGTCCAGGTTCGCAAAGCACCTCGCAGCCCAGAACCAGAAGGAGCTCCGGCCACAGGCCAGCGGCAGTCTGCTGAAGCAGCTCAAAACGCGATCGAATCTCCTGCGCCAACACGCGAAAACTGCCGCTGTGAGGGGTGGCGAAAACGGCGCCAATTCCCTGCTTCCGCGCCATGCGCAGCAGATCCAGCGCCATCGGCAGATCCAGCGCGCCGTCGTCCACACCTGGGATCACGTGCATATGCAGATCGACCATCTCAACGACGGGGTGGCTTGGCGTAAACATATTTCTGCTCCCAGGCCAGGTCTCGGGGTTCCGTGGCCGCCTTATATTCATTCAGCTGACAGTCGTAGTAAAGATCCTCGGCCAGCTCCGTGATAACCTCCAGCAGCTCCAGCTTTTGAGTGTACTTCTCCGGAATGGCCGACAGCCCCAGATGGGCGCCGAGCAGATTGCCGGTGATTGCGCCGGTGGAATCGCTGTCGCCGCTATGATTAACAGCAGCACGAAGGGCGGCGTCAAAATTGTCGCTGTGGCGCAGGGCGCAGTAGACAGCCACCGCCAGCGCCTCATCGCCGCACCAACCGGCGCCCAGTGTGTGGATGGCCTGCAGGTCGTCGCTGCCTGCATCTGCCAGCGCCACGGCCTTCTCAATGAGACGGCAAAAAGCCGGTAATTCTTCGACCCAGAAGAAAATCTGCCTCATGGCCTCCAGCCCATCCAGTACCGCTTCGCGGAGAGAGATGGCATCGCTGTGAGCGAGAAGCCGCACCATATGAGCCAGCAGCGCCGCCGGAATATAACCCATGGGGTGGCCGTGGGTCAGGGCGGCAATCTCTGCGGCCATCAGGTCCGCCGCCATGCCCGCCATGCGAGAGCTGCCGAAGTAAAGTCCCACCGGTGCAACGCGCATCACACCGCCGCAGCCCTTGCTGTGGTTGATGGGGCTGATGATGCCCCCGTCGCCGCCTTCCTCCAGTGCCGCAAGACAGGTATTGCCCGGGGCACGCCTGGCGTAGAGTTCCGGCACGTTCAAAAGCCAGCAGGAGATAAACCGCTTGGCAGCCGGATAGTTGGCCGTCTGGGTCTTATACCACTCCCGGTACGCCTCGGCAACATAGCTGGGATAGGGGCCCAGGATCCCCCGCAGACAGCCCCGCGTCGTCGCAAAGAGCAGTCCATTGGCAGTAAACAGCGTCATCTGGGTGTCGTCAGAAATCTGCGCCACGCCGTTTCGCAGGGCGTATTCGGAGATACCTTTCGCACCGTATGTATGATGGAGCATGTTCTCCGTCCAGAATTCCACCGGATAACCCAGCGCGTCGCCGGCAGCGCCGCCGATAAGACAGCCGAGAAATTTGTCCAGTTTCTTCTGCTGGGCTTGATGATCCAAGGCGGTATTCCACTTGCTCTCACAGCCGGCATAGCGAATTTCATCCAGTTCCCGCCAAGATGGGTGCTGCATGTCCTGCCTCATTTTGATTTCCCCCATTCTCGTATAAATTATAATCCAATAGAATTAATGTGACGCATCCTGCGTTTAACTCGTTTGATCCCAATTTTCAGCGCTTCCACTGCCGACTGATGCTGTGTGTTGAATGGCTGGGAAAGGGTATATCGGTCACGGCTGGAGCAACTGTGAAGCATGGTTACGCCTGGGATTTTCTGCAAATGCTCATCTGGGAGCCACCAGTCGCAGAGTTCCTCATCGACTTTCACGTGGAATAGATTTGTGAGCATTTTGATATATACCAAACCTGAAATATAGACGAGACCATAATTTACGGCGCTCCTGCTTCCAACACCCGGAAGCAGGCTGAGTATAGCAGTGCCAATGGAATTCGTGATAATAGCGGCTTTAACGTCATCGCAGGATTGAATATAGTTTACCATATTTCCCCCGGCATTTTCACCAGTGCAACAATTTCTCTCTGAGCTACTCATAATTTTTTCTTTCCTAGTGCGCATGAATATTACTGTCATCACGTATGCCCTTTTCCAACGCAATTGATGTTTTTACTTGGCAAGAGTTTCTCTGTGTTGGTCAGAGAATAACATGCATCTCCCTCTCATTCCGCATAAAAATTCCGACTGCGGAAGTATTTTGCGTCGCGCCTCAGAAGCTGTGATATTATACATTAAAAAAGGAGGAGAGATTACCATGACAGAGCAGAAGCAATTTTTACAAAATGAATTAAATAAAGAAGAAGCAAAGTACATAAAATCATACATGTTCATCAAAGGCTTCGCGGTAGGCAAAAATCTTAGAGAAACCCAGATCGCTTTGACCTTAGCGCAACGGCTCCACGAAGGCCAGCATCGCAAGGACGGTACACCTTACCTCTCCCACCCGCTAAAGGTCTGCTCGACGCTTATCAGCTACGGCATTGATGATGACGCAACCCTGGCGGCAGCGCTGCTTCACGATGTATTGGAGGACTGTTCCGATCGGCTGCCCGGCGGTGGTGAGGATTTGGTGCAGGTTTACGGCTTGAGCCGGGAAGTGCTGGAGCTCATCGAGCGCCTGACCAAGTGCTCCGGTCTGGACGATTCTCAGCTGGCGGTCTATTTTCGCAATATTCAGTGCTGTCCGAAAGCTGCTCTCATTAAACTCAGCGACCGGCTCCATAACAGTTCTACTCTTTATAACTTTACGCTGCCCAAGATGCGCAAGTACATCCGAGAGACCGCAATGTTCCTGGTACCCATGGCCTCCTATTGCAAAAAATACTATCCGGAGTACGCCAATGCCTTTAGCATTCTCAAGACCAGCATCGACAGCATGAACCACAGCATGGACGTTATGCTCCAGAAAATCGAGATGCTGTCAGCTTCCAATGCAGAAACGACTGGAGATTAAAGTCGTAACCTGTTGCTTCTTCTGGGAATCTATGTATAATAAAACCATCAGATTACTGGAAGGAGTCCGTAGCATGCAGGGACAATACGAGACCAGAATTTCCCAGCGAAATCTCTCGCAGATTCGCGGGCAGCATATGACGCCGTCGGAACTGATCAGCTTTCTGCAAGCAGGCGCGCTCTACCGCTCTTTTGCCGATGTACTTCGGTCGGTATACCCAGGCGAAGATTTGGCCGATCGGCTTAAAGCGCAGTTGTCAGCCCAGGCTGAGAAGCCACTGACGCCGAAAGAGCTGGATTCTCTCCGAAAGAACATCTCCAATTGGCTCAAAGGAAGCGCAGTCCCTCAGAAACGGGAGCAGCTTTTCAAAATATGTTTTGCGCTGTGCTTGGGTGAAGCAGAAACCAGTCGTGTGCTGGCCAGCGCCTCAGACACAGGGATTCACTATCGCAACCCCCAGGAGTTGGTCTTTGCCTTTGCCCTGCGCACGGGACTGTCCTATCGAGAAGCCGCGGCGCTGGATCGGGAAATGGCAGAGATTTATCAGCCGGCGGTAGAAGCTGCTGAAAAAGCGCGTGCTGCCCAATGGAAAGCAAGGGAGCAAGCCTATCATGACCGTCGTACGGCGGCCCGGCAGAAGAGACAGCAGCGGCAGCGGCAAGGCGGCTGGGCTGAAACATATATGGCACATGACACAGAAACGCCGCCGGACTTTTTCACCCGTAGAATTAGCCGCCGTTTTGAGCGAGTCACCGACCGCGAAGAGCTCCGACAGTTTTTTCTGGAAGTCGGCACGGATCTTGGACAGATTCATGAGAGCGCCTATGAAAAATTTTGGCGCTTGCTGATGACCCTCCAGGAACCGGATGATGTGATTCTTTCTGACCATGGCTCAGAGGCCTATTCGCTGGATCGAGTCGCCGAGGACTATTTTCGAATGCATGTACCGCTTACCAAAAATACCACCCAGTTTGATGTTCTGCAAAAGGCCATCAAAAAGAATTGGCCTGGTGCTACAGAGCTTCAGAAGATGAAAAGTCGAAAAATTGATGTGAGCCGCAAGGCCATGGTGCTGCTCTTCCTCATCACAGAGGACTTCCTCTTTTCCGAAGATCTAAATGAGATCGGCAGCGAAATCGATGCTTCCTGGCTATCGCTGGAGGATGAGACGTCGCGAGACAGGCTGGAAACCGCCTTGAGCAAGCTTAACCTCTTCCTGGAGACCTACGGCATGAACCAGTTGGATCCTGGTAATCCCTTTGACTGCATGGTAATCTATGCCTTAGCCTCTCCTTATGAGGATGATTTTTTGACCGACAACTTCAGCAGTGCCTTGCAGACACTTTTTTCACAGGACATTGCACCGACACATGGATGAAATAGGAACCTACCATGGAGCAATCACGAACACCCCTGCCGCCGGGCAGCTTATTGATATTGGGCGGCATTTCCTACCGGTTGGATGCGATTGAAGGCTGCGGCAGCAGTGCCATTGTCTATCAAGCCACCTATCCGGACAATTTGAACCCCGAGGCGCTGCATCGCGTTTTGGTAAAAGAGCTGTTTCCCGTCTATGCCAATGGCAAGATTCACCGGGCGGCGGATGGCGGAATCGTATGCGCTGCGGAAAGCAGCGGGGTTATGGAAGAAGCCCGGCGACGCTTTCGCATGGGTAATCAGGTAAATCTGGAATTATTGCAGCAGAATCCTGCGGCAACAGCAGGAAACCTTAATTCCTACGAGGCATATGGCACGTACTACTCCGTTCTCTCGCTACACGGCGGCGAAACATTGCTCCATCGTCTGAATGCACAGCACCAGCTCCCTGTACGTGAGGCAGCTGTGATTATGCGTCAAATGCTGCGGGCGCTGGAATGCTTCCACAGCCGCGGATTGCTCCACCTTGATATCAGTCCAGATAACATCTTGCTCTTGCCCGAGCAGGTGCTGCTGATCGATTTTAACAGTGTCTGGGATACCCGAGACGATGACGGCGATTCATTTGCCTTCAGTCATAAGCCGGGCTATTCCCCTCCGGAGGTACTGCTGGAGAACGCACAGGAGATCTGTCCGGCGACGGATCTCTATGCCTGCTGCGCTGTTTTTTTCCATATGCTGGCCGGACGACGCCTTAGAGAGGAAGAGCTGGCGGGAAATTTACGAAAAAGTTTGCCAGCTGCGCTGCCTTGTTTCCACGACATACCACAAACAGCAGCTGCAAAAGCAGCGACGCTGCTGCTGCGGGGTCTCCATCCGCTGCCTCGGCGTCGGTACCCAAGTATTTCGGCGCTGCAAGCGGATTTAGAGGAGCTTATCCGCCGCCTGGATGGCTGGGGCGTTACCGAGAGCGCACTCTGGGAGGTCAGTGCAGCCGCTTTCCGCACCCAACGGCTTCCGCCGTGGAACTATTTAGCGCAGCCGGTGGAAGGAACATCTGGCGTCATGAATCAATCTGCGCTTGCCAAGGCGCTGGAACAGGGCGGCTTATTTCTCCTTTCCGGTGCTGGCGGCATGGGAAAAACAAGGCTGATGCAGGAGCTTTGGGCACAAAATGCCAAGCAGTATCGTCCCGGAGCCCCGGTCTACTGGTATCTCTCCTTGAAGGATTATCAGGAGACAGGAGGCGCCTCCCACTTCATTCGGCGCGCCTTGCTGCAGTCCCTCCATTTTCTGCCGGAAGCACCCCACTATGCGGATGCGCTCCACACCGTGGAAAAGCTGCTCCGTCAAGCACCGGCCAAGTTGGTGCTGCTGCTGGATGGCTTGAACGAGGCTGGGGTTAAGCAAGAACCACTGCTGCGGGAAATCGAAGCGTTTGGCAGACTGCCTGGTGTCGGCGTCCTGGTGACGGAGCGCTCCGACGCCGTGCTGGATTATGCGCTCCTGGAGTTTGCACGCCTGACGCTCTCGCCGCTCACCGATGCACAGATTGCAGCCCAATTTGCTGACCGGAAGATGACGCTGCCATCCCAGACTGCGCTGCGGCAGCTGCTGACAACTCCCATGCTGCTGTTTCTCTATTTGGAGGTCTTCCAGCTGCCCGTGGGCGCTGAACAAGCACCCGTGCCAGAAACGCAGGCAGACCTTCTTTCTCTGTATCTCGTCCGCTTTACCCGTCAGACCATGCGGGAAGACAGCGGTGATTTGGCAAGTCAGCTGATCAGCCGCTATACCATCTCCCGTCTTTTGCCGCAGCTTGCATACGAAATGCAGCGGCGCGGGCGCACTGCGTTGTCGAGGGAGATGGTGCGTTCTATTGCCCATAAAAGCTACCGCGTGCTCAGAAGCCGCCGCTTTGGCGCTGCATTTCCAGACTATCTGGGGAAATCCCGGCTGATGCTGGCCGGACTCAACGGAGCAGATGAGTGGTATGATTTGGCGGTTCGGGAGCGGCTCATGGAACGTTTTGGCCTTTTAAGTGTAACGACGCAAGGTCAGATCGCCCTGCTGCACGATTCGTTTCTCCCTATACTGGCACAGCAGCATGAAGGAAATCGCCGGATCTTGGCAAGGCGTTGGCGGCGGCGCATCATTGCTGTAGCTGCCGCTGTCATGCTGCTTGCAGGAATCGGGACTGCGGCTCTGATGCGCCTGCATTCGCAATCGTCCTATACGGCTGAGGAACAGGCAGAAATCTACGATGCCCTGGCCGGACTAAATACCGCCCTGGGAGCCTGGAGCAACCAAGTAAGTGCTCAACAGGAGATCCTGGAGCGCGCCTCTCGAAGCGACGTGCTGGACAATCAAGATCCCACTGCCCGCGCAGAACTGGCGGACAAAATTGACCTGCAGCGGAAGGTATCGGCTGCCTACTATACACCGGCGCCAGACGCATCGCGAACAGCTGCATTGGAAGACATTGCATCGGACAAGTCGTTGTTTTCTCCCCAGGCACTGGATGCTCTCATGCTCCAATGCGCCGCGGTGCAGCCGGTCGCCGAAGCAGCTATGACACATTTGGAGGACGCTTTGTGCGCTGCGGATAGCGTGTATGATACACGCAGTAAAAGAGAGCAAGTAATCCATGCCTATGCGACCTACCTGGACGCGGAAATCCGGTATGTCTCTTACTTGCTGGCAGATCTGATGTCAGCCATGACGTCGGAGCAGCAGCAGGAGATCTGGGATGCAATCACATATATGCCGGCATTGGACGGATTCTACGATGGAGCCGGCAGTGTTGCTCCGGAGCGATTGGCCGACGGAATTGACCGTGCCTGGGAGACAGTAAAAACTGCACGGCTGGAAATGCTGGCGCAAGGGTTTTCAGCCGCTTGGATAGAATGAGAAAGAGAGGGACTCTATGAAGACAATAAAGGAATCGATTGTCCTGTGCCTTTGCCTGTTTATCATATGTTTGTCAGGCTGCGGCGTTCCGGCAGATCCCGAAACCGAATGGGAGGCTGCCGGAGTCACGGAGGCTTTTTATCGCGTGGCCGAGGATTTCAGTCAGCGATATCTTGCGCTGGATGAAGATGGCGCCCGGTACGACAGCGCACTGGACACCGTTGCGCAGTACCTCGCCGGTACAATCACCCAAAGTGAGGCACAGGGCGCCGTCCAGGCAGCACTGACCGAAATTGAGGATGCATTGGCTCAGATCGAGTCGGTGACCTTATCGGATGAATTGAAAGAAAACTTATCAGCGGTGGATATCTCCCCAGCGGAGTATGAGAGCTTTTCCAATACCCGCGCGCAGCAGCTACAATCCCAAGAGATCCAGCTTTCGAGTCTAATCCATTACCTGGAATACGCCGAAGCAGAAGCATTCGCGTGGGAGGATTTAACCTATGCCCTGACAGTAGACCAGGCTGAGCAGGAGCTCATGCGGGGCTACTATTACTATGGCTGCTTTAACTACTGGTTCCCTGGCGCCAATGAAGCAGAACAAGCGCTCCTGGATGAAAAAGTGACCAGCCATCTGCTTGCCTACTACCCCACAGATGCCGTTTGGTATCAAAACCGCGATGTGGCTGAAGATCGCGTTATGGAATATTTAGATCAATTGGAAGCCTTGATCGCGCTCAATGCGGCGCATTTGGGGCAAGCGCAGGAGGATCTCTACCAGATGGAGCAGGACTTTTCAACGCTCTTGGAAATGATAGAAGAAAACCAACGGCTCCAAGAGACATTGTCGCAGCTGTACGAACTGAAAGATCAAGTCACAACGCTCCAATCCGAGATTGCAGCCGCAAAGGAAGCAGGAGACGAAGCTCTGCTGGCAGAACTAAAGATTAAGCTGGAAGAAATTGTGCAGAAATACGAGGCATTGACACAAGAAGAAATATCTTAGCCGGAAATGAATTGCAGCAGCAGCCGTGTGGCGCTGGTATCATGTGTCCATACAGATAAACCACATGTATGACGGAGGTGGACTATGATGGACGGACGAGTGCCGCGCCCTGCCGGAGACAATATCCAGCTAGGAGGTATACTCTATCAGCTGAATGGTGCAGTTGTGCGAGGCGATATGATCGTCTACACCGCATCAGCGTTAGACCAGGAAGTGTGGGAAAACATCTTGATTCGGGAGCTGTATCCCTGCAATAACGGTATCAGAAGATTGGAAAACAAAGAAATCTCCATTACTTCTGACGGATTCGATATGTTTCTCGCTGCGAAAAGCACAGCGCATCAAGCACAGCGGTTGGAACAGCATTGGCTTCAGCCTTATGGAGGCGGTTCCAGTTTTGTGGAAGCGTATGGTACTCTTTACACAGTGCGCACATTCCAAAAGGCAGTCCCTCTGGATGCCATGCTGTGCCAGAGCCCCATACCACTGGCCACTGCACTGACACTATTGAACCAACTGCTGGAAAAGGTAAATGACCTGCACAATGCTGGGCTGCTGCATCTTCATATCTCACCGAAGAAGATATATCTCTTGCCAGATACGCACATTATTCTAGATTATGACTGCCTTTTCGACAAAACGCACCCAGAGGGATACGGCTGCGTTGAGGCGCCTTCGTGTTATGATGCGCCAGAAATACGACTTGGAAATATTCAGGAAATTTGTGAGGCAGCGGATCTCTATAGCTGCTGCGCTATTTTTTTTGAAATGCTGTTGGGACGGCCTCTACAAGAAATAGATGTACTGGGGAAGCGGCTGCTTCACACTTTGAGTCAATTTCTTCCGCCGGATCTTGGAAGCATTCTATTTCGTGGCCTCCATACCTTGCCGAACCGGCGCTTCCACTGGGCTGCAGAGTTACAGCAGGCGCTGACCGGCTTACAACCCTTTTCGTCGTATCAACATATTACGCCTTGAGTTCTTCCCAATTTATGGTTGTCTTTGAAAATTACAGAGAATGGTTTTGTTTTAGAGGAATCACTGCCTCCATTCTGGAGGCAATCGCATAGGCCATGAGTTGATCCGTATCATAACCTCGACACGCCAGCAATGTCCCGGCAGACATCCCTAGATAGGGTCTGCTGAAAGGAGCGAAAAACGGCGGAAATCAGAGAAAAAGCCAAGAACGCAAGAGCATGAGATAAAATTTAAAATCCGAAGGTGCAAAGATATTTGTTGAAGTTTGAAATTTGCTTGCAAGCTCGCTCGACAATATCCATTTTCCCAGGAGAAGCTCCGCGTCAGCGCCTCCAGACCGTCCAGCACAGCCGCCAGCGGGGTGATGGTGTCGCTGTGGGAGAGGAGGCGCACAATAATGTCGCCGAGATATATACCATGGGATGGCTGTGGGTCAGGCCGGAAATGGTGTGTATTTCCCGCATCGCGAAGGACGAAGCGGACGTGCGCTTGTCATACTTTCTATAGAGGACAAACGCCATTGGCAGAATCCGCATCAAAGAGCCGTTTCCGTTTTCCCGCAATATGACGCCGCGAGTGTGGATGTGCCAGACCTCTGCGATGCTCCTTGCCAGACATAGAGAATTGAAGAGACCGAAACATTTTTCGCGGGCGCCCGCCAGCCCGAAACACGATGGCTGCCGCTATTGTCTTAGAGATGGAAGAACCCGCGGGCACAGGCTTTGGCGCAGGCTGTGCGCCAATCAATCCAGATTCTGTTAAAATAATCCCATTGATTGTTGCACCCCACTGAATTGCATTGTATAATATTTACAACTTTCGTTCTCTTTTGCGGGACATGACTGCCACGCTGAAGCGGCAGTCGGCATTCCCCACGCAGTACGATGCTGCCCAGCGCGGCAGACGCGCTACAAGACACCAGAATCCGCATGGGATACCGGGGCAAAATTCGGTATGCTGTCGGGCTGTACCCAGGCACAGCGCACCGGCCTAACAGATCTTCTGCCCACGGCCTGCACGTTCTGCCCCATCATTGGTTCATGTCCGTCGCCATGACGCGGCGCATGGTATCGCAGCGCAGGGAGGCGCCGTGGAACACCGCGGAAATATTTTACGGTGTATCCTCTCTGACGCGTCTATCATGTGAGTGTCAGAGCAAAACAAACTTTCATTGAAAGGAGCACGGCTATGGCTATAAAAGAAGTCGTGGAAGGCGCAAAGAAGACAGCTGACTTGTCGAAAAAATGGGAGCGGGCAGAGCGGAAGGTCAAGGAAGATGCAAAAGAACTCCATACCCGCATCCAGCAGGGCAAGGCCATTGGCGTCGAGCATATCAAGCTGAAACAGTCTGCAGAGCATCTCCAAAAAATAGATAAAGAATTGCAGCTCCAGAAAAAGAAAATAAACCGTTGAGGAAGGAAGGAACCAAATGGACGTCAAAGAATTAGCTGAAACTGCAAAGAAAAAAGCCGAACTATCCAAGAAACTGGAGCAGGCGGAGCGAAAGCTGAAAACGCAGAGCGATATGCTCAGTTCCCGCCTGCGGCACAATGAAGCCATCGGCACCAAGCATATTGACGTAAAATATGCCGCCAAAGAACTGGAACGGGTAAAAAATGAACTGGATAAACTGAAATGATCCAGCGGCAGGTCGAGCTTACATCCCCCAATGATCGGCCTGCCGCCAACTGACCATTTCGGAGCAGGAGAGGAGCAGCGCAATGGAACAGAATCAAAAGCAAGAAATTCTGCGAGCCTTTGATGCAGAGAAGCAGCACATGGCCAAAGACATGGAGCGCATCTACAAAACGATTGCAAAAAACGTGTCCACACAGCCCACTTCCAGAATTGTTCAGTCTATCCCTGCAGAAGAGTCGACGCAAATCGGCGCGTATATCCGCACGTTCCGTCAAACGCTTAAAGCCGCCTGTCAGCAGCAGACCCGTCAGCTGGGCTTCGATCAGAATACGGCGGATATTATTTGGGCGAATGTGATGCAGGCAGCCGGTATGCCGCGGCCCTCTCTGTGCGAAAGCCGGGACATGCACATTCCTTCTGCCAAGAAAGTGCCTTCCGCCGGACCGACCCCGCAGCAGAAGCAGCAGATTGACCGATTGGCCAACGTCAAGAAGACGGGGATCGGCGTCGCGGCTGTGGGTACCGCTGCCGTGGTGGCCACCTGCCTGATCGTTCCGGGATGGACCGGCGCCATAGGCGCCGCCAAGGCGGCAGGGATCCTGGTGGTGGGCAGCGGCATCCTAGGCGCCGTCGTTTCCCAAAAGCAGGCCGAGGAAATTGACCGGCTCACGCGGCAGCCCACATACGTGACGCTTTCTTCGGAAGAGATTCAAGCTCTGATCCTGGAGATTTGTGGTCATCAGCACACGGCGAATGTGGAAATCCTCGATCAATGGGCCGACGCAGTGTGTGCCGAGCTGCTGACGCAGTGCGAACAGGAGCTGCAGCGCTAGACAGGGAGCGGGAACATGAACATTGTTTGGATTGAACCCGACTGCAGCAAGTATTGGCCGAACACGGAAGCTGTTTCGGCGCTGGTGGGAGACGCTTCGTGCCGCGTGCAGCACTTGATTCCCGGTGAGACGCCTGCGCCAGACCCCGGGTGCCGCTGCGTGCTTCTCTCCTCCTTCCGCAGCGGCATCACATCCCATCACCGCGCACTGGTCGTGGAAAACCCCCAGGTGCGCCTTTGGCTCTTCTCCGCGGTGGGTTCCTTTCTCCCCGGAGAACGGCAGCAGCTCACAGAAAATCTCGAACAAATTCTGGCCGGCACCAACACGCGATACGCCATGGTCTTCGATCAGCCGGAGAACTTGGCTGCGACGAAGGCGCAGTGCGGGCTGCCGATTCCAAACGGCCGCTGCTGCCTGATTGTTTCTAAGAATCCGGAGGCGGCGCTTCGCTGCCGCCAAATGCTGGCGCCGCTTCTGCCGGCATGGGATGTGCTTGCGGAGACCGACCAGCCGGAGGCGGCCTATGCCTTCGCGGACGTAATTCTGGCCGCGGGTACGGCTGCCGAGGATTTTGCGCTTCCGCCGCCGCCCTTCAGTCTGGGCCGCACGTTTGCATGGCTGGAACAGGCCCAGACACCGGAGGCGAATCCTGCCGCCGTATACAGCGTGCTGACTGCCCACGGCTGGGCATTGGCGTCCCCGGATCATGTATTTTGCAGCGACCCACAGCTGGAGCAGCACGCTTTGCGGCTGCTCCAGGGCGAGACAACGCCGCTCGCTCTGGCTCACGAAGACAGCTTTATCCTCTGCGATGCTTACCGTCTGCCCCTGCGCAGCAGCGACTATACGGAAGAGAGAATTTGCAGCTATCTGAACCAAATGTGTTGTCTTGCGGCACTGGCGGAGCGGTTTCAGTAGCAGGAAAGGAACGGATTCATATGAAGTTTGAGCCAATGGAAGGCAATATCCGTCAAGATTCCCACCAGCGCCCCGCAGCTGAGGCAGCGCCCCAGGCTGCACCAGGCTCCAGCAATGCAGACCAGCTGCAGTCGACGCTGCTGCGTTCTGGCACAGAACTCCTACAAACCCTCGACCAGATTCCCGGGCTGAACCCCGGCGTCAATCCCTCCTATGCAAAACTGGCGTCCCAGCTCAAGCAGCTGCGGAATTTCCGGTTCCAGGTCGGCTTTGCCGGCGGTATGTCGAGCGGAAAGAGTTCCGTGATCAACTCCATCCTCGAATACCCGCTGATGCCGACCTGCAAGCTGACGACAACCTGTGTGGGAACCCATCTCTTCTATGGTGAAATACCGCGCATCAGCGTGGTCGACGACAACACCCGCAAAAAAGTGCTGGATGTCGACTGCACCAATATCTCACCGGCGCATTTTGAAAAGCTCAAAGAATACGCCTGCATGACGACGCGCATTAAAATCATCGAAAATCTGCAGCACTTCACGGATCACAATCTCTTTGAGGATAAGGACTCCTTCACTCCGGAAATGCTGAACATGAATCGCACCGACTCAAACCATGTGATCATCCTAATGATGATCCTCCTCACGGTGTACGTCGACCAGAACAGTCCCATGATGACGGAAAAGACGAAGCTGGTTAACAAGCAGCGCGAAGCGACCTTGAAATTTTTCGGCCTGCAGGATCAGGTGGTCAATTATACCATTCATCTGCAGTGGAACGGCGAGCTGCTGAAGAGCGGCATGACCATCATCGACCTGCCCGGCCTGGGCGCCTACGCACCGGACAAGGAGATCGGGGGCGGGCAGATTTTGAAGGGTCACGATTCCATCGCCACCGATGCCATTCAGCATACGGACGCCATGGTGTTTCTGGTGGATCCAGAGGTGGACGGCACCGGGATCCCCGCGCTGCAGGCCATGATCAGCAGCACCGCATTGAAGCAGGCCGTCAACCAAAACGACCTGATTATCCCCATCCTGAACAAGGTGGACAGCTGCAGTGGTGCCTCCGAGGTCAAGCAGGCCGTGGAAAAATTTGTGAGCATTCTGCAGAATACCGGCATCCACAAGCAGGATGAGGATATCCATCGCTACTCCGCCTGGTATGGTGAGTATCAGTACCATAATATTCCAGGCGACAGAACCTGTTTCTATTTTCGGAATTATCAGGATCTCTTGGAGAATGTGCTGGAGGAGCAAGAGGCAGATCTTTCGCCGGAGGAGCTGCATCGCTCCATCATGGAAAAGTCGAGAAAGAAATTGGCCGTTCGCTACAAGAAATCCGGCATTGACGAGTTAAAGGAGTTTTTTCGTGCAACTTATGTTGGAAAAAGCAAAAACCAGCGCTCGTATTCGGCCATTTTTGCGCTGAGACATCTGGCCATGGATCTGGTGCCGCCGATGCAGGAGCAGATCAAAAACTGCACTGTCGCTCGAGGCGTCGCAGTATCCGCCATCAAAGAGATCTCCAAGGGGCTCACCGGCAGCATTGACGGCCCCATTGCGCAGGCGCTCTCCCGCATCGACTCGATGGAACTGGACACCTTCTTTATCAACGCCCAGCTTCAGATGATCCCGACGCTGTACACCGCCGCGTTTATCACGGGGTTGGAGGATTACAAAAAGCGAAACCTGGAAATCTGTAATCAGTTTGAAACCGTCTGGCTGGGGCTCAGCACTCTGGCTCGGATTGATAAGCCCGGCAGCCCCAATCAGCTGCGGTACACCAACCTCTGCGAGCAGAGCAATATTTTTGGAATCCTGATCAACGAGCCGAACCAGGCGTTTGTGCAGGTAATCACCCATGTGATTCGCGAAAATCAGAATATGTACCGCAGCGCGCTCCAAGTGTTCGATGCCTTAAAGCAGGAAATCCCCACCGCGCTGGATCGCTTTGTCGCCGACTATCAGACCAAATTGCCGGAGAACGGCTCGCATATTCTCGTTCTGCTGACTGCGCTGCGCGATACGCTGGTTCAGTACGTCTCTCAGCAAATTGACGCCGTGACGGACAGCATGAAAATCAATGCCGATGATCTGAACAAGGCGGGCAACGACACCGTGCAGGCCATGATTACCCTCAATACCCAGACCGCGCAGACATATTCCCAGTCGGTCTTGAGCGAGGTGCAGGCAGCGCTCTCCAAGGGCATGTTCTTCACGGAGCGGGAGTATATCCAGGTGACCGGCGAAGGCGGCGTGAATGCGATTTTCTCCAATTTGTCGCTCTCTTCCGCCGACCGCGACTCCATCGAAAGCGACGTTCGGAATATCGGCATCTCCCAAATCAGCAACAATCTGGACAGCTGGTATCAGGACACCAAGAGTAATATTTATCAATACTTTACATCGCTCCGGCAGCATCTGTTCCAGATGATGGACGACACCGTGAAGCTTCTCACCGGCGACGCGGAGCAGCTCGTGACGCGTCGGGACGAGCTGCAGGTTCGGCTCCAGGCTGTGAAGGAAGCGTTGGATCATCTGCGGGATTCGGTGCAGCCGCTGTATGACGCGTCGCTCCAGGATGTATCCGCGGAAACCCTGCTCAAGCACCGCGGGAATATTTTCTCAGGAATCACCTGAAAGGGCGGTGCCACATATGAAACCTGATATAGAACATTGCCTGGCGCAGCCCCACCGGCCAGACCGTGTTGATCGCGTGTTTGCGCACTTTTCTCTCTCTACCCCGGAGGAGGCCGGGATTCGGACGGCGGATCTCGATGCAATCCAACGCTCGGCAGAGTCCTGCTTGGAGCAATTTCGTCTGGAGGTTCCAGCGGCCCAATATAACTCGCATCTGGCGGTCAGGCGTTTGGGCCGCGAAAAGCAGTCCCGATCCGCCGGCAGCGCTGACATGACCCGCGCCATGAAGCAGGCTGCCAGACAGCTGGCTCATACGCTCTGCGCCTATCGGGAGGATATCGCGCTCCATGTCATCAGCCAGACGGACCAGTCCGGCGAAGTGGCAGCCGCGTTCGTGATTTCCAGTCAGTCCGACGGTGCTGAGCCGCTGCGCTCCATGATTCGCAGCGCATACGGCAGGGTGGAGCTGGAAGCGCTCCCGTCCCTCCCCGAATTTCCCATCCGCCTCTATGCCCAAGGCGCGAAGCAATTCTCCGAAAAGAAAAAAGAAGACGGTCCAGAGGAAAAGAACGGCGATACGCTGTCCCCCTGGATAGAGGCGGTGCTGTCCAGCCTGCCGCAAGACGGAAACTATTCCCTGACCATGCGGTTCGTCCCCCTGGAGCAGCCGGAGCGCTTTCAAGCGCAGATCGAGCGGCTCAATGCGCTCCACCATCAACTGCAGTTCTACGCTTCGCTGACCTGGGGCAATTCCATTGGCCTCAGCACAGGCTTCAGCGAGGGACAGAACATGATCCAGTCTTCCCTGGGAACAGATTCCAACAACTACGGATCGAATTACGGCCTCAATCTCTCCGGAAAAAGCGAATACCGGCGTGCGGAATTGACGGCTTCGCATTTGGCCCAAGAGGTGCAGCGGCTTTCTCAGGGGCTTCGCGGCGCCTGGGGACTTCAGCTGTCCGTTTCCGTGCGAGAAATGCCGACGCTGCAGACCGTGACCTCGGTGGTGACAGGCGCTGTCCAGGCGGCGGGCTTCCGGCTTCAATGGAGTCCCGCCCCAGCTCCGGCAGTCATCTGGGCAACAGACCAGGAAATTCTTCCGCTGCTCTCCTATCCGACCAAATCGCTCTGCGGACTCTCGTTTGTAGAAAATGAAGATTTCTCCCTTGCCTCCCAGGATACTTGCGAGGCAAGGTTCCAGCTGGGCAATATTTTGTGGAATGGCACGGCTGTTTCTCCATTCTGGCTCTCCGGGGACGCCTTCCGGCGCCATCTCTTCCTCTGCGGCATGACCGGCGCCGGTAAGACCAATACGATTTTTCGAATCATGGAGGGAGCCCGGCTGCCCTTTTGCGTGATTGAGCCAGTCAAGGGAGAGTACCGGGCGCTGAAGAGCATCTACCCCGACCTGAAGATTTGGACCATGAAGGTATCGGATGAGCAGGACGCTGCGGTCAGTATCATGCAGATCAATCCCTTCTGGTTCCCCCGCGAAGGAAATCTGGCCTACCATATCGACAGCTTGAAGACGATCATTGCATCGTCCTTTGAGCTGACTGCCGCCATGCCGAACATCCTGGAGCAGTGCCTGTACAATGTCTATCTCAAAGCCGGCTGGGATCTGGTCACCAATCGGAATATTTACTGGGACACCGTGCCGGAAGCGTATCTCTACCCGACGTTTACCGATTTGCTCGGCGAAGTGGAGACATATCTGGATCAGTCTGATTTCAGCGGCGAGACGCTCGGCGACTACAAAGGCGCGCTGCTCAGCCGGCTCAAATCCTTTGTAAACGGATATAAAGGCATTCTGCTCAATACCACCGAACACCCCGATTACCAATCCCTGCTGAAGGGACACTGCATCCTTGAGCTGGAAGGCTTGGCGGATGACGCCGACAAATGCCTGGTCATGGGTACCATCCTGATCCAATACTATCAGTATCTCAAGCTCCATTTCCGCGGCGAAGGCTCCGGCAGGAACCGCGGCCATCTGCTGGTCATTGAGGAGGCGCACCGGCTGTTCAAAAACACCTCCACTGAAAAGCGCCCCGATGGCGCGCCCAATCCCACCGGGCAGCTAGTGGATCTGCTGAGCAATATGATGGCGGAAATTCGCGCTTTCGGGGAGTGCATGATGATCGTGGATCAAAGCCCCAGCAAGGTGGCGGAGGACGTCATTAAGAATTCCGCCGCCAAAATTGTGCATCGCATCGACAACGGCAGGGATATCAAAATGCTGCAGTCGGCAATGCTCCTGCCGGAAGACGTCCTCAGCTTTGCCGCTTTGGCTCAAGGCGAAGCGCTGATTCGAACCGACGGCATGACCAAGCCCTGCAAGGTGAAGATTCTGCGCTCAGACGTCAAGGAAAGCTATGACCTGTCGGCTTCATTCCGCCCAGCCAGCTTTCTCAGCTGCCCGCTGGCAGATCTCTTTCTGGCGACTTCACTGCTCAGCAGCTGCGGCATTGCCGTGCAAATCGAAGAGAAGCTGGCTGTTTATTTCGACAATCTGGCTGCCTTTGGGGCGTGTGACTGGTATGCCATGACCTGCGATTTGGTCTGTTCTGTGCTGGACGTGCTGCGGGAACATCATAAGCTGGATGTGGTAAACTACAAGCTGAGTGTTCTCACAGAACTTCTTTCGCTGGCTCTGGCGCGGCTGCTGGTCGGCCATTCAAAAAAAGATCTGGGTCTAGCCCATATGCTGCTCCACCGGCTGCTGGGCTTCTTCCAGGATCAGCGCAATGGGACGTACGTCAAGCCCGGGGTCGCCGCGCTGTTTGACGCCTACTGTCAAGCCCATATTCTGCCACTTTCCCTGGCGCGTCACGGGCAGCGCGCCTCGGAGGAAGAGCATGCGCTGCTGTGCCAATGGGCGGGATTGCCTGAGGACGCCCTGCTTTCATATCTCATTACTGATTTCCTTCACACGCAAATGCTGACCGCGATCCTCGAGGAGACGCCGTTGCCCCAGGCCGAAGCGTTGCTGGATCGTTTTTTGGAGCATTGTATTCTCCCGCATATGCGCCTGGATGTGCTGGAAAAATATGCGGAGACATTTTGCGCGCTCCATTCCTGCGCAAAGCAGATAATTGGGGAGGAGGCCGGGGATGACTAGTCCAGTTTTACCGTATTTTATGCAGCAGAAATGGGAAGCCGCGAACAATCACGACGGGGATGCCTGCTTTGATCTCGGCGAGTATTTCTATGCGCAGAAAGACTATGCCCAAGCGTTTGCGTGGTATCAAAAGGCGGCGCAGGCGCCGGAGCCAAATCCGAACGCCTTCTTCAATCTGGGTTACGCCTACCAGTACGGGGAAGGAACGCCGCAGGATATGATCGCGGCCTTTGACTGCTACCAGAAGGCTGCGGAGCTGGATCTTCCGCAGGCGCTGAATAATCTTGCCTATTTTTATGAGGCGGGCATTGTGGTCGAGCGCGACATTGAAAAAGCCGACAACTTGATGCGCCGCGCCACCGGTCTGATGAACAACCTGCAAACAGAACTCTACAAGGCGCGGCGGGAGAACAAGCATCTCTTAAGCACGCAGCAGGCGCAAGCGCAGGCGCAGGCAAAGCTGGAGGCGCGTGCGCTGCAGGCCGAGGCGTGCCTGGAGGATCTGCAGCAAAGCAGCACCGCGGCGCAGCAGGCAAACAAGGCTCTCAAAGCGACCCACGCAGAGCTGGAGAAGCAGCTGAAGGAAGCCCAGCGGCAGCTTTCCGCAGTGCAGGCGGAGCTGAAGGAAGCGCAGCAGCAGGCACAGCGTTACCAGGAGCGCTACGGCGCCATGCAGACGGCCTGCCAGACCTTGCAGAAAAAGCTGACGGACGCAGAAGCGGAGAACTCCACCCAAAAACAGGCGCAGGAAGAACAGGCGCAGGAGTTCCGGCGGCTTTCTGAGGCTCTGCAGACGGAACAGGCGTCCCGGGAAAAGCTGCAGTCCTCGCTTTCTGCCGAGCAGAGTCATGTTGCGGCATTAAAACAGGCCGGAGCCGATCATTCCCGCAAGCTGTTGCAGCAGACGAAGGAAATTCAGGCGCTGCAGGAGGCCAATCAGCAGCTTTTAGGGCGGAAACCGTTTCTCCGCAAACCGACGCTGCTGCTCTGGACCGATTTGTATGTGGTACTCGCCCTTTGCTTGTCACTGTTCTATCCGCTCACGCAGCTCCGTCTCGATACGCCGTTCTATCTGATCTCCGGCATCCTGTTATGTCTGACTGTTCTGGGCTTTATCGCATTGGGTAACCGAAAATATATTTTGTTCGCGCTCATCAAGATTTGCGTCGCTGCTGCGTATGCGTTCTTGGTCGTAGTGCTGTTTGAGCCGTTTGCAGCCTTGGAGCGGCTTGTGCTGATCCCGCCGCTGCTATGGGAAACCGTCCATGCATTTCGGAAAGAGAAAATGTGAAATGACAACTGCCAGGAGCAGAACTGTAGCCCCCACTTCCCATGAACAGACTTGTACTCGGCCAGTTCTGCGGTCAGTGCGGCAACCTTTGTCCTCAACTCGCTTTCATTTTCATCGCTGCATCCAAAGCCCTTTGCAGATTGGATTCCTTTGTCTATCAAATTCTTGTATGTTACTTTATGAAGCCTTTTCTCCGGCACGGAACAACCTTCTTGGAAAGGGAATTAGTCATTCTAGTATTAAGGCACGCTGTGCATGAACCTCTCCGGCAAGCAAATTCTTGAGCTTGTCTTGCAATGTAGCGTTGCTTTTCTCATTGAAATAGATCGCAACGGTGTAGGTTGTAGTCCCTAGCTTCGTGGAAAAATAGCCGCCGAGAGTACGAGTTTGCTCTTTGTTCGTTCGTTTCACCTCCTATCAGGGAGCCGCTGTTGCGGCTCCTTTTCGTGTTCCGGCTTCTCGTGCAGGACAGTGTTGACCAAGTGCTGGACTGCGATGAGTTTCCTTACTTCATGCCAAAGTTCATTGGCCTGGGCGGCTGCGGCTTCGCTTTCTGCCTGGAGTTTGGAGCCTTCTGCTTGCCAGTCTTTTACGGGAAAGGGTTCATGGAAGCCGTCCAGTTTGCGCTTGGCCAGGTAGAAGCGGTTGAGTTCTGATTCGTGGTCTTGCTGAAATTGCTCCCGGCGCTTTTTGAATTTGATCTGCTGCAGCTGGTCGTGGATTGGCTTGGTTTTGGCGTAAGCCTCTGCGTGGCGCTGCAGTTCTTGGAGCTCCTTGATCCGCTTGCTGTTGGCTTTGACGGTGTCCTGCAGCGGCTGGCGCTTTTCGTGGACTTCTGCGATTTTCTTGTTCAAGTCCTCCAGCGTATAGAGCTTGTTGGCTTGCAGAAAATTCACCGTCTCACTGAATGCTTTGAGGTTATTTATCCGCGCCTTCTGGCCGGCGTAGCGGGAAAAGGACAACGTGCCCTGGTTTCGCTGGGCGTAGTAGTCGCTCAGAAGAGCGACCAGGTTGGGGCTGGTGTCGTGTTCTACTAGCTCGATCTGAATGCCGTCAATCCACTGCTTGAGGCTGGCCAGCTTCTTTTTCAAGGCTTGCAGCATGCGGTTGGTTGCCTTGATCCAGCGGTTCAGGTCGCCTTTTTCGGTGCGGATTCCCCGCTGCTCCATCTGCTGAACCGCCACGCCCTCGTGGACTGTAGGCAGGAGATCTACGGCTTGCTCTGCATAGGAGCGGTGGTCGATTCGGCAGTCCAGCCTCTTTCCTGCCAGTGCTTCATTGACCAAATCCGCCCAAGCCTTCCGCCAGCGATCCAGCGTTTCCGGTCTCCCCCAGTCGGTGGTGGGGACGGCATCAACGGCATACTTCCCGTTGGGCTTTCGGATCCGTTGACCATCTTCGTCGAGGCGATAAACCATCCGTTGCTTGGCGCCCCAGGTGCCGTCGGGGTTCAGAGGGCGGATAGGCGTCATCACATGGAAGTGCGGATTTTGTGCGCCATTGCGCTCTGGATCATGGATAGCAAAATCTACGATCATCCCGTCAGCCACGAAGTTTTCCTGCAAGAACTTTTTTGCGAGTTCCAGATTTTCCTCGAAACTCAGCTCATTCTGCAAAGCAATATCAAAGGAGTAAGCCAGCTGCGCATCCTTCCGCCTCTCGGCTTTCTCCACCTCATTCCAGAGTGTTTCCCGGTCGCGCAGCCGCTCCGGTGCATGGGGCGGGAGCAGGATTTCGCTGTGCAAGACGCCGTGCTTTGCTGTGTAGTCGCTGTCCTCACCGTAGTACTCGCTGTGCAGCTTCTCCCCGGCGCGGTAGGCGGCACTGGCTATCGCAGACTGTCCGGCAGCGCGGGAGATCTGGGTCACATGAAAATGAAAAAGGGAGATGCTATCCACCTCCCTCTCGTTCATGATGCAATTTCATTGCCTGCCGGAACATCTCGTTGACTTCAGGCAGCGCCGCCAAGTGTTCCAGCAATTCGTAAAACTCCGCCTTGGTGAGCTGCTGTGCCTCAGGCCAGAAGTGGAGTACCGCGCCGCCGATGTTGCAGAGTCTGTGGGTGCGCTCCTTAGCTGCGCCCTGGCGGAGATACTTCTCCCGCTGCTCCAACCGTTGGAACTGGTGGGAGATCTGCTGGCGCTGCTTCTCGTATTGCTCCCGCTTTGCGAGGAGCTGTTCTTTTTTGTTCATCATTTTTCCTCCAACGTAAAAACAACCGTCACCCGGAACAGGGTAACGGTTGTCATGTTATTATGGGATAGCTGCCCAAGGCAGCGCAAGGGGGAACCCCTTGTCCGGAGCGAAGCGACGCAAAGGCTGAGCTTTCAGCCGCTCAGCTCCGCAGGACGCACATATTCTCCGCGGGAGAATATAGAAGTGCGCCCTTTG
>NBJMC04202__coassemble_1431_pt1 | contig 31167 bp, 20 predicted proteins | sample NBJMC04202__metabat2_high_PE_003 | metagenome-assembled genome bin NBJMC04202
ACCTTTTGGGGTGCAGTCCCCTTTGTCAAAAAAGCGTAGCTTTTTTGACAGTCTGAGGCGGGTCCGGCAGTTCGGTGGAACTGCCGGACCCGCCTTTTAAAGTACGCCGCCGCAAGCCTTACGGCTCTGCGGCTGTCAGCTGGCCCAGGGGCCAGTCCACCGCGGGGGCCAGGTTGGAGGCCGCGCCACGGGTGGTGTAGATGGCGTAGGACTTGAAGAGAACGGGGCAGAGGTAGCCCTGCTCCATCACCCGCTTGTGCAGGTCGTAGGCGTTGCCGCTGTTTTCCAGCATGGCGGCGCAGAGCGTCAGCATGGTGCTGTTGGCGAGGCCGCCATAGCTGCCGCCGCCGCCATCCCGGAAGAAGAGGCCCAAATCAAAGTTAGGGGAGAGGCGCACCTCGCCGAAGTAGAGGTCAAAATTACCGTAGCGCAGCGCTTCGCGGTAGTCGTCGCTGTCCAGCGCCTCCACGGTGATCTGGAAGCCCAGGCCGTTGAGGGTGTCGGCAATCCGGTTGGCGGTCTCCACCCGCTGGGGGTTGCCGGCGTTGACAATCATCGTCCCGCCCACCGGAATGGCATAGCCCTCGTGGTAGACGTCGAGAATTCCGTCGTCGGTGTAGTCCTGGATCTGTGCCTCGTCCAGCATCGCCGCAAAGGCAGAAAGGTCCAGGTCAAACTTGGCGGCGAGGCCGGCGTCATAGTAGGCGGAGGCGGGGGCCGCCGGCAGGGAAGCCGCCACGGCGAAGCCGCCCAGGTCCTGGGAGATGATCTCGTCGCGGTCAATGGCGTAGGTGATGGCGGCCCGGATGGCCGTGTGGGAAAAGACATCAGAGCGGAGATTGAAGCCGATGTACTGCATTACGGTGGTGGGGCTGCTCCAAAGCTCATAGTCGGTCTCGTTGTGGAAGGTGGCATAGGCCGCGGCGTTGGGGTCGGTGCAGACCAGATTGACGGCGCTGTATTCAAAGTGGTCGCGGATGTCGGTGGCTGTGGTGCAGACCACCAGCTCCACCTGGTCGTAGCCCAAGCGCCAGTCCTCGCCGCCCCACCACTGGTCGAAGCGCTCCAGGGCGCCGGACTCCAAATAGCGGAAGGGACCGGTGCCGTCCAGGGGCGCTTTGGGGTCGGTTTGGGCGGTGTCGGCCTGGTTGGCGTCGGCTTGGGTGGTGTCGGATGGGGCGCTCTCGCCGCCGGTTTCTCCGTTTTCCGGTGCAGCCGCCTGGTCCGCAGAGGTATCCCGGACGATGGGGAAGTCCAAAAGCAGCGTGACTGCTTCATATTTGGTGTCGGTCGTGATGACCACAGTGCGATTATCCGGGGCGGTGACGGAGGAGAAGTGGGAAAATCGTCCGTCGTAGTAGCTGCTGTCCCGGGCCAGGGTGTAGGAATAGACCACGTCCTGGGCCGTCAGCGGCGCGCCGGAGTGGAAGGTGACGCCGCTGCGCAGTGTGATGGTGGTACTGAGGCCGTCCTCGGAGACCTGGGCGCTTTCTGCCAGCACCGGCACGGCCTGGTATTGGCTGTCCACCAGAAAGAGCGGCTCATAGAGCAGGGAGAAGATGACGCGGTTGGTCAAGCTCTCGCAAGTATAGGGGTTGAGGCCGTAATCGGGCTGATACGCCAGGCGCAGCACGTCCGGGGCCTCTACTTCTGTGAGGACGGTTTCCGAGGCCATTTCCTCCGGCGGTGTCTCTTCCACCGGGGGCGTTTCTGCTTCCTCGGGCTGTTCCTCCTGGGACTTGCCCGTGAGGAACGCGCCGATCTTGTCCAGGGAGAGCCGATCCGAGCAGCCGGCCAAGAGCGACAGCGCCAGCAGCAGCGCCGCAAGGGCAAAGAAGCGCTTCAAATCATTCGCCTCCTTGGAGCATGATGATTCCCGCCATGGAGCCCCTGGCGTCGCCCATGCGCCGGTGGGACCAGTAGCGGTCCGTATGGCAGGCGGTGCAGTCTGGGGAGATGTCCACCTGGCCGACGCCGGCCCGGCTGAGCCAGAGGGCGTTGAGGAACTTGAGGTCCACATGGTATTTGTCGCCCTGGCGGGTGATGGCGGGCAGGGCGTTGCCGCCCAGGGCCATCAGCATGGCCTGGGGCACGTCGCTGTCGGTCTCAAAGCAGCATTTGCCGATGCACGGGCCGATGGCGGCGCGGATATTCGCGGGGTCACAGCCGTAGGTGCGGGTCATGGCCTCCACGGCCTTGGCCGCGATACCGCTGGCCGTCCCGCGCCAGCCGGCGTGGACGGCGCCCACGGCCCGGCGGACCGGGTCAAAGAGCAAAATGGGCGTGCAGTCGGCGCTGAACGTTACCAGGGCGACGCCGGGCCGGTCCGTGATCTGCCCGTCGCAGATTCGGTCGTGCTCCCGCAACAGGCCCTCGCCCCGGTTTTCCTCCGTGACCACGTGAATGAGGTCGGTGTGGCGCTGATGGCCGCAGACGGTGTCCGCCGGGGAAAAGCCCACGGCATCGCCCAGGATGCGGTAGTTTTCCAGGACATGGGCCGGGTCGTCGCCCCGGTGAAGGCCCAGGTTCAGAGCGGACAGATGGCCCTGGCTGATGCCGCCCAGCCGGGTGGAGAAGCAGTGGACCGCGCCGCAGAGGGAATCGGCCACGGAATATTCCAAAGTACCTGTGGTTACGTGGTGAAACACGGACAAATCCTCCTAACATCCCGCACCTGCACCGGGGTGGGTGTACGCTGCACGAAAGGCTCCCCTGTGCAAGGGGAGCTGGCATGGCGCAAGCCATGACTGAGGGGTTGTAAACTGGCGGTGAAAGCAAGTTCTGATCCCCTCCGGCAAGCTTTCCATACCACCTCCCCTTGTTGAGCAAGGGGAGGCTTACGTGCAGCGCAGTTTATTTCCCGGCCAGGTCTTTGTCCAGGCAGCAGTTCTTGTACTTCTTGCCGCTGCCGCAGGGGCAGGGGTCGTTGCGGCCCACTTTGGCCTTGCGAACGGTGGGCTGGCGCTTGACGGTCTTGTCGCCGGCGCCGCCTTCGCTGGTGATCTTGGCCACCTTTTCCCGCTTGATCTCAGTCTGGGGCTTGATCTGCACCAGGAACATCCGGCGGACGATCTCCTCGCGGATGGCGTCGATCATAGCCTCGAACATCTCGTAGCCTTCGCGCTTGTACTCCACCACCGGGTCGGTCTGGCCGTAGGCGCGCAGGCCGATGCCCTGGCGCAGGTCGGTCATGGCATCCAGGTGGTCCATCCAGTACTCGTCCACCACCCGCAGGGTGACGACGCGCTCCAGCTCCCGCATCACGGGGGCGGTCAGCGCAGCCTCCTTCTTGGCGTAGAAGTCCTGCATCTTGCCGAGGAGATCGGCCTGGGCCTGCTCGCGGGTCAGCGTGGCCAGCTGTTCGTCGGTGTAAGTCCAGCCGCCCTTGGGGTAGCAGATGTTTTCAAAGTGCGAGGCTAGGGTCAGGAAGTCGCTGTGGCTGATGTGCGGCTGCTCGCCGAAGGCGGCGTGGACGTGGCGCTCGGCCACCAGCTCCATCATATGGGCCACCTGGCTCTGGAGGTCTTCTCCGTCGAGCACCTGGCTGCGCTGGCCGTAGATCACCTGGCGCTGGGTATTCATCACGTCGTCGTATTCCAGAACGTTCTTCCGGGTCTGGTAGTTGCGGCTTTCCACGTTCTTCTGGGCGTTCTCGATGGCGCCGGAGAGGATCTTGGCGTCAATGGGGGTGTCCTCGTCCAGGCCCATGGTCTCCATCATGCCCTTGATCCGGTCAGAGCCAAAGAGGCGCATGACGTCGTCTTCCATGGAGAGGTAGAAGCGGGTCTCGCCGGGGTCGCCCTGGCGGCCGGAACGGCCGCGGAGCTGGTTGTCGATGCGGCGGGACTCGTGGCGCTCGGTGCCGACGATGAAGAGGCCGCCGGCGGCGCGGACCTGCTCGGCCTCCCGGTTGGTCTCGACCTTGTGAGCCTCGTAGGCCTGCTGGTAGGCCTGGCGGGCCTCCAGAATGGCGGGGTCCCCGGTCTCGGAGTAGGCGTTGGCCTCCACGATCAGCTCCTCGGCCATGCCGCTCTTGCGAAGGTCGTTGAGGGCCAGATACTCGGCGTTGCCGCCCAGCATGATGTCGGTGCCGCGGCCTGCCATGTTGGTGGCAATGGTCACGGCCCCCAGCTTGCCGGCCTGGGCTACGATCTCGGCTTCCTTCTCATGGTGCTTGGCGTTGAGAACGTTGTGGGGAATGCCCTCCTTCTTGAGCATTTTGCTCAAGACTTCCGACTTTTCGATGGAGATGGTACCCACCAGCACGGGCTGGCCCTTCTGGTGGCATTCCTCGATCTGGCGGATAACGGCCCGGAACTTGCCCGCTTCGGTCTTGTAGACCACGTCGGGGTGGTCGATTCGGGCCACGGGCTTGTTGGTGGGAATCTCGATGACGTCCAGGTTGTAGATGCCCATGAACTCTTCGGATTCGGTGAGGGCCGTGCCGGTCATGCCGGAGAGCTTGGCGTAGAGCCGGAAGAAGTTCTGGAAGGTGATGGTGGCCAGGGTCTTGCTCTCGTTGGCCACGGTGACGCCTTCCTTGGCCTCGATGGCCTGGTGGAGGCCTTCATTGTACCGGCGGCCATACATCAGACGGCCGGTGAACTCATCCACGATGATGACCTGGCCGTCCTTGACCACGTAGTCGATGTCCTTCTTCATGATGCCCCGGGCCTTCATGGCCTGGTTGATGTGGTGGGCCAGGGTGGCGTTTTCGGGGTCGGAGAGGTTCTCCACCTGGAAGAACTCCTCGGCCTTGGCGATGCCCTGGGCCGTCAGGGAGACGGTGCGCGCCTTCTCATCGACGATGTAGTCGCAGTCGTACTGATCCTGCTCCTCTTTTTCGTCGGTGGAGGCGAAGACCATTTTCTTCAGCCGGGAGACAAAGAAATCGGCCATCTCATAGAGCTTGGTGGAGGCCTCGCCCTGGCCGGAGATGATCAAAGGCGTCCGGGCCTCGTCGATGAGGATGGAGTCCACCTCGTCCACGATGACGAAGTTGTGGCCCCGCTGGACCATCTCCTGCTTGTAGATGGCCATGTTGTCCCGGAGGTAGTCAAAGCCCAGTTCGTTGTTGGTGCAGTAGGTGATGTCGGCGGCGTAGGCGGCGCGGCGCTGGGCGGCGGTGAGGCCGTGGACGATCAGGCCTACGGAAAGGCCCATAAACCGGTAGACCTTACCCATCCACTCGGAGTCACGCTTGGCCAGGTAGTCATTGACGGTGACGATGTGGACGCCTTTGCCGGAGAGTGCGTTGAGGTAGGCGGGGAGGATGGCCACCAGGGTCTTGCCTTCACCGGTCTTCATCTCGGCGATGCGGCCCTGGTGCAGCACAATTCCGCCGATGACCTGCACCCGATAGGGACGCATCCCCAGCACACGGTCTGCTGCTTCCCGGCAGGCGGCGAAGGCTTCCACCAGAATGTCGTCCAGGGTCTCGCCTTGGCGCAGCCGGGTCTTGAACTCCTCGGTTTTGGCCTTGAGCGCCTCGTCGGAGAGCTGGCGGTAGGAAGCCTCCAGCGCCATGACCTGATCCACCTGATTGGTGAATTTTTTAATCTCCCGCTCCGAGCGGGTACCGAAGAGTTTGTTGATGAGTCCCATATATGTCAAACCTTTCTCGATAGTATCAAAGCAAAAGGATTATAGCACAACTTGCCGGTTAAAAAAAGGCTAAAGTGTGAACAATGGCCAGCGCTGGCAGTTTTTTCTGCCCGGCGGGCCGAATTGGGCAGTCCGAAAGCCGGTCCGGCGGCAGCGCGGCGCTTTACAAGAGAATGAAATTATGTTAACATAGTAGGGCGCAATGGCGCAATTTCACTGAGAAAAAGGAGTATCGCCATGAAACGATTGGCAGTTCGGGCGCTGGCAGCGGCGCTCACTTTGCTGGGATTGCTCAGCGTGGTGTCGGCGGCCGGAGCCCGGCGGGAGAGCGGGCTGACGCTTTCCGACGACCTGAAGCTGGAGCGTACATACTATCAAAATAATCAGGACGGGGCCGTCAAGGAGCAGCTGCTCACCTACACCCCGGGCGGCGACGTGACGCCCCTGGTGGTCTACGGCGACACGCTCTATGGCCGCAGCACCATGGATTATCTGGAAGAATACCTCTCCGATCAGGGCTACACTGCCGTGGGCGCTGTGAACGCGGCCTTTTTTGATATGTCCACCGGCATTCCCTATGGCATGGTCGTCACCGACGGCATTTTGCGCACCAGCGGCAATGTCATGACAGTGGGCATTTCCGAGGACGGGGACGTGACCATCGGCACGCCCAATCTGAAAGTGACTATGGAGTACGTGGGCGGCGAGACGGAGATCAGCTATAATAAAGCGCTGACCAAGTCCAACGGCTACTGCCTTTACTCCCCTGACTACGACTACGTCACCAAAAATTCCCTGGACGGCTACTATCTGATTCTGGAGGCCGACGAAAACTACCTGACCACCGACTGCACCCTGGAGGCCACGGTGGTGGACATCGAGGCCGATGTCTCCAAGGTGGACATCCCCGAGGACGGTTTTGTGCTGGGCCTGGCGATGGACACGGACTACAGCTCCGCCATGGCTTCGGTCAAGAAGATGGAGGTGGGCGACACCATCACCATCACGACCACCATTGACCGCGACTGGGAAGACGTGGCCTATGCCGTGGGCGGCGGCGAGCTGCTGGTGGAGGACGGCCGCGCCCTTTCCGGCTTCACCCTGGACACCGCCGAGAAGCAGGCGGCCCGGTCCGCCCTGGGCATCAAGTCCAACGGCGACGTGGTGGTCTATACCGTGGACAAGGGCAACGGCTCCGACGGCATGACGCTGGAGGCGCTGGCCGAGCGGATGGAGGAGCTGGGCTGCGAGACCGCGGTCAACCTGGACGGCGGCGGCTCCACCTGCCTGGGCGTCACCCAGCCCGGCGACACGGAATTTACCACCGTCAACAGCCCCTCCGACGGCAAGCAGCGCGAGTGCGCCAACTATCTCTTCTTTGTCCGGCCCACGAAGCGCGCCGGCGATGCCACCCGGCTGCACCTCTACCCCTATGACGCGGCGGTGCTGCCCGGCGGCGAGCTCGAGTTCACCGCCAAGGCCACGGACCGCAACTACATGGCTGCGGATGTTCCCGGCGATGTGACGTACACGGCCAACGGCGGCACCATGGATGGCGACACCTTCACTGCCGGAAAGGCCGGCACCGCCACGGTCAAGGCCTCCGCCGGCGGCCTCAGCACCTCTGCCTCTGTGCTGGTGGTGGAGACGCCCACCACCCTGGAAATCTACCGGGAGGATCAGGAGAAGCCCCTGGAGAGCCTGCTGCTGGAAAACGGCACCAGCGTGGACCTGACGGCCCAGGCGTCGTATCTCGGCAGTGAGCTGGCCGCGCAGGACACCTCCTTTACCTGGGAGCTCTCGCCGGAGCTGGGCACCATCACCGAGGACGGCACGCTGACCGCCGGGGAGGATTCCGCCAAGGGCGAGCTGACGGTCTCCTGCGGAGATCTGTCCGTCACCATTCCGGTGGAGGTCAAGGGCAATCCCTTCGTGGACATCAAGGACCACTGGGCCAAGGAATATATCACCACCCTCTACTTTGAAGGCGTGCTGGAGGGCTCCAAAAACGCCGACGGTCAGATGGTCTACCGGCCCGACGACTCCATGACCCGTCAGGAGTTCATCTGCGCGCTGATCCGCTGGCTGGGGGTTGACACCGACCAGTATGCCGACGCAGAGCTGCCCTTTGCCGACGCCGATGCCATCGCCTCCTGGGCGTCTGATTCCATGAAGGCGGCCTACCGTTTGGGCTACCTCACCGGCACCGGAAAGAACGGCAAGCTCTACGCTGACCCGACGTCCACCATCACCCGGGAGGCGGCCATGACCATTCTGGCCCGCACGGCCGGCGCCAGCTCCACCTCTGATGCGCTGGATCGCTTCTCCGACGCCGGGGACGTCTCGTCCTGGGCCAAGGAGGCTCTAACGGCCATGGTGGAGGAGGGCGTCATCGACGGCTCCGGCGGCAAGCTGCTGCCCCAGGGCAATGTCACCCGCGCCCAGGTGGCCAAGATGCTCTACGCAATGAAATAAACAGAAATTGATATGCCAAGCGCCCCCGCGGCTTCCAAGCCCGGGGGCGCTGTGTGTAGGGAATAGGGCGCTGCCCCACCGCTTCGTCATTTTCGCCGAAGCAGCGGGGAATTTTTGCGCCGCAATGTGAAAATATGCAAAAACTATAAGTGTTATTTCACAAGGTTTTTTCAAATTGGCGTTAATTTTTGTTTGTTTCACTAAAGTTGTCGGCAGGGCGTGGAAGGATGTCGCTATGTCATTGACACTCCGCCGTGAAATGGCTATAATTTAATCTAGCAGTATTCGCGACTGTGCTGCTCGCCTGCGGCGAGCAGCGAAGACCAAATAGATGGGAGACCGGAAGATGCTGACCAATGAATATCTCAAACGTGTGTATGAAGATACGGAAAAGCGGAATGTGACGGACAAAGAGTTCCTCCAAGCCGTGTATGAAGTGTTCGATTCTTTGCAGCCTTATGTGGAGAAGCACCCGGAGCTGGAGCAAAACGGCATCATGGAGCGGCTGGTGGAGCCGGACCGCATGGTGAGCTTCCGTGTGGCCTGGGTGGACGACCAGGGCAAGGTCCAGGTCAACCGCGGCTATCGGTGCCAGTTCAATTCCTCCATTGGGCCTTACAAAGGCGGCCTCCGGTTCCATCCCACCGTCACCCGTTCGGTCATCAAGTTCCTGGGCTTTGAACAGGTTTTCAAGAACAGCCTGACCAGCCTGCCCCTGGGCGGCGGCAAGGGCGGCAGCGACTTTGATCCCAAGGGCAAGTCCGACGCCGAAATCATGCGTTTCTGCCAGGCCTTTATGACGGAGCTGCACCGCTATATCGGCGCCGACGTGGACGTCCCCGCCGGCGACATCGGCGTGGGTGGCCGGGAGATCGGCTATCTGTTCGGCCAGTATAAATTCCTCAAAAACAACTTCACCGGCGTCCTCACCGGCAAGGGTTTGGCCTTCGGCGGCAGCCTGGCCAGGACCGAGGCCACCGGCTACGGCCTTCTGTACTTCGTGGAGGAGATGCTCCGGTGCATGAAGGGCGAGAGCCTGGAGGGCAAAACCGTGGTTATCTCCGGCGCCGGCAACGTCGCCATTTACGCGGCCCAGAAGGCCGCCCAGCTGGGAGCAAAAGTCGTCACCATGTCCGACTCCAAGGGCTATGTCTACGACCCCAACGGCATCAACCTGGACGTGATGAAGCAGATCAAGGAAGTGGAGCGGGCCCGCATCAGCGAGTACGCCAAGCGCGTCCCCGGCGTCACCTACGGTGACAACCGCAGCGACGTGTGGAAGGTGCCCTGCGATATCGCGCTGCCCTGCGCGACGCAGAACGAACTCCAGCTGGAGGACGCCAAGGCTCTGGTGGCCAACGGCGTCACCGTCGTGGCCGAGGGCGCCAATATGCCCTCCACCCCCGAGGCCATCGAGTATCTGCTGGCCCACGGCGTCCTCTTTGGGCCTGCCAAGGCTGCCAACGCCGGCGGCGTGGCTACCTCCGGCCTGGAGATGAGCCAGAACTCCCAGCGCTACAGCTGGACGTTTGAGGAAGTGGACAAGAAGCTCAAGAGCATCATGGTCAACATCTTCCACAACTCCTACAACGCCTCCAAGGACTGCGGCATGGAGGGCAACCTGGTGGTGGGCGCCAATGTGGCGGGCTTCATCAAGGTGTCCAACGCCATGCTGGCCGAAGGCGTCTTCTGAGAATTATCTGTATGGCAAGGGCGCGCTGCTTTTGGCGGCGCGCCCTTTGAAACTGATAGGGGAGAGACAATGGAACTGATCTATCATACTGATTCTCTTGATTTGCGCATCCGCAATGCGACCCAGGCGGATGCAGCCCGTCTGGCAGCCTGGTGGAACGACGGCCGGGTGATGGCACACGCCGGATTTCCCCATGGCCTGGGCACCACGCCGGAGGAAGTGGCTCGGAAACTCCAAGAGGACCGGGAGGAGACGGGGCGGCGGCTGATTCTGGAGGAGAGCGGACGCCCCATCGGGGAGATGTGTTACCGGATGATGGGGCAGGGAAAGGCGGAAATCGGCATCAAGATCTGCGAGCAGGACCGGCAGGAGCATGGCCTCGGCAGAATATTCCTCAGTATGCTCCTCAAAGCGCTGTTTGCCCGGGGAATTGAGACGGTGGTGCTGGACACGGACCTGGAGAATCGCCGCGCCCAGCACGTCTATGAGCTGCTGGGCTTCACCCGGATGGGCGTCCGGCGGGACTGCTGGCGCAACCAGGTGGGGGAGCTGCGCTCCGCGGTGGACTATGCCATCCGGCCTGACCAGCTGGTGGACTACGCCCGGGAATAGCCGCAGCGCGGCGCACAAAAAAACGGTAGGGACACATGGTCCCTGCCGTTTTTTTATACTCAGGCCCGGAGGTCTCCGGCGGCCTTGATCTTGACGCGGCTGGTGTTGCCGGGGTAGTAGGCCAGGGGCACGTCCTCGACCTCGATGATCTCGACGGTCTCGCGGATGGCGCCGGCCTCCACAGCCAGCTCCACGGCGTCTGCCTTGGCCTGGGCCAGGGCCTGCTCCCGGGGCAGCTCGTCATAGTTGATGAGCTTTTCGTAGGTGCCGCTGACCTTGGAGATGGCCGAGCCGATGGCGTTGGCGCAGCCGAAGTGATCCGGCTTCACCACTTTTGCAGCGCCGGACAGGTCTTCCGGCAGGACGATGGAGCCGCCGCCCACCAGGATGACGTCGCTGTCGGCGCTGGAGATCTTCATACTGTCGATGGCGTCCTCGACCAGCGTGCGGATGGCGCTCATGGCGGCCTCAGCCAGTGTCTGGGGGATGTCGGCCACGCGGCTGGGGTCTCCCAGCTCCACCATACCCAGGCGCACGGCGATGTCGGTGGCGGTCATCACGTCGCCGCCGAACACCAGGGCCTTCTTCGTGATCTCATAGCCTACGCTGTCGGGGCCGACGGTGACGGTGCCGTCGGGCTGCTGCCGGACGATGGAGCCGCCGCCCAGGCCGATGGACAGCACGTCGGGCATCCGGAAGTTGGTCCGCACGCCGCCGATGGTGACGGCCACGCTGGACTCCCGGGGGAAGCCATTCTGGATGACGCCCAGGTCGGTAGTGGTGCCACCCACGTCGATGACGATGGCGTTTTGGAGGCTGCTGAGATAGCTGGCGCCGCGGATGGAGTTGGTGGGACCGCAGGCAACAGTCAGAATGGGGTACTTGCGGGCGTGTTCCATGGTCATCAGCGTGCCGTCGTTCTGGCTGAGGTAGACGTCGGCCTGGGTGATGCCCTCGTCGCGGAGGCTCTTGGCGAAGCCGTCGGTGAAGCGCTCGGCCACCTGCCAGAGCGCCGCGTTGAGAATGGTGGCGTTCTCCCGCTCGATGAGGCCCATGGAGCCGATTTCGCTGGAGATGGAGACGTGGACGTCGTCGCCCATGATCTCCCGGCACAGCTGCGCCGCCTCCAGCTCATGGTCGCTGCGGACCGTGGAGAAGACGCAGGAGATGGCGATGGACTTGACGCCCTGGGCCTTCATCTCCCGGAAGAAGGCAGCAGCGGCCTCCCGGTCAAAGGGAGCCAGGAGCTTTCCGTCGTACTCAAAGCCGCCGCCGATGACGACGCTGCCGCGGCAGATGGCCTGAATATCCTCCGCCCAGTCCACCATGGGGCGGATGCCCAGGGTGGCCGGAGCGCCGATGCGCAGAATGCCGATAGGCGCCAGGTTTTTTCGCTCCACAATGGCGTTGGTACACTGGGTGGTGCCCAGCATGGCCTGGCGAATCTGGCTGCGATCCACCTGGGAGGCCTGGAGAACGGTCCGCACGGCCCCCAGGATGCCCTCATAAATGTCGTGGGAGGTGGGGTACTTGATATCCGCCACCACGTGGAGCTGCTCGTCGATCAGGACGGCGTCAGTGTTGGTGCCGCCCACGTCAATGCCCAGTTTATACATCAGCCCTTGCCTCCTTTGTACCGCTCTTCCAGGGGAATATAGTCGGTGTCAACACCGAAATACCGGGGGCCTACCAGCTCCAGCCCGGCGGGGGTCCGCCACAGCGGGAAGCAGGGGAGTCCCACCACCAGCACGCGCTTGCCGTATTTCAGCGCGTCGGTGGTGACAGGGGCGAAGGTCTCCACATCCACCAGGCAGATGAGGTCCGGCGTCGTGGCGCGGATCTCGCCGTTGACCGTGGCGGTGAGGTTTTCGTTTTGGAATTCCACAAAGGCGGTACCGCCCTTGTCCTCGCCGATGCCCTCCAGCACCACCTTGCCGAAGTTGAAGGCGCCGCGGGTCTCCCGCAGGACGTCGGCGATCTTGCCCTTGAAGAGCTTGTAGCCCCCGGTGAACGACAGGAAGCGCTCCTCGGGCGACTGGTCGGCGCAGTCCTTCACGGTGCGGATGGCCTCGCCCAGCCTCTGGCTGCGGGTAACGATGCCCTTGACGCCGTACTGCTTCATCTGCGCGCCGGACATGGGGTAGAGGGAGACCGACACCGAGCCGCCGCAGCTCATGGTGACGGCCCGGGCCAGCTCCTCGGTCCACTTGTTGGTGATGGTGTTGAAGATGACGCTGTTGCCCTTTTCGTCCGTCAGGGCCATGGGGGTGGCGCTGATGCCGCCGATGGTAAATGTGACCATCTGCAGCTCCGGGAAAGCCCGGCCCATGCCGTCCACGTCCACCAGGGGGATGCCCAGCCGGGCAGAAGCTGCGATGGGGAGCATGGAGTTGACGCCGCCGGCCTCGATGGGCATAAAGGCGTCGATTTTCTTACCGAAATACTGGCTGACCATGTCATAGAGCGTTTGGTACTCCTTGCCGCCGATGGCCTTTTCACCCAGGACGGTGGGCGCACCCATCATGGCGATGGGGATGACCAGGGCGTCGTCCGCCACCTCGTCGGGGTCCAGCAGCGTCACGGGGCCGCAGGCCTGCACGGCGTCCATGGCCACCAGCTTGCCCACGTAGGGGTCGCCGCCGCCGCCGGCGCCCAGCAGCGCCGCGCCCATGGCGATGTCTTCGATTTCTTGGATACCGATGGTACGCAAAATCATCACTCCTAAATAAAAGTAGATCGGGCGGCACACCGCGGCCCGGAGGGGCGGTGTGCCGCAGAAGGACACGAACTTACAGCTTGCTGGCCTCGGGGGCCCGGCGGAACAGCGGGTCAATGACCACGTAGACCACCAGGGAGACGACGATGCCGTTGACCGGTCCCACAAAGAAGGGGACGTTGAGCCACGGGGCCGCGGCCACCAGGGCGGGGAAGTTGGCGAAGGTGCCGCCGGTGATGCAGGCCACCAGTGCGCCCACCACGAAGGCGATCAGACCAGGGGCGTAGACGCCGCCGCGGCGGAGGAAGTTCTCGCGCTTGCCGCGGCCCACGATCCAGTAGGCGGCGATGATGACGCCGGCCAGGGGCGGGATCAGGGCGGACATCAGGGACAGGAAGCCCTGGAAGGCGTTGAGCAGGCCGAAGGCGGCCAGGAGCGTGCCGACGGCGCCGGAGATGCCGGTGGTGATCTTGAACTTGCTCTCGTCAAAGCCCAGGAGGTTGCTCAGGGCCAGGCCGCCGGAGTAGGCGTTGGTGACGTTGGTGGTCCAGGTGGCCAGCACCAGGGCGATCAGGCCCAGCAGCGGCACGCCCAGGGAGACCAGGATGGCGGAGATGTCATACTGGCCGGTGACAATGCTCATCAGGGCGCCGGTCAGCAGCATGAAGAGGCCGGCGGGGATCACGCCCACGATGGAGGACTTGACCACGTCGCCGCGGTTTTTGGCAAAGCGGCAGTAGTCGGCGGAGATGACGCCGCCCAGGGCGAAGGAGGCAACCACCATGGAGATGCCGTAGACCATGCCGGCCGACTGCTGGGGGGCGTAGGCCGCGATGGCGCTGCCGCCGTCATGGGCGATGATGCCGGCTACAAGACCGTAGAGGCAGACAATGACCAGCAGGGGCACGGCCACATAGTTGAGCCACTTGAGGCCCTTGAAGCCGGCGCAAGCCGTGACCAGCATGATGATGCCCCAGACGATGGAGCAGATGGCCACCATGGCGGTGCTGGGGGTGCCGAGGCCGAACATCGTGGCGGCGATGGAAGCGAAGGCCTGGCCGCAGGTGGCGGACTGGATGCCGAACCAGCCGACGCAGGCGATGGCGATCAAGGTACTGATGACGTACCTGGCGCCTTGCTTGCCCAGGGCGCCCTCGGCCATCACCGAGACGGGGAGGCCGGTGTCACAGGCCTGCATGCCCACAAAGATCATGTAGAGGCAGATGAGTCCATATCCGATGAGGATGGACAGCACAATTTCCAGGATGCTCAGACCACCCTGGGTCAGCACGCCGCCGATCATCAGGCAGGGGACACAGATCATGCCGCCGGCCCAGACCGCCGCGATGGACAGCCAGCTCTGCCGCTGTTCCGGGCGTACTTCGAAACCACTCTCTTTTCGCATATTTTTCCCTCCTATTTGGATCGCGTTCAGCGGGATATTGCCGCTGATTTGATAGCATTATAAAAGATAAAAACCGGCGGTGTATATAGCTTGTTTACAAAAAATTCCGGGCTGACTTTGTCCAAAAAGACAAAGTCAGCCCGGAAAAACGATCTCTCGCCATTAAAAGTCAGGGAAATATATAAATAATAAAGACGAAGCTAAATATGCGTTGTTCAAATCGACAAAACCTCAGCTGGAGAGCAGCCGATTTAGGGCGCAAGCTTTATAGAGGGCGATGGCCTCCGGCAGCTTGTCCACCGGGTGTCCCAGCCGCCGCTCTGCCTGCTGGAGGCGGTACTTGACCGTATTTTTATGCATAAACAGGTGCGCTGCGGTGTCGGAGATGCTGCTGGCCGCGTCCAGGTAGTAGGTGGACAGCGTGCCCACCAAGTCCGTCTCTGTGCCCTCCCGGAGCGGTGCCAGGACGGAGAGCCGCCGGGCGATTTCCGCCTCGCCCTGGTCGATCAACTCCCGGCAGGCACAGGTGAACTCCATTTCCTGGCCCGTGAACCACCGCCGTCCGGGCCAGATCTGCCGGGCTGCCTCCTGAGCAGTATGGATGGTGAGGTACGCCCGCCGCACGTCTGAAGTGGTGACCAGGCTCTGACAGATGGTGAGATAGCCGTCCAACCCGGCCTGCTGCACCCTGTCGCAGCACGCTTCGGCCAGATCGTGCATCTCCTCGGCGCTGCCGTTCCAGGCCAGAAAGACGACCACGTCGCCCTCATAGCAATCGGCCACCACATCGCCGGAGCGATGGCGCAGCAGCCGCTGGATGAGATCCAGGCCGCCGGCCTGAAATGTCTGAGGGTCGCCGCTGCCGCGCTGCAAGACCCACATGGAGTGGATGGCGCCGATGTTGACGTGCAGCAGCTCAGCCAGGCGGCGCATCTTGATGGGCTCATCCCGGAGGATGGCCCGCACCAGCTCGGACATGACCACCCTGTCGTGGTTCTGGCTCCAAATGCAGGAGGCCAGATGCACGACCTCGGCGGCATGGTGCATCACGTCCAGGGCCAAGGGCGTCCCTTCCTTGACGATGAAGAGTTCCATCAATGGGGCGCCGGAGGAGAGTGTGGCGCGGTAGACGTAGTGCTTGCAGCCGTCCAGGGTGACTTCCAGCGGCGGCCCGCCGTTTTCCGGCAGCGTGTCCAGGCCGTGGAGCATCTGGTCCAGCTGCTGGGCCACGTCCATCCGGGGCCAGGAGACGGCGTTTAAGAGCCGCAGCGCCCCGTCAGTCAGCACTACGCTGGCGCGAATGCGGTCACTGAGGAGTTTTAGGACGGTGTCCACCGTCCGCTGATGCTCCGGCAGGAGGGCGGCCCGGCCCAGAATGTCGCTGACCATCAGGGCGCTGTTGTTCTGGTCCTTGAAAATGGCCTCCATTACGTCGCAGATGACGTCGCTGTACCGCAGGTCCATTCGGTTTTCCGGCATGACGATCAGGGCGAAGTCCAGCCGGTCGGCCAGCTCCACCAGCCGCCGGTCCACCGTGGGCACGAAAATCCCCACGTAGTAGAGAATCAGCCCCACCTCGCCGGCGGCGGCAAGCCGCTGGATGTTGGTGCACTGGGCTTCTACATCCAGGGGGATGTTGGCAAAGCCGGTGATGACGATTTCGCTGCCGAAGAATTCGTTGTTGCGGAAGAGAGAGTCCTGGAGCAGATTGGGGTTGGCGAACTCCAGCACCGAGATGGAGGAGACCAGCTTTTTCAGCGCGCCTTCGCCCGCGGCCAGCCGGGCGCCCCGCAGGCTGGGCAGCTGCAAGAGGTCTGCTACTGTGACGCTCATGGAATCACCTGCCTCGATCGTGTTGTTGCCCCAAGCGGGGGCTGTTACAGAATTTCGTACTCCATCATCTCGTAGCGAAGGCGGGTGCCCTCGGAGACGGAGTCGGGCAGCAGGGCCCGGGCGACGGGTTTGAGATCGGCGTTGGGGTCGTCCAGCCGCTGCAAGAGGGCGTAGTCGCCGTCCAGCTCCCGGACGATATAGTCCACGGCATCAAACATTCCCATGGCTTTTGCCTCCTTTGTGCGCGGGGCCGGACCGATGGTTAGGGAACGCGGATGACCCCGGAAAGATACATCCAATTTATCACAGGCGCGGAGAAAATGCAATTTTCAAAATACCGCGTGTCTTGCCATGAGAAAAAGCCCGCCGAGACGGGCTGAGATAGTCTGACCGACGACGGCCTCTGGTGCTACCGTGTCCAGATCAGCGGCGTTGTTGGCCGACATAGCCATCCTCCGTGACGTCCACGATTCGATGTGTGGTCAGGCTGCCCTCGCTGCGAAAGGTAATGATGTTGCCTGCTTGCTAGCTGCTCAGGGCAATGATAGCAGCGGAATACCCGAAGACGGTGGGATCATCCTCGCCGGCGAAATGTTCCATGACAATTATATATAAAAAAGCCGAAATGCTTCCGGCGTTTCGAACTATTGTGACGAATTTGTGATTTTGTGGTGATTTTATCTGTGATATGATACAATTAGTTCATTAAAAGAAAGGGGAATCGATCATGTACCGTGTCCTCTTGGTGGACGATGATCCCCACATTTTGCGGGTCAATGAAGCATACTTGAAAAAGCGAGGGTATCAGGTCTATTCTGTCCAGGACGGTGTGGCGGCGCTGGCCGTGGCGGAGACGGCAGAGCTGGACGCGGTGATCCTGGACGTGGATATGCCCGGACTGGACGGCATTACGGTCTGCCGTCGGCTGCGGGAGCTGCGGACGGTGCCGGTGGTGTTCCTCTCGGCCTACGCCAAGACCGACGACCGAATCCGCGGCCTGCAGGCCGGTGGTGACGACTACCTGGCAAAGCCCTATTCTCTGGTGGAACTGGAACTTCGGTTGCGGCTGCGAATCGAGGGGGGACGCGCCGTCAAGCGCCGGGAGGTACTGTATTTTGACGGGCTGGAGATCGACCCGGAGCTGCGGGAGGCCCGCTGCGGCGGGGAGATCGCGTCCTTCACGGCGCTGGAGTTTGATCTTCTGGCCTTTTTAGCCCAGCATCCGGGGCAGGTTTTTTCCTACGCGCAGCTCTCCGAGCAGGTGTGGCGGACCCCGATCAACCAGGGCCTGCACAACATCCAGGTCTGCATGGCTCGGGTGCGGCAGAAGCTGGACGCCCTGGCGCCCGGCAGGCAGTATATCGAGACCATCCGAAGAAAGGGCTACTGCTTCCGCGGAAAAAAGGGATAGTTACGGGCATGGCAAAAGCCAGCCGCCCCCAGGGGCGGCTGGCCGGAACATAGAAATTATGACTTTTTGCGAACGAGCTTGAGAATCAGCCAGGCGATCCCGCCGGAGCAGACCAGACCAACTCCATTCAGAACCCATTGCAGCGCCACGGGGATTGCGGGGGCAGCTGCCTCCGGCGCAGCGGTGGAGCCATCCGCCGGCGACGACAGAACCGGCACAGCGTCCTGCGCATCGGCGCTGTCTTCCGCTGAGGCCGCCTCATCCGTCGCTGCCTCGTCCGGGAGCTCCACGCTCTCAAGAGGCAGCTCTACCTCCGGCTCTTCCGGTTCCGCTGCATCTTCTGCTTCGGTAGGGGACTGCGGTGAGACAGCGTCAGGACCTGCTGCATCGTCGGCGGGCGGCGGGGCTGTCTCCGGGTCTGCGTTGGAAGCTGGCGGTGTTTCAGGCTCTGGCGAAACGCCGGAATCAGGCGGCGTTTCCGCCTCCGGGAGGTTTTCCTCGGGCGGCTCCGGCTTTCGGTCCGGCTCTATGGGCGTGATGCTGCCGCCGTGGTTGCCGCCCTGGTCATCAGAGTCCTCATCAAAAAGCAGTACCGCTTCAGAGTACCAATAGTCGCCCTCATCCGGGAAGGCCGCCGCCACGCGGTAAAACTGCGGACGGCTGTCTACTTCGAAAAAGGTGCCCACTGGCAGGCCCTCGCTGTTATGAAGCAGGGAAAAATTATCCCATCGGCTCCAGCTCCTGCCGTTGCGGGAGACCTCGCCCCAGACTTCGCCCCATTCGGCCACATTCTCCGGGAGAGAGAGGAGGGTGATGGTGGCGGAGGTGGTCTCGTCTCCGTTGTAGCTGCTGTCCACAACAGTCAGCGTTCCCGGTGTATACCATTGAATCTCTACAGTCAGGGGACGCATAGACAAAAGCGGCTGGCCATCCTGGCCCAGAAAGCTGCCGGTCAGCGTCAGCGTGCCGTCCGTTTGACCTTCATATTGCGAGAGGTCCCATTGGAGCGGCAGGGTCTCCCAGGTTTCCTGGCCCTCCAGCTGCACTTCTACCTTCATGGTTTGAGGCAGCATCGCTTCGGTCAGCGCCGTACCTGCCTCCAGCCAGACGGGATCGAGGGTGCGGTCGATGTTGTAAACCAGCTGCGGGCCCCAGGAAATGGGCTGACCGGGGGCTTCCATATCGCTGAACACCACCGAGCCGCCCGGCTCCTGGACGATGAGCCAGCCCTCGCCCTGGGTTTCAAAGACGGCGCCGGCCAGCCGCAGCTGCCCGCCGGCTTTGACGACGATCAAGCCGCCGGACTGATGCGTGCCCTGGATGACGGGGTCGATCTCCGGGCCGCCGACTGTGATGGTGCCGATGCTCAAAAGACCGCCGGACTCCACGATGATCTGCCCCTCCAGCGCCACCGTCAGCGCGCCGGCATAGTACCCCTCGGGAAGCTCCTTGTCTTGAAATTCCGGGGAGACCACGGTGAACTCCACCGCTTCTCCCGCACCAATGGTTTGGGCCGGAAGCTGGACGGTATAAGAGGGGATTTCCGGTGTTTCGGGCGGCGTTTGGCTCCCGCCGTCCGTTAGCTCGCTGTCCGCCGGTGTGTTCTGCTGGGAAATCTCCGAGGATGCGCTATCGGAGGCGTCCGCTGTTTCCGCTGCGGTGGCGCAGCACAGGAGTGCTGCCGCTGCCGCCAGGCACCACAGCGGCGCAAAGCACCGGAAAAGCCGTTGTTTCATGCGTGTTACTCCTTATATATAATGAGGTGTTTTCTATGGGAAAGCCGGCCAGAAAAAGACTGCTCCTGCTGACAGTGCTGCTGTTGCTGGGCATTGCAGCTTATACGGGCCTATTTTACTGGGACAATAAGTATACCGCGGCGCTTCCGGGGTACTATGGCTGCAACATGCTGACGCAGTCGCAGGATGCGGTGGGCTTCCTGGTGGACGGCTGGGAGTACTATCCCGGGCAGCTGCTGGGCCCGGAGGATTTTTCCGACGATACAGTGCCGGAATCCTACACTTATATCGGACAATATCCAAACTTTTCTGCGCATCTGGGTACGCCCTACGGCGTAGCCACCTACCGCCTGCGCCTCGAAAGTGAAACGCCCCAGGTGCTGGCGCTCTATGTGCCGGAGCTGCTGTGCGCCGGACGCATTTACATCGGCGGTGCGCTGGCGGGGGAGCAGGGAAGCATAGAGCCCTATGAACCCTATGTGATGGATGGCGTATATGCTTTTGCGATAGAGAGAAGCACATACATTATTATACAGTGCGCAAATTATACCCACTATTATTCCGGGCTCTATTATCCGCCCGGCGTGGGAACGCTGGAAGCCGTCGTCCGTATGATGACGGTCCGGCTGATCGTATATGGGATTCTGAGTCTCATACCCTTGGCTGTGGCCATATTGTATCTGGTCCAGTGGGCCTGGGGCCGGGAAAGGCTGGTCCGTTGGACGGGACTCATCTGCCTCTTCGCCGGGCTTCGCCAGAGCTATCCGCTGCTGCGGGCTATGGGAGTTTCCCTGGCCAGACCGGTCTATGCTCTGGAGGATATCAGCGCCAGCCTGCTGCTGCTCTTTGCCATTCTCCTGGCAGGAGAGCTGAGCGGCGCCGTCAACCGATGGTACCACCGGCGATTGGCTGTGCCGGCGGCGGTGGGTATGAGTGCGGTATGCGGCATTTTTCCTTTGCTCATTTTACCATACGCTCCGATCTTCATCAATAGCTACGGTATTATTCTCTTTTTTTGGAAAATCCTTGCCGGCGCCTACTTGGTGTTTCTGGCGGTCAGAGCCCAGAAAATGCAAAAGCCACTGGGCGGCTATCTGTTGGCGGCGTCCGGACTGTTCGGTCTTTCCATGGTGGCTGCGACGGTTTGCATCAACCGCTTCGAACCCATTATGGGCGCCTGGCCGGAGGAGTACGGCGGCTTCCTGCTGGCGATGGGCCTTGCGGCGCTGCAGATCCATCGCGGCGTCCTGCTGCACCGGGAGAATCAGCGTTTGACGCTCCACTTGCAGGATGAGGTAGCCCACAGGACCCGGGCGGTGGAGACGTTGTTATCTGAGCGGAGGGAGCTGCTGGCCAATTTGATCCACGATTTGAAAAACCCCTTATCTGCCGTGCGGAGTTACGCCGAGCTGGTGGAGCAGGACGGCCTTGCATTGGACGAAGAGACAGCGGCCCACCTCAGCGCCCTGCGGGAACGAGTCAGCGCCGTGGGGGAGCGGCTGGAACTGCTCCAGGATTTTTCCCGCGCGGAACGGGACGTCCTGAAACAGGCGTCGCTGGAGCTGTGCCAGCTGCTTCGGCAGTTTCATCAGATCAATCAGCCGGATCTGGAACTGACAGGCCAGAATTTTCAATTGCGTCTGCCCCAAGAGCCGGTCTACGTGCAGGGCAATTCGAAGCGGCTTTGGGCTGCCCTGGAGAATTTGTGCTACAACGCCCTCTCCTTTACCCCGGAGGACGGCACGATCACCTTGGAACTGGAACGCCGGGACAACCAGGCTGTGATCTGGGTGCGGGATACGGGCTGCGGCATTCAGCCGGAGGATTTGCCCCATGTGTTTGAACGCGGGTTCACCAGCCGAAAAGAGCAAGGCGGGGACGGACTGGGGCTATATATTGTGCGCCTGATTGCTGTGGAACACGCTGGAACTGTAGGGGTCAATTCAGAACCGGGGCAGGGGAGTGACTTTTATCTCCGACTGCCGCTGGTGGAGACGCCCCGATGAAGAGAGAAGAAGGACCGATTACCGCTGCGAATTATTACAATTTGCAGCGGTAATTTTTGTAGAAAATGTTGAAATTTGTGGAATTTTGTTACAATCCATGCAATATATACAAATATTTGCGACCAAATTAGGAAAAATGTGATTTAAATCCATGTAAATGGACATTTGACTTTCTTAGACGCACAGGATACAATATACAAGATATTTATTTATGAGCGCTCATAAACCGCGCTCACAAGTAGATGAATTTTGCAAGGAGGAAAAACAATGAAGAAGCTACTCGCTCTGTTGTTGGTCCTGGCTCTGGCTCTGTCCATGGTCGCCTGCGCCAGCAACGCAACTCCCAGTACTGATACCAGCACGGATACTCCGGCTGACACCAGCACTGAAGAAACCACGGATACCGATACCGAAGCTGCCGCTGGTGAGCTGGTCGATCCCTACGCTTACAGCGAGGACGACTACGACATCCAGTCCGAAGAGATCTACGATCTCGTGCTGGGCGACTTCGAGACCATCTACAATGAGGCCAAGGCCGAGGTTGTGGACATGGACAAGCGCTTCGCCGAGATGGCCATCGCCGAGGCCAAGCTGCTGGAGTCCGGCACCTTCCTGCCTCTGAGCGCGCAGGGCGGCAACTACGCCATCAGCCGTGTTGCTCCCTACACCGCCAGCACGACCCTGTGGGGCAATGACAACGACCGGTTCCACAACCAGGTCGTGACCACCGAGCCCATCACTGCCGCCGACCGCGACACCCTGAAGGCCATGTGGGCTGAGCTGAAGGGCACCGGCACTTGGGAAGCTGAGTGCGAGAAGTGGCTGACCGAGAACGGCTACACCCTGAAGGATACCTACACCATGGGCTATGCCTCTGACCCCAAGACCTGGGACATTCTGGCAACCTCTCAGGCTCCTGATGCTGAGGCCCTGGTCAACACCTTTGACGGTCTGGTCGAGTACGATTCCGAGAACGTCATGCAGCCCGCTCTGGCTGAGAGCTGGGAAGAGTCCGAGGACGGCCTCACCTACACCTTCCACCTGCGTCAGGGTGCGAAGTGGGTCGACTCCCAGGGCCGTGAGATCGCCGAGGTCAAGGCTGACGACTTCGTGGCCGGCATGCAGCACATGCTCGACGCCATGGGCGGCCTGGAGTACCTGGTGCAGGGCGTCATCGTCAATGCCAGCGAGTATATCTCCGGCGACGTGACTGACTTCTCCGAAGTTGGCGTCAAGGCTGTGAACGACTACACCGTGCAGTACACTCTGGCGCAGCCCACTCCTTACTTCATGACCATGCTGAGCTACAGCGTGTTCGCTCCCATGAGCCGCACCTACTATGAGTCCAAGGGCGGCAAGTTCGGCGCTGACTTCGACAACGCCGCTGCCGACTACACCTACGGCAAGACCCCTGACGACATCGCCTACTGCGGCCCCTATGTCGTCTCCAACGCCACTGCCAACAACACCATCGTGTTCTCCGCCAACCCCCTGTACTGGAATGCGGAAAACATCAACCTCAAGTCCATCACCTGGCTGTACAATGACCAGGAGGATGCTCTGAAGGCTTACAACGACACCATGTCCGGTGTGCTGGACGGCGCTGGCCTGACCGCTTCCGCTGTCGAGGCTGCCAAGTCTGCCGGTGTGTTCGAAGAGCTGGCCTATGTCTCCAGCACCGACGCCACCTGCTTCAACCTCTTTATGAACGTCAACCGGATCGCTACCTCCAACTTCAACGATCAGTCCTGCGCCACCCAGAAGACTGAAGAGGACATCCTCCGCAGCCGTATTGCCATGTACAACCAGAACTTCCGTCTGGCTCTCATGCTGTCTCTGGACCGCGCTGCCTACAATGCCCAGACCACCGGTGAGGAGCTGAAGCTCACCTCTCTGGTCAACACCTTCACCCCCGGCACCTTCGTCTCCCTGGAGAACGAGACCACCGTGGACATCAACGGCACTCCCATGACCTTCCCCGCCGGCACCTTCTACGGCGCCATCGTGCAGGCCCAGCTGGATGCCGACGGCTTCCCGGTCAAGGTGTGGGATCCCGAGGCTGACGGCGGCATCGGTTCCTCCGCTGCCTTCGACGGCTGGTACAACCCCGAGGCTGCTGCCACCTACCTGGAGACCGCCATTGCTGAGCTGGCTGAGCAGGGTCTGGAAGTCTCTGCTGAGAACCCCATTTACCTCGACCTGCCCTACTTCTCCGGCTCTGAGGCCTTTGGCAACCGTGCCAACGCTCTGAAGCAGTCCGTCGAGTCCGCTCTGGGCGGCGCCGTCATCATCAACCTGGTCGACTGTGTCAGCTCCGATGCGTGGTACTATGCCGGCTTCTATGCCAATAACGGCGCTGAGGGCAACTACGACATCTACGACGTCTCTGGCTGGAGCCCCGACTACGGCGATCCCCAGAGCTACCTGGACACCATGCTGCCTGACTACGCTGGCTACATGACCAAGCAGATCGGCGTCTTCTGATGCGCCGCTTCTAAGCTAGAACGATCGCAGTTTTGCGGCAGGGGATGGGCCAAAAGGCCCATCCCCTATGCCCGTGAACTGTCCGTCCGCCTGCATAGAGCGCTGACCTCAGCGTTCAGAGTGCCTCTCCCTCTGAAAATTGAGGGCAGCGCTTTAAGCAATTCTCTGCCGCCTCTGCGGCGGCGCATGCCTATCACGCTGAAACGAGAGATGTGTTATGACAAGATATTTAATTAACCGTATCCTGCGCAGCATCTGTTCTGTGATCGTCGTTGTGGGTATCGTCATGGTGATGATCTACTCGGCGCTGGACCGCAACCTGATCTTCGCCGCTGATTCCAACTACACCCACGTCAAGAGCAACGCCAAAGAAGTCTATATGATGCAGCAGTGGGAAAAGTATGGGTATCTCGACTATGTGCCCTACGGCGATTACCTCAAGGAGCTTCTGCGCGATGATGCCATCACCCAGGAGACCTATAATGAAGCCATCAAGTTTGCCAACAAGCCGGAACAGGACAGTGAAGTGGTGGCGCAGTACGTGGCGCAGTTCACCGAGAAGTATGAGTCTGAGGGCTACACTGTGGTGCGGCTCAACGGCAAAATGCGCGGCAACACCAAGCGCTATCAAGATGGCGGCGAGCCTCGGCTCTATGCCTATAAGGATATCCCTGTGCCGATGCGCCTGGTGAACTATTTCCGCGATCTGGTCACTGTGGATAATGTGAACTATGTCCTCGATGATATCCCCGACCGCGGCCTGGAGTTCACCTGGTACGATCCCGTCTATGGCGGCGAAAAATTCTCCCCGGCGATCATTGGCACAGGTACTCAGTATAAATACCTGGTCTACTTCAATGATAAGTTCCCTTATTTCCACCAGAACCTGGTGAAGATCAATCTCGGCCTTTCTTACTCCGTTCGCCAGGGCATAGACGTCTTCACGACTATGACTGAGTCCCAGGGTTCCAATGTCTACTCCACGGTGACGTACCCCAGCGGGGCGGTTCAGGAGTCGGCGGACGATCTGCATACCCTCTCCTATGCCTCCGGCTCTCTGGAAAGCGGCACGCCTGTGATCAAGGCCAACTTTGTGGATGACTATACCAATGTTTCACCCATCAAGGCTGGTATGTCCCGGATCGGCTACTCCTTCACCATGGGCATCATCGCTGTACTGCTCTCTTATTTCCTGGCCATTCCTCTGGGTATTGGCATGGCCCTGCGGAAGGAGAAACTCCTGGACAAGCTGGGCACGGTGTATATCGTCTTTATCACCGCTGTGCCGTCCCTGGCCTATATCTTCCTCTTCAAGTCCCTGGGCGGCAGCTTGGGTCTGCCCACGACCTTCGACATGGAGAATCCCACGTGGCTGATGTATGTGCTGCCGGTCATCTCTCTGGCCTTGCCCTCCATCGCAAACCTGATGAAGTGGCTGCGCCGTTATATGATCGACCAGATGAACTCCGACTATGTCAAGTTCGCCCGGTCCGGCGGCCTCAGCGAGCGGCAGATTTTCACCAAGCACATCCTCAAGAACGCCATGATTCCCATTGTCCACGGCATTCCTTCCTCGGTCCTGCTGGCCCTGACCGGCGCCATCATCACCGAGCGCGTTTACGTGGTGCCTGGCGTGGGCAATATGCTGACTCGCGCCATCACGGCTTACGACAACGGTGTTATCGTGGGCATGGTGCTGTTCTATGCCGTTCTCACGGTCACATCCATCATCCTGGGCGACGTGCTGATCTCCCTGGTTGATCCCAGAATTTCCTTCACATCGAAAGCGAGGTAATCGAGTATGTCTGACAAGCGTGTCAATCTCAGCGACTTCAATCTGTCGGACGACGAGCTCTTCGCGCCTGTGAACCACGATGAGCTGGAATCCGAGAAAATCACCGCCCCGCGCTACTCCTACTGGCAGAGCGTGTTCCGCGTCTTCTTCCGTAAGAAGATCAACATCATCCTCCTGTCCATCCTGGCAGTGCTGCTGCTGTTCACCTACGTCTATCCGGCGGTTATCGGCTACGATGCTGCCGTGGACCCCTATATCAACCTGATGGACTCCACCGCCAAGCATCTGAGTCCTTCGGCTGCCATGGACAAGTTCGGACAAAATATCCACTGGATTTTGGGCTCCGGCTCTGCCGGCCAGTCCACCTTTGACGCCATCTGGTACGGCTCCAGTATCTCTGTTTCTCTGGCTCTGGTCTGCGCCCTCATCAACATGACGGTGGGCGTTGTGGTCGGCGCCATCTGGGGCTTCAGCCGCAAAGTGGATATTATCATGACAGAAGTCTATAATGTCATTGCCAACATTCCCTATATCCTGCTGATCTCCGTCATCGTGCTGATCATGACCGCCAGCTTCTGGTCCATGGTCTTCGCCCTGACCGTCACCGGCTGGATCGCCATCGCATATTTCATCCGCACCCAGGTGGTCATTATCCGGGACCGGGAGTATAATCTTGCCTCCCGCTGCCTGGGCACGCCCATCACCCGGATCGCAGCCAAGAACATTCTGCCTTTTATGACCTCGGTAATTGTCACCCTGGCTGCTGCGGAAATTCCGTCTTATATTTCCTACGAAGTGTTCCTCTCTTATCTCGGCATGGGCCTCAGTGAAATGTCTTTGGGCAAGCTGATCGAGGCCTCCCAGAACGCCATGCAGACCCCCGGCTGGGAGATCGAGTTCTGGAGCCCGGTGGCCGTGGCCTCCATCATCACGGTTGTCCTGTACGTGGTCGGCCAGAATCTGGGCGACGCGTCCGACCCCAGAACCCATATGTGAGAGGTGCGCCATGGAAAATCATAAACTGTTACTGTCCGTCAAGGACCTGCACGTCAACTTCCGAGTCCGTGGTCGGACGCTGTCTGCCATCCGGGGTATTTCTCTGGACTTCCACGAGGATGAGTCCGTAGCCATCGTCGGCGAATCCGGTTCCGGTAAGTCTGTCTTCACCAAGACCTTTGCCGGTATGCTCGATTCCAATGGCTATATCAGCGAGGGGGCGATCATCTTCCACGACGAGGAGCTGGCTGACACCGTTGTGGCACTGACCGACAGTGCCAAGCATCTCATTTACAGCGCTGAGGAAAAGCTCAATGAGTATGCCAAGCTGGAAAATGGCGCCGCCACTTACCAGGCCATGGAGGCCCTGAAATTGGAGCGCAAGCACAAGGCGGAACTCAGTGAGGAAGAGCAGGAGAGGCTGGACGGCGAGATCGCCGAACTGAAATACCAGCGCACGGAACTCTTCAATTTGAAGCAGACCTTTGACTCCTCCAAGGAAAAGGCCCGCATTAAGGAAGCCGAAGCCAAGATCGAGGACCTCGACCGGCAGATCAAGGCGAAGGAGAAAGAAAAGGCCGATACCATTGCTGCCCACAAGCAGCAGCTTCAGCACGATACCGTGTACTTGGCTGACTATGATAAGCGGATGTCCGAACTCAAGAGTCGGTATGAAAAGGAAATCGTGGTTCCCATCTCTGATGCGGTCAAAGCCCGCAACGCCATTCTTGCCAAGGAAATTTGCCTGTCTGTGGGCCGTTTCTCTGCGCGGAAGCGGAGCAAGTATTCCCATAAGCTGCTCCAGGCGCTGCGCCACGCCATGGAAGAGGGGAGAGACCTCAATGACGATGCGGTGCGTAACGCCATTTTCGACGAGATCACCTTCCGCGTCAAGTATCTCGATGAGACGCCGGAGAAGCTCCATGGCACCTGCGTGCTGAACTTGGCCAAGATTCGCGATAACCGCGACTGGGTCAAAATCCGCGGCAACAAGATCGCCACGGTCTTCCAGGATCCCATGACTTCCCTGAACCCGATCATCACCATCGGCAAGCAGATCACTTCAGTCATTCTGGAGCATCAGAATTGCTCCGAGATCGAGGCCCGGGCCCGGGCGCTGGAGCTGATGAAGAAAGTCGGCATTCCCAACGCCGAATCCCGGTTTGATGACTATCCCTTCCAGTACTCCGGCGGTATGCGCCAACGCATCGTCATCGCCATCGCTCTGTCCTGCCAGCCGAAGATTCTGATCTGCGACGAGCCCACCACGGCTCTGGACGTCACCATCCAGGCCCAGATTCTCAAGCTCATCAAGGACCTTCAGAAGGAGTTCCACTACACCATCGTCTTCATCACCCATGACCTGGGCGTGGTCGCCAATGTGGCAGACCGTGTTGCCGTGCTGTACGCCGGACAGGTTGTGGAACTGGGCACTGCGGAAGATATCTTCTACGATCCGCGCCATCCCTACACGTGGGCGCTGCTGTCGTCTCTCCCCCAGCTGGCGCAGCGCAATACGAAGCTCTATTCCATTACGGGCACGCCGCCGTCCCTCTACAACAAAATCGTGGGCGATTCCTTCGCCCCCAGAAACCCCTACTGTCTCAAGATCGATACGCTGGAGGAGCCCCCGATGTTCCAGGTGAGCGATACGCACTATGCAAAGACCTGGCTGCTGGACCCCAGAGCGCCGAAGATTGAGAAGCCCGAGATCATCCAGAATATCCACGAGAAGCTCCTGGATGCATTCAATATTTGAGGAGGATACGGTTGTGACAAAAGCGAAAGAAAGTGCCAAGGTTTCGCACTTGCCGGAACACGGTCCCATCGATGAGAACGGCCGGGAGGTTCTGCTGAGTCTCAAGAATGTGGACATCACCTTTGGCAAGGGCGACAACGCGGTCCGCGCCGTCAAGAATGCCTCCTTTGACATCTATAAGGGCGAGACCTTCTCTCTGGTCGGCGAGTCCGGCTCCGGCAAGACCACCATCGGCCGGGCCGTCATCCGCGTCAATCCCTGCGCCGCCGGCGAGATTCAGTATAAAGGCGTGCGCATTTCCGGTAAGACCACCCATAGCCTGGACCGCGAGGTCATCCGCAACATTCAGATGGTCTTCCAGGACCCGGCTGCGTCCTTGAATGAGCGCGCCACGGTGGACTATATCATCTCCGAGGGCCTGTATAACTTCCACCTTTTCAAGAGTGAGAAGGAGCGCGTGGCCAAGGTGGAGAAGATCATCGAAGAGGTGGGCCTGCTCCCCGAGCATCTGACCCGCTATCCCCATGAGTTCTCCGGCGGCCAGCGTCAGCGTATCGGTCTGGCACGCGCCATGGTCATGGAGCCGGAATTGGTCATCGCCGACGAGCCCATCTCCGCACTGGATGTGTCCATCCGGGCTCAGGTGCTGAACCTTTTGAAGAAGTTCCAGAAGGAACGCGACGTCACCTATCTCTTTATTGCCCACGACCTGTCCATCGTGCGCTTTATCTCGGATCGGATCGGCGTTATCTATAAGGGCGACATTGTGGAAATTGCCGACGCAGAGGAACTCTTCAACTTTCCGCTGCACCCCTACACGCGCAGCCTGATCTCCGCCATTCCCATCCCCGATCCGAAGCTGGAGAAGAATAAGGTCCTCTTCACCTACGACCCCTCAGTCCACGACTACTCTGAGGACAAGCCCAGCCTCACTTGCATCGGCCATAATCACTATGTCTATGGCAATGCCAAGGAGATTGAGGAGTACAAGGCCATCCGGGAAAAGGGCGTCAAGCTCAAGTCCGTCACGATCCTAGACCCCAATGCCCCCACCGAGGAAAATAAGACCGCCGTCGAGGAGTCCATCCCCTCGGGCGACTATATCCTGGACCATCCCATCCACGACACCGGCAATAAGTGGCTGGCCATCCTCTCGTTCTTCCTGCCGATTCCTGGCTTTATCGCCGCGTTGATCTTCCGAAAGTGCAACTATATCCGCAACTTCAAGATGTGCCGCAAGGGTGCGCTGGCCGGCATCATCACCTTTGGTGTGTTGGTGCTGCTCTTCCTGGCGCTGCTCTTCTCGGCCACACTGTAGCATGGCGCGTCAGCGCGATGGAAGTCGCAGACCCGGTTTCCCCAAGATCACCAGAATTGAGGTATCGGAAAAGCACTTTCGCCTGCGGGCAGTTCTGGCCATTGGGTTCCTGGTATTGGGCATTGTGGCCATCGCCTATGGACTCTCTTCCCTGCTGAATAAAGAGGCGGGATGGCAAGCCGTGGAGGCGACACCCTCCGGCCTCAGCTGTGCCAGCGACTTCCAGCTCCAGTATGACTTCAGTGAGGATGGAAGCGGCGCTACGGCGGCATACAGGCAGATTTCCCAGCTTTACACCAAGGCTGTGGAGGACGGATATCGTATTTTCAGCGCTGACTTGCTGGAGGACGGGCTTCATAATGTGGCATATCTCAACCAGCACGTCAATGAGACGGTGACAGTGGAGCCCGCCCTTTATCAGGCTCTCCAGCTGGCAGCGGCGTATGATACTAGAGCCATCTTCCTGGCACCTGCCTATCGGGAGTATGAGCGCGTCTTCCTGGCCGAGAGCGAGGGAGAGGCCAGTCGCTATGACCCTACCCAGAATCCGGATGTGATGGCGTATATTCAGGAAATTGCCGCATTTTCCAACAGCGAGCAGGATATTTCCCTGGAATTTTACGACAACTACCAGGTGCGGCTTCAGCTGTCTGATGCCTGTCTTGCCTTTACGGAGGAATATGGGATCGAAGGCTGGCTGGATTTTTCCTGGTTGAAGAACGCCTTCCTCATCGACTATTTGGCGCAGTGTCTGGCGGACAACGGGTTTACCAACGGTTATCTGGCCAGCTACGATGGGTTTACCCGGAATTTGGATTCACGCGGCCTGTCCTACAGCCTGAATCTCTTCAATCGCAGCGGCAATTCCGTGGATATTCCGGCAGTCTTGCAGTATGACCGGCCCATAAGCATCGTGTTCCTGCGGAACTATCCCCTTAGTGATGCTGACCAGTGGCATTACTACGGCTTTGCGGACGGGCGCATCGCCACCATCTTCCTGGACGCCGCCGACGGCGTCAGCAAGAGTTCCCTGGACAATCTGGTCTCCTATTCCGAGGGCCTGGGGTGCGCCGAGGTGCTGCTTAAGATGCTGCCGGTCTTTGTATCGGATTCCTTCGAGGAAAACGGCCTGGCGTACCTGGCGCGAGACGGCGTCTACTCCGTCTGGTTTGAAGGCGATACGCTCTGCTATAACGAACCCGACGGCGCGATTGCGCTTCGGGAGGGCGAAACCGTCTATACCCTGGAATGTGTATCTCAATAGACGAGAAGGGCCCGTCGCAGAATAGGAAAATTCTGCGACGGGTTTTCTTCTGCCTGGGAC
>NBJMC04202__coassemble_1472_pt1 | contig 29000 bp, 24 predicted proteins | sample NBJMC04202__metabat2_high_PE_003 | metagenome-assembled genome bin NBJMC04202
CGGCGCGTTTTGGGGACTTTTCCGCGGTGAAAAGTCCCCCGCCGGAGGCTGGAGAAAGACTGCCAGTGCGCAGACGCCACCCCAGCTGCTGAGGCCGCTGCGTTCGACGGAGGCGCTCAAACAACGCGGCCAGGCGGGCGGCTGATAGCCGCCCCTACGGCGCAGGCGCTCTTGCGGGGCGGGCATACAAAGCCCCGGGCTGCACAGCAAAACCGTGGGTGGAAACCGCCGTTTTGACGGTTCCCACCCACGGTTTTTTGACTGCGTATTCCAAACGCGCGGCTTGCCGCAGGGCATTTGGTTCAGTCCAGGTTGATCTGGCTCTTGGAGTTGCGCAGCCGGGCCATGGCCCGGGCCAGCAGCAGCTTGTTGACCTTGAACTCGCTCATGCTCTTGGCCTGGCGCAGATGCTCGGTGGCCAGCTCCTCCAGGCGGCGGGCGCGGTTGACGTCTACCTCCTCGGGCCACTCGCAGGTCTGGGCGAAGAGGATGATCCCCGCGGCGGAGATCTCCATGTAGCCCTCGGAGTTGACGGCTTCCTTCCACACGCCGTCCACCCGGAATTTCACCGTGCCGGCCCGGAGGGCCGCGATCATGGGGGCGTGGTTTTTGAGGATGGTCCACTGGCCGTCCGGGGCCTCAAAGGTCAGGGCGTCCACCTGGCCGGAGAAGAAGTGGCGCTCCGGCGTGAGGATCTCCAGCTGGAAGGTGTTAGCCATGCTGCTCCAGCTCCTTTGCCTTGGCGATGGCCTCGTCGATGTCGCCCACCATAAAGAAGGCGCTCTCGGGCAGGTCGTCCACCTGGCCGTCCACGATGGCCTTGAAGCTGCGGATGGTGTCCTTCAGCGGGACAAAGCGGCCCGGCTGACCGGTGAAGGTCTCGGCCACGTTCATCGGCTGGGAGAGGAACATCTGAATCTTCCGGGCGCGGTAGACGATCTTCCGGTCCTCTTCGGCCAGCTCCTCCATGCCCAGAATGGAGATAATGTCCTTCAGCTCGTTGTAGCGCTGGAGGCACTCCTGGACGCGGCGGGCCACTTCATAATGCTCCTGGCCGACGATCTCCGGCGTCAGGATGCGGGAGTTGGACTCCAGCGGGCTGACGGCGGGGTAGATGCCCATTTCCGCCACCTGGCGGGAGAGGACGGTGGTGGCGTCCAGATGGGAGAAGATGGTGGCCGGGGCCGGGTCGGTCAGGTCGTCGGCGGGGACGTAGATGGCCTGGACCGAGGTGATGGAACCGTTCTGGGTGGAGGCGATGCGCTCCTCCAGCTCGCCCAGCTCGTTGGCCAGGGTGGGCTGGTAGCCCACGGAGGAGGGCATCCGGCCCAGCATGGCCGAGACCTCGTTGCCGGCCTGGACGTAGCGGAAGATGTTGTCGATGAAGAGCAGCACATCCTGGCCCAGCACGTCGCGGAAGTACTCCGCCATCGTGAGGCCCGTCATGGCCACCCGCATCCGGGACCCGGGCGGCTCATTCATCTGGCCGAAGGCCATGGCGGTGTTTTTCAGGGCGCCGGAGGCGGTCATGTCGTGGATCAGGTCGTTGCCCTCGCGGCTGCGCTCGCCGACGCCGGTGAAGACGCTGTAGCCGCCGTGGGCCTTGGCGATGTTGTAGATCAGCTCCATGATGAGGACCGTCTTGCCCACGCCGGCGCCGCCGAACAGGCCGATCTTGCCGCCCTTGGCGTAGGGCGTCAGCAGGTCGATGACCTTGATGCCGGTCTCGATGAACTCGGTTTTGGGGTTAGTGTCGTGGAAGGTGGGGGCGTCGCGGAAGATGGGCCAGCGCTCCTGGGCCGCGATTTCGCCGCCGCGGTCAATGGGCTGGCCCAGGGCGTCCACCACCCGGCCCAGCACCGCCTCGCCCACGGGCACGGTGATGCAGCGGTGGGTGTTTTCCACCGTCATGCCGCAGGAAAGGCCGTAGGTGGCGTCCAGGGCGATGCAGCGCACCGCGCCGGGCCGCTCGAAGGCGGCGACCTCCATGTGGACGCCGTTCTCTGCCACCAGCAGGTCGTGGAGGCGGTAGGTTTCCTGGGACGGGTAGCGCACCGTCAGCACGGGGCCGTTGATCCGCTCAATCATCGCCCGGTCAGGCTGATTGTCCATATTGTTGGCCTCCTTGTGGGGATTGGTTTCGTGGGCTTCCTCCAGGGCGACGCTGCCGCCGGCGATCTCGGTGATCTCCTGGGTGATCTTGGTCTGCCGGGCCATGTTCAGCCGGAGGCTGAGCTTTTTCATCAGCTCGTCGGCGTTCTTGGTGGCGCTCTGCATGGCGTTCATCCGGGCGAAATGCTCGGCGGCGTAGGCCTGCACCAGCGCGCCGAAGACGCGGGAGGTGATGAACTGCGGCACCAGCTGGTCGAAGACCTCCTGGGGCGAGGGGGTGTAGATGGCGCCCTGGAGGTCGTTGGAGGAGGGGACGTTCTGAAAGTCCGTCAGGCGGATGGGCAGCACCCGCTGCATGATCGGGCGGTTGACCACCTTGCCGCTGACGGAGTAGAGGGTGAAGATCACGCAGATCTCATCCACCTGCCCGGAGTCGAACAGGTCGATCACTTCCTGGGAAAGCTGCATGGCGTTGTAGAGCGAGGGGTTCTGGGCCATGCCCACCACCTCGTAGTCCGGCACGATGCCCTTTTTGCGGAAGAAGTGGTCCGCGATAACGCCGACGGTGGCGATGTGGCTGCCGGGGTAGCGCTGGATCTGCTGGTAGGCAAACTGGAGAATCTCGTCGTTGTAGCTGCCGGCCATGCCCTTGTCGCCGGCGATGACGATGTAGGCGCGGCGGTGGCCGCGGTGGGTGTCCAGGTAGGGGTGGGAGATGTTCTGCGAGGACATGAGAATGTCCTTCATGGTGCTTTGGAGCTTCTCAAAGTACACCTGGTTGTAGGGGATATACCCGGCGAACTTGCGCATCTTGGCCGAGGAGACCATCTCCATGGCGTTGGTGATCTTCCGGGTCTCGCCGACGGCGCTGATGTGGTGCCGGATCTCGCTGACGTTCTCCATACTCAGCCCTCGTACGCGCTGGCGAAGGCGGAGATGGCGGCAGTCAGCGTCCGCTTGCCGGTGGGGCTCAGGCGCTTGGAGGTGTCGATGGTGCGCATGACGTTGGCGCAGCTGTCGTAGAGATGCTCCAAAAGCCGCGTTTCAAAGCCGCCGATGGACTTGGCGGGGATGTCTTTGAGCAGATTGCCGCCGTAGGCCAGCAGCAGGGCCACCTGGGCCGAGAGCTTCAAAATCACCTGGCGGGGCTGCTTCAAAAGCTCGGTCATCCGCGCGCCGCGCTCCAGAAGGCGGCGGGTCTCGGCGTCCACGTCGGCGCCGAACTGGGCGAACACCGCCATATCCCGGTACTGGGCCACCTCCAGCCGGAGGCTGCCGGAGACATCGCGCATGGCGGGGTGCTGGGCGCTGCGGCCCACGCGGGACACCGACAGGCCCACGTTGACCGCGGGGCGCACGCCGGCGTGGAACAGCTCGCTCTCCAGGAAGATCTGGCCGTCGGTGATGGAGATGACGTTGGTGGGAATGTAGGCGGAGATGTCGCCGGCCATAGTCTCCACGATGGGCAGGGCCGTCATAGACCCGCCGCCCAGTTCCGCCGAGAGCTTGGCGGCCCGCTCCAGAAGTCGGGAGTGGAGATAGAAGACGTCGCCGGGGTAGGCCTCGCGGCCCGAGGGCCGCCGGAGCAGCAGCGACATGGTCCGGTAGGCCACGGCGTGCTTGCTGAGGTCGTCGTAGACCACCAGCACGTCCTTGCCCTGGTACATGAACGACTCTGCGATGGAGCAGGCGGCGTAGGGCGCCAGGTATTGCAGCGCCGCCGAATCCGCCGCCGTGGCCGCCACGACCACCGAGTGGGCCATGGCGCCGGCCTCGGTGAGCTGCTGGACCAGGTTGGCCACCGATGCGGCCTTCTGGCCGATGGCGCAGTAGACGCAGATGACACCGCTCTCATTCTGATTGAGCATGGTCGAGAGGGCGATGGTGGTCTTGCCGGTCTGGCGGTCCCCGATGATCAGCTCCCGCTGGCCGCGGCCAATGGGGATCATACTGTCGATGGCCAGGATGCCGGTCTCCATGGGGGTGTCCACCGGGGAGCGGTCCATGATGGCCGGGGCGGGGCGCTCCACCTCCTGGTAGCCGCTGGGTTTCAGAGGCAGGCCGTCCAGAGGGCGGCCGATGGGGTCCACCACGCGGCCCAGCAGCTCCGGGCCCACGGCCACGTCGCTGACGCGGCCGGTCCCCCGGACCACCGAACCGGGGACGACGGTGTCGGCCTTGCCCAGCAGGGCCGCGCCGACGCCGGTGAGGCTCATGTCCAGGGCCATGCCGTAGACATCGCCTTCGAATTCCAAAAGCTCGCCGTACTTGGCGTGGGGCAGACCCGACACGTGGACGATGCCGTCCTGGACGGATTCGACCCGTCCGTATTCATACGTGACCATTTCCGGCGCGTAGTCCCGGAGCCGTTCCTTGAGGCAAGCGCCGATGGCATTATCAAATTGCAGCATAAAAACCTCCAAATCAGGAGAGCTTTTTCTTCAGGGTGTCCAGCTGGGCGGCGTAGCTGAAGTCGTAGACCCGCCCGTCCACGTAGGCGGCGTAGCCGCCGATGAGGCGCTCGTCCACCTCCACGGTGAGGGAGAGTTCGCAGCCCAGCAGGGCCTCCAGCTGCGCGCGGATCTGATCCAGGCTCTGCTGGTCGGTCTCCATGGCGATTTTCAGCGTGCCGGACTTCTTGCCGACCTTGCGCACCTCGCCGGAGAGCAGGCGGCGCTTGGTGGCGTCGTCAAAGCGCAGCACCCGGCCCGCCATATCCACGGCCAGGTCGGTCAGTTCGTCCTTGGCGGCGTCCATGGCCCGCTGCTTGTAGTCCTGGGCCTCCTGCTTGGCCTGGCTGAGGAGCTTGCCGGCAGAGGCCTTGGCCTCCTTCTCGATGTCCTCGGCCCGCTCGGCGCCCTCCCGGTAGCCCTTGGCGATGATGGCCTGGCACTCGCTCTCGGCCTGGGAGAGCTTCTGGGCGTAGTCAGCCTGGAGCTGCTCCGCCTGGGCCTTGGCGGCCTCAGCTGCCTGCAGCTGGGACTGAATCTGCGCCTCCCGGGCGGCCATGAACTTGCGCACCGGCTGGAAGAGCAGCGTCTTGAGAATCAGAAACAGCACCACGAGATTGACGATGTGGATCGCCAGATCAATGGGATAGAGTTCCATAGGGGCCTCCTTTAGCGCATGGTGAAGATCATGATGAGGGCGGTGACGAAGCCGTAGATGGCGCAGGACTCGGTCAGAGCCAGGCCCATGATGAGGATGGACTGGATCTTGCCGGAGGCCTCAGGCTGGCGGGCGGTGGCATCGACAGCTTTGCCGGTGGCCATGCCCATGGCGAAGCCGGCGAAGGCGCAGGGCAGCAGGGCCAGGGCGGCAGCGAGAGCGATAGTTCCGAGATTCATAGTGTATTCCTCCTGAAATATTGAAACGTGAATGGTGAATAGGGGTCGTAGGGGCGCGCATTGCGCGTCCGCTTGGCTGCGGTTTCCGGGCGGTCACTGCAACGGGACCCGCCTGCGGCGGGTACGGGCCGATGAAGGCATCGGCCCCTACGAGGTGCCCGCGGCAGCGCAGCAGCCAGCGGTTTCGCCGTAGGGGCGGCGATCAGCCGCCCGCTTGCCAGCGATTTCCGAGCGGTCGTGGTACACGCACCGGGAAGTAAGTGGATCGTGCGTAATTGCCCTGCGGGCAATTACTCCACGGCCTCGCCGATGAAGGTGAGGGTCAGGGTGACGAAGATAAAGGCCTGAATCAGCGGGTGGAAGACGTTGAAGTAGAGGCCCACCACGCTGGGCACCGCCACGGCGTAGGAGCCCATGGCGAAGTACAGAAGGTCCATGACGATCAGGCCGCCCAGCATATTGCCGAAGAGCCGGCAGGCCAGGGAGACGGGGATGGCCAGGTCACTGACCAGGTTCATGGGGTTCCGATAGCGCTTGAGCCGTCCGCCCACGCCCTTGACCTTCAGGCCGTAGTAGTTGATCAGCACGAAGGTGATCAGGGCCATGGAGAAGGTCATGGTGATGTCCGAGGTGGGGGCGCGGACGCCGAACAGCTCCAAAATGGCGCTGCCCACCATAAAGGCGGCCACGGTGAAGAGGTAGGCCGGCAGATTGTTGCCCAGGTCGCCCACGTTGCTCTTGGTGTACTTGACCAGGTTCTCCACCATGATCTCCAGCACGTTCTGGGCGCCCTTGGGGGTCTCCTGCATCCGGGGGATGACGGTCAGCCGCAAAATCACGGCCACCAGCGTCAGAGCCGCCATGATGATCCAGGTGTAGACCACGGTCATACTCAGGCTGAAGCCGCCCACGTCCACGCGCTCCGCCCAGATTTCCACGTTGAAGCTGCCCCGCTCTTTGACGCCGAAGGCCAGCTCCAGGACCTTGACGATCAGGAGCCACAGACCCAGGAGCATCACCACGGTGGGAAGCCGCGGCTTTTTCTTGGGCTTGGCGCCCTCGGGCGCCGGCGCGGCGGCCCAGCGGGCCAGGGCGTCCCGCCGCCACAGCCAGCCGGCCAGGGCGATCACGGCGCCCACGCCGGCCAGAATCAATCTAGTTGTCATCGTTATCACCTGTGCCTTTCTTTGGGGCGGCCTGCCGCCGCAGGCGGAGGACCTCCCCCGCCGCGCCGACGATCAGCGCCGCCACCATGGCCGCGGCGCACACCGCCAGGCGGTCTGCCGCCAGCCATGCGCAGCTCAAAAGCCCCACCAGGGGGCAGAAAAACTGCACGACAAACAGCCAAACCTTCAGCGTCCCGCCGCCCAAACTCCGCACGCCGCGGATCAAAAGGGCGATCTGCCCGGCGCCAAAGGCCAGACCCAAAATCAGGGCCAAAAGCGTATGCAAGGCATCCTCTCCTCTCGGCATTCCGGCGCCCGTCCGGCACCGGGAAAGTCTACCGTGACGGGCAAAAATAGCAAAGGAACGGGCTGCCATGCAGACCCGTTCGCACAAACCTGATCCATTGAAGCAATGGCGTGGCGCCGGCACCCGCCCCGACGGGGCACGGCAGCTGCGGATGGATCATTTCTGAAGTAAATTATATGTATCCCATTTCTAATTGTCAACCTGAACAAAATCATTTGTAAAAACTAGTAGAAACGACGAAGCCAACCGGGAGAAATCCTGTACAGTATGTTGCAACTAAAGTTGCTAAATCTCGCAAAACAAGGGAGGAAACAGAGGAAAAGGTCGAGAAATGTCACAATATGGAGATGGTTTCCAGTTTGGACGCCCCGGCCTCCCAGACCCTCCGCAGACGTCGGGAGAGGGGAGCGGGTGCCTAAGCAGGGCACGCCGCACCGGGGACGTGCTGTAGGGGCGGCTATCAGCCGCCCGCCTGGCTGCGTTGTTTGAGCGCCTCCGTCGAACGCAGCAGCCTCAGCAGCCTCAGCAGCCGGGGTGGCGTCTGCGCACTGGCAGTCTTTCCCCGGCCTCCGGCGGGGAACTTTTCACCGCAGAAAAGTTCCCCAAATGCGCCGGGGGCTGCGCTGCACTGCGGAGACACCTCTCCGTCAGGCCTGCGGCCTGCCACCTCCCCTCAAGGGGAGGCTTGGGCCGTTACGCTCCACCGGGCTGTCCCGCCCCATACTGCCCACCCCTTCCCGGCTTCGCGTGACCCAGTAGAATCGGCCAGCCGTTACGGCTACTCTGGTTTCCTCAAAGGCCGCACCCACTGCCCTGGAACGGGGGGGCAGCAATTGCACACAGCTGTATTTTGCGCAATCTCTCCATTTTCGCCGTAGGGGCGCGCATCGCGCGTCCGTGCCGCGTCAGCGGCCTTTCGCGGAGGGTACGGTGGCGGCGAAGGGTCGTTTGTCCCGCCGCACCCAAGGCTCCCCTTGTGCCCAAGGGGAGCTGTCTCGCGAAGCGAGACTGAGGGGATGGAGCGCGGACGACCCGTACCTGCTTACGCACGGCTCTGTCAGCCCTGCGGGCCTTCTTTCATGGGGCGGCTTGGGCTGGTTCATTCGACGGAGGCGCACAGGTATTGCGGCCTAGCGGACGCGCGATGCGCGCCCCTACGGCAGCACCGGAGGCCTGGTGGGTGTAGGGACGATGCCTTCATCGGCCGAACCCGGCTTCGGCGGGGCTGTTCAGCGAAAATCTTCGGGCGACGCCGGCGTTGGGACGCGCGATGCGCGGGATCTGCGGCGCAAAACCGGAGGCGGCGGGTACAGCGTGGCTCGGGTTCACCGAGGAAATGGCGCCGAAATATGAAATTTACCAATATTGTCCACCGAATTTGACCCAAATTATACAATTGACAAATAGAATCCTTCCCTGTACAGTCTTAATTAACCTGGAAAATTTCTGCATTTTCGTATGAGCCATATGATAGAAGTAGTCACATCATGACAAGCAATCATCGCAGATACACAGTATGGTGGAGGAAGCCTGGATGGAACCGATCATCGAAGTGAAAGGACTCTGCAAAAAATACAAGAGCATGGACGGATATGCCGTTCGGAATATGAATTTTTCCGTCCAGCCCGGGGAAATTGTCGGCGTGCTTGGCCCCAACGGGGCGGGAAAAAGCACCCTGATCAAAATGCTGCTGGGGGTGATCCGCCCCACCTCCGGAGAGATTTCCGTGATGGGGAAAGCGCCCACTTCCTTCCGCAACGCTGACAAAGCCAAGCTCGGCGTTTACCTGGGCGGCAAATCCAACCTGATTTATCACCTGCCGGTCCTCGACAGTGTGCGGCTGTTTCAGAGCATTTACAAAGTGCCGAAAGAGACCTTTGCGCGAAATCTGGCCCGATATGCCGCGCTGCTGCAATGTGACGGCTATTTACACCAGCGGGTCGCTACACTGTCGCTGGGCCAGCGGCTCCGGGCGGAGCTGCTGTGCATTCTGATTTACGAGCCAAGTCTGCTCATTCTGGACGAGCCGACCCTGGGCCTGGATATCGAGGGCAAGCGGCAGATTCGGGATATGTTTCATCAGCTGGTGACAGATAAGCGGCTCAGCGTAGTGATCACCACCCACGACGTCCATGATATACAGCGGCTTTGCAGCCGCATTCTCATGGTGTGCCAGGGCGAAAAGGTCATGGACGTGACCAGCGAGCGCTTTGACGAAATTCTGCGCAGGCACACCGTTCTGCTGACGGACGCGGCGCTGAACCCCTTACCGGAAGGCGTCCAGTATGTGGAGCAGGAAAACGGCTGCTGCCGCTACCTGGTCCCGGCGGAGCTGGCCGAGCAGGTAAAAGCGGCCGTGCAGCGTCTTCCCTACCGGCAGCTCCGGCAGGAAGCGCCCCGGGTGGAGGATATTCTCTATGCATATTATCGCTAGATATCTCGGCCTATCCATCAAGAAAAACTTCGCTTATCGGGCCAACGGGCCGTTGGTTGTCCTGGATGAGATTATGGACTGTGCCGCGCTGTGGCTGTTTTGGGCCTCTCTGATGGAGCTGGATCTGACGCTGTCCGGGTGGACCGACCAATCGCTGGGGGCCTTTATGGGCTTTTCGCTGATCTCTTCGGCGGTTTCCACGCTGTTCGTCGGCGCCTGGGACATCCAAAGCCGCGCCGCCAACGGGACGCTGGATTCGTATCTGGTCAAGCCGTGCAACCCGGTGCTGCTGATCTTGCTGGAGCGGGCCAACTTCCTTCGGTTTCTGGTCACGTTCCCCATCGGGGTGGGCCTGGCGGTATGGCATACGCCCTGGAAGCACGCCGGAGCGCTGGCGTTGGGGATCGGATTGTGTATTTTGTCCACGGCGCTGTTGGAGCTGGTTGTCCTTGCGCTGTATGAGCTGGCGTTCTGGCTGAAGAAGGTAGACAGCTTCGTCACGGTGTTCCAGTCCGCGCTGTCCATCCGAAGGTATCCGCTGATCTTCTTCGGCAAAAAGCTGGCGCTCTTTTTCACCTATGTGCTGCCGGTGGCCTTCGTCGCCACGATCCCCACAGAGCTGGTCGCCGCGGAACACCCTGCGTGGAGTCTGCTGGCGATCATCGGCCCCGCAGCCGGAATTTCAACACTGGTTTGGCTTTTGTGGCGCGCAGGAAGGAGTCGGTATGAATCTGCCAATTAACAGGGGATACCTGCTCGGCGCCTGGCTGGAGGTAAAGCAGCGGAAATGGTTCAGCGCGGACTTTTTCCTGTCGTATGCGACGATATTTCTCCAGTCCTGCCTATACTTCCTGGTCTTTCAGGCTGTCTTTCTCCATTCCGCCAAAGTGGATTCCAAAGAAGTCACCATCTATTATATTGTAATCAGCATTGTGGCCCAGACGGTATCCTCCGGATTGTATGTTGCGTACAACCATATGGAAGCCATCAACTCCGGCGGGATCATCCCCTATCTGCTGCGGCCCCAGAGCTATCCTGTTGCGCAATATCTCGGCAGCCTGATGCAGACCGTCAGCCATCTGCTTGTCAATACAGCGCTGATTTTTCTGGTTTCTGTGCTGTTTGGATGCGTCATGCGGCTGGGCAGCGTTTGTCTGGGCGTGTTGTCCACCCTGCTGGGCTTTACCATCCTGTATCTCATTCAGGCGGTCATTGGATGCTGCGCGCTCTGGTTCCGCGACATCACCAGATTTCGGGACGTTGTCTATACCCTTCTGATGATGTTGGGCGGCAGGCTAATTCCCAGCAGTATGCTGTTCGGCGGATTAAAACAGGCCGTCTATTTCACGCCGCTGCCCTATGTCTATGATGTGCCGGTCAGGGTGTTTCTGAATCAGGGGGCACCGCTCCGCTTCCTGGGCATACAGCTCCTTTGGATTCTCCTGCTGGGCGGCGCCTACTGGTACCTGTTCCACTGTCATGTCCGGCAAAATATTGAGTTTGGCGGCTAGGCCCCTTCCTTTTAATTTGTGCGGCGGATTGCCCCTTCAAACGGTGCGGCGCAAGACCGGCGGCGGGCATCTGCCGTTCGCCCGGGATACCTCCGGGACGCAGCAAGGCCTCCCCTTACAAAGGGGAGGCCTTGCTGCGCACGCGGCGCGGGTTAGACGATATCTTTCAGAGCGCTGCCGCGGGCCTCGTCGGCGGCGCGGCGCAGGGCGGCCACGTCCTGGCCAGCCAGGATCATGCCGTAGAACTGCTCCACCAGCTGGGCGAAGGTGTGGTTCTCCGGCAGCTGGGAGACTTCGGTGAGAACGCGGCGGCAGGATTCCGCCGACTGCTCCCAGCCGGCCTCCTTGACGTAGCGCCACACGCCGGCAGCGGCGCCCACAGCCATGTAGGCCGGGACGACGCCCATCTCCACGGCCAGCTTGGCGGCGCCCACCAGCCGGTCCGCCGGGGAGAGCTTGCGGCCCGGGTCGCCGCCCACGCGGGCACAGGTATCGCCCAGGGCGCGGTTGGTGAAGCGGTGCAGGAGGTCCATCTTGTGGAGCATCAGCTGCTCCATCGGCACGCTGTAGCGCTTCGACAGAGCCATCAGGCTCTCATCCATGGCGCCCTCGGTGAGAATGCGGATCTCCGGCTGGTCGATGGCGTCGCAGATCAGCGAGAGGCCCATCAGATCGCCCAGGTAGGCGCAGGTGGCGTGGCCCATGTTGTGCAGGTACAGCTTGCGCTTGATGTAGAAGTCGAAGGGGGCAAAGGGCACCATGCCGGGGATGTTCGGGATCTCTCCCTTGAAGGCGGCGCCGTCGGTGGGGAGGAAACCGTAGCGCTCCACGCAGACCCGCAGCGGGTCGCCGTCCTTCATCTCCTCGGTCTGCACCGGCACCATCCGTCCGATGGAGGCCTCCACCAGGCCGACGGTCTCGTCAAACTTCTTGCACTCGTCCTCGGTCAGAAGCTCCTTGAGCATCTTCTCCAGGATCAGGTTGGCGTCCATCAGGTTTTCGCAGATGATGATATTGAGGGGGGCGTCGGTGCGGGCCCAGCGCTTGCGGAGGCCGGCGACGATGTTGCCCACGATGAACTTGAGAATCCGGGCGCCCACGGCGGTGGCCATGATGTCGCAGGAGGCGATGGCCTCGGCTGCGGCCTCGGTATCGTTGCCGTTGACCGCCGTGACCGGGGCGACGATTTCGTCCACATGGCCGGCGCTGGACACATAGCGGATGGGATACTGCCGCCGCTCCCGGAGCGCGTTCACCACCGGCTCGGCCACGTCGATAAATGTCACTTCATAACCGGCCTTGCTGAACAGGCCGCCGATAAATCCGCGGCCGATGTTGCCGCCGCCGTACATGACTGCTTGCATAGATTGCGTCCTTCCTCTCTGATAGGCAATGATGATGGGGCACAAAAAGATTTTCTAATCGTACGGGATGGTACGCTTTTACAATAACGCTTCCGGGCGGAAAAGTCCAGTATTATTTTTGCATGGCGGCGATCAGCTGGTCCCAAAGGGCCGAATAGTCCTCGTAGTGGTCCACCTCTTCCGGCTCCGCGAAATGCCGCCGGCCCACATAGAGCTGGTCGTAGAGCGGGTCGTCCAGGCCCAGCAGTTCGGAGACCGGGTAGACCTTGTCCTCCACGGAGAAATCGTCCTCCGCCGGGGAGGAGCCATCGGGGTTGGCCAGCACCTGGTACTGGGCCTGAAGGCCCTCGGGGTCATCGGTGATGAGGAAATAGTTTTCCTGGGTGGAGAGGTCCGCCAGCAGGGCGACTTCCATGGGGTTGTACATATTGCCTTCGGTGCCGGTGGTGTAGGCGCGGAGCTTCACCACGATTTTTCCGTCACCGTTGAGATCGCGGGCCTGGGCCTCCAGCGTGGACTGGATGGCGTCCGAGGCCTCCTGGGGCAGCGCATATTCGGTGATGACGCCCACCTGATAGTCCGGGTGGACGGTGGTGACGATGCTGTGAATCCAGTCGCCCACCAAGAACAGCAAAAAGGCGCCGATGATCAGATGCCATTTATAATAGTATAGGAAGTTGGAGAGCTTCTCCTTGAAGGTGTATTGTTTCTTGCCTTCCATTGCAGTTACCTCCATGGGCAATATATTTCTTCCTATTATATATGGCTCCGCCGCGTTTTCCAAGAGGCAGATGCGCGGCGGAGTCGTATGAAGGACAAAAAGGGCGGGGCAAGCCTCAGGGCCTGCCCCGCCGGAAAGTGTCCAAAGCGATGAAAAAACGATGACAAAGGCCGCCGCGATGGAGCTGCGGGATGTGTGCCGGGGCGTCACCGCCGGGGGGCGACGCTTTTGCGGGTGACGATGCGGGTGGAAAGCGAGACCTTCATCACGCCGGAGGCCTGAATCTGGGCGCCGGATTGGCCGCTGGTGATCCGGCGGTGGAGCAGCAACACGGCCTCGCGGCCCAGAGTCTCCTTGAAGGAGTGGACCGTGGTGATGGTGGGCTCCACCATTTCGCAAACCGGGATGTCGTCGAAGCCCATGACGGAGATGTCCTGGGGGACGCGGATGCCCTGGGCCGTCAGGGCGCGGATGGCCGCCGCGGCCACCACGTCGTTCTCGGCGAACAGGGCCTGGGGCAGGGAAGACCGCCCCTCCAGCCAGCGGCACAGGTCCAGATAGGCGCGGTCGGCGGCGATGTCCACGTCGATGATCTCCAGCGGATTTGGCGCGTCGGGCAGATGCTCCTCCAGAGCCATGCGGATGCCCTTTTCCCGGTCTTCAAAATTGGTGACGCGCTGCCGGGCCCGGAGATAGCCGAAGCTGGTGTGGCCCAGGTCGATGAGGTAGGAGATGGCCGACTTGGCGCCGAAGAGATTGTCGTTGCCCACGCAGTCCACATAGCTGGAAAAGAGGAAATTGTCGATCATCACCACCGGGAAGGGGATGTCCTGCCCGCTGACTAAGGGGAAGAGCTGGGCCTTGCGCATAAGCGTCAGATCGGTGCCTAAGACCAAAAGGCCGGCCAGATCACTGAGAATGTCCGACAGCTGTTCCGCAAAATCCCGGTTGGCGTAATAATAACGAATTAGGACGCGATAGCCTAATTGTTTAGCTTGCGCTTCGATTCCTTTTAGTACAAAGGTGTAAAAAGTGGACTCCTGGGCAATGCCCACAACTTGATCGACGTAAATCAAAAAGCAGAGGAGCTTTCCGTCTGCTGTGGCACTTTTTTGGTCATTATACCCCATTTCGGCGGCAGCGGCCAGAATTCTGTTTCTGGTAGCCTGACTTACGCCGGGCTTTCCGTTTAACGCGACTGAAACAGAGGCGGTAGAAACACCTAATTTCTTCGCAATGTCTTTCACTGTGACTCCTGCCATAAATCATCACCTCTTTTCCAATACTATAGTATATTTTGCACGAGAAAGCAAGGGGGGCAGACCGATTTGTTTCCGAAGTTTCCTGGGCAAAATGGATAAAAATGAAACTAACAATTTGGCTATCATTTACCTAGAAAACCTAAATTACTTCTGCTATAATATGGCTGTCGAAGAAGGGAGAGTAGGTACCGGCGTCCGGCCTGTTCGCCGCCCTAGCCTGCGTTCCGCCAACATCGGCCAGAACCTCCGGAAGGTGGTCAAGGGCCTGGTGCTGCCGGCCGCTGTCATCTTCGACGTGGTTTCCAAGAAGAACAAGTCCTGATAAATACAATACATAAATCAATCAAAACAATGAGGTGAAGCAATGCTGTATCTTGGTGTGGATTTGGGTACGTCTTCCGTCAAGGTCCTGCTGGTGGATGAGACGGGCGCGGTCAGAAAGACCGCCTCGCGCACTTACCCCCTGGAGTTCCCGCAGCCCGGCTGGTCCCAGCAGAACCCCGCCGACTGGTGGAACGCTGTCGTGCAGTGCGTCCCCGAGCTGCTGGAGGGGGAAGACAAGGCCCAGGTGGCCGGCCTTTCCGTGGGCGGCCAGATGCACGGCCTGGTGGTGCTGGATGAAAACGATCAAGTCATCCGCCCCGCCATCCTCTGGAACGACGGCCGCACCGGCCGGGAGACCGAGGAACTCAACGCCGACTTCGGGAAGGAAAAGCTCCTGTCCCTGGTGGGCAACATCGCCTTTGCCGGCTTCACGGCGCCCAAGCTCCTTTGGATGCGCCGCAACGAGCCGGAGCTGTTCCAAAAAATCAAAAAGATCATGCTGCCCAAGGACTATCTGGTCTACCGGCTGACCGGCGTCCACAGCTGCGACTACTCCGACGCCTCGGGTATGCTCCTGCTGGACGTGGCCAACCGCCGCTGGAGCCCGGAGCTGCTCAGCTACTGCTCCGTCACCGAGGAGCAGATGCCCAAGCTCTTCGAGAGCTACGAGTCCGTCGGCACGGTGCTGCCGGAAATCGCCGCCCAGCTGGGCCTGCCGGAAGGCGTGGTGGTGGCCGCCGGCGCCGGTGACAACGCCGCCGCTGCTGTGGGCACCGGCACCGTGGGCAACGGCTGCTGCAACGTGTCCCTGGGCACCTCCGGCACTGTCTTCATCTCTTCCGACGACTTCCGCCTGCCCCCGGAGGGCAACCTCCACGCCTTTGCCCACGCCGACGGCGCCTATCACCTGATGGGCTGCATCCTCTCGGCGGCCTCGGCCTACGGCTGGTGGACCAAGGAGATCCTCAAGGCCACGTCGGACAACGACGAGCAGAACCCCATCACCGACGAGGACCTGGGCCGCAATCCAGTCTTCTTCCTGCCGTACCTGATGGGCGAGCGCTCTCCCCACAACGATCCCGCGGCCCGGGGCGCCTTCCTGGGCATGAGCATGGACACCACCCGCTACCAGATGACCCAGGCGATCCTGGAGGGCGTCGCCTTCGCCATCCGTGACAGCGTGGAAATCGCCCGGTCCCTGGGCATCGAGATCACCGAGAGCGGCCTGTGCGGCGGCGGCGCCAAGAGCCCGCTGTGGCGCAAGATCATGGCCAACGTCCTCAATATGGAGATGCAGGTGCCGGTCCAGGAGGAGGGCGCCGGCTACGGCGGCGCGATCCTGGCCATGGTGGCCGCCGGGGCCTACGGCTCCGTGCGGGAGGCCTGCGAGAAGCTCAGAACGGAGCGGCGGATCTACAAGCCCGATCCGGCCATCGCCGCCCGGTATGAGAAGCGCTATCAGGTGTTCAAGTCGCTCTATCCTACGCTGAAAGCCGCCTATCCCACTCTGGCGGTAAAGGAGTAACCATGAAGATTTACAGCATATACGACGAAGCGTTCCGGCCCTACGGCAAGGTGCTGGAGGGCTACGACACGGCGGCGCTGACCGCCGCCCTGGAAAACGAGACGCCGCTGCCCGAGGGCGTTTCCTACGTCCCTGCCGAGCCGGCCCTGGAGAAGCTGCCCATCATGGCGGAGCTTTCCGACCGCGCTTACGGCGGCATGCCGGTCCAGCTGGGCTGGTGCAACGGCCACAATACCAAGCTCAACTGCCTGGAGTACCACCGCGACAGCGAGATCAACTTCGGCACCCGGGACTTCATCCTGCTGCTGGGCCTGGAGGGGGAGATCGGGGCCGACGGCCTCTTCGATACCGCGCTGACCAAGGCGTTCCTGGTCCCCGCCGGCGTGATGGTGGAGGTCTACGCCACCGCCCTGCACTACGCCCCCTGTGAGGCCAAGCAGGGCCAGGGCTTCAAGGTCCTGGTGGCCCTGCCCCGGGGCACCAACACCGATAAGCCTGCCTTCACCCCCAAGACCCGGGAGGATACCCTCCTGACTGCCCGCAACAAGTGGCTCCTGGCCCACGAAGAGTCCGACGAGGCCAAGGGCGGCGCCGTGGTGGGCCTCAAGGGCGTCAACGTCGATATCGCGGCGGACATCTGACCTGCCCAGGGCAGGGAAGAGCGCAGCGCGAAACGCTGCGCCCCTACGCCCCCCCTATAAGGAGATTTTGCAAAAAACTGCCGTGTGCGGCATCCACCCCACGTTCCGGGGAAGCTGGTGCGGCCTTAGTGAAAACCACAGTAGCCGCAGCAGCCCTCTGATTCTACTGGCCCGCGCGAAGCCGGGAAGGGGCAGGCAGTATGGGACGGAACAGCCCGGTGGAGCGTAACGGCCTGGGAAATGCCTCCTCTTGGGATGTACGCCGCGGGACCTAATGGGGGACCGGGGGCCGCAGCCCCCGGCGCGTTTTGGGGACTTTTCCGCGGTGAAAAGTCCCCCGCCGGAGGCAAACAAGTTCGCGCTGCCCTGCGCGCCCGCCGCCAACGCACCGGGGCGCAAGTAAATCTTGAAACGTGAATCATGAATCGTTGCGCCGGCGCCGCCGGCGTGACCCCATCACCAAACATACTAAAAAAGGAAGGTTATTATTATGCTGGGTTCCAACATTCCTGTCGTCAAGCTGGGCATCATCGCCGTCTCCCGGGACTGCTTCCCCATTGCCCTGTCCACCAAGCGCCGCGGCGCCATCGTCCAGGCCTACCGGGGCGAGGACCTCTACGAGTGCCCTGTGACCGTGGAGAATGAGACCGATATGCTCAAGGCCGTGGCCGACGTCAAGGCTGCCGGCTGCAACGCCCTGGTGGTGTTCCTGGGCAACTTCGGCCCCGAGACTCCCGAGACCCTGATCGCCAAGAACTTCGACGGCCCCTGCATGTTCGTGGCTGCCGCCGAGGGCGACGGCGACCTGATCGACGGCCGCGGCGACGCCTACTGCGGCATGCTCAACTGCTCCTACAACCTGGGTATGCGCCACCTGAAGGGCTATATCCCCGAGTACCCCGTGGGCACCGCCGCCGACATCGCCCAGATGATCGCCGACTTCGTGCCCGTGGCCCGCGCTGTCATCGGCGTAAAGAACCTGAAGATCATCACCTTCGGCCCCCGTCCCCAGGACTTCTTCGCCTGCAACGCCCCCATCAAGGGCCTGTATGAGCTGGGTGTGGAGATCGAGGAGAACTCCGAGCTGGACCTGCTGGTGGCCTACAAGGCTCATGCCAACGATCCCCGGATTCCCGCTGTCTGCGAGGACATGGCTAAGGAAATGGGCGAGGGCAAGTACTATCCTGACCTCAACGCCCGGATGGCGCAGTTCGAGCTGACGCTGCTGGACTGGGCCGAGCAGCACAAGGGCGCCCGGCAGTACGTGGCCTTCGCCGACAAGTGCTGGCCCGCGTTCCCCAGCCAGTTCGGCTTCGAGCCCTGCTATGTGAACTCCCGTCTCGTCACCCGGGGCATCCCCGTGGCCTGCGAGGTGGACATCTACGGCGCGCTGAGCGAGTACATCGGCATGTGCGTCTCCGGTGACACCGTCACCCTGCTGGATATCAACAACTCCGTGCCCAAGAGCATGTTCGATGAGAAGATCCAGGGCCGCTACAACGCCTACACCCTCACCGACACCTTCATGGGCTTCCACTGCGGCAACACCCCCTCCTGCAAGATGTGCGCCGACCGCGCCGTCAAGTATCAGCTGATCCAGCACCGCGTCCTCGAGCCCGCCGGCAGCGAGCCCGATATCTCCCGCGGCACCCTGGAGGGCGACATCGCCGCCAGCGACATCACCTTCTATCGCCTCCAGTGCGACAGCAACGGCGACCTCCGCTCCTACATCGCCCAGGGCGAGGTGCTGGACGTGCCCACCGGCTCCTTCGGCGGCATCGGCGTCTTCGCCATCCCCGAGATGGGCCGCTTCTACCGCCATGTGCTGGTGCAGAAGGGCTATCCCCACCACGGCGCCGTGGCCTTCGCCCACGTGGGCAAGTACCTCTTCGAGGTCTTCAAGTTCCTGGGTGTCAAGGACATCGCCTACAACCAGCCCAAGAACCTGCCCTATCCCACCGAGAACCCCTTCTGCTAATCGCGGGGTTTTGAACCATTCTCCCAACCTCCCCACGGGGGCGCCGCCAGGCGCCCCCGCTTTTTTGATAGAAAAATCCCGCCGGTATTGCCGGCGGGGTTGGAGACTGCAAAAACGTTGCCCCTAGGCGGGGGCGGGGCGAAAACGGGCCGCATACCCCCATTCCCCACCGTCGGGCGGCCCGCCTGGCCGCCCGCTAACCCGGGCCGCCCGAGCGCTTTCGCCGAACGCAAGCCAAAGCCTCCCCTTGCAGGACTCACCTCCAGGAGAGGCTTTTGGTGCGGCGGAACAAACGGCCTTCCGCAGCCATCGCACCCTCCATAAGAGGCCGCTGCGCGGCACGGACGCGCGATGCGCGCCCCTACGACGGAATCGCAACCCCGATGCGCTCGGCGGCAGCGTTCAAACAATGCACCCAGACGGGCGGCTGATAGCCGCCCCTACGGTGAAAATCGGAAAATTGTACAAAAAACGTAGGTTACGCACACCGAGCGCCGCGTGCCTGCGCCGCCCGGGCTGTCCGGCGCGCAAAAAAGCCGGGGAACAGGTCCCTCGGCTGTGCAATCATGGGAAGGCTGGCGCAGATGGGTGCGAAATAGCCCTTGATGAAATTGCCTACTCACTGCAATTCATCAAGGGCTATTCCGCTTCGAAGGTGGGTTCCATCGGTGCCTAACCTCGCTTTCTTCAATTTGGAAATGTACCTTTCCCTCTATTGTCTGATGGTACCGATTGCCGATCAGATAGGTCTTACATACACTGCCCTTCCGTTTCGCGGGAAACGAGGAAGATAGAGGTGGGAATTTCCAGTTTCTCTTGATAGAGTTTGAAAAATTCTTGAAGATCATTTCCTTTTGTGCTTTTATCATACTCCCGGAAGCGGTGTTTTTCAAGATGGAAAAATGGATAAAGAAGTTCGGAAAATTCTGTGCAGACAGGAGAAAACCAGGAAACACCGGGGCATTTCGTTGACTGCCTGCGAAGTCTGTGTTATAATAATAACGTTGGGGCGCCTTCGGCGCCCCTTTTTTCGGCCCTTCCAAAGACGGCGGGCCGGGCCCGCCGCTAGTCCTTAAGTGCCGCCAGCACGGCGCTGTGAATCAGGCCGTTGGAGGCGGCGACACCACTGCCGTGGTCCAGCGGCAGCGCGGCGCCGTCCAGGTCCGTGGCCTGTCCGCCGGCCTCGGCGACGATCAGAAGCCCGGCGGCGTAGTCCCAGGGCTGGAGCCGCCGCTCCACAAAGCCATCCTGCCGCCCGCAGGCCACGTAGCAGAGATCCAGCGACGCGCAGCCCATCCGCCGCACGTCCTGGCAGGCGTCAAACAGGCGGCGCATCAGCCGGAAGGAGTCGTCGGCCCAGGCCCGGTGGCCCGGCGCGGTGCCTACGGAAATCAGGCTCTCCCGCAGCGCGGCGGCGTCGCTGACCCGGATGGGGTGGCCGTTCAGGAAGCTGCCCCGCCCCAGCTGGGCGGTGAAGCATTCGTCGTGGTAGGGATCGTAGACCACGCCGAAGACCACCCGGCCTTCCTCGGCCAGCGCCAGGGAAATGGCGCTGAAGGAGAAGCGGTGGATCAGATTGGTGGTGCCGTCCACCGGGTCGAGAATCCAGCAGGGCTTTGTGAGGTCGAGCCCGGCGTTGTCCTGCTCCTCGCCCATGAACTGGGCCTCCGGCGTCAGCTCCGCCAGCCGGGCTTTGAGCGTTTCCTCCACCCGCAGGTCCACATTGGTAACGTAGTCTGTGACGCTCTTGGCGTGAATCTCCTGCACGGCGGCGGGGTCGGTCAGCAGCCTGCCGGTCTCCCGCACGGCGGCCACTACGGCATCCAAAAGACTCGAATTATGGGCGTACATCGCAGTTTCCTCCCCAATTAAAATAGAGGGCGCGGGGCAGGCAGGTGACCCGCCGCGCCGCAAAATATCATGAAAAAAACCCACCGAAAACAAGCTGTTTTCGGTGGGTTTGGTCCGAGTGCTGAGATTCGAACTCAGGGCCTCTTGAACCCCATTCAAGCGCGATACCAAACTTCGCCACACCCGGATTCTGGCGCTGTTTCTTTCAGCTAGGATATGATACCACACCGGGTCAAAAAATGCAAGGGCTTTTTTAAAAAATTTTACCGCTCGCTGACGTGGTACTCCACGCCGTCAAAAATGAAGTCGTCCAGATCCGAATCCGCGGAAGACAGCAGTATCAAAGGCATCCTCCTTTCCCGTGGCCTCCGGACATTCTATGCGCGGCCACGGAAAAAGATGCCCTTTTATTCCAGCGCTTCTGCCGTCAGCGCCAGATCGGGGCGGAACATCCGCCCGATGCGGTAGCGGAGGTATGCCGGGTCAGGGGTGCCCACCAGGGCGGCGGCCAGGGCGCGGAAGGCGGCGCTTTCGCCCATGTCGTTGGCCATGGCGGTGACGAAGGCGGCACCGGGCGTCTCGTCCTGGGTGAGCCGGGGGCCCTGGGGCGTCAGGATCAGCTTGAGAATGCGGGTGGAGGGCGTCTCCAGGAAGTCGATCTGGATGCGGAGGACGGGGTTTTCCTCGTCGTCGTGGGTGAAGCGGCCCTGGACGGCCACCTGGAAGGCATTGCCGCGAAAGAGCAGGCTCTGGCGGACGGGCGCCTCCAGGCCGACGGTCAGCTGATAGACCGCGTCGCGCTCTTCGTAAAAGAGTTCCGGTGCCTGGGCGGTGCCGCCCAGGGAGACGGCCTCCAGTCCGGGGCTGTAGCAGTTCTCCACGGCCTGGAGCAGCAGCGGCACCAGGCCGGTGGAGGCGGCGTCGGGGTCGGCGGCCACGAACCGGCGGCCCAGGAACGGCTCGGCCTCGCCGCGGCGGGGCAGGCGGCCCGGCGTGGCCCGGAGGTCGTCCAGCGTCTTCTGAAGCGCCCGGGCTCCGGCGCCGTCCCGGGGCAGGGCGTCGGGGAAGTCGGCGTCGAAAAACTGCCGGGCCAGCGAGAAGTAGCGGCTCTGCTGGTAGCTCTCGTCGTTTCCGGCGTGGGACACCAGGAGAATCCCGCTGCGCTTCAGGCCCAGGACGTTCTGCCCCAGCATTCCGTTGAAGAGGAAGCTCTCCTCCTTCCGGCCCACCCAGATCTGCCAGCCGTAGTCATAGTCGCCCAGCTCCGGCGGCGGACTGACGTGGGCCTGGGTGGCGCGGCGGAGGAAGTCTGCCGAGAGAAGCCGCCGCCCCTCCCACACGCCCTCCTGCTGCACCAAAAGCCCCAGCTTGGCCAGGTTTTCCGGCGAGATGTAGAGGCCCCAGCCGCCTTTTTCGATGCCTTCGGGGCTCTTCTCCCAGGCGTAGTCCCCGATGCCCAGGGGGCGGAAGATGCGCTCGTCCAGAAAGGCCGAGAGGCTCTTCCCGGTGAGGCGGCAGACCAGCGCCGAGAGGATGTAGGTGTTGAGACTGTTGTACTGAAAGCGCTTGCCCTGCTCGCTGAGGCCGGGCACGGAGAAGTAGGCCCGCACCCAGTCGGGCCGGGCCATGGAGCCGGCCTCGTTGAAGAGGACGCTGGCGCGCATGGTGAGCAGGTCCTCCACCGTCAGGTCCTTGAAGATCCGGCGGCTGACCGCGCCGCATTCCTCGGGGAAGAAATTAGCCACGCGATCCTCCGGGGCGAGAAGGCCGTCGTCCATCAGAAGGCCCACCGCCAGCGCAGTGACGCTTTTGCAGGCGGAAAAGGTGTGGCGGGGGAGCTGCGTGTCCCGGGGGCCGAAGGCGGCCTCGCAGAAGACCTGGCCGCGGCGCAAAAGCAGCACGCTGTGCATCCGCAGCGTGGGGTCGTCCCGGAGAGCCTCCAGGAAGGCGGCTACCTGGCGGGAGGAGACGCCGCAGGCCTCCGGCGTGGCCCGGGGCAGCGGGCGGCTGTCCTGCCCGGCGGGGATGGGGGGCTTTTGCGGCCCGAAGTCGCAGATGGGCTCGGTGGCCGTGTCGGTCTGGAGCAGGCGGGAGATCAGCTGCACGGCGTGGTTGGCGGCGGACAGACTCATGGGCAATCCTCCTCGTTGGGTGAAAAGTCCAGCACCAGCCGCTCCTTTTGCCCCTTGGACAGCTTCTTGATGGCGGCCTCCCGCCGCAGCGCGGCGGCGTGATCCCGGCAGGGCTGGGCGTAGACCAGCGCCACCGGGCGGCGGGCGCGGGTGTATTTGGCGCCGGTGCCGGCGTTGTGGGCGGCCACGCGGCGGACAAGGTCGGTGGTGCAGCCGGTGTAGAGGCTGCCGTCCCGGCAGCGGAGCATATAGACGTACCAGCCCATCTCAGAACCTGAGCAGCGCCGCCCGCTGGCGGTAGTCCGGCAGCACCGAGGCCACCAGCTTATAAAACTCCGGCCCGTGGTTCTGGTGGACCAGGTGGGCCAGTTCGTGGACCACCACGTAGTCCACGGCCTCCCGGGGATACTGCATCAGGAGCCAGGAGAAGGAGATGCGCCCCTGGGACGAGCAGGAGCCGAAGCGGGTCTTGGCGCCGGTAATGGTGAGGCTGACGGGTTTGAGGCCCATCCGGGCGCCGTAATACTGCACCCGCCCGGGGAGAACCTCCAGCGCCTTGGCCCGGAGGGCCTGGGCCTGGGCGGCGTCGGGCGTGGGATGGGCGGCCAGATGGGCCTCCACCCGCTCCAGATGGGTCTCCAGCCAGGCGCGGCGGGAGCGGAAGAAGGAATCGATCTGCTCCTGGGTGGCCTGGTGCGGGGCGCGGAGCAGCACGCGGCCCTCCCGGGTGATCTCCAGCGCCAGGGTGCGGCGGGAAGATCGAATCAGCTCATAGTCCATGGGGGTCCTCCTGGGTGGGGGCGGGAAATTCTTCGTCAAACAGCGCCGCTGCGGCCAGCTCCAGCCGGCTGCAGTAGCGGCGGTACCGGGTCAGCAGCTCCCGGGCCTCGGGGGTGAGGGCGGCGCCGCCGCCGCCCTTGCCGCCGGTGGCGTAGTTCAAAAGGCGAAAGCCCAGCTCGGATTCGCAGCGGCGCACCATGGTCCAGGCCTTGGAGTAGGCCATCTCCATGGACTGCGCGGCGGCGCGCAGGGAGCGGTGTTCCTCCACACGCTCCAAAAGTTGCGCGATGCCGGGGCCGAAGCATTTTTCGTCCTTGAACAGCCGAATGCTCAAAACGGGGTGCAATGTCGTATCCATGGGGCTAGTGTACCACCGAAAACCGCGGGCCGTCAAGGGAAGGCTGTGGAAATCCGCCTGTCCGCAGGCCAAAGACTTACTCCTGGAGCGGAGCCGGCGCGAAGTGCGATGGAGAGGTGTCGCGAGTGAGGCGGCTCTTAGCAGCCGGGCGGCGAGTGCGTATCAGCTGCTTTTCTCCGGCCTCCGGCAGGGCACTTTTCACCGCGGAAAAGTGCCGAAAACGCGCCGGGGGCTGCGGCCCCCGGTCCCCCCTGGGGCTGCGCGGCATGCATCCCAAGAAGCGGCATCTCCCAGGCCGTTGCGCTCCACCGGGCTGTCCCGCTCCATACTGTCCACCCCTTCCCGGCTTCGCGCGGGACAGTGGAATCGGACGATCGTTACGGCTACAGAGATTTTCTCAAAGGCCGCACGAACTGCCCCGGAACGGGGGTGGATTTTGCACACAGCGGTTTTTGCGTGAGAAGTTCCCGTCTCCACCGTAGGGGCGGCTATCAGCCGCCCGCCCAACCGCGTCGTTGGAGCGGCTGCGGCAAACGTACCAGGGCGTATCTCCACCGTAGGGGCGCGCATTGCGCGTCCGTGCCGCGAAGCGGCCTCTCGCAGCGAGTACAGTGGCTGCGGGAGGCCGTTTGTACCGCCGTACCTCCGTTGCCGGTGTCGGGGCGGATATGCAATCCGCCCCGACAGCTAGAGGCGGGTCGAGTACGTTCGGCGATGACGCTCAGGCGAGGCTGCCCAGCGGACGCGCGATGCGCGCCCCTACGGCGTGGAATGGCGGGCCGCTGCGTTTGCCGCAGGCGCACAAAAGCGGCAAACTTGTTTGCCTCTGGTGGGGGCGCACAGCGCAGGCTGGCAACAAAAAGACCCGCCGCAGAATTTCTCAATTCTGCGGCGGGGTTGTCTGCCGAAGCGGCGGGTTCTTTACCTCCAAAGCGGCGTCGGATTATTCGATGACGTAGACCGTCGCTTCCCGGCGTCCAAAGAGCATACAGAAGTCGTAGGAGTCGTAGTAGAGGTCCACCTTGTAGCCCTGAATGGCGCTGCCGGTGTCCTCGGCGGTGCAGTAGCCGTAGACGTACTCCCCGTCGTTGGTGACGATGTAGAGCTTGGAGCCCAGGGGGATGACGTCCGGGTCCACGGCGATGGCGCCCACCCGGGCCGGCGTGCCGGAGAAGGTGGTGCCGGGCGTGGTGACGCCGCTGGGACTCTCACAGGTGTAGGCCGAGGCCGTACACTGGATCGCGTAGCGGTAGGGCTGGGCGGTGCCCGGGATGTACTGAACCGACGGGTCCAACTCCGTCGTCTCGCTGAGCGCCGGGGCGGCCCAGTCCGGCGTCGGCGCCGGTTCGCGGCCACTCTCCAGCACCTGCTCCTTCAGGGAGCGGTCCACGCCCACCAGCACGGTCTCGTCGGTGGGGGCAGTGAGAATCTGCTGCGAGAGGATGTCGCGGCTGACCTCCACACCGTCTTCGTAGACGACCTCGGCGGTGTAGCGGCACACGCCGTCGACACCCGGCACCAGGACCTGCTCTTCGCCGGGGGTCAGGGAGTCGTCCTCGTAGACCTGGCGGGAGAAGGGAATGGGCTCTTCATAGGTGATGGTTTCCGTCTCCCGGCGGGTGATGTGGATGTTCATGCCGTCGTAGGTCTGGGCGGTGAGGGGACAGGACAGCACGTCGGACGGGGAAAGGGTGATGTCCAGGGAGGCCAGCACGTCGGCCACGGTTCCGCCGTAGGAACCGACGACGCTCATTTCGCTGCCCTCCTGCACGCAAATCATCTGCACGCGGTTGATCATAATTTGGGAGACCCCATCCGATTTTTGCGTGGTGTAGGTGTCTGATTCGCCCAGTTCTAGCCCGGCCTGCTGGATGACCACTTGGGGATCATTGCTGGTGGACATACAGACGATGACGTTATCGCCGTCGGTGATGACATACTTGGTCTGGGCAAAGGCCGGGAGCGAAAAGCAAAGGGCCGCAATCGTCACCATCAGGGCGACGGACACCCAACGGAACAGTGCCGAGGGGGGATGCTTGAACCACGTCTGCTGCTGGAAGCTGCGCATCTCAGAGTACCTCCTTTCACAAGATTTGGGGTGGAGATAAAAGCGGTATCAAACCATTACAAGACCGTAACAGCACTAAATGTATGCTGCGGCTAATATGGATTATAACAAATAAATCTAAAAAGTCAAGTATGAGGCGAATATTAAGGTATTTCGACAACTTTTTACAGGTTTACAAATAATGCGCACGACAAAAATATGCACTATATCTTCTGAAAAATACAAAGGACAGCCCACAACATCTGGTCAGAAGTTACAAAATAGTTCACATAATATTACAAGTCTGAAATTTATTTGACAACCTTCCGAAAACGTGCTATATTGGCATGGAAACAGGCAGTGAAGAGGACAACAGGCCGTCATTCACCGGGCAGAGAGGAGCGCTCCACGGCTGCAAGGCGCTCTCCGGCGGCAGCGGATTCTGACCACCTCCGAGCCGCGGGCCGAAATAAGGTCCGCCGGGTTCTCCCGTTACAGAGGCATCGAGCGGCAGCGTTTCGCTGCAAGCAGGGTGGAACCGTGGAATAGCAAACGCTATCCCACCCCTGAATTCTCAGGGGTGGGATTTTATTTTTGACCTGCCCCAAATCGACAAGGAGGCAAATAGCATGAGCGAAGAAAACCTGTATACCTTTGAAAATGAGGCCTACCGCAAGACGTACTGGCACACCTGCTCCCATGTGCTGGCCCAGGCCGTCAAGCGCCTCTGGCCCGACACCAAGCTGGCCATCGGCCCGGCCATCGACAACGGCTTCTACTACGACCTGGACAGCGCCGAGGCCTTCACCCAGGAGGACCTGGAGAAGATCGAGGCCGAGATGCGCAAAATCTGCAAGGAGAAGCTGAAGCTGGAGCGGTTCGAGCTGCCCCGGGAGGAGGCCATCCGCTTCATGGAGGAGCAGGGCGAGCCCTACAAGGTGGAGCTGATCCAGGACCTGCCCGAGGATGCCCACATCTCCTTTTATAAGCAGGGCGAGTTCACCGACCTGTGCGCCGGCCCGCACCTCGATTCCACCGGCCGCATCAAGGGCAACGCCATCAAGCTGACCCAGTGCTGCGGCGCCTACTGGCGGGGCGACAGCAGCCGGAAGATGCTCCAGCGGATCTACGGCGTGGCCTTCCCCAAGAAGGATGAGCTGGACGCCTATCTGGAGCAGCAGGCCGAGGCCCTCAAGCGCGACCACAACAAGCTGGGCCGCGAGCTGGAGTACTTCACCACCGTGGACGTCATCGGCCAAGGCCTGCCGGTGATGCTGCCCAAGGGCGCGAGAGTCATCCAGCTCTTGCAGCGCTGGATCGAGGACGAGGAGCAAAAGCGCGGCTACCTGCTGACCAAGACGCCCCTGATGGCCAAGCGGGACCTCTACAAGATCTCCGGCCACTGGGACCACTATCTGGACGGTATGTTCGTCCTGGGCGACCCCTACGACGAGACCAAGGAGTGCTTCGCCCTGCGGCCCATGACCTGCCCCTTCCAGTACCAGGTGTTCCTGAACCGGGCGCGGAGCTACCGCGACCTGCCTATGCGCCTGGGCGAGACCTCGACGCTCTTCCGCAATGAGGACTCCGGCGAGATGCACGGCCTGATCCGCGTGCGGCAGTTCACCATTTCCGAGGGCCACCTGATCCTCCGCCCCGAGCAGCTGGAGGATGAGTTCCGCGGCTGCTTCGAGCTGGCCAACTACTGCCTGGAGACGCTGGGCCTCAAGGAGGACTGCTCCTTCCGCTTCTCCCAGTGGGACCCCAACAACACCGCCAAGTATGAGGGCACGGCCGAGCAGTGGGATCACGCCCAGGGCGTCATGAAGACCATCCTGGACGACCTCGGCATCGACTACAAGATCGGCGTTGACGAGGCCGCCTTCTACGGCCCCAAGCTGGATATCCAGATCAAGAACGTCTTCGGCAAGGAAGACACCCTCATCACCATCCAGATCGATATGCTCCTGGCTCAGAAGTTCGGCATGGAGTACGTGGACGCCGACGGCCAGAAGAAGACGCCCTATATCATTCACCGCACTTCCATGGGCTGCTACGAGCGCACCCTGGCGCTGCTGATCGAGAAGTACGCCGGCGCGCTGCCCACCTGGATGGCCCCGGAGCAGGTGCGGATTCTCACCATCACCGACCGCGCCAACGACTACGCCTACGACCTCAAGGCGAAGCTCTTCGCCCTGGGCTGCCGCGTGGAGGTGGACGACCGCAACGAGAAGATCGGCAAGAAGATCCGCGAGGCCCAGATGGAGAAGGTTCCCTATATGCTGGTGGTCGGCGACCGCGACGTGGAGAACGGCACCGTCTCCGTCCGGCACCGGGCCGAGGGCGACCTGGGCGCCATGACCTACGACCAGTTCGCCGCACTGTTCACCGATGTGGTGGCCAACAAGCTGAAAAAGTAAGCGCGAAACGGCGCGAAGGCCGGAAACACCGGCGTTCGCCGCAGCGGGCGGGGGAATACCCCGCCCGCTTTTGCTTTGTGTTGCCGCCGGGCCACCGCCGCCCGCCTGGCCGCCCGCTTGAGCGCCTGCGGCAGATGCAACCGGCCCGCGATTCCACTGTAGGGGCCGATGCCCACATCGGCCCGCCCGGCCAGCGCTGCCTGAGTGCCCACGCCGAACGCACCAGACCAAAGCCTCCCCTAACGCCCGAAGGGCTTTAGGGGAGGTGGCAGGCCGCAGGCCTGCCGGATGGGGGGGGGAGTGTAGGGGTGGCCTGTATGGCCGCCCGTGTCCGGGGTGCGATTCCAGCAGGCTGTCGCAAGCCGCAGGCAGTCCCTGGCGGCGACGGGGGCCCGGCGGGACAAACGGCCTCGCGCAACCACCACGCCCGCCGCGAGAGGCCGCTGACGCGGCCCGGACGCGCAATGCGCGCCCCTACGGTTGAATTGCTGCCTGGTACGTTCGGCTAAGGCGCTCAGGCAACGCGGCCAGGCGGGCGGCTGATAGCCGCCCCTACGGTGGGGACGGCAATATTTGTGCGCAAAAACTGCCGTGTGCAGCATCCACCCTGCATTCCGGGGCAGTTCGTGCGGCCTTAGTGAAAAGTTCTGTAGCCGTAACGATTGTCCGATTCCACTGGCCCGCGCGAAGCCGGGAAGGGGCAGGCAGTATGGGGCGGGA
>NBJMC04202__coassemble_1481_pt1 | contig 28567 bp, 18 predicted proteins | sample NBJMC04202__metabat2_high_PE_003 | metagenome-assembled genome bin NBJMC04202
AAGATAGACCCCGCATTCCTGCGAAGTCTATCTTTTCTTAACTTAATGACATTGGCACCAATGGGACACCCATTTTTTGTGGCTTGTAATATCGAACAAATGATCGCATAATCGAGATAGAGGTGAAAGACATGGGACGCGCCATCTTGCATATCGATATGAACAGCTGCTATGCCAGCATCGAGTGCCTGCACCATCCAGAGATCCGGCATCTGCCCGTGGCAGTGGGCGGCGATGTGGAGGCGCGGCATGGGATCATCCTGGCTAAGAATGAGCTGGCCAAACGAGCCGGAGTAAAGACCGGGGAAGCACTTTGGCAGGCCAAGCAGAAGTGTCCCGACCTGGTGATCGTGCCGCCGCACTATCAGCTGTACCTGCGCTTTTCCCGCATGGCGCGGGCGATCTATGCAGAATACACCGACCTCATCGAGCCCTTCGGCCTGGATGAAGCCTGGATCGATGTCTCCGGCTCCGGCATCTTTGGTGACGCTGTAGAAATTGCGGAGACCATTCGGAAGCGGGTCAAGTTTGAACTGGGGATCACTGTTTCCATCGGCGTGTCTTTCAACAAGATCTTTGCCAAGCTGGGCTCTGACTATAAGAAGCCGGATGCTGTCACAGTATTCGGCAAGGACGACTACCGAGAGAAGGTCTGGCCGCTGCCGGTGGAGGAATTGCTATACGTGGGACCAGCCACCACGCGAAAATTACGTGCGCGGGGCATCCGTACCATCGGCGATCTGGCGCGAACAGACCCATCGCTGCTCCATAGCTGGTTGGGGAAGATGGGCTACGTTCTCCACGCCTTTGCCAACGGCAACGACCCCTCGCCGGTAGCGCCTCTGGGGGAAGAGGCGATCATCAAGAGCATCGGCAACTCCACCACAACGCCGCGAGATCTCACCTGCGAAGAGGACGTGAATATCATTTTTTATGTCTTGGCGGAGAGCGTCGCCGCCAGAATGCGGGAGAATGGCTTCCGCGCCAAGACGCTGCAGATATCCCTGCGGGATACTGACCTCTTTTCCTTTGAACGGCAATGCAAACTGGAGTCACCGTCCTGCCTGGCTTCGGAATTGCACGATGCTGGGATGCGGCTGCTGCGGGATAACTACCGCTTCCGCAAGCCTCTGCGCTCTGTGGGGATTCGGGGCATGGATCTGGTTCCCATCCAAACAGCCATGCAGCTGAACTTCTTTGAAGACCCGGTGCGCCGGGAGAAGCGGAAGCAGCTGGAAGTAGCGGTGGACGAACTGCGCCGTCGGTTTGGCCACGCCGCTGTCTCTCGTGCTGTGACCATGTGCGACCCGTCCCTGGGAACGATCAATCCCAAGGATGATCACACCATTCATCCTGTGGGCTATTTCAAACCGGCATAGGGGGGAACGTCTGATTATGGAGAAGAGCCCAAAAGTGTATGTAGAAGTCACTGCCGTCTTTGACCCGGAGGGAAATCTGCGTCCACAATTCATCCGCTGGGAGGACGGAACAGTCTATGAAATAGATCGCGTGCTGCACGTCTGCCGGGCAGCCAGCCTCAAAGCGGGCGGCGCGGGCATCCGGTATACCGTGCGCATTCAGAACAGAGAGACGTACTTATTTTTAGAAGAAAATCGTTGGTTTGTAGAGCGGAGAATGATATAAATGATACTGAGCCAACAAGTGGTGATACCGAATTCGGTATAATAGTGGTTACCACGATCTTCGTATCATACCTACTTTTCAAATTAGTCCACTATTCGAGCTGTTTTTGGGAAAAGCACGATATAATTAGTCTTCCTGATACTACCGGTTATACCGAGAAATATGTTATACCGAGTTTGCGCAGAAAAGGCCTACACTGCAAGGACTCCATCTAATCATCTCCCGATTTATAGTCAGAGGTACCCCTGCTGCTATAATTATCACGAAAGAGATTGCATTTGAACACAATGTATTGAGCCGAAGGGTCACATTGTCAGATGCTTAAAGATGAATTGTGATATAAATATTATACCGAGTTATTAGAGAACAAGTCCTTGCCATGCAAGGCTTTTCTTCATGAACTCGGTATAATACCGGCAAGCAATGCCGGTGTCAATACACACCGGCTTTCTGCTTGTTGTGGCGCTGCCCCAAGCCCCGGGGAAGAAACGCAGGAACAAGTTCTGCGGCTGCGCGTTTTGGAAAAACGCTGCGAAGAATCAATGGCCTCTATGTAATGTTTTAGACTAGGATTTGATTTGTCTTTCATGCTATTTGTACAATAATTAAGAGAGAATTGCGCATTTTTCCGCCATTTACTCTGCATATTGACATTTTCTAAAACCACCATTATACTTTATTAAGAATGAAAGAATATGTTTCCGAGCCGTGGAGCCTAATGCAGACGCTATGACTTGCGGTCTGGCTGCCTGTTGGCAGTCAAAGAGTTATGCGGGAGACAGCATAACTTTCCGTGTTTGAGAAGGAGATAAGCTCACCGTGGCCTGAAAAACCGCAGGGGCATGGTTTATTTGCGCTGTCTTGTTTTCAAAATAGCTTTTCTATTTTCGAGAATACAGCGCTTTTTTGAAGTGCCCCATCCGTTACCAAAGAGAATAGCAAACTTTTTCATGGAGGAGACAGCTGGGCATATTCAATGGAACGACCAAACGGTACACTTGCTCGAAGACACCACGGAATACACCGGGTACAGCAAAAATCGGCCAAGATCTTGAAAATATATTCCGGCAGAGGAATACCGCCGCGATTTGGGTGGTGACACAGGTCTTATGGATTTTGCGCTGGCGGATCATTGCTCCGAGATTCCCTGTATCGATATTTCCCGAACGCTATAGCGTATGTACGCATGAAGGCTGCTGTAAAAGGTATTGAAAACATTTATGCGCTTTGCGAGAACGCGTCAGAATTACAGGCTACTGGGAGGCCGTCATGGCAGTTTCCTTTGGCAGCAGCCAGTTCTAGGACGGCTACTTCCGACTTGCCGGAAATTGGTTTGCTCTGATCACGCAGACCCAGCGCACCGGAAACCTCGGCCCTGAGGGGCATCAGACGATCAAATGTTCCAACATTGCAACAGTAAAAGCCTAACTGGAGGAGTCAGTCAATAAAAATTGTACTGAATACAGGACAGGAGGAGCGGCTATGAAATCTTTCCATGAAACAATTACAGCTTCCATGTCTTTGGATACATTGCTTTCCTTACCCGAGTTTTTGCCTATTCGTCAACAGCTTCTAACGGATGATTTTTTTGATCTGACCAAGCTCGGAGATGTCCCACTGCGTGATCTGTCAAATACATGGAATCTTCCGCTGCTATGTCTGGGCCTCAATCGTGTTCTGAAGCTGCGCCGTGCCGGGGAGCCGGTACTTTACTGGTACGGGCCGGAGCCCCATCAGTTTCTATTTCGCTTCCCCGGCAAGCCCGGCGCAAAGACAGTCGTAATCTGCCCTGGCGGCGGATATAGCCTGGTTTGGTCGCCCGGCGAGGGATATCCTGTGGCAGCCCGGCTCAACCAGATGGGATATAACGCTTTTGTGGTCAACTACCGGGTTGGCGATCAAGCCGAGGCCCCCAATCCCATGGACGATCTGGCAGCAGCCATTCGTTATCTTCACGACCATAGCGCAGCATTGCAGTCCGATCTGACGGGATATGCTGTCATGGGCTTCTCAGCCGGCGGCCACCTTGCCGCAAGTTTCGGTACCGAATCTCTGGGATGGCGGCACTACGATTTGCCACGTCCCGGTGCGATGATGCTATGCTATCCCGTCGTGACCATGGGCCCCTCCAGCGAGCCCACTTCTCGCAGCCGCCTTCTGGGCTGCCGTCTGGGTGATGCGGCAGCGGAAGCGGCATACAGCGTGGAACGGCAAGTCACGCCAGCCTATCCGCCCTCCTTCCTCTGGCAGTGTGATCATGATGCCGTAGTGCCCATCGAAAATACCATACTGCTGGATCGCGCCCTGACTAACCACCACGTTGTACATAGTTATGAAACCTATTCCGGACAGGACCACGGCACCGGCCTGGCTGACGGTACCGCCGCTGCCGGATGGCTGGAACGGGCCATTTCGTTCTGGGAGCGGGTCAGCCCTGCGCCGTAAGATGTGCTAAATAAAGAAAAAAGCTCCGGCTTGGAGAGCCCAAGCCGGGGCTTTGTGTTATTCTGCGTTGTTGTCCACAGCACGGTAGATGCGCTGGAGCAGCGCGGGATGAAGCTGCGCGTAGTTGGGCAAGTAGTTCAGCACGTGCTGCGCATAGAAGATGGAAAGACGGCGGGATGGCTCAATATCGGCCGTGGCGCCGGCGGCGCCGTCCCAGCCGAACTCACCCACGGGAACGGTGTGATCATCGGTCACATGAATCCTGACGCCCAGGCCGTAACCTTCCGTGGCAGGTTTCATATTATTGTGGTAGTCTTCCAAAGGGACGCCCTGGATCTGCGGAGTGGACATGCGCTCAATGGATTCCCTGCTTAAAATCCGCTGTCCATTTTTCCCGACGCCGCCGCAGGCCAACGCGTCGGCAAAGAGAATATAGTCCTCCACCCGACAGCAGATGCCTGCACCGCCGGAATCATAGTTGGTGGTCAGTTGGTGCGAATTGTCCTTTTCACAACGGAACATGGTCTTTTTTTCGTCGTGGTAACACAGCTGGCCCGGCATATTGGCCAGCTGCGCTGCGTTGGGTCGAAAAGTCAGGCCCGTAATACCCAGAGGCTCGGCAATATGGCGGCAGATATAGTCTGAAAAGCGTTCTCCGGAGACGACCTCCACCACGGCAGCCAGCACATCATGGCACATACTGTAGCAATAGTGGGTACCGGGGTCAAAGGCCAGCGGCTCCTGGCAGAGTGCATCGATCATCTGCCTGGTCGAGGCACAATTGTGTGTGCGCGCCCGCATCTGCTCCAGGGCAGGCAGCTTCTGATCGTAGGTAAAGCCGCCGGTCATGGTCATCAAATGGCGGATTGTCAGAATTGTTTTGGCGGGGCGGATCTCGCATCCTTCGCGCACCGTCAGGTCGGCGCAAACCGGCAGATAGCGCTCTACCGGATCGTCCAGCGTCAATTTCCCCTGCTCCTGAAGCTGCAGCACAGCAGTCATGGTCCAGAGCTTGGTGCAAGAGTAAATCCAGTACCACTGCCCACCGGTCAGCGGGACTGTCTTCTCGTAGTCCAGATACCCGGCGCTGTGGTGATAGAGCAGCCGGTGATCCTGAAACACCATACACTCGCAGGCCGGTACGCCATACATGGCGTCTACCTGATCCAAAAACTCGGTAACAGCTTGGAAATTCATAGCCACACCCCTTCTGCCCGAATTTTCATCTCAAGCGGCCGCAGCGTTACCATCTCCTGCCCCACCGGGAAGGTCTTTCCGTGGAGGCTGTTGTTGAAGAAGAACCAATATTCACCGCCGGGACCGGAGCGGGAAGAGACCTCCAAGTCACGGGGCAGCATCTTGAGAACGGGAATATCCTGCTCCCGGAATATCTCAAGCAGCAGCGCACGATAGAGTGCCTTCTCTCCCACCGAACCAACGTAATAAGTCAGACCTGCGCCAAATTTGTTTCTGGTGATCGCCGGAACGCCGGCATAGAATCGGTCCTTGTACCACGCCCAGGCTGTGGCAGTCTCCAGCTCCAGCAGGTCACACCAGCTTGTAATGGAGTAGGTGCCGCCATGCATCGTGGTCAGCTGTTGCCGGGCCGGGCCGATCGCGTCAGACTCCTTGACGACACAACCGCAGAGCGGGCGGAAAACTGTGGGGAGCATCTCTCCCGGCAGGCAATTGTTGTTCTGATCTTTGACGCCGCTACGGTTTGTCAGAACAACGGTACCGCCGGCCGCTGCGAATCGCTCCAGCTGGGCCACTACCGTGGGATTGATAATAAAATGCGTGGGAACCAAAACGACCCGATAGCCCTCCAGCGGTGCGCCCTCAGGCAGAATATCCACATTGACGCCCAGGTTCATGCAGGCATTGTGGAACAGCTTCATCTGCGTCCAGTAGGCGAAGCCCTCGGACTGCAGCTGATTTTTTAGCGCGAATTCCTGGTCGGCCGAATAGAGCATGGCAACCTGGCTGTGGACGGAGGTCGCACCCAGCTGCGGGAACTGCTCCAGCCGACGGCAGAGCTGCTCCAGCTCCCTGAGGCGGCGGTTGGGCTTGTTATCATGGTCCAGCAGCCCATAGCAGAACATCTCCGCACCGGTGCAGGCAGTGCGCCAGCGGAAGAAGCTCAAAAGATCGGCGCCGTGTGCCACCGCCTGGAGCGCGTAGCCCTCCAGCATACCAGGTTCCAGGGCGGGTGAGATGGGTCCCCAGCAGCCCAGAGGTCCACCCAGCTGTTCCATAATCCAGAAATTCTTTTGTTTGAAGCTGCGGATAAAGTCCAGGGCAAAGGCATTGGAAGTCAGGGCCTCCGGGTCCTCCGGCAGACGCACAGGCGGATAGTTATCGTAGCTCGCCACGTCCAGGGCAGCAAATTCCTGGTGGAAATCCGGCAAATTGGCGCAGAAACAGCTGTTGGTTGTAATCACAGCCTGGGGATCGTAGCGACGGATGATGTCGCACTGGAAGCGAACATAGTCCGCCGTACAAGCGGCGCCGTAGCGCTCATAATCCAGCATCCACGCGGGATTGTGCCAGTTGGGCAGACATTGGGGCGCCCGCAGCGGGGTGATCTGCTCCCAGCTGGAATACTCCCCGCTCCAGACTACTGTGCCCCAGGCCCGATTCAGCGCCTCCGGCGTCCCGTACTTTGCCCGGAGGAAGTCTTGAAAGCCTCGAGTACAGACAGGGCAGGTGCAGTGATTGTTTTCCAGCTCGTTGTCCAGCTGCCAGGCCGCGATTTCCGGCCTGCCGGCATAGCGGCGGGCCATTTCCTCGACGATCCGCCCGGCATAGCGCCGGAACACCGGGCTCATCATGCAGCGGTGCCCGCGGATGCCCACGTCTGTGGGGCGACCGTTCCGCTCCCATTGTACCGTATCAGGATGGTCGTGATAGAGCCACATGGGAGCGCAGTTGGTGGGGGTACCGAGAATCACGCGCATTCCGTGGCGCGAGATCGTCTCTATGGCGTCATCCAGCCACTGGAAATCGAAGACGCCGTCCCGGGGCTCCATTCTGCTCCAGGCAAATTCGGCCATGCGAACCGTGTGGACGCCCAGCTCCGCCATACGGGCGGCGTCTTCCTCCCAGAGGGAGCGATCCCAATGCTCAGGATAGTAATCAATTCCGATTTGAATCATAGCAGTATCCTCTTTGTGTCATCCCGCCTCCTACCGGGGGCAGGATGACACGCTTTAAAAGAGTAATTCATATGGGCTAGTTTTGCAGCTCTATGCTGCAAGCGAGCAAAGTCGATTGCATTAGACCGTGCGGACAGTCAGCTGGCAGTCGGTTCCAACCTGCTCCACCTTGACGCCCTCAAATGCACCGGAGAGCGTCACCGTAATGGTATTTCCGTTGCGGACGGCTTTGGCCGTCAGGACCTGTCTGCCGTCCTGATCGCAAACAGTGCGCAGCGCCTCAGCGCCGTCCGCCAGCTGATAGACGCGAAGCGTCAGACCATCGGTATAGTCGTAATCCGGCTTGTCGTTGCGGGTACTGACAGGCAGGATGGTGTTCTCGCGGACAAACAGGGGCAGAGAGAAGAAGTCATAGCGATCCGTCCGCCAGCCGCTGCCGGACACCGTCTCGCCGCTCAGGAGGTGCGTCCAGACACCCTGGGGCAGATAGTAGTCCACCGTGCCGTCCTCGCGCATCACCGGCGCCACCAACAGCGCGTCGCCCAGCATATACTGCCGGTCGCAGTCCTCGCAGCCCAAGTCGTCAAACTCCAGCAACATGGCCCGCATCATCGGCACGCCGGTCTCGTGGGTCTCAACGGCCTGCGCGTAGAGATAGGGCATCAGCGTATTCTTGAGCTTTGCAAAATACCGGCAGACGTCCACCGCCTCCTCGCCGAAGAGCCACGGCACGCGATAGGAAGTGGATCCGTGGAGCCGCGAGTGAGAGCTCAGCAGGCCGAAGGCCAGCCAGCGCTTGTAGAGGTCAGGCTGTGCCGTACCCTCAAAGCCGCCGATGTCGTGACTCCAGAAGCCGAAGCCCGAGAGGCACAGGCTGAGGCCGCCGCGCAGCGATTCGGACATGGAGACATAGGTAGAGTTGCAGTCGCCGCCCCAGTGAACAGGGAATTTCTGGCCGCCCACTGTAGCGCTGCGGGCGAACAGGCAGGCCTCTGCCTCTCCTTTCACCTCCTGGATCACTTCGAACACAGCCTTGTTATAGAGGTACGTATAGTAATTGTGCATCCAGACAGGGTCGCTGCCATCGTGATACACGACGTCGGTGGGGATACGCTCGCCGAAGTCCGTCTTAAAGCAGTCGACGCCCTGGCGCATCAGTCCGCGGAGCTTCTCCTTGTACCACTCTGTCGCCTCGGGGTTGGTAAAGTCAATGACTGCCAGGCCGGCCTGCCACAGGTCCCACTGCCAGATGTCTCCATCCGGCTTCTTCAGCAGATAGCCCTTCTGGGCCGCCTCTTCGAAAGCGGCCGCCTTCTGGCCAAGGTATGGGTTGATCCAGACGCAGATCTTCAGGCCTTTCTCATGCATCCGGGCCAGCATACCCTCCACATCCGGGAACATCTCCCGGTCCCACTCAAAGCCGCACCACTCGTTTTCGCGCATCCAGAAGCAGTCAAAATGGAAGACCCGCAGGGGAATATCGCGCTGGGCCATTCCGTCGACGAACCGGCTGACAGTGGCCTCATCATAGGAGGTGGTGAAGGAGGAAGTGAGCCACAGGCCAAAGGTCCAGGCCGGGGGCAGAGCCGGCCGGCCGGTGAGGGCTGTATAGCGGGTAAGGACGCCTTTGCGGTCCGGCGCGCCCAGAACCACATAGTCCAGCCGCTGGCCGGGGACGCTGAACTGCACCTTGGTCACCGCCTCGGAGCAAACCTCAAAGGATACGGGACCGGCCTCGTTGACCAGAACGCCGTAGTTGCGGTTGCTGAGGTAGAAGGGGATGTTCTTATAGGAAATCTCGCTGGAGGTGCCGCCATCCTCGTTCCACATATCCACCACCTGGCCGTTTTTCACGAAGGGCGTGAAGCGTTCGCCCAGGCCGTAGAGCTTTTCGCCCACATCTACCTGCATCTGGCCGCGCATGAAGGGACCCTCGGGGGTAGAAATATAGCTGAGCATAGCAGAGCCATAGCGGCTGCCAATATTGGTCAGCTTGCGGTCTTTGTAAAAGTAGGTAAAGCCGCAGGGATCCTTTTTCTGAATGACCAGGCGGGTATCGCCGGATTTGACCGTGACATTGTTGCCCTCCTCGCAGAACTCCAGCGGGCAGCGGCGGTCGTCCAGGTCAAACTTGGGATACTTCCGGCGATCCCCCTTAAAATGGACCGCCTGGAGGCGAATGGCGTCTGGCATCGGCGAGGTGACGGTCAGTTCCAGGACCGGTCCGTCCATACTACGTTCCTCTTTCCGGTAGGGCACAACGAAAAGGTAGAGAGAGGTCTTGTCCGGGGACAGGCGGACTTCCCTGATTTGTTCGCAGTTGTACGTTGTGACGCCGGGCTTCAAGCGCCACTCTCCAAGATTGAATTTCATGTATGAATCCTCACTTTGATGATAGAAATTGGACTAGCGGTATAATGGAACATGGAAATCAAAATGGCATTACCCTGGCGGAGCTATCCGCGGCCGCCGATGCTGAAGCCGTCATGGGCCGTGTTGTCTGCCTCCAGCCTGCGGAAAATGGGCATGGAAATCTGGCTGACGGTGTAGATCATCAGAATCGGGCAGCAGAATATGCCAATATACGTCAAAAATGGGGCGACCTGCGTAAACAGCAAAAACTGCACCACCAGTATGCCCGCCAGCCCCAGCGTTCTGAGGAAAAACCGGACGCAGATCTTCCGGGAATTGGCCAAATTGGAGAGCAGCCTGTTTTCGTAGCGGGCCTCCAAGGCGAAGACATAGAGATAGTGCAGCAGCAGCAGGAAAATCACCAGCATGGCCAGGATCAAAAAACCGATGGGGTTATTTTCCAGCTTCTCAAAGAGCTGCCAATCGATCCAAACACTGTAGGCCGCGGCGGCAAAGATCAGCGTCAGCGGGATACCGTGCTTGAGATTTCGGACGTACGCGGACCAGAACTGAACCGTCATGCCCGGATCCTCGCGGTCTTCCGTCATTTTCAGCGTGACGGTGAAAGCCGCAATGGTGGAGGCTCCGATGGTGATGATGGGCAAACAGCCGATCACCCAATATAAATTCAGAATCAGCAGGTTGGAAAGTTTGATTCCAGTGGTGATGATAGGGGAATCGATTCGCAGTTTCATAGGAACCTCCCGGCCAGACCCTGTGGCCCGGAGCGCGCCCCGGGCCACAGGATGATGCGTGGATTTCGTGAATGAAGCAGTTTACTGCATGGAGAACTTGCGGGCGGCCTCGTCTTCGCACCAGGTTACGCACTCGTCGTAGCCATAGCTGTCACAGGTGGCCACCATGTCGGCCACCGCAGCTTCAAAGGCGGCGTCGTCCTCGGCATACATGGCGATCCAGCTGCCCTCCTTGATGGCGTTGGTCACTTGCTGCCACTTGAGGTCCAGCTCAGCGGAGCGCTCGGAGAGCGAGAAGCCGGAAACCACGGGAACCATAGAATAATTGGTGTTGCCCAAATACTCCTGCGTACCGGAGGCGCCGGTGAACTCGCGCCAATCTGCCTCGGTGTCGTTCTGAGGCTCGCCTTGCTCGCTGGCCCAGCTGGTGTACTGGAAGGTCTCTTCGCCGTTGGCCTCGGGGTTGATGGCGCCGTAAGCCCAGGTGGTGTTGTTGATCTGGATCTTGCCATCGTTAAAGGTGCCGCTGAGGGTGTAGGTCTCGCCGGAGTAGGGGGAAGTCCACTCCACGCCGCTCAGATCCGTGGAGGGATCGAGATAGCAGGTACGGCCCAGATCGGTGAAGTAGGTGTTGCCGTTTTCGTCAATGTCCCACATCAGGCCGCGGATGCCGTAGAGGATGGTCATGCCGCCCTCGGGCGTGTAGAGCCAGTTGATCAGCTGCATGCACTTCTCGGGGTAGAGGCTGTTGTTGCCGATAGACCAGATGCGATCCGCGCCGCCGGTGCTGAGGCCGTAGACAATCGTGTGGGCCTCTTCGGGAACCAGAGGCGCCATGTATTTGTTTTCCGCCACATGCTCCTCGGTGTTGAAGAGCAGGGAGCCGGCATAGTCAAAGATGGAGAAAAGGACGTTGCCGTTGGTAACCTTGGGCATCATCTGGTCGTAAGTCTGGGTCATGGAGTCGGGATCCAGCAGGTCGTTCTGGTAGAGGGTATTCATGAACTTCAGAGCCTCGAGATAGGGGCCGCCTTCCTCCAGGGCGCCGTGGAACTCGCCGGTAGAGGCGTCATACAGGCCCATGCCCAGCTCGTCATAGCCGTAGTAAGCCGAGCCCAGCGCCTTGACGTACATGACCATGTCGCCGTCCCAATCGGGCCAGGGGCTCAAGGCATAGGTGGGATTGCCGTCGTCGCCGGTGGGGCAGATTTCCTTCATCTGGCCCAGAACCTCAGCCAGATCGTCCAGATCCTTCACCTCGGGGTGGCCCAGCTGCTCATAGAGATCCCAGCGAATGGCCCAGTCGTAGAAGAATGTATCGTGCTGGTCGTCGTCGTTGGTGACGGAGTGGCCGATACCGTAGAGTCCGCCGTCGCTGTTGAGAGAACGGTTGGCGTCCAGCGCGTCGGGGAAGCTCTCGGCAATATAGGGGCCGTAAGTATTGAGCAGGTCCTCCTCGTCCCAGTTGAAGAGCAGGCCCTCGTTGACGGCGGTGATGTAATCGTCTCCGTTGCCGCCCCAGGCAACAATGTCGCCCAGGTCGCCGCTCTCCATACGGGTCTGGTAGGCGCCGTTGGTATCGGGGATAATGGTCAGCTCAATGTTGAACATGTCCTTGAGCAGCACCGCGCCCCAGCCGCTCTGGGCGCCGGACCAGTTGGCCAGCTGGCTGAACACGGTCAGATTGATGGTTTCCTCGTTGTTAATCAGGGGATCGTCTGCGGGGTCGGTGGCGCCGGCAGAGTCGGTGCCGCCAGTGGAGGTGTCGGCGGAAGTGTCGCCGGTGGGGGTGGTGCTGCTGCAGCCGGAGAACATCCCCAGAACAATGACCAGGCACAGGGCCAGGCTGAGCAGCCGCATGGTAGTGTTTTTCATTTGCCTCTTCCTTTCGATATTACTATATCCAATCATCCCTTCACGGCGCCGAGCATCATGCCCTCTTCAAAATAGCGCTGCATGAACGGATAGACCAGCATAATGGGGATCACCGTGACCATGGAGATGGTATATTTGATGACCTTGTTGTTGAGCATACCCGCCGCTGCAGCCGCGCCGCCGCCGGACATGGCGTTGGCCAGGTTGGAGGAGCTGTTGAGGTATACCCACAGACGGTGCTGCATGGTGTAAAGCTGCGGGCTGTTGGACATGAGGATCAGCGAATCCTGCAGGGAGTTCCAGTTGCCCACGGCGCCGAAGATGGCGATGGTGGCCAGGATGGGCTTGGACAGCGGCAGGATGATCTTGGTAAAGATCTTCATGGCGCTGGCGCCGTCGATGGTGGCGCTCTCCTCCAGGGAAGCCGGGATGGATTCGATGTAGGTTTTAACCAGGATAATGTTATAGGGCGCGACGATGCCGGGGATGATATAGCCCAGGTAGTTGTCGGTCAGCCCCAGGCCCAGCATATTGAGGTACCAGGGGATGGTGCCGGCGTTGAAGTACATGGTGATCACCAGCGCACGGTACCAGAAGCTGCGGTTCCACATGGCCCGCTTGGTGGTGAGGTATCCGGCGAAGGCTGAAGCCAGCACCATCAGTGCCGTGCCGAGGATACTGCGCGACACCGTCACCAGAACGGAGTTACCAAAGTCCTGCACATCCTTCAGGGCGATATAGTTGTTGAAATGGATTCCTCGGGGCAGCAGCGTGATCATGTTGGCGCCCACCAGGTCGTTGTTGGAAATGGTGTTGATAAAGAGATAGTAGAACGGGAACACGCAAAGCAGCGTGAAAATGGAGAAGACGGCAACATTGATGATGTTGAAAGTGATGTCTCCCACGGTGGCGCGGTAGCGTACGGCGCCGGTATTGTTCTTTGCCATAGCTCAGCCCTCCTTAAATGATGCTCTGGCCGCGCAGCTTCTTGGAAGCCGTGTTGGCGGCAAAGAGGAGAATCACACTGATGATGGATTTGCACATGCCGACCATGGTGGACATGGGGATCTGGCCGCCGACGATACCAAGGTTATAGACGTACAGGTCCAACACCTCGATGCTCTGAGAATTGAGGGGGTTGGAGAAGACCAGGTATTGCTCCATGCCGTTGGAAAGTACGTTGGCAATCGACATCAGCAGCATCACGAAGAAGGTGGGCATCAGCTGGGGGATGGTCACGTGCCACATTTGCTGGAAGCGGCCCGCACCGTCCACCGTGGCGGCCTCGTACAGCACGGGGTCGATGCCGGAAATGGAGGAAATATAGATAATGGCGCTCCAGCCCAAACCTTTCCATGTGCCCCACAGCCACATCTTCAGCCACATATGGCTTCCGTCCATCAGGTAATTGGTATTGGAATTCATTCCCAGGATGTTGTTGAGGAAGCTGTTGATAAAACCGTCGGTGGAGAAAATCGCCAGGGCCACAGCGTAAATGATAGCCCAGCCCAGGAAGTTGGGAATGGTCGTGAAGGTCTGTACGATCCGGCGGAACTTGCGGCTGTGTACCTGGGAGAGGAACACGGCAAAGACCATGGGCAGCCAGCTGGTGACGATGCCGATGCCGCTGAGAGCCAGGGTGTTGCGAAGGACGCGGACGATGTCGTTGCGGGTGGCTTCGCTCTCAAAGAGGTAGGTGAACCACCGGAAGCCCACAAAATTCTCCGCCGTCAGCTCGCCGCCGGCCTTGTAGTCAAAGAAGGCATACCGCCAGCCCCAGAGCGGAAGGTAGGAAAACACAAAGGCCAGGGCCAAAATGGGCAGGAACATCAAAAACAGCTGATACTTTTCCTGCATTTGCATCTTGTCTTCCAGCTGTACAGCCCGGCGGCGGTCAAGCGCCATGAGAACCAGCGATGTCAGCAGGATTACGGCGGTCAGCACCGCGTAGAGCCAGAAGCCGCCGGGGAACATGGCGGGGACGCGGGTGTTGTTGGCGGCCAAGATCTGCGTATAGGCCACATAAATGCCCGCCAGACCTCCGGCCATCAAAATCGCACCGCCCAGAGGGAAGTAGAGTCCGTACCGGCGCATCCGCCGGTTGCCGGCGGACATGCAACCGCCCACGGCGCTGAGAACGATGCCCACAATCAGAACAATGCTGGCAATCATAATCAGCACAAAGGTAGCGCTCTGTACCCAGCCTCTGAGCAGCGCCCGCTCCAGCTCACTGACCAGCGAGGAATAGGAAATGCTGGCAGTGAAGAGGGATACGTTGCGGTTAATGGCCTCCGTGACCCGCCCCGGATTAAAGCCGGGATAGAACACGGCGGCGCAGGCCAGCAGAATGGCGACCCGGTGCAGGATATAGAGTCTGCTGCCGGGCGTCCGTTCTACCGCCAGGGATTTTGTGTTTGTCATCTGCATCACTCCAAATCTTTTTCTGGCGAATGGATTTTGCTGGGGAGATTTCCTTGACCGCCCGATCAAACGATAGCGTTTTCGTAGCTATAAAAACCCCTCGCGGCGCGAACCAGGATTCGCCGCGCGATGGGCCCGCCATGCAGGGGGCTTCGAGATGACCGCCGGCAGAGCCGGGGATTAAAGCTGGATTCGCAGATGATGCGCACCGCCGGAAAGGGCGGGAATCTGCGCCTGGGCCGCGGCGCCGTCCAGAGAATAGACCGTCTCCGGGCCGGTGCGGAAGCGGCGTCCGTCGCTCTCCACCTCCACCCTGAGGGTGGAATCAGCCAGACGGACCGTATAGGCCATATGCTTCTGGCCGGGGCGCAGGATCGGCGCAAAGTCCATGGTATCGGCCTGCACGTCCATGCCCAGGAACTCAAAAACAGCCAGTGTCAGCCAGGACGCAGTACCGGAAAGCATGGGACCAATATGCTCGCCAGTCTCACTGTTGTTATACTGTGTGCAGAAGCGAGGATTGCCCTTGATGACGAAGGGATCGTCCATCGTGCGGTAGGGCACGGTTCGATCGATCATAAAGAAGGCCAGCTCGGCCAGCTCTCGTGCCAGGTCTTCGTCCTGCACCAACTTAGCCGCCTTGAGGGACGCAACCGTAGCCATCATAGCGGCATGCTTGAAGACACCGCCGTTTTCGCGGTCGCCGGGGAAGTAGAGGGCGGTGCCGGTGTTGACGCGCAGGCGCTCGAACTGGACCAGCGTACAGAGCTTCAAACCCGCCTCCGTCTTCAAGTACCGTTTGACGATTTGCAGCATGGTGCGAATCTGTTCCTCGGTAGCCACATCGGCCAAAATAGACCAGCTGTAGGAGTTGAGGAAATACGTTCCATCCATACCGGGCTCCAGGGCAAGACCGTCTCCGCCCGCGCCGAGGTAGGTATAGCCGCCTTCCCTGCCGTCGTTGATCAGGCAGCGGGCAAAGAAGTCGCCCTTCCACGCATGCTGCTGCATCCGCTCATAGACACCCCGGGCAATGGCCGCGGCCTCTGCACCGTCGGCGTTCTTTCCAATCTTGGGCGCCAGTTCTGCGGCCTCGTCGGCGGCGATCTTCAGGAGACAGGCATTCATCACGCTCTCGCACAGATCGTTTTCCCACGCAGCGCCGTAGGTCTGTCCCTTCTCCTGGAGCTGCTGGCGGTAGCGGCGCTCTTTTTCCGGACCCTTGAACACCACCGGGTCCAGCTTCAGCGTGTCATTCCAGTCCGCCTTATCCAGCAAAGGCAGACCGTGCTTGCCCACGGAGATCCTGCCGCTGTAGGTCAGGATAGCCATAATCGTATCCCAGACGGACCGGGTCTGATCGCTGCCCGCCACAGGGTACTCCTTCAGGAGGAACTGGACATCACCAGTGCGCATCACATACCGGTAGACAGCCTGGACCAGCCAGAGCTGATCGTCCGAGCAGTCGCCGGGTTCCTTCCCCTGGAAGGTGAAGTCGTGGTAGGCATAGCCCATTTCAAAGACGTTGCGCACCCAGTTTGACAGGAGCTCCTGAACGAGAACGTTTTCGTTCATGGCACAAAGATAGTACATGGAGGCGTAGATATCCTGAATCTCCCGGAAGCCCGTCTCGCGGTACGACTTCTGCGTCCAGGCAAAGGCGCGGGAGACATAGGTCTGATAGAGGACCTGGAACGGGAGGTTGTGGCTGACATAGGCGGTAAAGCGAGGGTCGCCGGTCTCTGGCGTGAGGTAGGCGGGATAGCGGTTCCAGAAGTCCACCACCGACTGATAAGTGGCCTCCAGTGCCCCGGGCTGCCGGTAGGTCTCCAGCAGGCAGTGCAGCGCCGCATCAAAGGGCTCCGTCACATCGCCTTCCGTCTCCATCATGCCCACAAACGCATCGACTTCCGTTACAGCGCCAGGGGCTGCGCAGAACGCTTTTTCCATTGCAAAAAACGGCGCCATTTTCCGCTGATATCTGCTGGGCAAATGGGCCACCAGTTCCGGCTGCTCCAGGGTGCCGCTGCCAATAAACTCCGGCAGGCTGGTGCAGAAGCCGTCCATCGTCTCCCCATTGCACAGCAGTGTAGCGAACCGCTTTTCGCCCTGCTCCTCTTTGGGTTTGTGGTGGAGGGTCAGAGCCGCAGGGCACGCACCGTCGTAAAAGACCTCACTCTCCACCACCACATTGGCATAGACCACATCGTTCGCCACGGTGGAGGGACCCGCGATGCCGAACATACCGGTCATCACGATCTTGAGCTGCCGGGGTTGATCCGTCAGGTTTTTGATTTCTACGCGCTGGGCCTCCACGGCGTTGGGCATACCCGGAGCCTGCGGCAGGATGAAGATCGTACGGCGAATCTCCAGGCCGCAGGCTGTCCGATAGGTGATGACGCTGCGGCTTTGGGAGTGCAGACAATGGGCATCGACTACATTGTGCCGGACATCGGCGGAATAGAAAATCTGGCGACCATCCTCGACAAGATAGAACTGTCGGTTGGCAGGCTCTCCGTTTTCCTCCAGCTGCAGCACACAGCGGGTAGCCAGCACCTGTTGGCCGCCCGTGGCCCGGAAAGAGCCGCGGCCCAGCGCATCCAGCGCACTCTTGGGCGTCGTGACCAAGGGATACGGATATCCGGCCCGGTTGCCCAGCAGCAGGTTCACCGGATAGTGCGGACCTACAGAATAAGCCTTCAGGTCCAGCATCAGCTCGCCGCGGTCGTTGAGTTGGCCCGGGCTTGCCATCACACGGTCATAGACAGCGAGAATCTCCTGCGCCGCAGCCTCCGGCACGGGGATTTCGCCCTGGTCTGCCACGCAGTGAACCGCACGGCCTTCGAGCCAGAGCAGCTTGCTGCCAGAGGTCTGCGCCAGCCAGGCGGCAGTCTCCCGCTGATTCATCAGATGGGCACAGATGGGCGCCGCAAAGGGCAATTTAGCAAAGCCTAACGCTTGCTCTCGCTGCGCAGATCGGAATTCTGCATCCAGGCAGCCTTGATCGGCCCGCTCTCCAAAGACGCGGCGAATGAGCTGAACCGCAGTCAGCGTCTGGGTTCTGGCTTGCTCGTTATGGTAGTGCATGGTGGTCTCCTCTCTCAGAGAAAGTCATTGTGGTTCTGTCAGCCTCTTTACCGTATCGCCGTAGACAATGGCTCCGGTGACGGTAATAATCTGGGGTATATAATATTTCGGCGATTCAATGGCGCTGATCAGCTGCTCAGCCGCCTTCCGACCAATCTCCTCCGCATCTTGTCGGTAGGTAGTCAGACGGGGACGAAGCACGCTGGCCATACTGATGCCGTCATATCCAAGGCAGCTTATATCTTCCGGAACACGCACTCCCTGACTCTCCAGCTCCGTCATCCCGCCCAGGTAGGAAATGTCGTCTGGATAGAGGATGCAGGTGGGGCGTTGGGCCAGCTGCATCAGCTTTCTGGTGGCAAGGCCGGAAGCCTTGGGATCGTGGAAGCCAGCAGGGATGACATATTCTTCCGGCACATCGATGCCGAGAGCCTGGCAGCTGCGGTAAAACGCGCTCAGGCGCTGCCGCGTCACATCGCCCATCTGACCGTGGATCATGGCGATCCTTCTGTGGCCCATCTGATAGAGATACTGCACGATCTCCTCCATACTGGCCACATTGTCGCTCAAAATGGCGGTTCTGCCCATAAAGATCTGGTCCACAGACACGAGGGGCAGATCGCTCTCAGCCAGCCGCTGAAGTTCCTCCATCGAGAAATTGCCGTGGACAATCACGACGCCATCGCACTGGCGGTATTTTGCATGCTCATAAAACCCCATTCCAGAGTTCCGATCACTGCTGAGGAAGGTGATGTCATAACCTCGGGCCTCCGCCTCATTGCGGAACGACTGCAGGATCTGCGAAAAATATTCGTGGGTCAGGTAATCCTGGAACAAAACTCCTATATTGTAGCTCCGGTTGGTCTTCAGTGTCCTGGCCGCAGCATTGGGATAGTAGCCGAGCTGCCGCGCCGTACTGCGCACCAGCTCCGCCTTCTCCTGACTGATACCGGGCTGATTATTAAGGGCTTTCGACACCGCTGCCACAGAGATGCCGCATTTTTCGGCAATTGCTTTAATCGTTACCATGGACCGCGCCTCCTTTTACTGGGCAGACACCATCTCGCGTCTAGGCGATCGTGCTTGCCATGGAACTGCGCTACATATACTTCTGCTGGTTTTTCTGAATTAAACGTTTTCTACGAAAATTATAATTTCCAGAGGCGAAAACGTCAATTATTATTTTTGATAATTTGAATTTCTGTTTATTTTAACGAATGTACAAATTGAGGAGCGAAAATTCTAAATATCGGAAGCCAAAAAATAGTTGATTTTTATTGGATTATCAGCGATAATGGAACTTGGAAAAGAGAAAACGTTTAACACAAGGAGGGTATACGGTGACAAATTGTCACAATTCCAGCCTCTGGTACCGCCAGCCTGCCGCCGATTGGAACGAAGCGCTGCCACTGGGCAGCGGCAGCCTGGGCATGATGGTCTACGGCGGGCAGGAACGGGAGATTTTGCAGCTCAATGAGGAGAGCCTATGGAGTGGCTATCCGGCGGCATGGGACAATCCCGAATGTCTGGAGCATCTGGACGAGATGCGGGCGCTGCTCTTTGCGCGGCGCACCCGGGAAGCACAGGCGCTTTGTACACGCTATCAGGTGTGCCGCGGCCAAGGCAGCGATGATCCTTACTATGGCAGCTATCAAACCGCCGGTGAAATCATCATCGACACGCCGATTTGCCAGAACGAGGGGTATTGCCGCAGTCTGAACCTGGAAACCGGCATCGCAGAGACGCGGTTCGGCCCGGTGCGCCGGCGGCACGTAGCCTCTCACCGGCGGCAAGTGATTGTCAGTCGGCTGGAAGGCATTCAGGAATACACGATATCCTTCCGCCGCGAGCAGACGACCGTATGCGTCAGAGAGCAGATGCTGGTGGCGTCAGGGAAAAACCCGGCAATGGACTTCTGCACCGTCGTACAGGTGGATACCGACGGAAACGTCGAGCCGCAGGGTACGTCGCTGGCCGTGACCGGCGCGACCTATCTGCTCCTCTGGACCAGCACGTCGACCTCCTACAGGCAGGAGGAGGCGCCCGAGACGGTTTGCCTGCACCGGCTGGCCGACGCTCGGGCCGCAGGCTTCGAAGCTGTCATGACGGAGGAATCCGCCTGGATGTCCGAAGCCATGGGACGCTGCGCGCTGAGACTGCCCTCGGACTCGAACCTGGCCGCCCTGCCCACTGACGAGCGCCTCCGTCTGGTCCGGTCAGGCGGCAGCGATCCCGATCTTTGCCGCCTGTACTTTGACTACGGCCGTTATCTGATGATTGCCTCCGGCTGGGGACGGCTGCCGGCTAATCTCCAGGGCGTATGGTCGCAGGATATGCTGACGCCCTGGACCGGGGACTACCACACCAACATCAACCTGCAAATGAACTACTGGTTCATCGATGCGGTCGGCCTGGAGGAATACGGTGCGCCTCTCTACCAGTATCTGGACTTTTTGTCCCACTTTGGCGAGAAGACAGCCCGTGAGATGTATGGCTGCCGGGGCTGGGTAATCCACACCCTGACCAATCCCTGGGGTTTTACCGCTCCGGGGCAAGACCCCGCCTGGGGCAGTTTCCTATGCGCTGGCGCCTGGTGCTGCCGCCACCTCCACGAACACTATCTCTATACCGGTGATTCAGCATTCCTGCGAGCGTACTGGCCGGTTATGCGCGGCTGCGCCCAGTTTTACAGAGACTTTCTGGTCCAAGATCCCAAGACAGGCTATCTTGTCACCGCGCCCTCCAACTCTCCTGAGAACAGCTATCTTGATCCCGTATCCGGCGAGAAAGCAGCCGTCACCCTGGGGCCAACCATGGACGCCATGATCCTCCGGGAATTCTTTGGCATTGTTCTGGAATGGGCTGAGGCCTTGGGACTCGACGATCCGCTGATCAAAGAGCTCCCCGCCCTGTTGACGCAGCTGCCGCCTACGAAAATCAGTCGCTACGGCACAATCCAGGAGTGGATCGAGGATTACGAGGAGTGGGAGCCGGGTCATCGGCACATCTCTCAGCTTTATGGACTGTATCCCGCATGGGAAATCACACCGGCAAAGACGCCGGAGCTGGCCCGAGCCGCCCGGGAGACGCTGCGCCGCCGCCTGGCGCACGGAGGTGGGCACACCGGGTGGAGCCGTGCCTGGATCATCAATTTCTATGCCCGGCTTCAGGACGGCGCAGCGGCAGGGCAGCATCTGCAGGCGCTCCTGGCCCAGAGTACCCTGCCCAATCTCTTTGACAATCACCCGCCCTTCCAGATTGACGGCAATTTCGGCGGCGCTGCCGGAATCCTGGAAATGCTGGCACAGAGCCACGACGGCGTAATCCGTCTGCTGCCAGCCCTTCCGCCGGAGTGGCCTGAAGGCCAGCTGCGGGACCTTCGCCTGCGAGGCGGATATCGCGTCTCGTTCCGCTGGGAAAACGGCCGCGTCATCGAGGGGCGCCTGGATTCCAGCCGGGGCGGCTCCATACGTTTGGAAATCAACGGCGTTCCGCATTGGCTCGATACCCAGGCCGGCGGTTCTTATGATCTTCTTTCTATTCTATAAAATGAGGTGTGACTATGCAGTACGGACATTTTGACGACCAGCGGCGGGAATATGTGATCACCACGCCCGCCACTCCTCTCCCCTGGATCAACTATCTGGGCAGCGAAGACTTTCTGGGCATGATCTCCAACACCGGCGGCGGTTACTGTTTCTACCGGGATGCCAAGCTCCAGCGGCTGCTTCGCTACCGCTACAACGCAGTGCCGGGCGATATCGGCGGACGCTTCTACTACATCAAGGAAGCCGGAAAGCCGGCCTGGAACCCCGGCTATTTGCCAAGTCGTACCGCGCTGGACCACTATGAGTGCCGACATGGCATGGGATATACGTGCTTCGATTCCAGCAAGGACGGCCTGCGGGTCCAGGCCACATTCTTCGTGCCGCTGGGCGAAAACTGCGAGCTGCACGACTTGGTGCTGACCAATGAGACGGCGCAGGCAAAGACCGTACACCTCTACGGCTGCATGGAGTGGTGCCTGTGGAATGCCGTGGATGACGCGCAGAACTACCAGCGAAATCTGAATATCGCTGAGAGCGAGGTGGAGCTTGGGGTCATCTACCATAAGACAGAGTACCGGGAGCGCCGGGATCACTACGCATTTTACGGTGTGAACGTTCCCACCCAGGGCTTTGACACAGACCGGAACACCTTCCTGGGGCACATGGGCGACTGGAGCGATCCGCAGCTGGTGCGGGAGGAGCGCTCGGCAGGTTCCCACATCGTCGGCTGGTATCCCATCGGCTGCCACCGGCTGGATCGGGTGCTGAAGCCCGGAGAATCGGTGCGTGCTACCTTTATTTTGGGATATGGCCGCAACGACAGAGACAAGAAATTTCTTGCGCCCGGCGTGATTCGCAAGGACACCGCCCATCGCGTGATGGAAAAGTTTGCCGACTTCTCCGCTGTGGATCAGGCCAAGGAAGCCCTCGCGCGCTACTGGGATGAGCTGCTGAGCAAATTCCAGCTCCAATCCCACGACGAAAAGCTCAACCGCATGGTCAACATCTGGCATCAATACCAGTGTATGGTGACCTTTAACATGAGCCGCTCCGCTTCCTATTACGAAACCGGCACCGGTCGGGGCATGGGCTTCCGGGATTCCTGCCAGGACCTCTACGGCTTTGTACACATTGTACCTGAGCGGGCCAGAGAGCGGATCATCGACATCGCCTCGATCCAATTTGCCGACGGCTCTACCTATCACCAATATCAGCCTCTGACCAAGCGGGGCAACAACGATATCGGCGGCGGCTTTAACGACGACCCACTGTGGCTCGTGGGCGCGGTCTGCGCCTATGTGAAGGAAACGGGTGACTTCACCATCCTGGATCACCCCACGCCCTTCGACAATACGCCCGGCACCGAAGTACCTCTGATGGAGCATATCCGTCGGAGCGTCCGCTTCACCATGACCCACCTGGGCCCCCACAAGCTGCCGCTGATCGGCCGCGCAGACTGGAACGATTGCCTGAACCTCAACTGCTTTTCTCAGGAACCAGGCGAGAGCTTCCAGACATTCGGTCCCTCCGAGGGACCTGTGGCAGAATCCGTGTTTATCGGCGGTATGTTTGTCAAATACGGCGGCGAATATGCTGCCCTCTGCGCCCAGCTGGGCCTTGACGAGGAGGCGGCGCAGGTCCGGTCCGCCGTGCAGGAAATGGAGGCTGCCATCCTGAAGGACGGCTGGGATGGCGCCTGGTTCCTGCGGGCCTATGATGCCTCCGGCCGCAAGGTCGGCAGCAAGGAATGCCGCGAAGGACAGATCTATATCGAGCCCCAGGGCTTCTGTGCCCTGGCTGGCGTGGGTAAGGAAACCGGACAGCTGAAGATGGCGCTGGATTCCACGCGGGAACGGCTCCTGGGCCAGTACGGCATCGAGCTGCTGGCCCCTTGCTATACGGAGTACCATCTGGAGCTGGGCGAAATCTCCTCCTATCCCCCGGGCTTCAAGGAGAACGGTTCTGTGTTCTGCCACAATAACCCCTGGGTCGTCTGCGGCGAAGCAGTGCTGGGCCGCGGCAATGAGGCCTTTGACGTCTACCGCCGGATCTGCCCGGCCTATCTGGAGGATCAGAGCGAGATCCGCGAGACAGAACCCTATGCCTATGCACAGACTGTTACAGGCCGCGCTTCCGGCAATCCAGGACACGCCAAGAACAGCTGGCTCACCGGCACGGCTTCCTGGACGTTCCTCTCGATCAGCCAGGCCATTCTGGGCATCCAGCCGGACTACAACGGTCTGAAAGTCAATCCCTGTATTCCCGATGACTGGGATGGCTTCACGGTGCTCCGCCGCTTCCGGGGCACAGAATACAACATCCACGTTCGGAGAACCGGCACCCGATCCCTGGTCGCAGACGGCCGCCCGATCGAGGGCGATACCGTGCCTCTCTATCCTGGCAGAGCCAGCGTGGATGTGGAGGTGACGCTCTGATGCGATACACCAACCCAGTAGTCAAAGGCTTTTACCCAGATCCCAGCGTGTGCCGGGCCAACGGAAAATACTATATGGTTTGCAGCAGCTTTCAGTATTTCCCCGCAATTCCGCTCTTTGAGAGCGAGGACCTGGTCAATTGGAACCAGTTGGGCCACGTATTGACCAGAGAGAGCCAGGTAATGCTGGACGGTGTGGCAAGCAGCGGCGGCGTCTTTGCCGCCACGATCCGCTTTCACCAGGGTCGTTTCTACGTTGTCACCACCAACAACAGCACCCAGGAAAACTTTTTCGTCTACGCAGATGATATTCACGGCCCCTGGTCTGAGCCAGTTCGGGTAGACCAGGGCGGTATCGATCCATCGCTGTATTTCGAAAATGGACATACTTATTTTATGAGCAATGGCCTGGACGACCAGGGTCAGCCAGGCATTGCCCAGTGTGAGATCGATCCATGTACCGGGCAAAAACGCAGCCCCAGCCGCTCCATCTGGCAGGGAACCGGCGGGCGGTTCCTGGAGAGTCCGCACCTCTACAAAATTGCGGGCCGCTATTACCTGATGGCCGCCGAGGGCGGCACTGAGTACGGCCATATGATTACCATGGCCAGAGCCGATTCCCTCTGGGGCCCCTTCACGCCCTTCCCGGAAAACCCGCTCCTGACCAACCGCAACCGGGCTCCCTACCTCATCCAGGGTATCGGTCACGGCGATTTGGTCCAAGGGCCGGATGGCGGCTGGTATATCTTAAGTCTGGGGTTCCGGCAGATCGATCTCTGGATGGCCTACCATCACCTGGGCCGCGAGGTATTCCTGACGCCGGTTCGGCTGGACGCGGACGGCTGGTTCCGGGCCAGTCACGGCGGCACGACGGAATTCTGCTACGAGATCCCCGGTGACTTTGTCCAGCGGGAAAAGCGGCTGTATACCTTTGAAAACACACGCTGGGATGTGGACTGGTGTTTCCTGCGGCATCCCCATAGGGAGAATTACACCCTGCTGGAAGACCGAGCAATCCTGCAAGGCACGGCAGTAACACTTGATTCCTGTGATTCGCCAACTTTTATGGGGATTCGCCAGAGGGACTTTTGCGGGGAGCTGTCCTGCAAAATTCGCTTGAATGGCGGTGAGGCGGGTCTGACAGCCTATATGAGCGAGTGGGAGCACTACGACTTGGCTCTCCGCCCATGCGCGGCAGTGCTGAAGCTCCATATCGGCGAGGCAAAGCATCTGGCTGCCTGCATATCCCTGGATGGGAACCAAGCTACACTGACCATCCGTATGGAGCCGAAAGCGTACCATTTTTACGTGTCGAATGGAATACAGGAGTACTATCTTGGTCATGCTCAAAGCAAATATCTTTCCTCTGAGGTCTCCGGGGGCTTTACCGGCGTAATACTGGGGCTCTATGCTATTACCGGTACGGCAGAATTTTATGAATTTCGCTATGAGCTCACACAAACAACACAGATAGAGCCTTCCAATTGATGGGGAAGCCGTCTACAGGTTTTTCCGGCATCGCTTCCCTTGCGGCAAATGTATGTGGTCGATGAATTATGGGGTTTTCTCTCTGCAGAAGCCTTCCCTACAAATGGAAGGCTCTGGGGCAAGCCAGAACCCGGAAAAATCCGTATTGCCGCCAGACTGGCTCATGGAGCGTTCTATGGCTGCGGTACTTCAGTGACCCTTCCGGTTTTGCGCAGGATCAGAACCGCTGCCGGGAGCAGCGATTCGCGCTACCTTGCAGCGACGCCCAGGCAAAGCGCACCTGTCACCTTGCATTGGATTCTCTATCGCGTATGGAATAACCATGGCGAGGGGGGAATGCCGAGTTGGATTTCTGCGATAGACCGTGGATGAAATTGAGGGCGCCAGGGATGGCATCACCGTGGAGCTTACTCTCCGCACCAGCAGGGTCAGAGAGTCCGAGTGGCTGGCCATCTTCATCCCTAGGCTCCCATCCCCTACGCCCAACCGGCCACGTCGCTGATGCGCTTTCGCGAATAGAATACTTTTCTCTGCAATATCGATCGAATGTTCAATTTATTACTACTGCATTCAGGGCAGGACGGCAACCGCTGTCCTGCTTTTTCGTGTTCAAAAGCTCTCTGCCCTAGACTGGTTTTTTGCAATGCTGCTGCGAAAAATGTTGAGAAATTCATGAATATATTTTTTGATGAGTTGTTTTGTCTGTTTTTGATGTATTTTTTTAATTTTGCATTTCTTCCCGGTAGTAATAAGTACCGAAGGAAATAAAGAGAACATAGGAGGAAAGCATTTTATGACGATGGAGGCGTTTTACTGCTACCATGAGCAGCTGTTTGATTCTTTCAGCAAGCGCGTCATCAAACATATTGGAATTGATCTCTTTAAGAAGCAACAAGGACTTGGCAATATAGAGATTGCGCTTTCAGCGCTACCGAAGCGCGACAGGGATTCCCTGAGCGTAGAGGATACCTATAAGCTGGATACGGGCAGTGCGACCTACGATGTGTTGGGTACACCCATTACGGTGGCTAATCCCCTGGGACAAGCGCTGCGCTTCCTCCCGCCACAGCGGCGCGAGGTACTGCTGCTCTGCTATTTTGCTGAGATGAGCGATTCGCAAATTGGGAAAATCCTAAATCTTACAGCAGCAGCCGTGAACTATCGCCGAAAAAAAGCGTTGGATGCGCTTCGCACGATCTTGGAGGCGATGGACCTTGATGAAGCATAACGGCAGAATTGCGTATCAGACGATCTTGGCCGCCAAACATGGGGATCTTGATGCAATCCATGAGATCTTCCATCATTATGAACCTTATATCTTGCATTTTTGCAGTCGCACTGTGTATGACAAAAACAATATTCCCCATACAGCGATTGATGAAGAATGCCGTGAGCAGATCGAGGCCAAGTATCTTGAGGCGATCCTGCTGCACTATGACGTAAACCGTCTGCCGCCCGGCGAAACCCTGAAAGAGTCCTAATCTATCAACCTTCTGCCGCATACAGCGCTTGTGCGCGGCGATGGCATATATTGCACCTTGAAAATTGCATAGTCCGTTTGCAGGTACGAACGCAGCACCGGAGCGACACAGCCTTGCGCCGCCACGACGACGGAATGCCCGTCTGAGCGATCTACGTAAGCTGTAAGCCAGGTTTGGAACCCTGGCCGCCTGGATGGTGCTTGCGGACAATGATACTTCCTCACGGCCTCCTAAAGACTCAGGGGGAGCTCTGGCACGCACGGTACGCCGGCGTGCCGGAGCTATGACGCGATCCACCGCGGCTTGCAAATCGCCCCAGCCAGGGAATGAGAAATATATGGCGCAACCAATCGAAACAGCCGCCGTGCTGAAGAAACATAGGCACGGCGGCTGATCTGAAAGAGGTGGTTCAAGATGCAAACACCCAATATGCTCTCTCAGCGGGAAGCATACCGGCTGATGCTGCGGGAATACCCAGATGTCATGGATATCGAACAGATGTGCCGCGTTCTCCATGTCAGCACAAAAACCGGCTACCGCATCCTACAAGAAGGGAAAATCCGCAGCCTAAAAGTCGGACGATCCTATCGGATTCCCAAGACCCACCTGCTGTCCTATCTGTGTCAGGGAGTGCAAGTTCCAGCACATACTGGATAGCCTGTTGACAAGTTTGCCTTTTTCACTCCGGTTCTGTATGATAGAACCACGGCATAAGGCAAGCGGTGTCAGCTACAAAAAAGGAGGGTACATATGGTAGCGGGACATCTCCGCGAAAAAGGCGGACATTACTACGCAGTACTGAACTACACAGATTACCAAGGCAAACGAAAAAGCAAATGGATCGCCACTGGCCTGACAATCAAAGGAAACAAAAAGCGGGCGGAAGCCATTTTGATGGATGCACGGCGCAATTTCCAAGAGGAAGCGCCCCTTCGGATGGAAGCGAAAACCCTGTTTGCGGATTATCTGGAACAGTGGCTGGAGGTAATCCGAGATTCCATCGCTGTGCCGACCTACGCATCCTACAGCAACCTTTCTAACGGCGTGATTATCCCGTATTTTCGCAAGTATGGTACGACATTGGAGGATTTGGCCGCGAAAGACATCCAGCAGTTTTATTTGGAGCAGCGCAAGCGGGTCAGCGGCTGTACCGTGATCCATTATCATGCGATTATCCACAAAGCGCTGAAGTACGCGGTAAAGCTGGATCTCATTACGACCAATCCGGCAGATCGGGTGGAACGTCCAAAGAAAGAACGCTATGTGGCCAGCTTCTACGACGCAGATGAGGTAAACGCGCTCTTTCAAGCGGCGCGCGGAACCAATTTGGAAATCCCGATTTTGTTAGGTGCCTTCTACGGCCTGCGCCGCAGCGAGGTCATCGGTCTCAAATGGGATGCCATCGATTTTGAGCGCAATACCATCACTGTCCAGCACACCGTGACAAGCTGCAATGTAGACGGCAAAAATATGCTCGTGGCTGCGGATCGCACGAAGACAAAATCAAGTATGCGGACGCTTCCGCTGGTTCCCTTTATGAAGGAGCGGCTGCTGCAGCAGAAAAAGGTACAGGCAGAAAACCGCAAGCTGTGCGGCAGAAGCTACATCAAAGACTATATGGGCTATGTCTGTGTCAACGAAATTGGCGCAATCCTCAAGCCAAACTATATCTCGACCAGCTTTCCGAAGCTGCTGGAGGCCAACGGCTTGCGGCACATCCGATTCCATGACTTGAGACACAGCTGCGCTTCATTGATGCTGGCCAACGGCGTGCCGATGAAGCAGATCCAGGAATGGCTGGGACACAGCGACTTTTCCACCACGGCAAACATCTACGCGCACCTGGATTATAGCTCCAAGCTCCACTCGGCGGACGTGATGC
>NBJMC04202__coassemble_1484_pt1 | contig 28466 bp, 24 predicted proteins | sample NBJMC04202__metabat2_high_PE_003 | metagenome-assembled genome bin NBJMC04202
TGCAATGACTGGGTTTGTGAGGCTCACACTTCCAAAATGCAAAAATGGTTTCGAGTCAGCCCCGTTATGACCACTTCGATACCGCTCCGTATTTCTTGGGTATTATACCATATTTGCGGGGAAAATCAAGGGCGTTTGTGAGATACGCAGGAATTTTACAGCCTTCGGATTGACAAAGCCTCTTCTGGATACTACTATTATTATAGTGCGCGTTTGGCGCGGGAGAAGGAGGAGTTGCCGTGGTCGATACCAGTTCGTTTGTGGAAAACACGCTCTTGCGGCTGTTGGATCAGAAGAAGTACCACTCTCTGCGGGACATTCTCGACACCATGAACCCTTCAGATCTGGCGGCGCTGCTCAATGAGCTGGATGAAAAGCGCTTGCCCCTGGTGTTCCGCCTTCTCTCCAAGGAGCTGGCCGCGGAGGCCTTCGTGGAGATGGACCCGGAGCAGCAGGAGCTGCTGATCCGCGGCTTCTCCGACACCGAGCTGCGCGAGGTGCTGGACGAGCTGTTCGTGGACGACGCCGTGGACATCGTCGAGGAGATGCCGGCCAACGTGGTCAAGCGTATCCTGGCCCAGGCCGATCCCGATATGCGCAAGGAGATCAACGAGATCCTTCGCTACCCCGAGGACAGCGCCGGCGCCTGGATGACCACGGAGTACGTCTCGCTCCGCCCGGAGATGACAGTCGGCGAGGCCATCCTCCGCATCCGCCGCACCGGCGTCGACAAGGAGACCATTTACACCTGCTATGTCACCCAGGACCGACGACTGCTCGGCATGGTGACGGTGAAAGACCTCCTTCTGTGCGGCGATGATGAGACGCCGATCTCCGAGATCATGGAGGAGAACGTCATCTCCGTCAACACCCATGACGACCAGGAGCAGGTGGCCCAGATGTTCTCCAAATATAACTTCCTGGCGCTGCCGGTGGTGGACCAGGAGGGGCGCATGGTGGGCATCATCACCTTCGACGACGCCATGGACGTCATGGAGGACGAGGCAACCGAGGACATGGAAATGATGGCGGCCATTTTGCCCTCCGACAAGCCCTACGCCCGCAGCGGCGTCATAGAGCTGGTCCGGCGGCGCATTCCCTGGCTGCTTCTGCTGATGCTTTCGGCCACCTTCACCGGCCTCATCATTACCAACTTTGAAAACGCCCTGGCGGCATACACAGTTCTGACGGCCTTTATTCCCATGCTCATGGGCACCGGCGGCAACTCCGGCTCCCAGGCCTCCGTGGCCATCATCCGCAGCATCTCCCTGGGGGAGATCTCTTTTTCGGATCTGCCTTGGATCGTATGGAAGGAGATCCGCGTGGCTGTCCTCTGCGGCGCCGGTCTGGCGGTGTGCAACTTTGCCAAGATGATGCTGGTGGACCGGCTGCTGCTGGGCAACACCGAGGTGACGGTGCCGGTGGCGCTGGCCGTGTGCCTGACACTGGTCTTCGTGGTGATGGCTGCCAAGACCATCGGCAGTATTCTCCCTATTCTGGCGAAAAAGATCGGCCTGGATCCGGCGGTGATGGCGTCCCCGTTCATCACAACCATTGTGGATGCTCTGTCGCTGCTGATTTACTTTACGGTTGCGTCTGTGCTGCTGCCCCTGTGAGGGGGCGGCAGTTTTTGCGCTTATTTGCAGAATACCGGTTGCCAACTCTGGAAAGCTATGTTAAAATAAATGATTGCTGATAGTTTTAGAGATTTTTTTGTTCGAAAGGGGCCAAATTTATGGCACAAGAAAAGATTCGGAATATCGCCATTATCGCCCATGTAGACCACGGCAAAACGACCCTGGTGGACGAGATGCTCAAGCAGGGCGGCGTCTACCGGGAAAACCAGGCCGTGGTGGATCGAGTCATGGACTCCGGCGATCTGGAGCGGGAGCGGGGCATCACCATTCTCGCCAAGAACACCGCCGTTCACTATAAGGACTACAAGATCAACATTGTCGACACCCCCGGCCACGCCGACTTCTCCGGCGAGGTGGAGCGCATCCTGAAAATGGTGGACGGCGTGCTGCTGCTGGTGGATGCCGCCGAGGGCCCCATGCCCCAGACGCGCTTCGTCCTCCAGAAGGCGCTGGAGCTGGGCCACAAGGTTATCGTGGTCATCAATAAGATCGACCGGCCTGACGCCCGGGTGGACGAGGTCATCGACGAGGTCCTGGAGCTGCTCCTGGACCTGGACGCCACGCAGGAACAATTCGACTCCCCGACGGTGTTCTGCTCTGCCCGCCGCGGCATCGCCTCCTACGCCCCCCATGAGGAGGGAAAGGACCTCACCCCGCTCTTTGAGACCATCATCCAGTATATCGATCCGCCTCAGAACGACGAGAACGGCCCGCTCCAGGTGCTGGTCAGCTCCATCGACTACAATGAGTTTGTGGGCCGCATCGCCATCGGCCGCGTGGAGCGGGGCGTCATCAAGCCCAACCAGGAGGTCGTCGTCTGCGACTACCACGACCCCGAGCTCCGGGAAAAGGCCAAGGTGGTGGCGCTCTACGAGTTCACCGGCCTGGGCCGCAGCGCCATCGAGTCCGCCTCCGCCGGCGAGATCGTGGCGTTCTCCGGCATTTCCGATATCACCATCGGCAGAACCATCTGCGCGCCTGACGCCGTGGAGCCGCTGCCTTTTGTGAAGATCTCCGAGCCCACCATGGAGATGACCTTCTCGGTCAACGACTCTCCCTTCGCCGGCAAGGAGGGCAAGTACGTCACCTCCCGGAACCTGCGCGACCGGCTGGACCGGGAGCTTTTGAAGGACGTCTCCCTCCGGGTCACCGAGCAGGGCATGGACGCCTTCAACGTGGCGGGCCGCGGCGAGATGCACCTCTCCATCCTCATCGAGACCATGCGCCGGGAGGGCTATGAGTTCCAGGTGTCCACGCCCCACGTCCTCAACAAGGAAGTGGACGGCAAGATGTGCGAGCCCATCGAGCGGCTGGTGGCCGACGTGCCTGAGGGCAGCGTGGGCGCCGTCATCGACAAGCTGAGCCAGCGCAAGGGCGACCTGGTCTCCATGACCCCCGTGGGCAGCCGGATGCGGCTGGAGTTCCTGGTACCGGCCCGGGGCCTCTTCGGCTACCGGAACGAATTCCTCACCGACACCCGCGGCGAGGGCATCATGGCCTCGGTGCTGGACGGCTACGCGCCCCTGAAGGGCGAGATCGACCGCCGTCCCACCGGCTCCCTGGTGGCCTTCGAGACCGGCGACGCCAGCGCCTACGGCCTCTTCAACGCCCAGGACCGCGGCACGCTGTTCATTGGCGCCGGCACCCCGGTCTACGCCGGTATGGTGGTGGGCCAGTGCAACCGCAACGAGGATATGTCCGTCAACATCTGCAAGAAGAAGCAGCTGACCAATATGCGGGCCGCCGGCTCCGACGAAGCCCTGCGCCTGACCAGCCCCCGGGTCATGAGCCTGGAGCAGTGCCTGGAGTACCTGGGCGACGACGAGCTGCTGGAGGTGACGCCCAAGAGCCTGCGCATCCGCAAGCGCATCCTGGATCACGCCGAGCGGATGAAGCACGTCAAGGGTAAGTAAATATGCCAACCCGGGAGACGGATCGTTGTCTCCCGGGTTTTGTGTCCCAATGGCCCTCTTTCCTTTCTGCAGGCCAATGATATACTAAGATGAATATATCAACGACCACGCAGCACAGATGAAGCACGTCAAGGCCAAGTGATCTTTTCGCAAGAAAAAAGTTCCAAATTTGTATAACGGTGCCTCCGATGGGCGATACTAGCCTCGGAGGTGCTAACGATGCAAAATCAAGAATCCAATCACCAGCCGAGTGGCTTCAGCAAGATCCTCAAGGAGCGGGGGTACTACATCCTTCTGGCCTTGTGCGTTCTGGCTGTGGGTATTTCCGGCTACGTCTTTATCTCCAGCGCGGTCCGGCAGAATCAGGCGTCCCAGGAGACGCTTTCAGTGCCGGTGACGGCCCAGGACCCGGAGAAGGACACAAAACCCAGCGACACCAAGAAACCGACCACCGCGAATACGACTCCCACGGAGCCGTCCGCCTCCACCTCCGCCCCTGCGGAGGAAGAGACAGCGGACACACCGGTCACCATCCAGTCTGAGTCCACGGTGGCGCCGGTGAGCGGCCAGGTGATCGGGGACTACGCCATGGAGTCCCTCAGCTACAATGCCACCACCCAGGACTGGCGGGTGCATAACGGCGTGGATCTGGCCGCCGCAGAAGGGGAGAATGTGCTGGCCGCCCGGAGCGGCACCGTCACCGCTGTCTATGAGGACGAATCCTACGGCTACACGGTGGTGCTGCAGCACGAGAACGGCTACACCACCCATTACTGCAACCTGGCGGAGTCGGTGGCAGTCTCCGCAGGGCAGACCGTGGCTGCCGGTGATGTGATCGGCACAGTGGGCCGCACCGCCATTCTGGAGGTGGGCGCCGAGCCGCACCTGCACTTCGCCGTCTACTGTGACGGCGTCTCGGTGGACCCCACCGCGTTTCTCTCCTGACCCCTCGCACCAAGGCCCCCGGAATGCCGGGGGCCTTGTCTGTAAAAAAAGCGCTCGCCGCAAAAAAGTGCTTGACAAATGGGGAATTCTGCGTATAATAATAAATGCGTTTTGAGAGCGCACACCGATACAGGGGATTTGTGTAACGGTAGCACACCGGACTCTGACTCCGTTTGCGGGGGTTCGAATCCCTCATCCCCTGCCAAGCTCCGTCTGTCAAGCAGACGGAGCTTTTCTTTTTTGACGCATACGTAAAATTCCCGGCCTTCTTGGGAAGGCCGGGAATGCTGCGCTACATCAACGGCGAGAAGACGCGGAGGGCGGCCCGGAAGAGCCGCTGGAGCAGGGAAGTGTTGCGGCACTTGCGCCAGGTGATCTCCTCACTGATTTCAAAGGTGTTGCGGAAGTCCTCGCCGATGGCGGCCACGCAGGTGGCGTCGAAGAGGTAGACGGCGTTTTCGTAGTGGAGGTAGAGGCTGCGGAAGTCCAGGTTCACCGTGCCGGTGACGGCGTAGCGGTCGTCCACCAGGTAGACCTTGGAGTGGATGAAGCCGGGGGTGTACTCATAGACCCGTACGCCGGCCTCGGTCAGCATTTCGTAGTGGGCGCGGCTGACGGCGTGGACGTACCACTTGTCGGGGATGTGGGGCGTGACGATCCGCACGTCCAGGCCGGTCTTGGCCGCCGTCAGCAATGCGGCGGTGATTTTGTCGTCCAGGATGAGATAGGGCGTCATAATATAGATGGAGCGGACGGCCCGCTGGAAGAGGGTCAGCAGCGTACACTCGGCCACGTCCTCGTTGTCCAGGGGCATATCGCAGAAGGGCTGGACGAAGCCCTCGCCGCCGGCCAGACGGTAGGGATAGCTGGGCCGCAGGGCGGCTATATCCTCGGGGACGCCGGTGGTGGTGTCCCACATGGAGAGGAACATCACTGTCATGGCCCAGACGGCCTCGCCGCGGAGCAAAATGGCGCTGTCCTTCCAGTGGCCGAAGCGCTCCCGGCGGTTGATATACTCGTCTGCCAGGTTGACGCCGCCGGTGAAGCCCACCTTCCCGTCGACGATCATCAGCTTGCGGTGGTCGCGGTTGTTGAGCCGCCCGGACAGCACCGGCACGAAGGGGTTGAATACCTTGGCCTGGATGCCCATGCTCCGGAGGGTTTTGTCGTAGCCGGAGGGCAGGGTGGTGATGCAGCCGAAGTCGTCGTACAGCACCCGCACATCCAGGCCCTGGGCCGCCTTGCGCCGGAGGATGTCCAGGATGCCGTTCCACATCACGCCCTCGCCGATGATGAAAAACTCCAGAAAAATGTACTTTTCCGCCTTCTCCAGCTCCTCCAGCATCCGGGGATAGACCAGGTCGCCCAGGGAGAAGTACTCCGTCTCGGTGTTGTCGTAGACCGGGTAGCCGGAGACATTGTAGAGGTAGGCGGCGCTGGCCGCCGCCGGGTCGCTGAGGGAGGCCAGGTTCTCCGAGATCAGCCGCTCCTGCCAGAGGTTTTCCCGGACAATGTCCTCGGCCTGGTGCATCCCGTGGCGGATGCGCCCGCTGAGGCGCCGCCCGCCGAAGGTCAGGTACAGGCAGATGCCTGCCACAGGGAAGGCCAAAATCAGAATGATCCACGCGATCTTATACGAAGAGTTGGTGCGGTCATAGAGAAGGTACACGATGGTGAGGATGGACAGGCACGACAGGAACACCTGAATCCACCGCCGGTATTCCGACAGCCAGATGACTGTAATCAGCAGCACCGCCAGCTGCAACAAGATAAAAAACGCCACGACGATGACGCGCTGGAATACCAGCTTACCCAATCTGCTCATGTTTCTCTCCCTCCTCGGTTCATCTTGTTTCATTGTACCACATTTTCCGAAACAGGCAAGAACTTTCCAAAGAATTTTGCGAACATTTGGTTGAGTATTGACAGAGGCTGTAGTATAATAGTGTTCGTGATATGAGCTGCCATACTATTCCCGAAAGAGGATTTTGAATCATGCAAGAGACCATTTCCATCCGGGGCGCCCGGGAAAACAACCTCAAGAACATCGACCTGGACCTGCCGCGAGACAAGCTGGTGGTGCTGACTGGCCTGTCCGGCTCCGGCAAGTCCTCCCTGGCCTTTGATACCATCTACGCCGAGGGCCAGCGGCGGTATGTGGAATCCCTTAGTTCTTATGCCCGGCAGTTTTTGGGCCAGATGGACAAGCCCGACGTGGACCAGATCGACGGCCTCTCGCCGGCCATTTCCATCGATCAGAAGACCACTTCCAAGAACCCCCGCTCCACTGTGGGCACCGTGACGGAAATTTACGACTATCTCCGACTTTTGTGGGCCAGGGTGGGTGTGCCCCACTGCCCCAAGTGCGGCAAGGAGATTCGCCGCCAGACCATCGACCAGATCGTCGATCAGATTCTGGCGCTGCCGGAGGGAACGCGGTTCCAGCTGCTGTCCCCGGTGATCCGAGGCAAAAAGGGCGAGCATCTCAAGGTGCTGGAGGACGCCCGGAAGAACGGCTTCTCCCGGGTGCGGGTGGACGGCGAAATCCGCGACCTCACCGAGGACTTCGCCCTGGACAAAAAGAAAAAGCACGACATCGAGGTGGTGGTGGACCGGCTGGTGCTGAAGCCCGACCTGGGCCGGCGGCTGACCGACTCCATCGAGACGGCCTGCAAGCTCTCCGGCGGCCTGGTCCTGCTGCAGCGGATGGACGATCAGTCCCTGACGCTCTTCTCCCAGAACTACGCCTGCGACGACTGCGGCGTCTCCATGCCGGAGCTTTCGCCCCGGATGTTCTCCTTCAACAACCCCTACGGCGCCTGCCCGGAGTGTACGGGCCTGGGCATGCAGCTGGTGGCCGACGAGGACCTCATCATCCCCGACAAGACCAAGAGCCTCCAGGAGGGTGCCATCCAGATCATGGGATGGAACAACATGAAGGCCGACTCCGTGGCGCGGATGTACTTTGAGGCCATGGCCCGCCAGTATGACTTTTCTCTCTCCACCCCCTGGCGGGAGCTGCCCAAAAAAGTGCGGGACCTGATCCTGCTGGGCACCGGCACGGAAAAGCTGGAGCTTCGCTATGACCGGGGCAGCGGCCACGGCACTTATTACCAGGCCTTTGAGGGCCTGCTCCCCAACGTCACCCGCCGCTACCGGGAAACCCAGTCCGAATACGCCAAAAAGGAATACGAGGAATACATGGCCTCCCGGCCCTGTCCCCGGTGCCACGGCCAGCGGCTTTCTGACGTCAGCCGGGCCGTCACCGTGGGGGGCATGGGCCTTTGGGACTTCTGCGGCCTCAACGTGGACGAGGCGCTGGAGTTCCTGGACAAGCTCCAGCTCTCCGGCAGCGACGCCGTCATCGCCGCCCAGGTTCTCAAGGAAATCCGCGCCCGGCTGGGCTTCCTCAAGAGCGTGGGCCTTCCGTACCTGACCCTGAGTCGGGCGGCGGCAACCCTCTCCGGCGGCGAGGCCCAGCGAATCCGCCTGGCTACTCAAATTGGCTCCAGCCTGATGGGCGTTCTCTATATCCTGGACGAGCCTTCCATCGGCCTGCACCAGCGGGACAACGACAAGCTCATCGCCACCTTGAAGCGGCTGCGGGACCTGGGCAACACCCTCTTGGTCGTCGAGCATGACGAGGACACCATGCGCGCCGCGGACTATATCGTGGACGTGGGCCCCGGGGCCGGCATCCACGGCGGCGAGATCGTGGCCGCCGGGTCCCTGGAGGACATCATGGCCGAGCCGCGGAGTCTGACGGGCCAGTATCTCTCGGGCGTCAAGAAGATTCCCGTCCCTGCCACCCGCCGCCCCGGCAACGGGAAGCGTCTGGTGATTCGCGGCGCGGCGGAGAACAACCTCCGGGGCATCGACGTGGAGATTCCCCTGGGGACGTTCACCTGCGTCACCGGCGTCTCCGGCTCGGGCAAGTCTTCCCTGGTCAATGAGATTCTCTATAAGACCCTGGCGGCGCAGCTGAACCGGGCCAGGACCCACCCGGGCAAATGCGGCGGCATTGACGGCCTGGAGCATCTGGACAAGGTGGTGGGCATCGACCAGAGCCCCATCGGCCGGACGCCCCGCTCCAACCCCGCCACCTACACCGGCCTTTTCGGCGATATCCGCGACCTCTTCGCCTCTACCGCCGAGGCCAAGGCCCGGGGCTACGGGCCGGGCCGCTTCTCCTTCAACGTCAAAGGCGGGCGGTGCGAGGCCTGCTGCGGCGACGGCCTGGTGAAGATCGAGATGCACTTCCTGCCCGACGTCTATGTACCCTGCGAGGTCTGCCACGGCAAGCGCTATAACCGCGAGACCCTGGAGGTCCACTACAAGGGCAAATCCATCTCCGACGTGCTGGAGATGACCGCCGACGAGGCTTTGCCCTTCTTCGAAAACCTGCCGAAGCTCAAGAACAAGGTCCAGACCTTGGTGGACGTGGGCCTGGGCTACGTGAAGCTGGGGCAGAGCTCCACCACCCTCTCCGGCGGCGAGGCCCAGCGAGTCAAGCTGGCCACGGAGCTGAGCCGCCGCGCCACCGGGCGTACGATCTATATTTTGGACGAGCCCACCACCGGCCTCCACATGGCCGACGTCCACAAGCTCATCGAGGTGCTGCAGACCCTGGTGGACGCGGGCAACACCGTGCTGGTCATCGAACACAACCTGGACGTCATCAAGGTGGCCGACCACATCATTGACCTGGGCCCCGAGGGCGGTTCCGGCGGCGGTATGCTGGTGGCTGAAGGGACGCCCGAGGAAGTGGCCGCCAACCCCAAGAGCTATACTGGGCAGTATTTGAAGCGAATGCTGTGAACCCTTGCGCTCGCCAGGGCGTAGGGGCCGATGCCCACATCGGCCCGCAACCCGCCGTGTCGGATGCACTACCGCCGACCGCGTAGGGCCGGATGCCTGAGAGGGAAGGCTCCCCTGCGTAAGGAGAGCTGGCTCGCGCAGCGAGACTGAGGGGTTGTAAGACTGCGCCATATCGGCCCGAAATCCCTGCGTCGGATGCGCCCCCGGCCGACTGCGCCAGCCGTAGGGGCGGCTATCAGCCGCCAGCGTCGCGTCAGCAGTCTCAGCAGCCGGGGCAGCGGATGCGTGTCGACAGCCTTTTCCCTGGCCTCCGGCGGGGGACTTTTCACCGCGGAAAAGTCCCCAAAACGCGCCGGGGGCTGCGGCCACCGGACTCCCTTGGGCTGCGCGGCGTGCATCCCAAGGAGAGGCATTGCGTAAGCAGTTACGCTCCACCGGGCTGTCCCGTCCCATACTGCCTGCCCCTTCCCGGCTGCGCGCGGGCCAGTAGAAACGGTTGGCCGTTACGGCTACGGGGGTTTCCACAAAGGCCGCACGAACTGCCTCGGAACAAGGGTTAGATTTTGCACACGGCAGCTTTTTTGCGCAATCTCTTTGTTTTCGCCGTAGGGGCGCGCATTGCCCGCCCGTGCCCAGCCCCCGCAGCCACCGGGGCTGCGAGCAAAACGCACCCGGTTCCGGGCGGCTGCTAGCCGCCCCTACGCCCAGCACCGTTTCACCATTTTCTCTCCTTCCAAAAACAAAACACCGGCAGCTGACCAGGCTGCCGGCGCTCTGTAAAAAAGAAAGAGAGGAGAAAATGAAAAAGTTCTTGCTTCTGATGGTTCTATCTTAACAGAGGGTTTTTAAATATCTTAGTGGCCAATTATGAAATATGTATGAAATCCCGAGGAGGACACCATGGACTTCAAGCTGCACGCCCCCTATCAGCCCACCGGCGACCAGCCCCAGGCCATCGAGGCCTTGACCCGGGGTGTGGAGCTGGGCTTTCACGAGCAGGTGATGCTGGGCGTCACCGGCTCCGGCAAGACCTTCACCATGGCCAACATCATCCAGCGGCTGAACCGGCCCACCCTGGTGCTGGCCCACAACAAGACCCTGGCGGCCCAGCTCTGCGCTGAGTTTCGGGAGTTTTTCCCGGAGAACGCCGTGGAATACTTCGTCTCCTATTACGACTACTACCAGCCCGAGGCCTACATTCCCCACACCGACACCTATATTGAAAAGGACGCCTCCACCAACGACGAGATCGACCGCCTGCGCCTCAGCGCCACCTGCTCGCTGCTGGAGCGGCGGGACGTCATCGTGGTGGCGTCGGTCAGCTGTATCTACGGCTTGGGCGAGCCGGACGACTTCGCCAAGATGATGATTTCCCTGCGGCCCGGCATGACCATGGAGATGGCGGAACTTCAGCGGCGGCTGGTGGAGGACCACTACGCCCGCAACGATATGGCCTTTGAGCGCAACAACTTCCGCGTCCGGGGCGACACCATCGACATTTACCCGGCCTATTGGCGGGATAAGGCCATCCGGGTGGAGTTTTTCGGCGACGAAATCGACCGGATCAGCCAGATCAACGCCCTGACCGGGATGCCGGAGAAGGTCCTCTCCCACGTGCCGATCTACCCGGCCAGCCACTATATCACGCCCCGGGACAAGATGGCCAGGGCCATCACCGAAATCGAAGAGGAGCTCTGGGCCCAGGTCAAGTATTTTGAAGAAAACGGCAAGCTGCTGGAGGCCCAGCGAATCCGGCAGCGGACGCTCTACGACATCGAAATGATGCAGGAGCTGGGTTACTGCTCCGGCATCGAAAACTACTCCCGGATTATCTCGGGCCGCCCGGTGGGTTCCGCGCCCATGACGCTCCTAGATTACTTCCCCAAGGATTTTCTGCTGTTCGTGGACGAGAGCCACGTGACGCTGCCCCAGGTGCGGGCCATGTACAACGGAGACCGGGCCCGGAAGGAGAGCCTGGTGAACTACGGCTTCCGACTGCCCTGCGCCTTCGATAACCGGCCCCTGACTTTCCCGGAGTTCGAGGAGCGGATCAACCAGGCCATCTACGTCTCGGCCACGCCGGGAGAGTACGAGCTGAGCCGCTCCGCCCAGACGGCGGAGCAGGTGATTCGGCCCACGGGCCTCTTGGACCCGGAGGTGGAGGTGCGGCCCATCGCCGGCCAGATCGACGACCTGATGGGCGAAATCCGCGCCCGGGCGGAGCGGAACGAGCGGGTGCTGGTGACGACGCTGACCAAGAAGATGGCCGAGGATTTGACGGAGTACCTCCGTAAGCACGATATCCGCGTGCGGTATATGCACTCAGACATCTCTGCCATGGAGCGGATGGAGATCATCCGGGATTTGCGATTGGCCAAATTCGACGTGCTGGTGGGCATCAACCTGCTGCGCGAGGGCCTGGACCTGCCGGAGGTGAGCCTGGTGGCGGTGCTGGACGCCGACAAGGAGGGCTTCCTCCGCAGCGAGACCAGCCTGATTCAGACCATGGGCCGGGCAGCCCGGAACGCCCAGGGCAAAGTCATCCTCTACGCCGATACCGTGACGCCCTCCATGCGCGCCGCCATGGATGAGACGGCCCGCCGCCGCTCCATCCAGGACCGGTACAACAAGGAACATGGAATCGTCCCCAAGACCATTGTTAAGTCGGTGCGGGACCTGATCGAGATTTCCAAGCCCACCGAGGAGGTGCGCGGAAAATCCGGCGTCAAGATGACCAAGGTGGAAAAGGAGCGGGAGATCGCCCGGCTGGAGAAGGCCATGCGGGAGGCGGCCCGGATGATGGAATTCGAGTACGCCGCCGTCCTCCGCGACCAGATCATCGAGCTGCGGAAATAGTGCGGACAGACGTGGACGCCCCGGCGTGTTTTGCTTGCGCGCCGGGGCGCGCTATGCTATCATGGAGAAAAGCCCCGAGAGAGGGCGGGAAAGGATGGCTGTGCGATGCGATATGAAATCAAAGGCGAGCCCACCCCTGTGGTGATCTGTCACGTAGAATCCGGAGAGACCATGATCACAGAGAGCGGGTCCATGGTCTGGATGACGCCCAACATGGAGATGCAGACCTCCGCGGGCGGCAGCCTGGGGAAGGCCTTCGGGCGAATCTTCTCCGGGGAACGCATCTTCCAAAACCTCTACACCGCCCGGGGCGGCCCCGGCATGGTGGCCTTTGCCTCCAGCTTCCCCGGCAAAATCTGCGCTGTGGAGATCACGCCCCAGCGGCCCATTATCGCCCAGAAATGCGCATTTCTGGCGGCGGAGCAGGGCGTGGAGCTGTCCGCCTTCTTCCAGCGGAAGCTGGGCGCTGGCTTCTTTGGCGGCGAGGGCTTCATCATGCAGAAGCTCTCCGGCCGCGGCGTGGCCTTTTTGGAAATTGACGGCCACGGTGAGGAATATACCCTGGCCCCCGGGGAAAGACTAGTGGTGGATACCGGCAACCTGGCCTATATGGATGCCACCTGTTCGGTGGACATTCAGATGGTGAAGGGTGCGAAGAACGTATTTTTCGGCGGGGAAGGCGTCTTCCACACCGTGGTCACCGGCCCGGGCAAGGTGGTTTTGCAGACCATGCCCATCAACGCCCTGGCCGCCGCCCTGGCGCCGCTGCTGCCCCATAACAACAACTGACGTCCCGGATTTCCCAGGCACCGATTTCTCCTTGAAAAATTTTTTCGAATTTGTGGAACAAATTTTTTGCCGCACCGTCTGAACAGATGCACGGCGATGCCGCGCCACAAATCGAAAAACTACATTTTCAATGGAGGAACTTATGAAAAAGCTGATTGCCCTTTTGCTGGTACTGACCATGGCCCTGAGCCTGGCCGCCTGCGCTAAGAAGCCCGCCGAGGATACCACCGAGGACGAGACCATCACCGACACTGAGAACACCACCGAAGACACCACCGAGGACACTGCTGAGGACACCACCGAGGATGCCACCGAAGGCACGGAGGAGACCCAGGAGCCTGAAGCCCAGGAGCCTGCCGATCCCGATGCGGACGTTCCCGCCACGCCCGATGTGGACCCCGAGACGCCTGCCACGCCTGAGGAGCCCGTGGACGACGGCGGCGCTGCCGTGAACCCCGGCGACACCGCCACGGAACTGACCGCCGAGGAGCAGGAAGTGCTGGATACCCTGCAGCAGCTGGTGGCCGGCGCCGCGGACGAGATCATGTGCGACAATGTGATCATCTCCGCCGACCAGTACCCCTATTACCTGTTCATCGACTACATCGACGGCTCCATCGCCGCCTCTGCCTCTGCCATGATCGGCTCCATCGCCCACTCCGTGGTGCTGCTGAAGCTGCCTGCGGATGCGGACGTGGCCGCCGTGGCCGCCGACATCGAGGCCAACCTGGACCCCCGGAAGTGGATCTGCGTGGAGGCCGAGGCCACCCTGGTCAAGACCAGCGGCCAGTATGTGCTGATGGCCATGTCCAGCCAGGACATCGTGGACGCCATCTCCGCCAACTTCGACACGGTGTTCGGCGCGTAATTCGCAGCAACCCCCTGCCGCGGAACATCCCCGGCAGGGGTCCTTTTCTGTCCGTCAGAGAGATTTCACCGCGGGGCGCCGCCCCGCCCAGGAGGTTCAGCCATGCTGTTTTCCAGCATCACCTTTTTGTTCTTCTTTCTCCCCATCACATTGATGCTCCACCAGCTGGCCCCCTGGCGGTGGAAAAACCACGTGCTTTTGGTGGCCAGCGTGATCTTTTACGCCTCCGGCGAGCCGCGGTATATCGCGCTGCTGGCCCTTTCGGCCCTGGTGGGCTGGCTCCACGGGCTTTATATGACGCGCCACCCCCGGTGCCGCCCGGCCCTCATCAGCGCCATTGTTTGGAACCTGGCCTTTCTGCTCTTTTTCAAGTACGCCGACTTCCTCACCGGCTCTCTCAACAGCCTGCTGGGGACGTCCATCCCCGCCCTGGGGCTCTCCCTGCCCATTGGCATCAGCTTCTATACGTTTCAGAACATGAGCTATGTCCTGGATGTCTACCGGGGCGACAGCCGGGCTGAGCGGAACTTCGCCTCCTACGCCACGTACCTCTGCCTCTTTCCCCAGCTGATCGCCGGACCCATCGTCCGCTACAGCGACGTGGCCCGGGAGCTGAAGGACCGCACCGTGAACACCGCCGGCTTCTCCCGGGGCGTGGTCCGCTTCACCGTGGGCCTGGGGAAGAAGGTGCTGCTGGCCAACTCCATCGGCGTTCTGGCCGAGCTGACCGTGCCCGAGGGGAGCGTCCTCTTCTCCTGGCTCCGGGCCGTCGCCTACACCTTCCAGATCTACTTTGACTTCGCCGGCTACTCCGACATGGCCATTGGCATGGGCGCCATGATGGGCTTCCAGTTCCCGGAGAACTTCAACTATCCTTACCTCTCCCGCTCTGTCACTGAGTTCTGGCGCCGCTGGCACATGACGCTGGGCGGCTGGTTCCGGGACTACGTCTATATCCCCCTGGGCGGCAGCCGCGTGGGGCGGCTCAAGTGGGTGCGCAATGTCCTGGTGGTGTGGACGCTCACGGGCATCTGGCACGGGGCCAGCTGGAACTTCCTTCTCTGGGGCCTTTACTACGGCCTCCTGCTGCTGGCGGAGAAGCTCCTCTGGGGCAAGTGCCTCAAGGGAAAGGTATTCCCCCACGTCTATGTGCTGCTGGCCACCGTTTTGGGCTTCGTCCTCTTCCACAGCGCCACCGGCGCGGAGGCACTCCGGGAGGTGGGGCGGATGTTCGGCCTGGGCGGCCTGCCGGCAGTCAACGAAACGGCCCTTTACTACCTGCGAAGCTACGCCGTCTTGTTCCTCCTCTGCGCCCTGGGCTCCACGCCCTGGCCGGCCCGCTGGGCGGCCAGGCTGAAGGGCCGCGCCGCGGCGCTGCTCCAGCCCCTGGCGGTGGCAGTGGTGCTGGTACTGGTGACGGCTTGCCTGGTAGACGGCTCCTTCAACCCCTTCCTCTATTTCCGCTTCTAGGAGGTGCAACCCATGGAACGTACAAAATCCCGCTTCACCATCGCGGTCTTCGCGCTTCTTTTGCTGGGCGGTATGGTAGCGCACCTACTGCTGCCGGACCAGGCCCTCTCCCGGGCCGAGCGCCGCAAGCTCCAGCAGTTCCCGGACATCACCTGGGAGTCCCTCTCATCGGCGGAATTTTCCCAGGAGGTGGAGGACTACCTGCTGGATCAGTTCCCCCTCCGGGACGGCTTCCGGACCCTCAAGGCCATCTGGAGCTACTATATCTTAGGCCAGAAGGACAACAACGGCGTGTATATCGCCGAGGGCTCCGCCTCCAAGCTGGATTCCCAGCTGGATGAGAAGCAGCTGAAGCTCTTTACCGACAAGATGAATGCCCTTTACCAGCAGTATTTCCCCGACGCCGAGGTCTACTGCGCCATCGTTCCGGATAAGAACTATTACCTGGCTCCCAGCCATGGCTATCCCACCCTGGACTACGAAACGCTCTTTACCACAGTGGAGGAGGCGCTTCCCTGGGCCACCCACATCGATTTGACCGGCAGCCTGACCGCCGCCGACTACTATGCCACCGACTCCCACTGGCGGCAGGAGAAGCTGGATCGGGTGGTCGCCGCCCTGGCCCAGGCCATGGACCTCCAGCTGCCGGACTGGTCTTCCTACGAGGCGGTGCGGCTGCCGGGCTTCCAGGGCGTCTACTACGGACAGGCGGCGCTGCCGCTGCCGGCGGAGGACTTGGTGTACCTCCAAAACGAGACCACCGAAAGCTGCACCGTCTCCGGCCCGGAGAACCCCAGCCCCACGGTCTACGATCCTGCCAAGTTTGAAAATCTGGACGGCTACGACGTGTTTTTGAGCGGCGCCCAGGCCGTCCTGACCATCGAGAATCCCAATGCCGCCACGGACCGGAACCTGGTGATCTTCCGGGATTCCTACGGCTCCAGCCTGGCGCCGCTGCTGCTGGACGGCTACGCCACCGTCACGCTGGTGGACGTGCGGTATGTGAACTCCCAGTACCTGGGCCAGTTTGTGGACTTCTCCCAGGTGGACGACGTGCTGCTGCTCTACTCCACCACGGTGGTCAACGCCGCCGGCATCCTGCGGTGAATCAAACAAGGGCTCGCTGCAGAACGAAAGGCTCTGCGGCGGGCCCTTTTGGCCGTATGGTCAGGGTGTTTCCTCCAAACGCACCGGCCTGCGATTCTGTCGTAGGGGCGCGCATCGCGCGTCCGCTTGGCTTTGCGCTTGAGCGCTTTCGCCGAACGCACTGGGGTAGACATTGCGTGAATGGTGAAGCGCTGGGTCAGAGGGCGCTGGAGGCGCATTGCAATAGTCACAATCTCTCCGTCAGACCGGCAGAAAGAGTGCCAAAATCACTGCCATCAATCCACAGATGCCGATGGCGATGCTGCTCATGGCGCCCTGCAATTCGCCCATCTCCCGGGCCTTGGTGGTGCCCAAAGCGTGGCTGCTGGCGCCCACGGCCAGCCCCTGGGCCACCGGGTCGGTGATATGGAACCACCGGGCAAAAGCCGGGGCGCCCACGGCGCCCACCATGCCCGTGGCGATGACGCAGGCCACGGCGATGGCCACCACGCCGCCCTTGGCCTCGGCGATGCCCACGGCGATGGCGGTGGTGCAGCTCTTGGGAAGCAGCGCCGCCGTCACGGCCCGGTCCAGTCCGAAGAGGCGGCACAGGCCCCAGACGCTGAGCATACTGCTGGCGCAGCCCACGCTGCAGCCCACCAGCACCGGCACGAAGTACCGCCGCAGCACGGCCCGCTGGTTGTAGATGCCCAGGGCCAGGATGGCCGTCACCGGCGAGAGCATCAGGTTGATAAAGTCGCCGCCCAGGGCGTAGGCTTCGTAGGGGATGTCCAGCAGCACCAAAAAGGCGATGGACAGCACGGCGGAGATAATCAGCGGATTGGCCAGAATCCAGCCGGTCTTGCGCTGGATCCACCGGCCCAGAGCGAAGGTGGCCGCTGAGAGGCAGAGTCCCAGTAGGGGAGAGGCGAGGATTGCGTCCATCATGCGCCGCCGCCCCCTCTCTTTTCCAGGAGCCGGATGGTCAGCTGGACGGCGTGGCCCGTGAGGAAAAAGACCAGGGGCGTGGTGACGAGGATGATGACCACCAGCGGCAGCAGGTTGGCCGCCATCACATCCCAATATTTGAGCAGCGACACGCATCCGGGCACAAAGAAAAAGGCCATGTGATCCAGCAGAAAGTCGCCGGATTCCTGGAGCTGCCGCGGCTTGACCACTTTGGCCGCCAGCAGACAGAGTAAAATCACCATGGCCAATACCGTGGCGGGGAACGGGATGGGCAGCAGGGCGCTGATGCCCTCGCCCACCAGGCAGACGGCGAAAATCACCGCCAGCTGCGCGAGAACAGACATGGAGCATCTCTCCTTCCGAAATTGCTGCAATAGTATACCACAGCCGGGGGAAGACTACAAGGGCGGCGCTACCAGTGGATGGGTGCCTGGCCGCAGTCCTGGAGGAAGCGGTTGACCTGGCTGAAGGGGCGGCTGCCGAAGAAGCCGCGGTAGGCCGAGAGGGGACTGGGGTGCGGCCCGCAGAGGACCAGCCGCGGATGGGGGGAGTCTGCTGCTGTCTGCGCCTTTTTCTGAGCCTGGCTGCCCCAGAGAATGAAGGCTACCGGCTGCGGGAGCTGCGCCACGGCCTCCACCACGGCGTCGGTGAAATCCTGCCAGCCGAGACTGCGGTGGCTGTTGGCCTTGCCCGCCTCCACAGTCAGCACCGTGTTGAGGAGGAAGACGCCCTGCCGGGCCCAGTCGATGAGGCAGCCGTCCTGCCGGGGCGGCAGACCCAGATCGGCCTCCCGCTCCCGGTAGATGTTCACCAGCGAGGGCGGCGGCTTGACGCCGGGAGCCACCGAAAAGGCCAGCCCGTGGGCCTGCCCCGGCCCGTGATAGGGGTCCTGCCCCAGGATCACCACCCGCACCTGGTCCGGGGGCGTCAGAGAGAAGGCGGAAAACAGGTTTTCCCGAGGCGGGAAGACCGTCGTTTCCATGTAGGCCCGATCCACTCGCTCCATCAGAGCGGTGAAGGCAGAAGGGGGAAAATGGTGCTCCAGGCACGTCTGCCAGGGGCCCAGAACGGAGAAATCCATAATTTTCAACTCCTTACGAATTGGGTCTTGCGCCGCCCGGGAAATCACGTTATACTGATGGACAAGGAGGCGGACACATGAACGATTTTCTGCGAAAATGGCTCACACCCTGGGCGGCGTCCGACCTTTTTTCGGAGGAAGCTGCCTTTGCGCAATTCCTCTCCCGGCGCCACCGCAGCGCCCAGTCCTGGCGGATGCTGTGGCTGGTGGTCGCGGCAGGCTGCCTGCTGCTGGGCGTGGTGCTGGACCGGCGCCCCATTCAGTTGTTGACCGCCGTGCCGCTTCTGCTGGTTCTGGCCTGTACCGTGGCCATGGAGCGGATGGAAGCGGTCATGGATCGGCAAGATCATACAAAATCATAGGAGGTACCATCGATGAAATACGTTTGCGATCTCTGTGGCTGGGAGTACGACGAAGAGGAAGGCTATCCCGAAGGCGGCATTGCCCCCGGCACCAAGTGGGAAGACGTGCCCGAGGATTTCGAATGCCCCATGTGCTCTGTGGGCAAGGATCAGTTCTCTCCCGCGTAATCTTGCTTTCAACTTGCGGCCCTGCTCCGGCAGGGCCGTTTTTTATTTGGCGTAGAGCTGGAACACCAGGGCATTGAGAACCCGCACCGGCAGCAGCTTGGCCAGCAGGCAGAAAAACTTGTAGGTAAAGCCAATGGCATAGAGCCCCTTGAGCCGCTTTTTCCGGGCCAGATGGCACAGGTAGGCCCCGGCGACTTGGGGGGCCATGCCGGTTTTCTCGTCGCGCTCCATTTTGGCCACGCTCCGGGCGATGCGCCCGCCGTAGACGTCGTCCCCGGCGGCGGACTTTTCCCGGGCGGCGGTGAAGCCGGTGGCGATGTCGCCGGGCATGACTGCCGCCACGGTGACGCCGAAGGGCCGGACCTCGTTGGCCAGGGCCAGGGAATAGTCGTTGACGGCGGCCTTGGTGCAGGAGTAGTAGGCCTGGAAGGGGATGGCCACCGGCGCCGCCACGGAGCTGACGTTGAGGATGCGGCCGCGGCTTTGGCGCAGATAGGGCAGGCACGCCCGGTTGACCCGGACCATGCCGAAGAAGTTGGCGTCGAAGAGGCGGACGGCGTCGGCGGTGTCGGTGAACTCCACGGCGCCGGAAATCCCGAAGCCGGCGCAGTTGACCACCAGGTCCAGCCGCCCCTCCCGGGCGATCACTTGCTCCACGGCGGTGCGGACGGCGTCCTCGTCGGTGACGTCGGCGCAGAGATGATGGAGGCCCTCCGGGCCGCGGCCCCGGCGGCTGAAGGTATAGACAGTGTATCCGGCTTGGCGCAGGGCCTGGGCCGTGGCCAGGCCGATGCCGGAGGTGCCGCCGGTGACGATGGCGATTTGCTGCATGGGGAATGCCCCTTTCTCTCGATCTTGTTCTAACAGTATAATACCGTCCCGGCCGTCGCGCAAGGGGGCCGGAGGAAATCGGAGGAAACGAAGAGTTTTTTCCCATTGTTCTCAAATGCTTCACACTTTTTGGGAAAAACTCATGTACAATAGGGGCATCAGAAGCATTGGAGGCGAAGTCCGTGGCAAGAGACCCCTATGAAGTCCTGGGAGTGGCCCGGGGCGCGTCGGAGGAGGAGATCAAAGCCGCCTACCGCCGTCTGGCCAAGCGGTACCACCCAGACCTCCATCCGGGCGACGCCGTGGCCGCCCAGAAGATGAATGAGGTCAACCAGGCCTATGAACAGCTGAAGAATCCTGCGGCCTATGCCAATCAGGCCCAGAATGCCTATACCACCTACACCACCTATACCGCTTACCGCCCCCAGTCGGGCGCTGACCCCTTTGAGGACCTGTTCCGGGGCTTCAACGGCCAGAGCGGGGGACGGCAGTATCGGCCCACCGGCGGCAGCCGGGTGCGCCCGTTCCAGATTCTGCGGACGCTGGTGCTGATCTATCTGCTTTTCAACTTAGTGAGCTGCATGGCCAGCTCCCTGTTCACGCCGCGGTATTACTACAGCAATTACGGCAGCTATGGCGATTACAGCCAGTCCGACACCGTCGAGGGGCCCTGGTCCCGGGCGGACAATGGCGGCGGCTGGGGAAGGGAGAGCGGCTGAGATGGGCATTTTTTCGCGCCGGCAGCCCCCGGTGGATGACCGCTGGGAGGCCCTGAACGCCGAATATCAAAACTATCGCCGCCGCACGGCCCTGGAGCTGGAAACCGCCGAGGCCAAAGCCACCCGGCAAACTGTGGCGGCCTTTCTCAGCTTGTACGACGACCTTTCCCGGGCGCTGGCGTGTCCCTGCGGCGACCCGGCCTTTTACAAGGGCGTGGAGCTGATCTACAAAAGCCTCCTGGGCACCCTCTCCTCCCTGGGCGTCAAGCCCATGGACTCTCTGGGCCGGATGTTCAATCCCACCTACCATGAGGCGGTGGAGCGGATCGTCGATCCCCAATACCGCCGGGACGAGATCGTGAAGGTGCTGCGGGTGGGCTTCACCATGGATGACGAGGTCATTCGCCACGCCCGCGTGGTGGTGGCCAACTGTGAATAAGAACGCCGTCCGGCAGTGTCCGGGTCAGGCAGATTGAAGGAGCGTAACATGGCATATATCATTGGAATCGATCTGGGCACCACCAACAGCTGTGTGGCGGTGATGGAGGGCGGAGAGCCGGTGGTCATCCCCAACGCCGAGGGCGGGCGCACCACGCCGTCGGTGGTGGCGTTTTCCAAAACCGGCGAGCGCATGGTAGGTATGATCGCCAAGCGCCAGGCCGTCACCAACCACGCCCGCACCATCACCTCCATTAAACGGCAGATGGGCAGCGACTACCGCGTGAATATCGACGGTAAAAAGTACACGCCCCAGGAGATTTCGGCCATGATTCTCCAGAAGCTCAAGACCGACGCGGAGGCCTACCTGGGCGGCCCCGTCACTGAGGCCGTCATCACCGTGCCGGCTTACTTCACCGACGCCCAGCGCCAGCAAGGATGCCGGCAAGATCGCCGGACTCAACGTCCAGCGGATCATCAACGAGCCCACCGCCGCTGCTCTGGCCTACGGCGTGGACAAGGAGGAGAGCCAGAAGATCATGGTCTACGACCTGGGCGGCGGCACCTTCGACGTCTCCATCCTGGAGATTTCCTCCGGCGTCATCGAGGTCCTGGCCACGGCCGGCAACAACCACCTGGGCGGCGACGACTTCGACCAGTGCCTCGTGGAATACCTGGTCAAGGAGTTCAAGCGGGAGCAGCGGCTGGACCTGAGCCGCGACCCCGCCGCCATGCAGCGCATCCGCGAGGCCGCCGAAAAGGCCAAGATCGAGCTTTCCTCCATGAAGGAGACCACCGTCTCCCTGCCCTACATCGCGGTGGGCAAGGAGGGCCCCCTCCACATGGAGACCCGCATCACCCGCGCCAAGTTCAACGATCTGACCAGCCACCTGGTCCAGGCCACCCGCGGCCCGGTGGACCAGGCCATCAACGATTCCGGCATCTCCATCGGGGAGATTTCCAAGGTGCTGATGGTGGGCGGCTCCAGCCGGATTCCCGCCGTGCAGGAGCTGGTGCAGACCATCACCGGGCGCTTGCCGTTCAAAGGCATCAACCCCGACGAGTGCGTGGCCATGGGCGCCTGCCTCCAGGGCGGCGTCCTCACCGGCACGGTGAAGGGCCTGCTGCTTCTGGATGTAACGCCCCTGTCCCTGGGCATCGAGACGGTGGGCGGCGTCTGTACCCGCATCATCGAGCGCAACACCACCCTGCCCATCCGCAAGAGCCAGATCTTTACCACGGCTGCCAATTTCCAGACCTCGGTGGACGTCCACGTCCTCCAGGGCGAGCGGCCCATGGCGCGGCAGAACAAGGAACTGGGCCGCTTCCAGCTGACCGGCATCCGCCGGGCCATGCGGGGCGTGCCCCAGATTGAAGTGACCTTCGCCATCGATGCCAACGGCATCGTCAATGTCTCGGCCAAGGACTTGGGTACCGGCCGTGCCCAGGATATTACCATCACCGCCACCTCCAACATGAGCCAGGCGGAGATCGACCGGGCCGTCCGGGAGGCCCAGCAGTACGCCCAGGAAGACGCCCAGATGCGGGCTGAGGCCACTGCCCGGGACCGCTGTGAGCAGCTCATTTACCAGGCCTCCGCCGCCAAAGTGGACAAGGCCTGCCGTGCCCGGCTGAACGAGGCCATCAAGCAGGCCAAGCAGGCCGTCAAGTCCAAGGACCCCGCCGCCATGGACGCGGCGGCCCGGCAGCTGGAGCAGGTGATGACTGAGGTGGGCTGCACGGCCCAGACCGGCGACCCCGGTCCCGGCCCTCAGGCCCACAGCGGCGACGACAGCGTGATGGACGCCGACTTTGAACCCATGGACGAGAATTGACCGCAGCCCATCCCAGAGCAGCTTTGCCAATTGCAAACGGCGCGCCGGTGTGAAACCGGCGCGCCGTTTGTTTCATGCGGGGCTGGTTGTTTCTTAGGGGGAATTGTGGTATCATAAAACTATAAAATCAACAAGGTGCCGCCGCAGGCGGCAGATGGAGGACAAGTATGGAACTGAAAGAAATCCCCGTGCGCAGCGCCCAGGACCCGCAGCACTGCTGGGCCGTGGAGGACATCTTCCCCACAGAGGCGGCGTGGCAGCAGGAGCTGGAAGCCTGCCAGACGCTGCCGGAAGCAATGGCTGCTTACCAGGGCCGGCTGGGCGAATCCGCCGAGACGCTGCTGCAATACTTGGACCAGGTGGAGGCCGTCAACGCCCGGGTGGAGAAGCTCTACGTCTACGCGATGCTCCGCGCCGATGAGGACACTGCCGATTCGACCCACCAGGCCATGAAGGGCAAGTGCTTCTCCTTCCTGGTGGCGCTGAACACCGCCATGGCCTATGAGGGCCCAGAGCTGGTGGCTATCCCCGATGAGCAGCTGGAGCAGTTTTACCGGGACTGCCCGGCTTTGGAAAAATACCGCCGCTACCTGACGCTGGCCCGGCTGGGCAGGGAACACATCCTCTCCCAGGCCGAGGAGCAGCTGCTGGCCGGCGCCGCCGAGGTCGGCTCCGCCCCCAGCGACATTTTCACCACCTTCACCAACGCCGACATGACCTTCCCAGACGCTGTGGACAGCCAGGGGAATCGCCACGCCGTCACCAACGGCTCGTATATCTCCCTGATGGAGAGCCCGGACCGGGCGCTGCGCAAGAGCGCCTTTGAGAGCCTCTACGGCGTCTACGGCAGCTGCGAAAATACCCTGGCCACGGCCTACAACGCTGAGGTGCGCAAGAACCTCTTCTTCGCCCGGGCGAGAAAGTACGCCGGCGCCCTGGAGAGCGCCCTGGAGCCGGTGGAGATCCCCACCGCCGTCTACCACAATCTCATCGACACAGTGCGGGAAAATCTGCCCCAGCTCCACCGGTATATGGCCCTGCGGAAAAAGGCCATGGGCCTTTCGGAGCTGCATCTCTACGACATCTACGCCTCCATGCTCCCCGAGGCCCAGGCCGACATCTCCTTTGACCAGGCCCGGGACGAAGTGATCGAGGCCATGGGCGTGCTGGGTCAGGAATACCAGTCCGTGCTGAAGTCCAGCTTTGATGCGCGGTGGATGGACATTTACGAGAACAAGGGCAAGCGCTCCGGCGCTTACTCCTGCGGCTGCCCCGGCTGCCACCCCTTCGTACTTTTAAACCATAAGAACACCCTGGACAGCGAATTCACCCTGGCCCACGAGATGGGCCACGCCATGCACACCTACCTCTCCGACCACGCCCAGCCGTCCATCTACGCCGACTACGTCCTCTTCGTGGCGGAGGTGGCCTCCACCTGCAACGAGTCGCTGCTGATGCAGCATCTGCTCTCCAAGACCCAGGACAAAACCCGGCGGGCGGTTCTCCTCAACTACTTCCTCGAGCAGTTCCGCACCACCCTCTACCGCCAGACCATGTTTGCCGAGTTCGAGTGGAAGGCCCACCAGATGGCTGAGGCCGGCGAAACCCTCACTGCTGACAACCTCAAGGCCATGTACCTCCAGCTGAATCGGGACTACTTCGGCCCCGAGACTGTGGTGGACGACGAGATCGCTGTTGAATGGGCCAGAATCCCCCACTTCTACCGCCACTTCTACGTCTATCAGTACGCCACCGGCTTCTCCGCAGCCATGGCTCTTTCGGCCCGAATTTTGAAGGAAGGGGAGCCGGCGGTGGCAGACTACCTCAAGTTCCTCTCCGGCGGCTGCTCCACGGATCCGGTGTCCCTCCTGAAGATCGCCGGCGTGGACATGAGTACCCCCGAACCGGTGGCCCAGGCTCTGGCGCTGTTTGGCCAGCTGATCGATGAGCTGGCGGCGCTGCTGCAGTAAGGAGAACGAACAGTATGGTAACGATGGCACAGAGAATCGAAGCCCTGCGCACCCAGCAGGGTCTGACCCGTCCGGCACTCTCGGCAGCCCTGGGGCTGCCCCGCAATGCCGTGGAAAAATTTGAAACAGGCCGCCAGACTCCCACCAAGGAGCAGCAGGAGAAGATCGCCGACTACTTTGGCGTCTCCCTCTTCTACCTCAAGGGCGAGAGCGATGATCCCACCCGCCAGGACAGCTGGATGACCGCCGCCCTCTCCGGCGTGGAAGAAGACGAGGAGCCGCCTCGGCCCGTCCGCCGCCCCGCGGCGCCCAAGCCGGCAGCGCCTGCCACGGCGCCCGGCGGCCAGGGCGCGCTGCTGGCCTCGCTGCTGCAGAACAAGGCCTTCCAGGACACCGTGCGCGCCATGGTACTGGATGCCCTGCGCACCCGGGAGGGGCAGGAGCTGCTGGCGCAAATCGTCCGCAAAGAGATCAACCGGCAGAGCTGATGCTCCGGCCAGGCTGTCCTCGGGCGCCTGGCCGGATATTTATGCCTTGTTTTGACCTTGTTACCCGGCGAAATCTGTGATATACTATCCAATCATAGATATTTTTTGCGAATGAAGGCGGTAAAGATGCAGGAGATGAATATGACGATCCCGGAGTCGGATTGGCGCAAGCTGCTGGGAGCCGCCTCGGGCGACAGCGCGCTGCTCTACCTCTACCTCCGGGCCGGCGGCGACCTCGAACACGGTGAAACGGCCCTGCGCTTCAGCCGCAGCCGGATGGAGTGCGCCGCCGCCTCGCTCAAGCAGATGGGCCTGTGGCCGGACGCGCCCAAGCCCCTGCGCCCCGCTGAACCGCCTACATACACCGAAGCCGACTTAATTCAGGAGATGAAAAAGCCCGGCGGCTTCAACCAGCTGCTGGGAGAGGCCCAGCGGCGGCTGGGCAAGGTCCTCAGCACTGAGGAACTCAAGGTGCTGCTGTCGCTCTATGACTATCTGGGCCTTCCGGCGGAGGTCATCAGCCTGCTGATCTCCTATTGCATCCAGCGTGCCAAGGCCAAGGGTTCCTCTCGACTTCCGTCCATGCGCACCATCGAGCGGGAGGCATACCGCTGGGCCGACCTGGGCATCGACACCATGGAGGAGGCCGCGGCCCATATGCAGATGGAGCTGGAAAAGCAATCCCAAGTCAATGTGATCCGCCGCGTGTTGCAGCTCACGGACCGGCGGCTGGCACCCGGAGAGGAAAAGCTGGTGCGGCAGTGGCTCGACTGGGGCTTTAGCCCGGAGGAAATCGCCATGGCCTATGACCGCACCTGCTTGAAGACCGGCGTTTTCAGCTGGAAATACATCAACTCCATTCTCCACAGCTGGCACCAGCAGGGACTCCACACCGTGGCGGCCATCGAGGCCGGCGACAAGGCCCCCGGCAAGCCCGCGGCCCAGGCCCAGCAGCCCAACCAGTGGGCGCGGGACGCCGTGGAGCGGATGATGCGCGATCAGGAGGAATGACCGATGGCCTACAGTGAAGGGGTCCTCCAGCGGGCGCGGCTGCGGCTGGCCCAGGAGAAGGCCCAGTATGATTCCGAGGCGGAGGCCCGCCGGGCGCAGATTTACAGCGCCTATCCCCGGCTGCGGGAGATCGACCAGGCGCTGCGGAAGTCCATGGCTGCGGCGGTGGCCACGGCTTTTCGCCAGGGGGACGACGTGCCCCAGGCCATGGAGGCCATCAAAAAGGAAAATCTCGCGCTGCAGCGGGAGCGGGAGTGGCTGCTGGAGGCCGCCGATCTGGACGAAGCGGCCCTGGAGCCGCCGCCCTTCTGCCCGCACTGCGGCGGCAGCGGCTACGTGGGCGCGGTGATGTGCGAGTGCCTCCAGGAGCTGTGCCGCCAGGAGCAGAAAAAGGAACTCTCCAGCCTGCTGAGCGGCAAAGAGAACTTTGACGGCTTTCGCCTGGACTACTACCCCACTGAGCCGGACCCCAGCCTGGGCGTCAGCCCCCGGCAGCTGATGGAGCGTACCTTCCGCCGCTGCAAGCGCTACGCCCGGGAGTTTCGTCTGGGTGCGCCGTCGCTGCTGTTCAGCGGCGGCCCTGGATTGGGCAAGACCTTTCTCTCCGCCTGCATCGCCCGCGCCGTGGCCGACAGCGGCTTCTCCGTGGTGTATGACACCGCCGGCCAGCTCTTTGACGACTTCGAGGCCGTCAAGTTTGGCGGCGACCAGCGGGACCTCACCCAGAAGTACTTAAACTGCGACCTGCTGATCGTGGACGATCTGGGCACCGAAATGACCACCCAATTCACCCAGTCCGTCCTCTACCGCGTCATCAATGACCGGCTCCTGCAAAACCGCCCGATGATCGTTTCCACCAACCTTTCCGACAGCGCCCTGCGCCAGCGGTATTCTCCGGCCATCGCCTCCCGTCTGTTGGGCGCCTTTGAAATCTGCCTGTTCCTGGGGCAGGACATTCGCCTGATGCGATAATTTGCGCATGGATTTCCAAAGGCTGGATATCCTACCTTTGAGGGAGGAGCTTTATGCTTTCACAAACCATCTCACAAATTCAGCCGTTGCTGGAAGTGATCCATCAGCCGGCCTTTACGGTGTCGGATGGCGGTGTAATCGCCGCCAACACTGCCGCGCAGCCGCTGGTTCCCGCAGACGGCGCGGCCCTGCCGGATTGGCTGGGGCCTTGCCGGGACGTCTATGACAGCTGGGACCGTCGGCAGGACTTGTCCTTGGCCGTGACGCTGCTGGGCAAGGAATACCAGCTGTCGGCCCACGCGCTGGCCGACGGGACGTTCCTTTTGATGAGCGGCGGCGGCGCCAACGAGGGCGATCTGTTTGCCGTGGCCTCGCAGGTGCTGCGGCAGCCCCTGGCGGATCTCTCCGCGCTGTCGCAGCAGCTGTCGGAAGAGCTGCAAGACGCCGAAGACCCTTTCCTTTGGGAGCAGGCCGCGGCCCTCAGCCGCCACATCTACCGCCTGACGCGCATCACCTGCAACCTCTCCGATCTGGAGCGGCTGCGCACCGGGCAGTACCCGCCGCAGCTGGAGGCGCTGGAGCTGCGGCAATTCCTGGAGCCGGTGTGCCGGGAGTGCCGGGACGCCTTTGCCGCCGGCGGACGGGAGCTGGAGTTCCGGCTTCCGCAGGAGTCTATCACCCTGCGAGCCGATCCGGTGCTGCTGGAGCGGGCCCTTTTGAACCTGTTTTCCAATGCGCTCAAGTACGGCGACCCGGGACAGCCGGTCTCTTTCTGGTGTGACATCACCCCCGGTGCCGTTCTCTTCTGCATCCGCAACCACTGCACCCAGCATGATGCCGACCTCTTGTCCGCCGCGTTTCAGCGGCTGAGCCAACGGGGAATGCTGCCTGATCCCCGCTGGGGAGTGGGGCTGGGACTGCCCCTGGCCCAGGCCATTGCCCGGCTGCACGGCGGCGCAGTGGCCCTGGAGCAGAGCAAGGACGGCAGCGTGACGGCTGCACTCTCTTTCAGCCGCCGCCAGAGCCGGGCCACCGGCCTGGTGGAGACGCCGCCCTTCGACTATACCGGCGGTATGCGCCGCAGCCTGGTGGAGCTTTCCGAGTCCTTGCCAACGGATTGCTTCCGGGTAGACACCCTATGATCGGCAATCGTATTACAGCTGCCCAAAGAGATTCTTTGGGCAGTTCAGCGTGTCGAAAAACCTCCGGAAGCAGAAAACAAGCCTCGCAGAGTTTCGCC
>NBJMC04202__coassemble_1493_pt1 | contig 28085 bp, 20 predicted proteins | sample NBJMC04202__metabat2_high_PE_003 | metagenome-assembled genome bin NBJMC04202
GGAAGTAGTCGCCGCCGGAAACGAAGGTCTCGCCGTCCATGAAACGGATCTTCATCACGACGTCCTTCACCAGCTTCTCAACGGGAACGTCCAGGCTGGTGCCCGCAGCAACCATAAAGTCACCGCTGACGCTCATCTTGTACCCTTCGGGCACATACTCCTCCAGGATGGAGTAGTTCTGCACGCCTTCAGGCAGGAAGTAGTCGCCGCCGGAAACGAAGGTCTCGCCGTCCATGAAACGGATCTTCATGGCAACTTCGGCGGGCTCGGTCTTTTCAAACCGCGCGGTCAGAGTGTAGGCACGACCAAGGGTGTATTGTGTCAAATAATAAGTACCGTTATCTTCTGTAACAGCAGCACCATCGTTGCATGCCCAACCGATGAACTCGAAGCCTTCCTTGGCGGTGACAACGGGAGTGTTCAGCGGGAAGGTTTCTGCACTCGTATCTTTACACGTCCACCACCAGTCCGTATCACCAGCGCATGTGCCCATTCCTTCATCGATTACAAAAGTGACATGGATTTGATTCATGTCAGCAATCCCATCTTTGTTGGAATCGCTGTTGTAGTAGACCTCGATCAGGCCGTTATTAGGTACGTCAGCAGGGAGCCGGGGAGACGCAAAATTGAAAATGCACCCCTCGAAGTCCTTGATAACCTCATCGGTTACAGTCAGCTTATCCGGATCGCCAACCCACACAGTCTCTGTCTTAGTTGCAGTTTCTTTCAATTTACCATCAACATAGTAGTTGATGGTGCAGGACAACTCCTTAGTCTGAGTATCATCCTTCTTAAACAGAGCCGTCAGGGTATAAGTCTCACCAGCCTTGGCTCCCGTCAGTTCCAGATTGTCTGTCATAGACAATCCTTCCGGAAGAGACCAGCGGTCAAATGTGTAGCCGGTGTTCACCTCAAGGCCGGGGAATATCAGTTCGTATTTTCCATCTTCAGTAGCCACGAAAACCTGAGAGTGAGTCGTTTCGTCACCGGTCAACATTCCGTTCTCGCCAGCTTCATACTTGATGAAAACCTGATCCTTGTCGGCGATGCCATCCCCGTTGGAATCTACATCCCACAGGGCTTTATAAGTAACATCGTCAGTTACGGTCTCCGCGACCTCGGGATCCCAGCCACCAAAGACGTAGCCATCGCGGGTGAGAGCTTCCTCTTCCTCGAAAGCAGGGGTCTGCTCTCCCTTCAGTAGGTCACACGTAACCTGATCCTCAAAGATCTTCTCGCTTTCTACTCCGTCGGTGTAAGTGACGGTGTACTTGGTCTCCTGGTAATCAGGCGTTTCGTTGCCGTTTTCGTCCGTAGCCCAGATGGCATAGACGATCTGGGGAGCTGTCACGTTCTCAATCTCAGAGATCGGTTTAGGGACACCAGTTGCGGTCCTATCAAAGATTCGATCTACAACTGTTGTGTCCTTAGTCCATCCGACAAAAAGATTACCCTCGTAGGTAGGGGTGACGTTTAATGCAACAGTATCACCTTCCGTCACCTGCACCGTTTCAGGATTAACCTTGCCGCCATTGGCGTTATATGTCAGGGTGTACTGGGGCTTATAATAGGTTAACTCATAAAACGGAGTTGCAGTTGCAGCATCTGTATAAAGGGCTGCGGAAAGATGATTGTTGTCAATTGTAATTACATCATCGTCAAGCTCGATAGTTAATGAAATAATATTTTGTGGGCTTACTTTTTTGGGAAAAGATCGCCAATAGCATTTTGGAATCGGATTCCAAATCAGCTTCCTTGTCGTTTCTTTTCCATCAAGAGTATAATTAAGGCAAACTTTTTCGAAATCGTCAAGGTCAGCCTCGTACTCTTTTAAGATGTCGGCCAATGCCTGCTGCGTTACATGGTACTCAACATGCTGTAAGCTGCCCTCGTATTCACCGTTAGGTGTCTCGATAGCCGAGACGCCAATCGGGAACAAACCGAGAACCAGGCAGAGTGTCAGCAATAATGCCAACAACTTCTTTTTCATTGTGTTGTGTTCCTCCTTAAGTTTTTTCTTCTATTCCATCCCCGCGGAAGTCGGGGGCAGAACGCGACTAGAAATTCGCCTGCTGCGCACAGGCATTCAACGTACTTCCACCAGGGGTGCGAACTCCCTGGCTTTCCGGCGCCGCGGCGCAACCCCAGCGCAGACGGGGCAGCCGCACCTTTGCGCGCCGGCCCGGGAATGGACCACCGCTTTCCAGACATGGCCCTCGGGGCAAATCCACCAGACCTTGCGGTGGGAGCCCGTTGTCACCATCTCCGGCGTCAGCGCCCCGTTGAGGACGGGGTGCCACTGGGCGGCGATCTCCGGTACGCGGCTTGCCAAATCATTGAAACCGGGCAATACCTTTTTCCCGGTACAGACAGGGCAGCCGCTACCCTGTCTGGTTCTGCCTGTGATCCAGGCCTGATACGCGTGCCCCAATGGGCAGACCCACCAGACTTTGCGGTTGGAATTGGGCGTGACCATCTCCGGCGTCAGCGCCCCGTTCTTTTGGGGGTGCCACTGCGCCGCCAGCGCCGGAAATACGCTGGCCAGGTCATTCTCTCCCTGGAGGACCCGCTTGCCTGTGCAGTAGGGGCACTCGGCGCCGCTCAGCGCCCTGGATGCTACCGATGCCTGCCAGCTGTGCCCCTTTTCGCAAAGCCACCAGACCTTGCGCGGGGTACCCGGCAGAACATCCCGCGGCGTCAGGCCGCCATTCTTCGTCGGATGCCATTGTGCCGCCAGCACCGGATATACCGTGGCCAAATCCGTTCGCTCTGGCTCCACCACCTTGTTCGCACACAGCGGGCAGCCGCTGCCATGGACCCGGGACTTCACCTGGGCCTGCCATTCATGGCCCTTTTCGCAGCGCCACCACACCTTCTGATGGCTGCCGGGCAGCACCTGTTCCGGCGTCAGCGCCCCATTTTTCGTGGGGTGCCACTGCGCCGCCACCATTGGATAGCGCGTTTTCAGGTCACTCTCTCCAACCACCGGCAGTTTTCCTGCGCAGTAGGGGCACCCTGTCTCACTGCCGGTGCGCGCATAGGGCGGCGCCTGCCAGAGATGCCCTTTTTCACAACGCCACCAAACCTTTTGCTTGCTGCCATAGGAAATGGTCTCGGGTGTCATCGGAGCATTTCGCACCTGCTCCCACTGGCCCAGCAGCGCTTCCGCACCTGCCTCCAGGCAGAACTCCGCCAGTGATTTCTTCATGGCATCCCTCCCATATTGACGGAATCGGGCTTCTGTCTTGAGAATACTATGTAGGGACACTCCCACATAATATTCTCCTACATATTTTACCAGTAAGATTTCTGGAAATCAAGCCCTCTTCTCATTTTTGCGCATAAAAATTCAGGCTGTCGATTGTAAAATATTGGCAGCCTAGATTAGTACGCTCAAAATCGGATATTTAATTGCAATAATTTGGGATATACAGTAAGTATATCCTATTTTTTTACACTTTTCTCCATACTGCGGAAACAGAAGCCCGATTCCGTCCTATGTCACAAGTCGGAGCTGATTGAGCGTTTTGGCGTGTTCCGCGCCGGTGGAGATCAGGTAAATCCGCGTGGTCTCGATGGACGAATGGCCCAGCACATCTGCCAGCCGCGCCACATCCCGGCAGGCCTTATAGAATGCCCGGGCGAACAGGTGCCGCAGATTGTGCGGAAACACCTTGCTTCTCTCCACGCCGGCTGCTCGGCACACCGCCTTCATCTCCGCCCAGATTTGCTGGCGCGTCATTCCTTTTCCGCTTTTGGTGAGAAAGATCTCGCCGGAAGCGATTTTTTGTTTTTGGGCGTATTTCGATAGCTTTCGGCACAGCTTTCCCGGGATCAGAATGGTTCGGATCTTTCCTTTTAGGGAAATCTCCGCCTTCCCCTGCCGCGCCGCCTCCACGGTGATGAACTTCAGCTCGCTGACCCGAATTCCCGTGGCGCACAGCGTCTCCATCAAAATGCCCGTGCGGCTCGCGCCCCGGGCAAAGGCCGTTTCCACCAGACGCTCATACTCCGTCTGGCTCAGCTCCCGCTCCGGCTCCCGGAAGAGCTTCCGCTGGAGCTTCAAGCGCTTCACCCGGCACTCGTTCCAGCCCCGCCAGCACAGGAAGCGGTCCAGCGCCGTCAGCTTGCCGTTGACCGTGGCGCACGCGCAGCCCTGCGCCAGCAGCGCCTCCTTCCAGGCCGCCACGGCCCGTTTCGTTACCGGGCGCCCCATCAGCCACCGGGCAAACTGCCCCACATCCCGCAGGTACTTTTCGATGGTGGCGCGGCTCCGCTCTTCCTCTGTCAATTGAGCCGCGAATGCTTCCATGGATTTTCGTGTTATATACCTTGTTTCCATAGCCATCCTCCTTCTATTTTATAGTATACCAGAAATGTAAACTATCTTCCCTTCCTGCGGACGATTTTGCCGGTTTATTTGCTGTTTCGCTTGCCGGGCAGGCCTTATTTTGCTATAATAAGGTCTACAATTCTCCCGTGCGGGGGTCTATTTCCGCCTGCCGCCGCATTCTTGCGCAAAATCACAGGTTCGCCCCGGCAGATCGCCGGAAGACTTGCAGCTTTGGCTGGTGCGCATTATAATGAAGAAAAACAGGAGGAGGGATCGGCATGAACAAGAAGCTCACCCGGCTGCTGGAGCCCGGCATGGGACTTTACTTCCTGGTGCTGCTGCTGTTCGCCGGCGCAGCAGTCTGGGTCAAACAGTATTACGTCGCCGCGGCGGAAGGGCTGGTCATCGTACTGCTGTTCGTCCACAACCGCATGGCCAGCGGACGGCGGAAGAAGGCCCTGATGAGCTACATCCAGAGCACCACCGATTCCCTCGGCACCGCTTTCAAGACTGGTTCTCCCTTCCCCATGGCCGTCATCAAAATGAGTGACTCCGAGATCGTCTGGGGAAACGCCTCTTTTTATCAGATCTCCGGTCTGCGGGATTCCTTCCTCCACCAAAAAATGGAGGATGTGGTGCCCCGGTTCTCCACCCGCTGGCTGGCCGAGGGCCGCACGGAGTGCAGCCAGGACGTGGAGCTGCGGGGGCGCCGCTACCGGGTCTACGGCAACCTGATCCGTTCCGAGGACGAACACGCCTCGCTGCTGCTGGCAACGCTGTACCTCGTGGATATGACCGAGATGTTCAACGTCCGCGACGAATATATCCGCACCCGGCCCATCGTCTCGGTGATCCTGGTGGACAACTACGACGAGCTGACCAATAACCTGCCCGACAGCGCCATCTCCAGCCTGGACGCCCGAATCAATGACCGCATCAGCGGCTGGTGCGAAAATCTGGGCGGCCTCCTCCGAAAATTAGAGCGAAACCGCTACCTTCTGATCTTTGAAGCCAAGGACTTGCCGCGGCTCCAGGAGGGCAAGTTCTCCATTCTGGACGACATCCGGGCCATCACCAACCCCTCGGGCGTGGCTGCCACGCTCTCCATCGGCATCGGCAAAGACGGCACGTCCTTCCAGGAGAACTACGCCTTCGCCTCCCTCTCCATCGAAATGGCTCTGAGCCGGGGCGGCGACCAGGCCGTCATCAAAGACCGTTACAACTTCAATTTCTTCGGCGGCCGCACCAAGGAGACGGAGCGGCGCACCAAGGTCAAAGCCCGCGTCATCGCCAGTTCCCTCAACGAGCTCATCAGTCAGTCCAGCCAGGTGTTCATCATGGGCCACCGGATGGCCGACCTGGACGCCCTGGGCGCGGCCATGGGTTTGGTGTGCATCTGCCGCAAGCGGGGCCGCCCCACCCACATCGTACTGGACCAGGAGCACAACGCCGTGCAGGCCCTTCTGGCGGAGCTGAAAGAGCATCCCGAATACGACAATCTCTTCCTCTCCGGGGAAGACGCCCTGCTGGCCGCTGACGGGAAAAGCCTCCTGATCGTGGTAGACACCAACCGCCCCGACCAGGTGGAATCCCGGGCACTGCTGGAATCAGTCAACCGTGTGGCCGTCATCGACCACCACCGCCGGGCCGCCGACTACATCGAGCAAGTGGTCCTCAACCTCCACGAGCCCTTCGCCTCCTCCGCCTCGGAGCTGGTGACGGAGATTCTCCAGTACGCCGTGGAGCCCAAGGAGATCCGCCCCATGGAGTCCCAGGCGCTGCTGGCCGGCCTGGTGCTGGACACCAAAAACTTCTCCGTTCGCACCGGCTCGCGGACCTTTGAGGCCGCCGCCTTCCTCCGCCGGGCCGGCGCCGACACGGTGGATGTCAAAAAACTCTTCCAAAACGACCTGGACGACACCATCACCCGGTACCAAATCGTCCAGGCGGCGCGGCTTTACCGCAACGAGATCGCCATTTCCGCCCTGGAATACAACACCACCCGCACTTTGGTGGCCCAGGCCGCGGATGAGCTTTTGAATATCAAGGGCATCCTCACCTCCTTCGTCCTCTACCAGGACGGAGACCGGGTGGTGATCTCCGCCCGCTCCATCGGCGAGGCCAACGTCCAGGTGATTCTGGAGCCTCTGGGCGGCGGCGGCAACGCCGCCACCGCCGGCGCGCAGATTCCCGGCAAAACCGTCCGGGAGGTGCTGGTGGAGCTGGTCGCAAGCATCGATAAATTTTACGAAGGATAGGAGACTTATGCCATGAAAGTGATTTTATTGCAGGACGTCAAGGGCCAGGGCAAAAAGGGCCAGCTGATCGACGTGTCCGACGGCTACGCCCGGAACTTCCTGCTGCCCCGAAAATTAGCCCAGGAGGCCACTGCCGACAACATCAACACCATGAAGATGAACGACAAGGCTCTGCAGGAAAAGCGCCAGAAGGAGCGGGAGCAGGCCGTGGCCCTGGCTGCCCAGCTGAAAGAAATGAAGCTGGTGGTCAAGGCCAAGGGCGGCGGCGCCGGGCGGCTCTTCGGCTCCGTCACCAACGCCGAAATCGCCGAGGCTCTGGCCGCCAGGAAGATCCCCGTGGACAAGCGGAAGATCGTCGTCAGCGAGCCGATCAAAAATGTTGGCACCTACACCGTCAAGTGCAAGCTGGGCTACGAGGTGGTGGCCGACCTGACCGTGGAGATTCAGGAGGCGTAAGGCGCTGTAGCGGCCGATGCCGCACCGGCGACTTTCATCGGGGTGTCGTCGCGTGGTCGTAGGGACGCGCATCGCGCGTCCGCCAGCTGACGGCGAGCGCCGCGCCATCGCCGGCCGCACCCGCGGGGGGCCGATGCTCCATCGGCCCCCCGCGAAGCAGAAAGGAGAACCACCATGGAAGAAGAACTCTTGCAGCGCCAGCTGCCCCACTCCCTGGAGGCGGAGCAGTCGGTGCTGGGCTCGATGCTCATTGACAGCCGCTGCGTTGCGGAAGTCATCGGCATTCTGCGCCCGGACGACTTCTTCCTCCAGCAAAACCGGGATATTTACGAAACCATCTACACCATGTTCAACTTCTCCGAGACCATCGACCCGGTGACGGTGCTGGAGAAGATGAAGGTCCGGGGCGTCGCGGACGACAAGACCCCGGAATACCTGATGGAGCTGATGGAGGTCACGCCCACCGCCGCCAACGTGGGCCAGTATGCCGGTATCGTCCGGGATCGGGCCATGCTGCGCAATTTGGCGGTGGCCGCCGGCGACATCCGCGAGACCGTCTTCGCCGGGGTGGGAACCCCGGCGGAGATCCTCGAGAGCGCCGAGAAAAAGATCTACGCCCTGCGCAACGGCAACGCCGGCGAGAGCCTCCAGCACATCGGCGTGGTGCTGGTGGACGTCTTCGACCGGCTGGACGAGCTGTCCCGCTCCGACAGCGCCTTCCCCGGCCTCTCCACCGGCCTCCACGACCTGGACAAGAAAATCAACGGCCTCAACAAATCCGACCTTTTGCTGATCGCCGCCCGGCCCGGCATGGGCAAGACCTCCCTGGCCCTGAACATCGCCCTGGACGTGGCCAAAAAGAGCGCAAAAACCGTGGCCTTCTTCTCTCTGGAAATGTCCCGGGAGCAGCTGGCCATGCGTTTACTCTCCAATGAGAGCTTTGTGGACAACCAGAAGCTGTTGACCGGGCGGCTGACCGAGGAGGAGTGGACCAAGATCAGTATCGCCTCCTCCGCTTTGAGCCAAACCGACATCCGCGTGGACGACAACCCCTCCATCTCCGTGGCGGAGATGAACGCCAAGTGCCGCCGGCTGGACAACCTGGGTCTGGTGCTGATCGACTACCTCCAGCTGATGACCTCCGCCGGTACCGGTCAGACCTCCAACAACGCCAACCGCGTGCAGGTGGTCAGCGACATCTCCCGGGCGCTGAAGATCATGGCCAAGGAGCTGAACGTGCCGGTGATCTGCCTGAGCCAGCTCTCCCGTGCCAACGAGAGCCGCACCGACAAGCGGCCCATGCTCTCGGACCTCCGCGAATCCGGCGCCATCGAGCAGGACGCCGACGAGGTCCTCTTCATCTACCGGGACGACTACTATCATCCCGACACCCCGGAGAAAAACGTGGCTGAGATCATCGTGGCCAAAAACCGCCACGGCGAGACCGGCACCGTCAAGCTCCAGTGGCTGCCGCAGTTCACCACCTTCGCCGACCGGGAGTGGAAGCACGGTGAGGGATAAGGTATCGGCGGCCCTGGCGGCGCTGCCCCGGGACGCCGCCATCGTCTGCGCCGTCTCCGGCGGGGCCGATTCCGTGGCGCTGCTCCACTGTCTGGCGGCCCTGGCTCCGGCCATGGGCTTTTCCCTCTCCGCGGCCCACTTCAACCACTGCCTCCGGGGCGCGGAATCCGACGGCGACGAGGCCTTCGTCCAGGCGCTGTGCGCGCAGTGGTCCATCCCCCTGGCCCTGGGCCGGGGCGACGTCAAAGCCCGCGCCGTCGAGACCGGCGAGAGCATCGAGGAGGCCGCCCGGGTGCTGCGCCACCAATTTCTCCGGGCGCAGCCGGGGCTGATCGCCACGGCCCACAACGCCGACGACCAGGTGGAGACCGTGCTATTAAACCTCCTCCGGGGCACGGGCCTCAAGGGCCTGGGCGCCATGGCCCCGCAGGAGGGGCGGTATCTTCGTCCGCTGCTCCAGGTGACGCGGGCGGAGATTTTGGCATATTTAGAGACATACGGCCTCACCTGGCGGGAGGACAGCACCAACGGCCGGGACGACGCCCTGCGCAACCGTCTGCGGCACCACGTCGTGCCGCTGCTGCGCCAGGAGAATCCCAGCCTGGCCGCCACGGTGGCCCGCTCCACAGCGCTTTTGCGGCAGGACGAGGCATATCTGGCTGGGGAGACCCAGGCCCTGCTCCGCCGCGCCGCCCGGGACGGCGGCTGGGACGCCGCGATCCTCTTTGCCGCGCCCCCGGCGCTCCGCAGCCGGGCGATCCGGCAGATTTTATCGATCCAAAAGCCAGCCGCGGCCCATGTAGAAGCGGTGGAGGCACTGCTCCGGGACTGCCGCGGCTCCCAGTCGGTCTCGCTGCCCGGCGGCGTCACTGCCCGGCGGGAATACGGCCTCCTGCGGCTGGAGCGGACGCCAAGCCCCGCGGCCTTCGCCCCGGTCTCCCTTTCCCCGGGGCAGCAGCTTTTCCTGCCGGAGGCCGGCCTCCGGGTCCGGCTGGACGGCCCGGTGATTTTGGAAAAAAAGGTGGATTTTCTGTCCACTTTTGCCATCAAGTGTGATATGATGGAGGAAATTCTCCATCTGACCGTCCGGCCCCGGATGACGGGAGACCGGCTGCGCGGCCCCGGCGGCGGGAAAAGCCTCAAGCGGTGGATGATTGACCGGAAAATCCCCGCCGCCCGGCGCGATCTGCTGCCTGTGGCGGCGGACAGCCGGGGCGTCGTCGCCGTGTACCAGGTGGGCTGTGACTGGGCCCGCCGGGCAGCGCCGGGGGAACCGGCGTGGCTGCTGCGGTTTTGGAGAGAAGGGAGCGAGAGCGATGATGAACCAGTTTGATATGCTCGCAGATATCCAGGAAGTGTTGGTGGACGAGGAGAGTATCCGCCGCCGTATTCGGGAAGTCGGCGCCCAAATCAGCGAAGACTACCGGGGCAAGAACCCCATTTTGGTGGGCGTTCTCAAGGGCGTAGTCCCCTTCTACGCCGCCATGGCCCAGGCCATCACCATCCCGGTGCAGGAGGACTTCATGTGCGTCACCTCCTTCGAGGGCGGCACCGCCTCCACCGGCAAGCTGACCTTCCGCAAGGACATCGACCACGACATCGAGGGCCGGGACGTGCTGATTCTGGAGGACATTCTCGATTCAGGCCGGACGCTGAAGCTGATCGTGGAGATGTTCCAGGCCCGGAACCCCCGGTCTGTGAAAATCTGCACGCTGCTGGACAAGCCCAGCGGCCGCACCGAAGACCTCACCGCCGACTATGTCTGCTTCACCATTCCCAACGCCTTTGTCGTGGGCTACGGCCTGGATTACCAGGACTATTACCGCAACCTCCCCTTTGTGGGCGTCCTCAAGCCGGAGGTCTACCAGGACTGACGCCGGCGACGCAAATTGACCAATTTTAAGGAGCATATTCACTTTGAATCGGAAAATCAACCCCACCGGGGCCGTGATCTATGTGCTGATTCTGGCCCTGCTGTTTTTGTTGGTGTACCAGTTCTTCTCCGGCGTATCCAGCGAAACCACGCCCTACTCCCAGGTGGTGGAGCTGTTTGAGACCGGCGCGGTGCGCAGCTTCACCCTCTCCACCGACGGGGCGCTGCGGATGGAAGTCGCCGGAGAAACCGGCACCGAGACCGTCACCACCACCATCGGCGACGTAAACCAGTTCCACCGGGACCTGGACGATCTGATCGCCGCCCAGCACCGCGCCGGCACCCTGGAGGACTACAACTACCCCGCCGCCTCCAGGCTCGACTGGGTCTCCCTGCTGCCCTACCTCATCTTGGGCATCGGCCTGGTGTACGTCATCATCCTGCTGGTCTCCCGCTCCGGCGGCGGCCAGAACTCCATGGGCAAGTTCACCCGGGCCAACGTCCGCATCGGCAGCGGCAGCAGCAAGCCCGTCACCTTTGCCGACGTGGCCGGCGCCGACGAGGAAAAGGAGGAGCTGGAGGAAGTGGTGGCCTTTTTGAAGGACCCGGACCGCTTCACCCGCCTGGGCGCCCGAATCCCCAAGGGCATTTTGCTGGTGGGCCCGCCCGGCACAGGCAAGACGCTGCTGGCCCGGGCCGTGGCCGGCGAAGCCGGGGTGCAGTTCCTCTCCATCTCCGGCTCAGACTTTGTGGAGCTGTACGTGGGCGTGGGCGCCAGCCGCGTCCGCGACCTCTTCGAGCAGGCCAAGAAGCAGGCGCCGGCCATCGTGTTCATCGATGAGATCGACGCCGTGGGCCGGCGCCGGGGCGCGGGCCTGGGCGGCGGCCACGACGAGCGGGAGCAGACCCTCAACCAGCTGCTGGTGGAGATGGACGGCTTCGGCAAAAACGAGGGCGTCATCGTCATGGCGGCCACCAACCGCAAGGACATCCTGGACCCGGCGCTGCTGCGCCCGGGCCGCTTTGACCGGCAGATCTATGTGGGCCGCCCCGACTGGCGGGGCCGCGAAGCCATTTTGAAAATCCACGCCAAGGACAAGCCTCTCGCCGAGGACGCCAATCTCTCCAGCCTGGCCCGGGCCACCGCCGGCTTCACCGGCGCGGACCTGGAGAATTTGATGAACGAGGCCGCGCTGCTGGCCGCCCGGGCGGACCGCCCGGCCCTCAACAACCAGGACCTGGAGCAGGCCATGCTGAAGGTCATCGCCGGGCCGGAGAAGCGCAGCCACGTGATCTCCCCCCACGAAAAGCGGCTGACCGCCGTCCACGAGGCCGGCCACGCCGTAGTCATCTACCATCTGCCCACCCACGACCCGGTGCATCAGATCACCATCGTGCCCCGGGGCGGCGCCGGCGGCATGACGCTGAGCCTCCCGGCGGACGACCAGAACTACCTCTCCCGCAATGAGATGTTCGAGCAGATCGTCTCGCTGCTGGGCGGCCGGGTGGCGGAGCAGCTCTTCCTCCAGGACATCTCCACCGGCGCCTCCAACGACATCCAGCGGGCCACGGACATCGCCCGGGACATGGTGCAGAAGTACGGCATGAGCGAAAAGCTGGGCGCCGTCAACTACAGCGCCGAGGGCGAGGTGTTCATCGGCCGGGACTACGAAAAATCCAAGCCCTACTCCGAGCGCATCGCCGGCGACATCGACGAGGAGGTCAAGGCCCTGATTGACCGGGCCTACCGCCGCAGCGAGGAAATCCTCAACGCCAACCGCCAGAAGCTCCAGGCCGTCGCCGACTACCTCCTGGAGCATGAGACCATGGATCGGGCCGCGTTTGAGGCGGCCATGGCCCAGTAAAGGAGGACTCTATGGACATTCAGACCATCCTATCCCACTGCGACCACACCCTGCTCTCTCAGACTGCCACCTGGGACCAGATTCGCGCCGTGCTGGACGACGGCATCCGCTACCGCACGGCCTCGGCCTGCATTCCCGCGGCCTATGTGAAAGAGGCCGCGGCCTATGTGGGCGGAAAGCTGCCCATCTGCACCGTCATCGGCTTCCCCAACGGCTACAGCACCACCGCCGCCAAGTGCTTCGAGGCCGCCGACGCCGTCAAAAACGGCGCCGACGAGATCGACATGGTCATCCACATCGGCTGGCTCAAGGACCGGCGGTACGACGACCTGCTGCGGGAGATCCGGGCGGTCAAGGACGCCTGCGGCGGCAAAATTCTCAAGGTCATCATTGAGACGTGCCTGCTGACCGAGGCGGAAAAGATCAAAATGTGCGAGATCGTCACCGAGGCCCGGGCAGACTTCATCAAGACCTCCACCGGCTTCTCCACGGCCGGCGCCACCTTCGAAGACGTGGCCCTCTTCAAGGCCCATGTGGGGCCGGCAGTGCAGATCAAGGCCGCCGGCGGCATCGCCTCCCTCCAGGACGCTGAGAAGTTCCTGGAGCTGGGCGCCACGCGCCTGGGTACCAGCCGCATCGTCAAGCTGGCCAAGGCCATGGAATAAGCGGCATCAGCGCAGCGCCGCCCCTGCGAACAACTTTGCGAACCGCTCTGTAGGGGCCGATGCCTTCATCGGCCCGCTCGGTTGCGATTCCCGCCGCACCCGCGGCAAACGTATCCCCAGCGCGGGCGGCACAAAAAGGCTCCCCTGTGTAAGGGGCCCGCAAGGGAGCGCCGCCAGCGGCGGAAGAAGCGACCGCAGCGGTTGGGCAGCCGCTTGCCTTGGCGGACCGCAACGCGGGCCGGGAAGGCTTAGCGGCAACCCGGAGCTGTCAGCCGCAGGCTGACTGAGGGGTTGTCAACCCGCAGGCGTCTCCAGTTCTGATCCCCTCCGGCGCTTCGCGCCAAAGCCTCCCCTTGGTGCCCAAGGGGAGGCTTTGGCGCGGTGCGTTCGCCGCGGGCCTGCGGCGAATCGGGCGTGCGGTAGGGGCGGCCATACAGGCCGCCCCTACAGGGTGCGGTGCATTGCCGCACGTGCTGCGGACGCGCAGGCCAGCGGACGCGCGATGCGCGCCCCTGCGGTTGGTGCATTCAACGCGGGCCCGCGGCGAATTGCCTCCCCTTGGTGAACAAGGGGCCCGCAAGGGAGCGCTGCCGGTGGCAGATACAGAGACCGCAGCGGCACGGCGAAGCCGTGACGGAGGGGATCAGAACCGCCGACCACCGCGAGCCTTATGGAGATCGGCAGTGCCCAACAACCCCTCCGTCATGGCCAAAGGCCATGACACCTCCCCTTACACAGGGGAGGCTTTGGCGCGGTGCGGGTGCCGCGGGCGCGTTGCACACACAGCCCAGCGGGCGGCTGATAGCCGCCCCTACGGCGCACTTCTTCCCTCTTCCCTCTTCCCTATTCCCTCTTCCCTATTTTCCCCTTCCCGCAGAAAGGAACCCCTATGGCAAACTACTGGTATTTTTCCCCCACCGGCGACGGCTGGGACAATCTGGCCCAGGACGAGTGGTTTCTCGACCACCTGAAGCCGGAGGACTTCATGCTCTACTTCTACGTCAACGCCAACGCCGTCATCATCGGCAAAAACCAGAACCCCTGGCGGGAGTGCAGCCTCGACGCCATGGAGCGCGACGGCGTGCAGCTGGTGCGGCGGATCACCGGCGGCGGTGCGGTCTTCCACGACCAGGGCAACCTGAACTTCTCCTTCATCACCGGCCAGGACCGCTACGACCTGGAGGCCCAGCAGGAGATCATCCTCCAGGCCGTCCGCTCCTTCGGCATTCCCTGCGAGCGCTCCGGCCGCAACGACCTGCTGGCCGGCGGAAAGAAGTTCTCCGGCTGCGCCTTCGCCGGCCGCGGCCCGCTGCGCCAGCACCACGGCACGCTGCTGCTCTCGGCGGACCTGGGCCGCCTCCAGCGGTACTTAAACCCCGACCCCCGCAAGCTCCAGGCCAAGGGCGTGGCCTCGGTGCGGGCCAGAGTCACCAACCTCTGCGCCTTCGCGCCCCAGCTGACCACTCAGGCCATGGAGGCCGCCGTCCGCGCGGCGGCGGAAGCGGCCATGGGCCCCTTCGAGCCCTTCGTCCCCACGCCGGAGGTCGTCGCCCAGTGGGCGCCCTACCGGGAAAAGCAGGCCTCCTGGGACTGGCGGCTGGGCAAGACGCCGGACTTCGACCTCTCCCTCTCCACTCGGTTCCCCTGGGGCGGCGTGGAGCTGCTCTTCACCCTGAAGCACGTGACCGTGGCGTCGGTGGCGGTCTACTCCGACGCCATGGACACGGAGCTGACCCAGGCCATCGCGACGCGGCTCACCGGCTGCCCCCTCAACTCCCGGGCCCTGCACGACGCCCTGGCCGCGGCGGACAACCCCCAGCTCCAGGACGTGGCGGACTTTCTTCTGGAACAGCGGCTGTAGCCCAGCCGGTGTCCGCCGGAGATGGAATCAATTTGCACAGAGAACTCTGGGAATATTCTCTGTTTCTCTCCGTCTTTCTCCCGAAAAATCCTATACAAATTTGGTTTTCTTTGTTATACTAAGGGCAGAAAGGTTTTTCCCTTTTATTTTTTTGAGAGGAAGTGCTGGCCATGGCTGGTTTGTCTGCTGTGATCTTCTTACCCGACGATACGGGAAAGACCGGATATCCCCGGCCCATGCTGCTGGGCAATCTCATGGGTGCGCCGCTGCTCGCCTGGCTGGTGGATTCTCTGTCCGCCGGTGGGGTAGAGCGGTTCTTTTTGGTTTGCCGTCCCCCGTGGGAGGCGGCAGCCCGAGCCTGCTTCCCCGACGACACCCAGCTGGTGGTGGCCGAGGAGAGCCAGGCCTCTGAGCAGATCCAGGTGTTCCTCTCCGCCGCCGGAGACGAGCAATCCGACGTCATCGTCGTCACAGGCCCCTGCGTCCTGCTGCCCTACGACGCCGAAATCCTGGCTCTGGACGGCGCGCCGGAGCCCAGCAACCTGCTGTGCGTGAAAAAGACGGCCTTCCAGGCCGCCGTGGAAGCCAAAGCCGACCTGCTGGAGGTGCTGCAGGACCAGAGTGCGCCCTACACGGACCGCGACGGCGCCTTCTCCATCACCTCTCTGGCCCAGTTGACCGACTTCCAGCCGCTTTTGAACCGCGCCCACCTCTACCGCCTGGCCGAGGCCGGCGTGGAGATCTGGGACTTCGCCACCACCTACGTTGATCCCATGGCCCAGGTGTCGCCCCAGGCCGTGCTGATGCCCGGCACCATCCTCCGGGGCAAGACCGTCGTCGGCCCCGGCTGCGTCATCGGCCCCAACACCTACGCCGAGGATGCCGTCTTCGGCGCCGGCACCGTGGTCAACAGCTCCCAGGTCTTCCAGGCCACCCTGGGGCAGAACTGCCACGTGGGCCCCTACGCCTACGTCCGCGCCGGCACCCAGACCGGGGACAACGCCAAGATCGGCGACTTTGTGGAGGTGCGCAACACCAAAATCGGCGACGGCGCCAAGCTGGCCCACCTCTCCTATGTCGCCGACACCGAGGTGGGCAAAAACGTCCAGCTGGGCTGCGGCGCGGTGACGGTCAACTACGACCGGGCCAAAAAATACCGCACCACCATCGGCGACGACGCCTTCGTCGGCGCCAATGTCAACCTGGTGGCGCCGGTCAGCGTGGGGCAGGGCGCCTATGTGGCCGCCGGCAGCACCATCACCGAGGACGTGCCGCCCCTGGCCCTGGCCATCGCCCGGGCGCGGCAGAGCCACAAGAAGGAATGGGCCGGGAAGTTCAAGCTGAAAAAACCGTAATTCTTGGGGAGTACCCCGTGATATAACTACCGGATGGAAAGAAAGGAATTAAGCGCCATGATATCTCACGGAAAAGACGTCAAGGTTCTCTGTGCCAACGCCAACCGCCCTTTTGCTGAAGGCGTGTGCAATGCCCTGGGTCTGCCCCTGGGCAACTGTACCGTCACCACCTTTGCCGACGGAGAGGTCTCCGTCTCCATCAACGAGACTGTCCGGGGCCTGGATGTGTTCATCGTCCAGTCCACCTGTAAGCCGGTCAACGACAACCTCATGGAGCTTTTGGTGATGATCGACGCCTGCAAGCGGGCCTCCGCCGGCCGGATCACCGCCGTCATTCCCTACTTCGGCTACGCCCGGCAGGACCGCAAGGCCAAGGGCCGCGACCCCATCTCCGCCAAGCTGGTGGCCAACATGATCGAAGCCGCCGGCGCCGACCGCGTGCTGACCATGGACCTCCACGCCGCCCAGATTCAGGGCTTCTTTGATATTCCTGTGGACAATATGCTGGGCAACAAGGTGTTCGTCAAGTATTACCTGAACAAATTCCCCGACCATGAGGGCATGGTGGTCGTCTCGCCGGACGTGGGCTCCGTGGCCCGCAGCCGCGCCTTCGCCAACAAGATGTGCATGAGCCTGGCCATCGTGGACAAGCGCCGGGAAAAGGCCAACTGCTGCGAGGTGATGAACGTCATCGGCGACGTGGCCGGCAAGACCTGCATTCTCTTCGACGATATGATCGACACCGCCGGCTCCCTCTGCAACGCCGCCCAGGCCATCCACGACAAGGGCGCCACCAAGGTCTATGCCTGCGCCACCCACGGCGTCCTCTCCGGCGCCGCCATTGAGCGCATCCAGAACAGCGTTATCGACGAGGTGGTCCTCCTCAACACCATCCCCGCCCCCGAGGCCGCCCGCGGCACCAAGATCAAGTATCTGGACGTCTCCCCCATGTTCGCCGAGGCCATTCAGCGTACCTACGAAGAGATCTCCCTGTCCCCGATGTTCTAAAGATGGGACTCTTTCGAAGCGGCTGCGAGTTTATGCTGGTTGGGCTGGGAAACCCCGGCCGGGAGTATGAAAAAACGCGGCACAACGTGGGCTTCCGCGCCTCCGAACTGGTGGCCCAGGCGTTGGGCGTCAAGATCGACCGGCTGAAATTCCAGGCTCTGACCCGCCAGGCCGACTACAAGGGCCACCGGATTTTATTGGTGCAGCCCCAGACGTATATGAACCTCTCCGGCGCGGCGGTCTCCGCCCTGGCTTCTTATTATAAGATTCCCCCGGCGCGAATTCTCGTGATCTTTGACGATATTTCCCTGCCGCTGGGCCGGATCCGCCTCCGGGCGGAGGGCTCTGCCGGCGGGCACAACGGCGTCAAGTCCATCATCCAGAGCCTGGGCAGCGACCAGTTCCCCCGGGTGAAGATCGGCGTGGGCGCCAAGCCCCACCCGGACTTTGACCTGGCCGATTGGGTGCTGAGCAAATTCTCCCCCCGGGAGGAGGAGCTTCTGGCCCCGGCCCTCCAGAACGCCGCCGATGCCGCCCTGCTGTTCCTGGACCAGGGGCTGCAGAAGGCCGCCAGCGCATACAACGGGAAATAGCCGCATATAAATGAATATAGCCCGCAACAACGGGCGGAGCAAATGCTCCGCCCGCGTTGTTGCGTGGGCCCAATGCCGACCGTCTCTTCACTATTTACTCTTTACTCCCCTCTAGGAGGCTCCCATGGAACTGCTTTTATCCGCCCTAACCGGTCTTCCTGAATACAAATCCCTGGTGGAGCTGCTGAAGGCCGGGTCGGTGGCGGCCCTCTCCGGGGCCAGCCAGCTGCCCAGAAGCCATATTTTGTCCGCCCTGACCCAGCAGGTGGGTCGCCCGGCCCTGGTGGTCTGCGCCGATGAGCCGGCAGCCCAGCGGATTCAGCTGGAGCTGGCCGCCTTCCTCCGGGAGGCGCCGGCGCTGCTGCCCACCCGGGAATTCACCTTCTGCGACGCCGCCGTGGTCTCCCGGGGCTGGGAGCAGCAGCGGCTGACCACCCTCTGGCGGTTCCTGCGGGGCGAGATCCCGGTGCTGGTGGCCTCGCTGGAGGCCCTCTCCCTGCGCACCATGCCGCCGGAGACGCTCCAGGCCGCCGCCCTGACTCTGCGCACCGGCGACGCCCACAGCCTGGACGACCTGGCCCGGCAGCTCACCGCCGCAGGCTACGCCCGCTCCTCCCTGGTGGAGGGCGTGGGCCAGTTCTCCATCCGCGGCGGCATCCTGGACGTCTACGCCCCCACCTACGACGCGCCGGTCCGGGCCGAGTTCTGGGGCGACGAGCTGGACACCATGGGCTTTTTCGACCCCATGACCCAGCGGCGGACCGAGAACATCGCCGAAGCCGTGCTGCTGCCAGTGGCCGAAACGGCCCCGCTCCTCCACCCCCAGGGCGCGGACGGGCTGATTCGGGACCTCCAAAAAATCCTGGAAAAGCAGCGGCGGCGCAAGACGCCCCACCAGGCCCTCCTCGCCACGCTGGAGGCCGACCTGGAGAAGCTCCGGGGCGGCGTCCCCTTCCCGGCGGCGGACCGCTACCTCAGACTGATCTATCCCACCTTTGCCACGGCGGCGGACTATCTGCCCCCGGAGGCCATGGTCCTCTTCTGCGACCACGGCAGCCTCAGTCGGGCAGACAAGGCCCGGCAGGAGAACTTCTCCCTGGAGCTGGACAGCTGCCTGCAATCCGGCGACCTGTGCGGCGAGCTGTGCGATTTTGTGGCCGATCTGGACCAGCTCTGCCGCCAGTTCCAGGGCCACCCGGCGGCGTATCTGGACAGCTTTCTGGCCTCGGCCTTCCCCCAGCAGCTGCCGCCCCAGGCGCTGCTGTCCATCACCTGCAAGCAGCTCCCCTCCTACGGCGGCAGCCTGGACACCGCCGTATCGGACCTCACCCACTATCAGAAAAACCAGTACGCCGCCCTGGTTCTCTGCGGCAGCCGCCGCCGGGGCGAGATTCTGCTGGAGCTGATGCACGAGCGCGGCCTGACGGCCACGCTGGCCGTGCCGGCGGCGGCCCTGCCCCGGCCTGGGGAGATTCTCCTCACCGACGGCAGTCTCCCGGCGGGACTGGAGTACCCCACCCTCCGCCTGGCCATCCTCACCGAGGGGCAGATCGCCGCCGCGCCGGTGCGGAAAAAGCCGGCGCGGAAGAAGGCCACCAACCGCCAGAAATTAAACGCCTTCACCGACCTCTCCCCCGGCGACCTGGTGGTCCACGAGACCCACGGCATCGGTCGATACGTGGCCATGGAGCAGATGAAGGTGGGCGGCGTCGTCAAGGACTACGTGAAGATTGCCTACCAGGGCACCGACGTCCTCTTCGTCCCCGCCACCCAGCTGGACCTGGTGAGCAAGTACATCGGCGGCGGCGAGGACGCGCCGGTCCGGCTGAGCAAGCTGGGCGGCGACGGCTGGAAAAAGACCAAGGCCAAGGCCAAAGCCGCCGCCAAGGACCTGGCCGCCGGACTCATTCAGCTCTACGCCGCCCGGAAGCGGCGGCCCGGCTACGCCTTTGCCGCCGACTCCCCCTGGCAGCAGGAGTTTGAGGAAGGCTTCCCCTACGCCGAGACCGAGGATCAGCTGCGGTGCGTGGCCGAGATCAAAAAGGACATGGAGAGCCCCACGCCCATGGACCGCCTTCTCTGCGGAGACGTGGGCTTCGGCAAGACCGAGGTGGCGCTCCGCGCCGCCATGAAGGCCATGCTGGACGGCAAGCAGGTGGCCATTCTGGTGCCCACCACGGTTTTGGCCCAGCAGCACTATCTGACGGCCTTGAAGCGCTTTGCCGGTTTCCCGGTGAACATCGATGTCCTGAGCCGCTTCCGCACCGCGGCCCAGCAGAAGAAGACGCTCCACGGCCTGGCCACCGGCACCGTGGACCTGATCGTCGGCACCCACAAGCTGCTGCAAAAGTCAGTGGAGTTCAAGGACCTGGGCCTTCTGATCGTGGACGAGGAGCAGCGCTTCGGCGTCAGCCACAAGGAGCGGCTCAAGGAGCTGTCCCAGGGCGTGGACGTGCTGACCCTCTCGGCCACGCCCATCCCCCGGACGCTGAACATGGCCCTCTCGGGCATCCGGGATATGTCCACCATTGAGGAGCCGCCCCTGGACCGCTATCCGGTGCAGACCTTTGTGCTGGAGCACGATGACCGGCTGCTCTACGAGGCCATTGGCCGGGAGCTGGCCCGGGGCGGCCAGGTCTACTACCTCCACAACCGGGTGGAGAGCATCGACCAGGCCGCCGCCCGCATCCAGGCCCGCTTCCCCGAGGCCGAGGTGGCCGTGGCCCACGGCAAAATGGACGAGGAGCAGCTGGGCGACGTGATGGAGCGGATGGCCGGCGGGGAGATTCAAATTCTGGTCTGCACCACCATCATTGAGACCGGCATCGACATCCCCAACGTCAACACCCTGATCATCGAAGACGCCGACCGGCTGGGTCTGGCGCAGCTTCACCAGATCCGGGGCCGGGTGGGCCGCTCCAGCCGCCACGCCTACGCCTATCTGACCTTCCGCAAGGGCAAGGTCCTCTCGGAGGTGGCGGAGAAGCGGCTCTCGGCCATCCGGGAGTTTGCCGAGTTCGGCTCCGGCTTTAAGATTGCCATGCGCGACCTAGAAATCCGCGGCGCCGGTGACCTGCTGGGCGCCGAGCAGTCGGGCCATATGCTCTCGGTGGGCTACGATATGTATTTAAAGCTCCTGGAAGAGGCCGTGCTGGAGGAGCGGGGCGAGGATCAGGCCCAGCCGCCGGAGTGTACCGCGGACCTGGCGGTCTCGGCCAACATCGCCAAGACGTACGTCCCCTCGGGGGAGCAGCGCATGGACCTCTACCGCCGCATGGCGGCCATCCGCTCCGAGGAAGACAGCGAGGAGCTGCTGGACGAGATCGTGGACCGCTTCGGCGACCCGCCGCCGGCGGTGATGAACCTGGTGGCCATCGCGCTGCTCCGGGCCAAGGCCTCGGGAGCAGGCATCTCCAAGATCGAGCAGAAGGGCGACCAGCTGCAAATCACCATGGAGCAGCTGGACTTCCCGGCGGTCTCCGCTGTCTGCGCCGAAAAGGCCTACCAGCGGCGCATCTTCTTCTCCGCCGGCGATAAGCCCATGTTGACCCTGAAGCTCCAAAAGAACGAAGACCCGCTCCGGGCCGCCCAGGGGCTGATCGGCCGCTACGCGGCGGCCCACATCCCCCCGGCCGCCCAGGCGTGACCTGCACATACGCGCATACTGCAAAAACCCGCGAATTCCCTGCACGGGGAATTCGCGGGTCTTTTGCTGCGCCCTGGCCGCTGCGGCCTCACAGGGCGTAGCGGCAGAGGATGTTCAGTTCCTCAAAGCGCCGGAGCCAGTCATCACTGGGCTTCTGATTGGTAACGACGGTGGAGACGCCGCTCAGGGGCGTGATCTGGACGAAGGAGGTCTTATCGAACTTGCTGTCGTCCAGCACTAGGATGGTCTCCCGGGCGGCGCGGAGCATGGCCTGCTTGGCCCGGGCGTGGCTCTCTGCGGAGTCGGTGACGCCGGCGTCCGGGGCAATGCCCTTGCAGGACAAAATCGCCTTGTCCACATGGTAGTTGGCCAGGATCTGGGGCACCTGGTAGCCCACAAAGGACAGCGCGTCCGCTTTCAGCTCACCGCCGGTGCAGAGGATCGTCCACCCCTTGAGCCCTGCCAGCTCCATGACGATCTCCACGGAATTGGTGATCACCGTGAGCTTCTTCTTGTCCTTCAGCTCCTTGGCGATGTACAGCGCCGTGGAGCTGTCGTCCAGCATCAGATGATCGCCGTCCTCCACCATAGTCTTCACTACCTTGGCCATGGCCGTCTTGGCCTCCACATTGGTCTTGTTGCGTATGGTGTAGCTCAGGTCGGTCTTGGTGCTGTTGCCCCAGATGGCTCCGCCGTAGGTCTTGGTGGCGTGCCCCTCCTTTTCCAGTTTGTCCAAATCCCGCCGGATGGTCTCTTCGGTCACGCCGTAGTGGGCCGCCAGCTCGCTGACCAACACCCGCTGCTCCGCCCGGAGCTTGTTGAGAATCTCGTTTTTCCGTTCAATCGCCAGCATAGCACTCGTCCTTCTCTCGCGTTTCGTTGAAGCCTGTTAGAAACCACATAAACCAACACAATCATAACATATCCATCTGGAAATTGCAAGGCCGTCGCCGCCGGTTCGCAGATTTTCTGTTGATCGTTATGTCAACTCTTTTCCAGCTCCCACGCTGGATGAAATATGGTAAAAAAATTGCAAATTATCCATTATTGTAACAGATATGTCACGAGAATGATGGAAATTTGAGACAACTTATTGTCAAACTGTCATTTATCAGAAAACCGTCGAAAAATTGCTTGCAAATCCTCTTTTGGTCTGGTAGGATTATAAGCACGGAAATTATGTAAATATGTTTGGAGTTATGCGCTGTGGTTTTTTCTTCTTTGATCTTTCTCTTCCTCTTTCTCCCGGCCTGCCTGATCTTATATTTTCTGGCGCCGGGCCTCAAAGTGAAAAATATCGTGCTGCTGGTATTCAGCCTGGTGTTCTACGCCTGGGGTGAACCCTTCTATGTGCTGCTGCTCATCGCCTCGGCCGCCATGAACTACGGCGCCGGCCGCTGGATGGGCGCACGCCGGGCCAAGGGCCGCTCCTTAAAGCCGATCCTGGTGGGTGCCGTAGTGCTGAACCTCCTGGCCCTGACTGTGTTCAAATACGCGGGTCTGCTGGTCTCCACCTTCAACCAGCTGACGGGCTTGGGTCTGGCAGTACCCGGCATTTCCCTGCCCATCGGCATCTCCTTTTACACCTTCCAGGCCATGAGCTATGTGGTGGACGTCTACCGGAACCAAGTGGGCGTGCAGCGTTCTTACCTCAAATTCCTGCTGTATATATCTCTCTTCCCCCAGCTGATTGCCGGCCCCATTGTCCGCTACAGCGACGTCGATGCCCAGCTGGAAGACCGCCACGCCACCAGAGAGGATATGTTCTACGGTCTGATCCGCTTCGCCACCGGCCTGGGTAAAAAAATCCTCATCGCCGACCACTGCTTCTCCGTGGCCAGCCAGATGCTGGACGGCTCCTTCCAGACGGCCACCACCGTGGGCACCTGGCTGGGCATCCTGATGTTCACCTTCCAGATTTACTTCGACTTCTCCGGCTACTCCGACATGGCCATCGGCCTGGGCCGGGTCTTCGGCTTCAAGTACATGGAGAACTTCAACCTGCCCTATACCGCGCGGTCCATTACCGATTTCTGGCGGCGGTGGCACATCTCCCTTTCCACCTTCTTCCGGGATTATGTCTACATCCCCCTGGGCGGCAACCGCCGCCACCGCTGGCTCAATCTGCTGGTGGTCTGGAGCCTCACGGGCCTCTGGCACGGAGCCAGCTGGAATTTCCTCCTATGGGGCCTCTACTTCTTCGTACTGCTGGTGGCGGAAAAGCCGCTGCTGCGCTACCTCAAGCGCTGGCCCCTGCTCCTGCGGCAGCTTCTCACCATGTTCTTCGTGGTCATCGGCTGGACCATCTTCTATTTCACCGATTTTGCCCGGCTGGGCCAGGCGCTGGCGGCCATGTTCGGCTTTGCCGGCGGCGGCTTCCTCAACGAGCAGGTGCGGATTCTGCTGATGAACAACCTGCCGCTGCTCCTCTTGTGCATCCTGGGCGCCTCGGCGCTGCCCCGGGCCCTGGGCAATTACTTCGGCGTTCTCTGCGCCCACCAGCCCGGCAGCAGCCAGGGCCGCCAGGGCGTCTACGTGGCCGTGAGCTACGTCTTCTGCGTGGCCGTCCTCGTCCTCTCCACCATCTCCCTGGTGGGCAGCGGCTTCAGCGCCTTCCTCTACTACCGTTTCTGACAGTCAGGAGGTCTCCCCCTTGAAAATCCTCTATTCCGTGCTGCTCTCGCTGGTGGTGCTGGCGGCGGCAGCCGTGGGCGTCTACTCCCTGGTGGACACCGACGCCACCGAGTCCAAAACCGAAAACCGGAAGCTGGCCTCCAAGCCGGAGTTCACCATCGCGGGGCTGCTGGACGGCAGCTATATCTCCAGCCTGGAGACGTATTACTCCGACACCTTCCCCGGGCGGGACATGCTGCTCTCGGCCAACAAAAAGCTCAACGGCTTTTACCACTTCTCCGGCGGCAGCGACAACAATGAGCTGGTGGTGGACTTTACCGGCGGCATGGAGCAGGGCGGCCAGGCGCTGAACCCCGACCACGCCACCGACGCCCAGCAGCCGCCGGACAATGGCGCCGACAGCGATTCCGGCGAGACGGAGCTTCCGCCCGAGGAGATTCCCGCCGATACCACCCCCGACGCGCCCGAGACCTCCGAGCCGCCGGAGACGACTGGGGACGGCGAGGCAGATTCGTCCGGCAGCGGACAGAGCGCTGCCGTGGGCAGCATCTACATAAGCGGCGACAACGCCATGGACATCCCCACAGCCACCGACGAGATCATCGACAGCTACGCCCAGGCCGTGAACAACCTGAGCGAAGCCCTGGGTAGCGGCGTGCGCACCATCTCCCTGGTGACGCCCAACTCCGGCCAGTTCTACTCCCCCAAGGACTTCCACACCGGCGTCCACGACCAGAAGGCCATGATCGAGCGGTGCTATAGTGGGATGAACGGCGATATCGTCACCGTGGACGCCTACACCCCGCTGGAGACCCACAAGGACGAGTACATCTTCTTCCGCACTGACCACCACTGGACGCAGCTGGGCGCCTACTACGCCTACACCGCCTTCTGTGAGGCCGCCGGCTTTGAGGCCGTGCCGCTGGAGCAGTTCGAAACCGGCGTCTATGAAAACTTCGTCGGCTCCATGTACACCTACCTCTCCGGCTACGCCCAGAGCGAGGCGCTGAAAAATAACCCCGACACCCTCACCTACTACCTGCCCATCGTGGAGACCCACGCCCGGTACTACGCCGACGCGGACTTCGCCAATTCCACGGCCTACCCGGTCAGCGTGGTCTACCGGGGCATCACCGAGGAAGAGACCAACAAGTACCTCTGCTTCCTGGGCGGCGACCACCCGGGCATGACCATCGAATGCGATGTCCCCAACGGGAAGACTTGCCTGGTGCTGAAGGAATCCTACGGCAACGCCTTCATTCCCTTCCTCACCAGCCACTATTCCAAGATCTATGTCATCGACCCCCGGGAGTTCAACCAGGAGGGCAAGCCCTCGCTGGACCTCAAGGAGCTGGTGAAGGAGTACCCGGTGGACGACCTGATCGTCATCAACTACCCCTTTATGATCAACAACAAGGCCTATGTCTCCTGGCTCAACCGCCTGGTGGGCAAGGACTGAGGCGCGTACGAGACAGCCCCCGGTTTTGCTTTCGCAAAACCGGGGGCTCAGACTGTCAAAAAAGCTACGCTTTTTTGACAAAGGGGGCTGCACCCCAAAAGGTTCTCGGTTTTCTTCGAAAAGCTGTCGAACCTTTTGGGGTGTAAAGTGCGATTTCCGATGCGCATGTCCCCGGAAATCGCGATTTTAATTTTATTTCGCCGCTGCGGCGGCGAAACTCTGCGAGGCTTATTTCCCGCTTCCGGAGGTTTTTTGACACGCTCAGCCCCCGGTTTTGCTTTCGCAAAACCGGGGGCTGTCCTTTCCCGCAGTGGAACGCCGAACGCCTTCCACAACTTTCCAAACATCCGCTGCTGCCGGAAGATTTGGGCAAACAGCGAATCTTTTGCTTTACTTTTATAGTTTAGACTGGTAAAATATAACCACTCTAGTGCGCAAGGAGGAACGCGCAGTGAACAATCGAAATAAACGCTCCAACCCGGAGCATGAGCTGTATCAGGCCATTCTCAAGCTCCAGAGTGTGGAAGAGTGCTACAATTTCTTTGTGGATCTCTGTACGGTTTCCGAGATGAAAGCCATGGAGCAGCGGTTTGAAGTGGCCAAGCTGCTGAGCCAGGGCATGATCTATAACGACATTCTGGAGCAGACCGGCGCCAGCAGCGCCACCATCAGCCGCGTGAACCGCAGCCTCAACTACGGCACCGACACCTACCGCCTGCTCTTTGAGCGCCTGGCCGCGGACCGGCAGGACGAGGAGGCGCAGCCGTGAGCGCCTACGAGGCGCTGGCCGGCTCCTACGACGCGCTGACCCAGGACGTCCCCTATGAAGCCATTTTGGACTACGTAGAGGCGCTGCTGGCCCACCATGGCCGGCAGCCCGAAACCGTCCTGGACCTGGCCTGCGGCACCGGCTCCCTGGCGGCGCTGCTGGCCCAGAAGGGCTACCGGGTCCTGGCGGCGGACGCCTCGGAGGAGATGCTCTCCATGGCCTATGACAAGGCGCAGGCGCTGGACTTGCCCAACCCGCCCTTTTTCATCTGCCAGCGGATGGAGCAGCTGACGCTGCCGGAGCCGGTGGACCTGGTGGTCTGCACCCTGGACAGCCTCAACTATCTCACCGATCCCCAGGATGCCCGCCGGGCCCTGGGGCGTATCTATGAGGCCCTGAACCCCGGCGGCGCGGTGATCTTCGACATCAACACCCCCGAAAAGCTGCGGGGCCTCGACGGCCAGGTGTTCCTGGATGAGGACGAGGACACCTACTGCGTCTGGCGGGCGGAGTTCGACGAGGCCGAGAACATCTGCTACTACGGCATGGACCTCTTCCAGCGCCGGGGCCGCCTGTGGCAGCGGAGCTTTGAGGAGCATCGGGAGTACGCCTATACGCCCGAGGCGCTGGAGACCTATCTCCGGGAGGCGGGCTTCCAGGCCGTCTGCCGCTACGCCGACCGCTCCCTGGAGCCGCCGGCGCCGGGGGCGCAGCGAATCTATTTTTATGGGGAAAAGCAGTCCCCGGAAGGAGCATAACCATGGGCGAATTGGTGCGGGCCATGACCCGGGACGGATACGTCAAGGCCGTGGCCGTGGAATCCCGGGACATCGTGGAGCGGGCGCGGCAAATTCACCAGCTGCTGCCCACCGCCACGGCGGCCCTGGGGCGGCTTCTGACGGCGGCGTCCATGATGGGCAATATGCAGAAGATCGAAAACGGCTCTCTGACCTTGCAGGTCAAGGGCGGCGGCCCTCTGGGGACGGTGCTGGCGGTGTCGGACGCCGCAGGCAATGTCCGGGGGTACGTCCAAAACCCCCAGGTCTCGGTGCTGGAGAAGTACCGGGGCAAGCTGGACGTGGGCGCCGCCGTGGGCACCGACGGGATGCTCACGGTGATTCGGGACCTCCAGATGAAGGAGCCCTATATCGGCAGCGTCGCCCTGGTCTCCGGTGAGATCGCCGAGGACATCACCAGCTACTTTGTCCAGAGCGAGCAGACGCCCACGGCCTGCGCCCTGGGCGTGCTGGTGGACACGGACCAGAGCGTCCGGGCCGCGGGCGGCTACCTCCTGCAGCTTTTGCCCGGTGCGCCGGACACCGTCATCGACCGGCTGGAGGCCGGCATCGCCAAGGCGGGCCCCGTGACGGCACTCCTGGATCAGGGCCTGGGCGCCCAGGCCCTGCTGGAGACCGTGATGGAGGGCCTGGACCTGGAGATTTTGGAGACCACGCCGGTATCCTACCGGTGCTACTGCTCCCGGGCGCGGGTGGAGGCCACCCTCATCAGTCTGGGCCGGGAAGAGCTGACGGACATCCGGGACGGCGGGGAGAGCATTGACATCTCCTGCCAGTTCTGCGACACCATTTATCGGTTCACACCGGCGGAAATCGGGGCAATTCTGGAAAAACTCTGAAGAAAAATCCCCCGAAAAATTCTTTAAAATTCTTCTTGACATTTGGTGGGTCAACGGCTATAATAATACCCGTCGCTGAGATATGCGGCCGGCGAAAAGCCTGGGAGCATAGCTCAGCTGGGAGAGCACATGCCTTACAAGCATGGGGTCACA
>NBJMC04202__coassemble_1572_pt1 | contig 24858 bp, 17 predicted proteins | sample NBJMC04202__metabat2_high_PE_003 | metagenome-assembled genome bin NBJMC04202
CCTGGGCCAGCGGCATCAAGAGCCCGGTCTACTGCGACAACCGCCTGACCCTCACGGCGCCGGAGGTTCGCAACGACGTGGAAAATGCCCTGGCTGACGTCATCCGGGAGAAATACCCCGACGTCGAGGTCCTGATGGGCACGTCCACCGCCGGCATCGCCCACGCCGCCATCGTCGGCCACATCCTGGGCTTGCCCATGGGCTACGTTCGCTCCGGCAAGAAGGATCACGGCCGCCAGAACCAGATCGAGGGCCGGCTGGAAAAGGGCCAGAAGGTCGTGGTTGTCGAGGACCTGATCTCCACCGGCGGCAGCTGCATCGAAGTGGTGAACATTCTCCGCGAGGCCGGGGCCGAGGTCCTGGGCATCGTCAGCATCTTCACCTACGGGATGCAGAAGGGCCTGGACCGGCTCAAGGAGGCCCATGTGGAGAACACCAGCCTCACCAACTTCGATCACATTGCCGAAGTGGCCGCCCAGGAGGGCTATATCCAGCCCGCCGACATCGAAAGACTCATTCAATTCCGTAACAACCCGTCTGATGAAAGCTGGATCGGAGGTAACAAATGAGAAGCATCATCGATATTCTGGACCTCTCCGTGGAGGAGCTGGATGAACTGGTGGCCAAGGCCCAGGACATCATGGCCAACCCGAAGAAGTATGCCCACAAGTGCGAGGGCAAGAAGCTGGCCACCATGTTCTACGAGCCTTCCACCCGGACCCGCCTGAGCTTTGAGGCCGCCATGTACGAGCTGGGCGGCAACGTGCTGAGCGTGGCCAGCGCAGCCAGCTCCTCCGCCGCCAAGGGCGAGAGCGTGGCCGACACCGCCCGGATGATCAGCTGCTACGCCGACATCCTGGCCATGCGCCATCCCAAGGAGGGTGCGCCGCTGGTGGCCTCCATGAACGCCACCATCCCCGTGGTCAACGCCGGTGACGGCGGCCACAACCATCCCACCCAGACCCTGGCCGATCTGCTGACCATCCACTGCGAGAAGGGCCGGTTCACGGATCTGACCATCGGCCTTTGCGGCGACTTGAAGTTCGGCCGCACCGTCCACTCCCTGATTGCCGCCATGTGCCGCTACAGCGGCGTCAAGTTCGTGCTGATCGCCCCGGAGGAGCTGAAGCTCCCCGGCTACGTCAAGACCCAGCACATCCTGCCCAGCGGCCACGAGTTCGTCGAGACCACCGACCTGGAGTCCGTCATGCCCCAGCTGGACGTCCTCTACATGACCCGGGTGCAGAAGGAGCGGTTCTTCAACGAAGAGGACTACCTCCGCCTGAAGGACAGCTACATCCTCACGCCGGACAAGCTCAAGACCGCCAAGCAGGACCTCATCATCATGCATCCGCTGCCCCGCGTCAACGAGATCAGCGTGGCCGTGGACCAGGACCCCAGAGCCTGCTACTTCAAGCAGGCCCTCTACGGCAAGTTCATGCGGGAAGCCCTGATTCTCAAACTTCTGGAGGTGGATTGACCTATGAATATTGACTCCATCATCAACGGCATCGTCATCGACCACATCGCCGCCGGCCGGGGCATGATGCTCTATAAGCTGCTGCATCTGGACCGTCTGGACTGCTCCGTGGCCATCATCAAGAACGTCCACAGCAACAAGATGGGCAAGAAGGACATCATCAAGGTGGACGCCGCCATCGACCTCAACACCGACGTCATCGGCTATGTGGACCCGGACGCCACGGTCAACATCATCCGGGACGGCAAGCTGGTGGAGAAGAAGGCCATCGAGCTGCCCGAGAAGCTGGTCAACGTCATCCGCTGCAAGAACCCCCGGTGCATCTCCTCCACCGAGCAGGAGCTGCCCCAGGCCTTCGTGCTGACGGACCGGAAGAACCGCGTCTATCGCTGCCGCTACTGCGAGACCAAGGCGGAGCGGTAAGCGCCCGCGCCGCGCCGACGCAATACGCAAAACGCCCCGGCATCCGATGGAGGATGCCGGGGCGTTTTTACGCGTTGTTACTCTTTTTCGGTGATGGCGATGTGCAGCTCATCCAGCTGCTTCTGCTCCACGGTGGAGGGAGCGCCCATCATGATGTCCTGGGCGTTCTTGTTCATCGGGAAGGGGATGATCTCCCGGATGGACTCCTCGCCGGCCAGCAGCATGACCATGCGGTCCACGCCGGGGGCGATGCCGGCATGGGGCGGCGCGCCGTAGCAGAAGGCGTTGTACATGGCGGGGAACTTGCTCTTGACGTCCTCCTCGCCCAGCCGCACCAGCTCGAAGGCCTTGATCATGATCTCGGGGTCGTGGTTCCGCACGGCGCCGGAGGAAAGCTCCACGCCGTTGCACACCAGGTCGTACTGGAAGGCGGTGATGGACAGGGGATCCACCTCGCCGGCCGCGGCCTTTTTCAGGATCTCCAGGCCGCCGTTGGGCATGGAGAAGGGGTTGTGGCAGAACTCCAGCTCGCCGGACTCCTCGCCGATCTCGTACATGGGGAAGTCCACGATCCAGCAGAACTCGTAGCGCTCGCGGTCCATGTGGCCCTCGCAGGCGTTGCCCAGCTTGTTGCGCAGCACGCCGGCGGTCTTCTGGGCGGCGCCCTTCTTGCCGGCGGTGAAGCCGACGAAGTCGCCGGGCTTGAGGCCCAGGGCGGAGACCAGCTCGTCCTTGCGCTCGGTGAGGAACTTGGCGATGCCGCCGGCCAGGTTGCCGGCTTCGTCCACCTTCACCCAGTAGGCCTTGTTGCCGGCCTGGACTTCCACTTCGGCCAGCAGCTTGTCGATGGCCTTCCGGGCCAGTTTGCAGTCGGAGACCACGATGGCCTTGACGGTGTTGCCGGCGAAGGGCTCGAAGCCGCAGTCGGCGAACTGGCTGGCGTCCTGGACGACCAGGTCGATGCGCAGGTCGGGCTTGTCGGAGCCGTAGGTTTCCATGGCCTCGGTGAAGCCGATGCGGCGGAAGGGGGCGGCGGAGGCGACATTGTACTTGCCGTACTTGGCGAAGATGGGGGGCAGCACGTCCTCCAGGATGGCGAAGACGTCGTCCTGGCCGGCGAAGGCCATCTCCATATCCAGCTGGTAGAACTCGCCGGGGCTGCGGTCGCCGCGGGCGTCCTCGTCGCGGAAGCAGGGGGCGATCTGGAAGTAGCGGTCAAAGCCGGAGGTCATCAGCAGCTGCTTGAACTGCTGGGGCGCCTGGGGCAGGGCGTAGAACTTGCCGGGATGCTTCCGGGCGGGCACCAGGTAGTCCCGGGCGCCCTCGGGGGAGGAGGCCGTCAGGATGGGGGTGGTGATCTCCAGGAAGTTGTGGGCGGTCATGGCGGCGCGGATGGCGGCCACCACCTGGCAGCGGAGGATGATGTTGTTCTTCACCGCGGGGTTGCGGAGGTCGAGATAGCGGTACTTGAGCCGGAGGGTCTCATCGGCGTCGCGGCTGCGGTTGATCTCAAAGGGCAGCTCGTTATAGCGGCAGCGGCCCAGCACCTTGATCTCGGCGGGGACGACTTCGATCTCACCGGTGGGCAGCTTGGGGTTCTTGCTGGCCCGCTCGCGGACGGTGCCGCTGACGGAGATGGTGGACTCCTTGTTGATGGACTTGACGATCTTCATCATGTCCTCGGTCTCCACCACCACCTGGGTGGTGCCGTAGAAGTCCCGGACCACCACGAAGGCAAAGTTGGAGCCGACCTCGCGGACGTTCTCCATCCAGCCGACGATGGTCACGTTTTTCCCCGCGTCGGAGAGCCGCAGCTCCCCACAGGTGTGGGTTCTTGACTGAAACATAGCGTATTTCCTTCCTTTTCTGGGATTGTTGATGGGAAAATGCACGGCACACGAAGCAACTCGTAGGGGCCGATGCCCACATCGGCCCGCGCCGCGTCAGCGGCCCTTTGCCTCGGGTGAAGCTGGTTGGAGTGCTGGTTGGCACGGAGACCGCGCCTGCCTGGATTGGTGCCGCATATCAGGGACCGGCCTCCGGCCGGTTCAGGCCGATGTGGGCATCGGCCCCTACATCTGCCTATTCTACAATGACCTTGCCCTGGTTGAGGGCGTCGATGCCGGCGCGGATTTTCTCGGCGGCGGCTTCGGCGGAGAGGGTCTCCTGGACGCCGGTGCGCAGGTCCTTCACGGAGCAGAGGCCCTGGGCGATCTCGTCCTCACCCAGGAACACGGCGTAGGGGATGGCCAGCTTGTCGGCATAGGACATCTTGGCCTTGAACTTCTTCTGCTCCAGATAGAGCTGGGTGCGGATGCCCTGCTCCCGGAAGGCCGTGGCCAGGCGGATGGCCGGGGAGAGGTCCGCAGTCATGGGCAGGATCAGCGCGTCGGCGGGAGCGGTGTTCAGCGTGTCGCTGAGCATATGCTGCTCGCCCAGCACGTAGAAGAGCCGGGTCAGGCCGATGGAGATGCCCACGCCGGGCAGCTGCTTGTCGATGTAGTACTCGGCCAGGTTGTCGTAGCGTCCGCCGGAGCAGACGGAGCCGATCTCCGGGTGGTCCAGGAGGGTGGTCTCATAGACGGTGCCGGTGTAGTAGTCCAGGCCCCGGGCGATGGTCAGGTCCACGGCGAAGTTCTCCTGGGGAACGCCGAAGTCGGCCAGATAGCCCACCACGGTCTTCAGCTCGTCCAGGCCCTGGTCCAGCTTCTCGCTGCGGCCCCGGTAGGCGTCCAGCGCCGTCAGCACCGCTTCGTTGGTGCCGGTGATGGCCATGAAGCTGAGAATTTCGTCGGCCTTGTCGGCGGGGATAGAGAGGTCCTCCACCAGAATCTTGCGGACATTCTCGGCGCCGATCTTTTCCAGCTTGTCGGCGGTGCGCATGATGTCGGCGGACTGCTCCGTGAGGCCCAGGGATTCGTAGAAACCGTTGAGGACCTTCCGGTTGTTGACCCTGATCTGGAAGCGCTTGAGGCCCAGGGCCGTGAAGATGGCGTAGATCACCGAGGGAATCTCGGCCTCGTTGACGATGTCCAGCTTGCCGTCGCCAATGATATCAATGTCGGCCTGGTAGAACTCCCGGAACCGGCCCCGCTGGGCCCGTTCGCCCCGGTAGACCTTGCCGATCTGGTAGCGGCGGAAGGGGAAGGACAGCTCGCCGTAGTGCAGCGCCACGTACTTGGCCAGGGGGACCGTCAGGTCAAACCGGAGGGCCAGGTCGCTGTCGCCCTTGGTGAAGCGGTAAATCTGCTTTTCGGTCTCGCCGCCGCCCTTGGCCAGCAGGACCTCCGCCGACTCAATGGCTGGGGTGTCCAGGGGGGTGAAGCCGTAGCGGGCGTAGGTGGTGCGGAGGATCTCCATGATCCGCTCCATCTGCTGCTGCGGCCCGGGCAGCAGTTCCATAAAGCCGGAAAGCGTGCGGGGTTTCATCGATGCCATAGTGTGAAAATTCCTTTCTGTGGAATGGGGATTCGGAGTTGAGGCCGCGCAAAAGCGGCGGGGCGGAACCATCGCGGCACAGCGGTCATGGGGCACAGATGCCATGCGTCCCTGTGCCGTTCCTGCAAAAAAATATACTCCCGTCCCGTCAATCTCATGGGACGAGAGTATGCCGCGCATACTTCGTGGTGCCACCCACGTTCGGGGAAAGCTCCCCCTCTCATGCCGGAGCGCGCCGGCGCGCTTGGCTCGGCGGGTGTCCTTCCCGGGGTGCTTCATGCAGGAGGCTTGCAGCCTGGGCCTCCCTCTCTGGGGCATCGCACCGCGGTACTCGTCCCGCGTCATGGCCGGAGAAATCAGCGCAGAGAGCGCTTGGGGCGAATCATCTCGCGCCAGTCCAGGTCGCCGCGCTGGAGGCCGAGGATCAGCATCTCCGCGGAGGCCAGGTTGGTGGCGCAGGGGACATTGTAGCTGTCGCACAGGTGGATGGTCTGCATCACCCGCTGATCCTCCCAGGGGTCGTTGCCGTTGGGGTCGGAGAAGAGGAGGACCATATCGATCTCATTGTAGGCGATGCGCACGTCCACCTGCTGGTGGCCGCCCTGATGGCTGGACAAAAACAGGGAGACCGGCAGGCCGGTGGCCTCTGCCACCAGGCGCCCGGTGGTGGCCGTGGCGGACAGGTTGTGCTTGGACAAAATGCTCTTGTAGGCGGTGCAGAACTGGACCATCAATTCCTTTTTCTTGTCGTGTGCCATCAAGGTAATGTTCATAGCGTTCACCCCATATCAAAACAAGTAGATTGCCTATATGCGAACGAAGGGCTGCCGAATGCCCAGCAGACGGCGGGCGATGTGGCGGCAGGCCAGGGCGGCGCCCCGGCTGGAGTAGCTGAGGAGCGGCTCGCCGGCGGCGGCGGCCAGGGGGACGGTTTCGTCCTCCGGGACCAGCCCCAGCAGGGGCAGACCCACGGCGTCCATGATGTCGTCCACGGTGGCGTGGGTGCGGCGGAAAAAGCGGCGGCGGATGCGATTGACCACCAGCCGCGGCGCTGCCTGGGACAGGCGCTCCAGCAGCTCGGCGGTGCGGGCACCGTCCCGCAGGGAGGCGGGGTCGCTGCCGGTGACGACCAGGGCCTGGTCGGCACACTGCACGGCCAGACGGAAGCCGGCGCCGACGCCGGCGGGGGCGTCCAGCAGGACGAAATCAAAGGCGGCGCGGGCCTCTTGGAGAAAGGCGGCGAACTGGGCCGTGTCCACGGACTCCGGCGCTTCGGTGACGGGAGCCGTGAGGAAGGAGAGGACGGGGAACCGGGGGTGGGCCGTGGCCCGGGAGAGGGGATACTCCCCGCGCATCACGGCGGTGAAGGGAATTGCCGGCTCTTCGCCCAGGCCCAGGGAGAGATCCAGGTTGCGCAAGCCCAAATCCAGGTCCAGCAGCAGGACGGACTGGCCCTCCTGCGCCAGGGCGCAGGCGATGGCTGCGCAAAGGGAGGTTTTTCCGGTGCCGCCCTTGCCGGACACCACAGCCAAAACCTGACCCAATCCACTCCCTCCCATCGAAAAAGTCAAACTCATTATATCCCAAGGACGAGAAAAAAGCAAGATGATACAAAAAAATTCTCCTGTTTTTCTGGAAAAATACCAGAAAAACAGGAACTTTTCACAGCGGTTGGTGGGCGAGGGGCCTACCGGGGAGCGGCCAGCCGGTAGCCCACGCCCCGGACGGTTTCGATCAGCTCCCCGCAGTGCCCCAGCTTTTGACGCAGGGTGCGAATGTGGACGTCCACCGTGCGGGTCTCACCCAGGTATTCCATGCCCCAGACCTGGTCCTGAATCTGACTGCGGGAAAGGACCAGCCCGGGATGGGTGACGAAAAGGCAGAGAATCTCAAACTCCTTGGGCGTGAGCGCCACGCTGACGCCGTCCACCAAGGTCTCCCGCCGGGCGGGGCTGACCCGCAGCGCGCCCAGGCAGTACTCCTGGGGCGGCGGCGTGGACTGGCTGCGGCGCAGGACCGCCCGAATCCGGGAAAACAGCTCCAGCATCCCGAAGGGCTTGGGCAGGTAGTCGTCGGCGCCGTTGTCCAGGCCCAGGACCTTGTCGAACTCGGTGTCCTTGGCGGAGAGGATGATGACCGGCACGTGGCGGGTGGTGGGTGCGGCCCGCAGCCGCTTCAGGACACTGAGGCCGTCCTCCTCCGGCAGCATCAGGTCCAGCAGTACCAGCTCGGGAACTTGCCGCTCCAGCGCGGCAAAAAACTGCGAGGGCTTTTCAAAGCCCTGGGCCTCGTAGCCCTGGCCCGTCAGAGCATAGAGGACAAACTCCCGGATATTGGCGTCGTCCTCCACCAGATAGATCATCCGCCCGCCTCCTTTTTCAGTGCTGCTTCTATCATACCGGAAACCGGCCCGGGATACAAGGAAAATCTGCGGGCCGCCTCACTGGGCCGCCGCGTCCATCCGGTCAAAGGTGTGAATCCAGTCGGCCTTGCGGTAGTAGATGATGAAGATCACGGAGCTGAGGAACCAGGTCAGGGGATAGGCCGTGAAGACCACCTGAATGTTGGGAATCAGCCGGACCATCAGGGAGATGTACGCGATGCGCAGCACACACCAGACGCTGAGCATAATGACCATGGGCACCATGGCCTTGCCGGCGCCCCGCAGGATGCCCGCCATGCAGTGGCTCAGGGCCAGGAGACCGTAGAAAAAGACCTCGGTCTGGGCCTGGACGGTGCCGTAGCGGATCACGTCCGGGTCGCTGTTAAACAGGGATACCAGGAACGGGGCCGCGAAAAAGATGATCGCGCCCACCGCCTCGGCGGCAATTACGGAGCAGAGGATGCCGAACCGGGCGCCTCGCCGCACCCGGTCATACTGCTTGGCGCCCAGGTTCTGGCTGACAAAGGTGGCCAGGCCCATGGCGAAGCAGGTGACAGGCAGGAAGCCGAAGCCCTCGATCTTGGCGTAGGAGCCGCAGCCGGCCATGGCGTCGGAGCCAAAGGCGTTGATGTTGGCCTGCACTACCACGTTGGCCAGGCCGATGACGGAGTTCTGGATGCCCGAGGGCAGGCCGAAGCGGACGATCTGCCGGAGCATGGGCAGGTGAAAGCGGATGTCTCGGAGGTTGACGCGGTAGTCGTCACTGGAGCGCACCAGCTGCCAGATGCAAAGGCCCGCCGAGGCGGCCTGGGAGATCACCGTGGCCGCAGCAGCCGAGGCCACGCCCCAGCGGAACACCGCCACGAAGAGCAGGTCCAGCGCCACGTTGATGAAGGAGGAGAGGATCAAATAGTAGAGGGGGTGGCGGCTGTCGCCCACGGCCTGGAGGATGCCCACGGCAATGTTGTAGAGGAACACCGCCAGGCAGCCGTAGAAGTAAGTGCGGAAATAGGCGATGGAGTTGGGCAGCACGTCCGAAGGCGTGCCCATCCACCGCAGGAGCTGCGGCGTGAGGGCCACGCCGGCCGCCGTCAGCACCAGGCCGCCCACCAGGCCGAAGGCCAGGCCGGTATGGACGGCCAGATGGAGGTTTTCCTTGTCCTGGGCGCCGTAGTATTTGGCGATCAGCACGCCGGCGCCCAGGGCGGTGCCCTGCAGCAAACCGATGATCATAAAGATCAGGTTGGACGAGGAGCTGACGGCGGCCAGGGCCTCTTTGCCGATGAAGTTGCCGACGATCAGCGTGTCGGCGGTGTTGTAGAGCTGCTGGAACAAATTGCCCAGGAAGATCGGAATGGCAAAGGATACCAGCCCCTTCCAGATGGAGCCCTCCAGCATGGAAGTGTTGTTGCGAAACGCCGAGACGCGAATGCCCATTTCCCGTTCACCTCATAAAATGGCAGATGATTCCGGCGACGGGACGCCGTCCCGTCGCCGGAGCAGCGACGCTGCAAACAATAATTTTAACCGGGGACTGACGATTTGTCAATCCAGGCGCGCGGCCCAAAAACGCCGCAGCCGACTGTTCGGCTGCGGCGGCGATCTATATCACAAGAAACCTTGGGCTATGCGACTTAGCGATACTTGGTGATGCTTTCGGGGAGCTTCTCCGGGTCGTCGGAGATGGACAGGGTGAACTCCAGCTTGTTGGTTTTGCCAAACTGCTCGCACCAAGCGAGGAACTCGGCGGTGGCTTCGGGATCGCTGGTGCCGGAGAGCTTGTAAAGCCCGTCGATGAAGATGTGGGAAATATCAAAATTACCGGCATGGAGACCGCTGATAAAGCCCTTCAAGAAGAGGTAGCTGCCGATATCATATTCACTGGCGTCGATAAGACGGACACGATAATCAATGTCAAAAGTCAGGGCGCTGCCCTTTTCAATGCAGACCATGCTGCCGGATTCCGTTTTGATGGATGTATTGATGGCGTCGATCAACTGCTTGGTCTTACCGGAACCTTTAAGACCCATAATTACCTTAACCATAGGAAAGACCTCCTTAATTGCCGTAGGGGGCTAGTCCCCTTTCTCACATTCTAACAGCTTTACACAGGGATTACAAGTGTTAGATTTGCCTAAAATCCCGGGATGGGAATCTACGCATCGGTGCCCTGCAGCTGGTCGATGGCCCGCTGCCGCACGGCGTCCGGCTCTGGGCCGAAGGGCTCTTCTCCGCACAGCCGGGCGGTGAGGGCGGAGGAGAGTTCCAGGAAGAGGAACAGCGCGCCCAGGGACTGGGCAGTCAGCTCCCCGGCGTCCAGCTCCACCAGGGGCACACCGGCCAGGCTGTGGCAGTCCGTCAGGGCCTGGGCCGTCTGGCGCTCCACGTCCTCCAGGCTGCGGCCAGAGAGGAAGCCCAGGCCGTCGTAGTCCTTCCAGTCCATCTCCACCGGCACCTTTTTGGCCATGGGGGCGAAGTGGAGCAGGGTTTCAAACACGCGGCCCCTGCCGTTGCCTGCCATGGACTCCAGGGCCGACAGCTCGCCGGGGAGCAGCACCGTCTCCGTCGTCAGGGCTGTGCCGCTGCCGGTGTGCCAGCGCCAGGTGCTTTGCCGCCACCACTGGCCCAGGGCGGACAGGCTGTGGTCGAAGCAGCAGAGGAGTTCCCGTTCCCGGCCCTGGCCGGCCAGCACGGCCCTGGCCATGGCGTAGAGCCAGGCGGGGTTTTCAAAGGAGCGCACGTCGGTGGCCTCGTAGGCCTCCACAGCTCCCTCCAGCACGTCCAGCGGGTCGATGCCGGCGACGGCCATGGGAATCAGGGCGCCGGCGGTGAAGATGGACTGGCTGCCGCCCAGCTCCCGGGGCATGGGGAACAGCTCATAGCCCTCCTCCTGGCCCATCCGGTGGAGGGGGGAACCCACCAGGGTGGAGACGAAGATCCTGTTCTTGGCGGTGGGGCCGTACTTGCGCTCCATCAGCCACCGGAGGCCTCGGGCGGTGATGTTGACGCCCAGCTCCTGGCCGGTGGGGGAGAGGAGCAGGAGGCTGTACTCCCGGTCCTCCAGCAGGCGGCTCAGCTCCAGCCACTGGCGGCTGTTGAGGGAGGAACCCACGAACAGCACCTGGGGCGTCTGGAGGAGGTTGCGTCCGGCGCCGCAGTAGGCCTCGATGGCGGCCCGGGCGGCGGAGGCAGGCTCCGCGACGCCGCACACCACCAGCACTTCGGCGTCCGACACGATCTGCTCGGCGGCCCGCTCAATGCCGCGGATCAGCCGGGCCTGGACGTGGTCCGGCTGGGAGAGCCAGCCCAGGAAATCCGGCCCGCCGGCCTGGTGGGACCGCAGCTTCTGATGGGCGTCGAAGACCTCCCGCTCGCGGCCCAAAAGCTCCGGCAGACTGACCGCGCCCCAGACGTTGGAAATATCGACATTGACCATGGAGAGCCTCCTTTGAATTGCCCAGCCCGCCGGCGCCAAAGGGGAAGCCGTGCCGGTGGATTGCATATTACGTAGATTTATTCTACCACAATCCACCGGGGTTGAAAAGAAAAAATACGTCCTGTGGAATGCGGCTGCCTTTGCCCCACCGCGCCGCCGCAGATGACGCGCAACGACTGTGCCGCGCAGCGGCCTCTCGCAGAGGGGGCGGTGGCTGCGGAAAGCTATTTATCCGCCGCACCAAAGGCCCCCTTGTGTAAAGGGCCCGCAAGGGAGCGCTGTCTGTGGCAGAAAAAGCGACCCCAGCGGCCCAGCAGCCACTGGCCTTGGCGGGCCGCAACGCGGGCCGGGAAGGTTTCGTGGCAACCCGGAACTGTCAGCCGCCAGGCTGACTGGGGGATTGACGCGGAAGTTTACCAGCACCGCATTACAACCCTTCCGGCGCTGCGCGCCACCTCCCCTTACACAGGGGAGGCTTTGACTTGCGTTCGGAGAAAGCGCTCTGGCACCGCCGCCCAGCGGACGCGCGATGCGCGCCCCTACTATGAGGACGATTGCCTCGGTGGGGGGCGTAGGGGCCGATGCCTACATCGGCCCGTGCCGCGTCGCGGCAAAAATGCCTTGCCGGTTCGATACGGCCCCAAAGACGCCACGGCGGCAGGGCGAAAGGCCCTGCCGCCGTGGCCAGCGTGTCGAAAAAGTGTTTTCGCCCCGCTGTCTTAGTTTTTGCAACTTTAAATAAGTTGCAAAAACACCCTTATTGAACGCGCAGGGGGCCCTTTGCCCCCTGCACCCATCCCCCGCTCCTCTGTTGCGGTGGGTTTTAGCATAGTTTTTTGACAGTCTCGCCACGGCGGCAGGGCGAAAGGCCCTGCCGCCGTGGCGCATATATGGGAAGGGGTGCGCTGGGCACCGCTTCCGCGTATTCCTTTGCGTTCCCGCGTCCGGCGGAGGTCGATTTCCGCTGTCCGGCCCGTGGCCGCGGGCGGCCTCAGCCGAGCCGCAGGATCAGAGTGGCCGCCTCGAAGTAGATCAGCAGCGCCAGAACGTCCACCACCGTGGTAATGAGAGGGCTGGCCATGACCGCCGGGTCAAAGCCAACCCGCTTGGCCGCCATGGGCAGCAGTGTGCCCACCAGTTTGGAGACGATCACGGTGATGAGCAGCGTCAGGCACACCACTGCGGCCACAGGGAAGCCGACCCGGTCAAGAAGCAGCAGCTTCACCAGGTTGCAAACGGCCAGAGTAAAGCCGCAGAGAATAGAGACGACGAACTCTTTGCCCAGGACCCGGAAGAGGTCCCGGAAGCGGATCTCCTGGAGGGAGAGGCCGCGGATCACCGTCACCGACGACTGGCTGCCGGCGTTGCCGCCGGTGTCCATCAGCATCGGGATGTAGGCCACCAGCACGGTGCAGGCGGCCAGGGCATCCTCAAACCGGGTGATGACCATCCCGGTAAAGGTGGCCGACACCATCAGCAAAAGCAGCCAGGGGATGCGATGCTTCCAGATCTCCAGGGGGCTGGTGGTCAGATACGGCCGGTCGGAGGGGGAGATGGCAGCCATCTTCTCCATGTCCTCGGTGGTCTCTGCTTCCAGGATGTCCATGGCGTCGTCCATGGTGACGATGCCCACCAGGCGCCCGTCGCCGTCCACCACAGGCAGGGCGCTGAAGTTGTACTTGGCAAACATCTGCGCCACGGTCTCCTGGTCCTCCCGGGTGCTGACCGAGACCACGTTGGGGTTCATCATAGTCTGGCAGAGGGCGTTCTCATCGGCCAGGATCAGGGTGCGGATGGAGATAACGCCCTGGAGGTGGTGGCTTTCGCCGGTGATGTAGCAGGTGTTGATGGTCTCTTTGTCCAGACCGACGGCCCGGATGTGGGCGATGGCCTGGGCAGCGGTCATGGTGGCCCGCAGCTCCACAAATTCGGTGGTCATCACCGAGCCGGCGGAGTCCTCGGGATACTGGAGGATCTCGTTGATCATCTGCCGGGTCTGGGGGTCGGCCTGGAGCAGAATACGGGAGACTACGTTGGCCGGCATTTCTTCCACCAGGTCTACCGCGTCGTCCACGTACAGTTCATCCACCACGGCCTTGAGTTCCAGGTCCGAGAAGCCGCGAATCAGCGTAGCCTGCTGCTCCGGCTCCATTTCCACAAAGGTCTCTGCCGCCAGGGACTTAGGCAGCAGGCGAAATACCAGCGGCAGCGTCTGGTCGGAGAGGCCGGAAAAGGCCTCCGCAATGTCCGCCGCGTTGAGGGTTGCGAGAAAATCCCGAAGGGAGGCGTACTTTTTCGCCTCGGCCAGCTTGACGATGGTCTCCTCCAGGACCAGGGTTTTTTCTTTCATGGGTTACTTCCTCCTTTTTTGGGTGTTCCAAACAGGAGCAAGACACATCCATGGGCCTATTCACAAAGGGGTGCGTCCCGGCGGGACGCCAAATATCGTCGGCCCACTTCTGTGCCGCTACTTCTGTCCGCGTCCATACCAGGTGATCCCCCTTTCCAAAACAAAAATCCCGCGCCGGTTCCGGCGCGGGTGAATCGCATTTCCGCCTGCACCGTACGAGCTTCAGCATCACGGGGCGGTGAAGTTGCATTAAATGATACCTTGTGCTTCGATATCACTTGCTCAAACCATCTCACAGTGTCTCCACTGTTTCGCGGCAGCAACCCATATCCCTGTGGTAGCCTTGCCTACCGGGTCGATCCGCGCCTGCCTCGCCAGAGGCCACAGCACGGCTTATATTCATATTATAAAGACTCCGCTGCCGTTTGTCAACGGGTTCTTGGCTGGTTTCATCGAAAAAAATCAGCAGAAAGCCCGCGGAACCGGGGAAAGGTGTGTTAGATTGTCAAAAAACTATGATAAAGCCTCTCTGACAGAGCAGCGGGGGGTGTGTGCGGGGGGCAAAGGGCCCACCGCACGTTCAATCAGGACGTTTTTGCAACTTTTTAAGCTGCAAAAACGAGGGACAGCGGGGCGAAAATACTTTTTCGACATGCTGTCAACGCCGGACCGGCGAAAGCTGCCGGTCCGGCGTGGAGGCGCCCGACGATCAGAGGGCGTATTTTTCCGCGAAGGAGGAGTAGGCGTCGGCGAAGTCGGCGGAGCCGTACTTGACGTCGTTGAGGTACTTGTGGGTGTCGAAGCTGTTGTGATCCACTTCGATCAGGGCCACGGCGATATTGGAGCAGTGGTCCGAGACGCGCTCGCAGTTGTTTAAGAGATCCGAGAGGATGAAGCCCATCTCGATGGTGCATTCGCCCCGCTGGAGCCGCTCGATGTGGTGGTCCTTGATCTTGGCGATGAGCTTGTCCACTACCTGCTCCAGAGGCTCCACCCGGGAGGCCACGGCCAGGTCGTTCTTGGTAAAGGCGGTCTCGGTCAGCTGCAAAATCTCCTCGATGGCCGAGAGCAGCACGCGAATCTCGGTGTGAGCTTCGTCGGAGAAGGTGAGCTTCTTCTCCCACATCTCCTCGGCCACCTTCTGGATGTTGACGGCGTGGTCGCCCAGGCGCTCAAAGTCGCCGATGGAGTGGAGCATCAGGGAGACGGAGTGGCTGTCAGTGCTGGAGAGCTCTCGGGACGAGAGGCGCACCAGGAAGGTGCCCAGCCGGTCCTCGTAGAGGTCGATGATATCCTCCTGCTCCGCCACGTCCTTGGCCGCGTCCTCGCTGTATTTTTCCAGCAGGCCGAAGGCCTTCTGCAGGGTGGCGTGGGCGGTGGCGCACATCTGGGTGGTGTAGTTGAAGCTCTCGCGGACGGCTACGGAGGGGGAGCGGAGCAGACGCTCGTCCAGCGCGCCGATGCCGCTGGTCGCGTCGGCGGGGGCGGCAGCGCCCTTTTCCCGGGTGAGCCACTCGGTGAGCTTGATGATGAGCTTGCCGTTGGGCATCAGGATGGCTGTGGCGATCACGTTGAACATGGTGTGACACAGGGCGATGCCGAAGGCGTCGATGGGCATATTGTGGATGGGCAGATGGAAAATGGCGTTGAGGATCAGGTACACCGGCAGGATGATGACAGTGCCCAGGAGGTTGATGAGGGTGTGCATAATGGCCACGCGCTTGGCGCCGGTGTTGGCGCCGATGCACGAGAGGACGGCGGTGATACACGTACCGATATTCTGGCCCATGATGATGGGGATGGCCATGCCGTAGGTGATGGAGCCGGTTCCGGCCAGGGCCTGGAGGATGCCAACCGAGGCGGCGGAGGACTGGATCAGGGCGGTGAAGAGCGCGCCGACAATGACGCCCAGGGCGGGATTGCGGAACTTGACCATCAGCGCGGCGAACTCAGGCATGTCGGCCAGGGGCGCCACGGCGTCGGACATGAAGTTCATGCCGATCATCAGCACGGCGAAGCCCACCAGGATATTGCCGATGGACTTGTTGCGCTCGCGCTTGCAGAGCATGATCATAAACACGCCCACCAGGGCCAGCAGCGGGGAGAAGTTGGCGGGCTTGAGCATAGCCAGGAAGATGTTGTCGCTCTCAATGCCCGTCAAGCTCAGAAGCCAGGCGGTGAGGGTAGTGCCGATGTTGGCGCCGAAGATGACGTTGAGGGTCTGCGAGAAGTGCATGATGCCGGAGTTGACCAGGCCCACCAGCATGACCGTGGAGGCCGAGGACGACTGCATGGCAATGGTGATGACGGCGCCCAGGCCTAAGCTGATGAGAGGATTGGCGGTCATCTTCTTGAGAGTGCCCTCCAGCCGTCCGCCGGAGAGGCGCTCTAAGTTGTGGCTCATGACCTGCATACCGAAGAGGAAAAAGGCCAGGCCGCACAACAGGTTGAGTACGTTATAAAAGTCCATCTTGATCTTCTCCTATGTCTCTTGTTTCTCTCTATTTCAGAGCAGCGTCTGCTCGTTGATGATGAGCTTGAACTCCAGTCCCAGCTTCTGCGCCGCCCGGCGGCAGAGGGTCATCCGGGCCAGAAAAATTTCAAAATAATCCATGATGGAGCCGTATTTGGTGTCGATGTGCATTTTCAGCTTGATATTGGTCCGCTCCTCGTTGATTTTGAGGACGGTCTTCTTCACCGAGTAGTTGACGCGGTCGTGGATGTCGAAGGCAGCCTTGTCGGTGTTGCGCACGCGGCTGCGGCGCACGTCGGACTTGTCGGCCAGGATCAGGGCGGCGGAGAGGGCGTCCACCGGGACGCCTGTGCCCTCGTCGTGGTTGCCGATGGCGGTGACGACGGTGGCCAGGTCCTGGGGCGAGAGGTCCATGCCCCGCAGCAGCTGGAAGGCCATCACCGCGCCGGACTGGGAGTGGTCCACCCGGTTGACCAGGTTGCCGATGTCGTGGAGAAAGCCGGCGATCTTCACCAGCTCCACGGTGTGGGCCGGGTAGTCCAGGGTCTCCAGAATGTAGCCGGCCGTCTCCGCCACGATGGTCACGTGGGCGAAGGAATGCTCTGTGAAGCCCAGGGCCGCCAGAGACGCGTCGGCCTGGGCGATGTAGGTGCGGATTTCCTCGTTGTGCTTGAGGTCTTCATAGCGTATCAAGGGGATTGCTCCTTTCCTGCCCTGGGGAACTGCACGGTGATGGTGGTGCCCACGCCCAGATCGCTCTCCACACGGAGCTGGGCGCCCAGGCAGACCGCGCCGTGCTTGACGATGGAGAGCCCCAGGCCAGTGCCGCCCAGCTCCCGGGAGTGGCTTTTGTCCACCCGGTAGAAGCGCTCAAAAATGCGGGGCAGCTCCTCCTTTGGGATGCCGATGCCGGTGTCCTGGACGGCCACGGTGGCGGTGTCCCGGCTCTCGCTGACGGTGATGGTGACGCTGCCGCCGGGTCGGTTATATTGTATGGCGTTGTCGGTGAGATTATGGAGGATCTCCGCCACGATTTTCTTCGAGGCGACGATCTGCCCTTCGCTCCCGGCCAGGGTGACGGTGACGCCCCGGCGCAAAGCCAGGCCCGTCAGCTGCTCCTTGACCAGCCGGGCCTCCTCCCGGAGGCTCAGGGGCTCCATGGCCAGGTCGCGTCCCCGCTCCTCCAGCCGCGAAAGCCGCAGGATATCCCCCACCAGGTCCATCAGCCGCCGGGCCTCGTCGCAGATTTTCCCGGCGAAGCGCTGCACGTCCTCGGGACGAACCAGCCCGTCGCGGATCAGCTCGGCAAAGCCGTTGATGGAGGTGAGGGGCGTTTTCAGCTCGTGGGAGACGTTGGCGGTGAACTCCCGCCGCAGCCGGTCCTGGCGGTCATGCTCCCGGCCCAGGTCCTCCATCTGGCTGAGGATCTGGCGGTTTTGCTCGGCCAGCCGTCGGACCAGGGGCTTCAGCTCCTCGTCCACGTCCCGCTCGTCGGGGTGGATGAAGTCGATGCGGTTCAGCGGCTCCGTCAGGGCCTTGGCGGCCCGGGTAGCCAGCAGCGCGGAGAGGACCGCGGCCAGCGCCGCCACGAAGAGCAGCGGCGTGAAGCTCTGCAGGAGCAGCTGGAAGAGGGTGTAGCCCACGTTGGAGACCTCCAGGGCGGAGCCGTCCGCCAGGGGGACCTGCTGCGTCGCCGCGGTGTGGAGCTGGGGCGCGCTGTCGTAGAGGACTTCGCCTTCCGGAGAAAGCCAGCGGATGCGGCAGTCCTCCAGGGAGAGCTGCTCCAGGGCCGCGAGGCCGCCGGTCTCCACGGTCTGGGCGGCCAGCTGGGCCTGGACATCCAGGGTCTGCCGGGTGACGTCGTTCATATTGACGTAGAGAAGCGCCGCGAACACCGTGATGCAGATGAGGAACACGGCCATGGCGGAGAGGAAGAAGGATTTGAACAGCCGCTGCTTCAAGGGCAGATTCCTCCCGAGATCGTTTCTTCCAGCATACCCGGCCCAGGGAAAAATTTGTCGAGGGTTTTTGTAAAGGTTATGTAAAATTTTCGATGGCTGCCCGCGGCGGAAAGACAAAACCGCCGCGGGTCCCCGGCGATGCTCCGGGGACCCGCGGCGGCGGGCTTCTAAAAATGGGGTCGATTTTAACAATACCACAGACCGGCGGCCGGCGCAACAAAAAATTTTCCGCCGGGCCATTTTTTGTAAAAAAACCAGTTCACTTTTGGACTCAATCCCGGGAATTCTGTGAAAATTGGCCCGTTGACAAGGAAAATATGCCCCTCTATAATTGTGCTATCAACAAACCCAATTCGGTTTGGCGGATTACTTCATATGGAAAAAGGCAATGCGGAAGACAAGTACCTGAGCAACGCGGCCGCAGTGAGTCGGGGACAGTGGAAACCCGGCGCTGGCAGCTCGGCGAATAACACTTCCAAGCCGCGACCTGAACGGCCTCCGGGCCCAGTAGGGAAGCCGTGGGGATCGCGTTACGGTCTATGGGCTTGTTGGAGCCCGAGAAAAGGGACCGCCCGGCAGGGCGGTAAATTAGGTGGCACCGCGGATTTGCAGCATTCGTCCTAAAATATTGGGATAACTGGCTGCATATATAATTCGGAGGTGTCTTTCTTATGTGTTCCATCATGGGCTTTACTGCCAAAACCCGCACCGTGGACGAGCTTCGTCCCTTCTTTGACAAGACCAAGTCCCGCGGTCCCGACGACTCCCGCATCGAGGAGACCCCCTCGGGCTACCTGTGCTTCCACCGGCTGGCCATCATGGGCCTCCATCCCGAGGGGATGCAGCCGTTCCACCTGGACGGCGACCGGTGCGTCTGCAACGGTGAGCTGTACGGCTTCCGCAACCTGAAGGAGAAGCTGGCGGAGAAGTACACGTTCCACTCCGACTCCGACTGCGAGATCATCCTGCCCCTCTACCGGGAGTACGGCCTTTCGATGTTCGCGATGCTGGACGCCGAGTTCGCCATGGTGATCTACGACAGCAAAAAGGACCGCTATATCGCGGCCCGGGACCCCATCGGCATCCGGCCCCTCTTTTACGGCTACGACCAGGGCCAGATCGTCTTCGCCAGCGAGGCCAAGAACCTGGTGGGACTGGTGGAGCAGGTCTTCCCCTTCCCGCCCGGCCACTACTACGCCGACGGCCAGTTCGTCCGCTTCGCCGACCTCACCACCGTGCAGGCCCCCTGCAAGGACGACCTGCCCGCCATTTACAAGAACATCCGCGAGAAGCTCACTGCCGCCGTTTTGAAGCGGCTGGACGCCGACGCGCCCCTGGGCTTCCTCCTCTCCGGCGGCCTCGACTCCAGCCTGGTCTGCGCCATCGCCGCCAAGCAGCTGAAGAAGCCCATCCGCACCTTCGCCATCGGCATGGACGTGGACGCCATCGACCTCAAGTATGCTCGTCAGGTGGCCGACTACCTGGGCGCCGACCACACCGAGGTCTATATGACCCGGCAGCAGGTGATCGACTCCCTGGAGGAAGTCATCGCCATGCTGGGCACCTACGATATCACCACCATCCGGGCCAGCATGGGCATGTACCTGTGCTGCAAGGCCATCCACGAGCAGACCGACGTCCGGGTGCTGCTGACCGGGGAAGTCTCCGACGAGCTTTTCGGCTATAAATATACCGACTTCGCGCCGTCCCCCGCGGCCTTCCAGGCAGAGGCCAAGAAACGGGTGGATGAGCTGTACCAATACGACGTCCTCCGGGCGGACCGCTGCATCAGCGTCAACTCCCTGGAGGCCCGGGTCCCCTTCGGCGACCTGGACTTCGTCCGCTACGTCATGGCCATCGACCCGGCCAGGAAGGTCAACACCTACGGCAAGGGCAAATATTTGCTGCGCAAGGCCTTCGAGGGGGACTACCTCCCCGACGAGATCCTCTGGCGGGAGAAGGCGGCCTTCTCCGACGCCGTGGGCCACTCCATGGTGGACGATCTCAAGGCCTACGCCGAGACGGTCTACACCGACGAGCAATTCGAGGAAAAGCGGCAGAAATACGACTTCGCCCGGCCCTTTACGAAAGAAAGTTTGCTTTACCGCGAAATCTTTGAAACGTATTACCCCGGCCAGGCCGAGATGGTCCAGGATTTCTGGATGCCCAACAAATCCTGGGAAGGCTGCGACGTCAACGATCCCTCGGCCCGGGTCCTCTCCAACTACGGCGGCAGCGGCGTTTAAGCCCGCCTCGCCCACTTCTTCGCTCACTTTACCTTAGGAGGTTTTTCTAATGAAGGAAAAGGAATTCGCTTGCATCCCCAGTATGTTCGGCGTGAACGTCTTCAATGAGACGGCCATGGCCAAATATGTCTCCTGCGACGCCGTGGTGGCCTGGAAGCAGTGCCTCAAGGACGGCACCTCTCTCCAGCTGGACACCGCCAATGAGATCGCGGAAGGCATGAAAAACTGGGCCATCGAACACGGCGCCACCCACTTCACCCACTGGTTCCAGCCCATGACCGGTTACACCGCCGAGAAGCACGACAGCTTCATCTCTCCCGCCTCCGGCGGCAAGGCCATCATGGAGTTCCGCGGCAAGGAGCTGGTCCGGGGCGAGCCCGACGCCTCCTCCTTCCCCTCCGGCGGCCTCCGCGCCACCTTCGAGGCCCGGGGCTACACTGCCTGGGATCCCACCTCCTTCGCCTTTATCAAGGACGGCAGTCTCTGCATCCCCACGGTCTTCTGCTCCTACTCCGGCGAGGCGCTGGACAAGAAGACGCCGCTGCTGCGCTCCATGGACGCCGTCAGCCGCCAGGCCGTCCGGGTGCTGCGGCTCTTCGGCGACACCGCCACCACCAAGGTCACAGCCAGCGTCGGCCCCGAGCAGGAGTACTTCCTGGTGGACAAGAAGCTCTACTGCCGGCGGGAGGATCTGAAGCTCTGCGGCCGGACCCTCTTCGGCGCCAAGCCCCCCAAGGGCCAGGAACTGGACGACCACTACTTCGGCGCCATCAAGCCCCGGGTCGCCGCGTTTATGAAGGATCTGGACGAGGAGCTCTGGAAGCTGGGCGTCTACTCCAAGACCAAGCACAACGAGGTGGCCCCGGCCCAGCACGAGATGGCCCCCATCTTCACCGACGCCAACACCGCCTGCGACCACAACCAGCTGGCCATGGAGACCATGAAGAAGGTGGCGGATCGCCACGGCCTGGTCTGCCTGCTCCATGAGAAGCCCTTCGCCGGCGTCAACGGCTCCGGCAAGCACGACAACTGGTCCCTGGGCACCGACACCGGCAAGAACCTCTTCGCCCCCGGCAAGACGCCCAGCCAGAACGCCCAGTTCCTGCTGTTCCTGGCGGCCTTCATCAAGGGCGTGGACGAGTATCAGGAGCTGCTCCGCTCCACCGTGGCCTTCGCCGGCAACGACCACCGGCTGGGCGCCAACGAGGCGCCTCCGGCCATCATCTCCATCTTCCTGGGCGACGAGCTGCACCAGATCATCGACTCCATCACCGAGGGTACCGACTACGTGGACAAGAACAAGCGCTCCCTCCAGATCGGTGTGGACGTGCTGCCCCACATCCCCCAGGATACCACCGACCGCAACCGCACTTCCCCGCTGGCCTTCACCGGCAACAAGTTCGAGTTCCGGATGCCCGGCTCCAGCCAGTCCATCTCCGGGCCGAACATCGCCCTGAACACCATCATGGCCGAGGAACTCAAGTGGTTTGCGGACCGGCTGGAGGGCTCCCACGACTTCAACGGCGACCTCCACAACCTGATCCGACAGGTCCTCTCGGAGCATAAGCGGATTATCTTCGAGGGCAACGGCTACGACGAGAGCTGGATCGAGGAGGCGGAGCGCCGGGGCCTGGCCAACCTGCGGAACACGGCGGAGGCGCTGCCGGCCTACATCCTGCCGAAGAACATCGACCTCTTCACCCGCCACGGCGTGTTCACCCCCGGGGAGCTGATGGCCCGCCACGAGATTCATATGGAGAACTACTGCAAGGTCATCCATATCGAGGCCCAGACCCTGGTGGATATGGTGCAGCACCAGATTCTCAACGCCGCCAGCCAGTACACCAAGAGCCTCTGCGAGACCATCATCGCCAAGAAGCAGGCGCTGCCCGGCGTCACCTGCCGCGTGGAGGAGGCCCTGGCCGAGTCCATCAGCCACCTGACCAACGACCTGCTGGAGCGGTACACCGAGCTGAAGACCAGCATCAGCACCGTGCCGGACGCCCCGGCGGAAAAGCTTTTGAAGTACTACCACGATGTGGTCTTCGCCGACATGAACAAGGTCCGCGCCATCATCGACCACCTGGAGACGCTGGTGGCCTCGGATTACTGGCCGGTGCCCACCTATTACGATCTCCTCTTCTCCGTGTGAGGCGTGTTTCAGTCGATCCATGTCACGGCATTGTTCGTAGGGACAGTCGCGATTTGAAAGTGCCTGCACAAGCCGCTTACGCGGCGCGGGTCGATGTGGGCATCGACCCCTACGCATCAGGCTGCAGGCTTGTTCGTAGGGGCGGATGCCCACATCCGCCCGCCGGCCGTCAGGCCGCTAAAGCAGTGGGTCGATCTATGCATACAGTCCCCGCAGGGGCGACAAGCCAAAGTCGCCCCTGCTATCTTTTTTGGAACTGCCGGGCAAACTAGCGCCAAGCGGCCCACCGGAACACCTTCTGCACACGCACAACCCGCTTGTCTGCGACATTTGAGCGCCTCCAACCGAATGCACCGGGCTTCCGTTCTCATCGTAGGGGCGCGCATCGCGCGTCCGCCTGGCTGCGACGCCTGAGCGCTACCGCCGAGCGCAAGCCCAAGCCTCCCATTGAGGGGAGGTGGCATGGCAAAGCCATGACGGAGCGGTGTCTGCCGCGTTATGGAGAAAGTCTGCGGCGCATCGGCGCACGGGAACACCTCTCCTCCAGGAGAGGCTTTGAGCGCGGCGGTGCAAACGGCCTTTCGCAACTGCCTCGCCCTTCGCAAGAGACCGCTGTGCGGCACGGACGCGCAATGCGCGCCCCTACGGCGAAAATGGAAAGATTGCGAAAAAACCTGCTGTGCGCAAGATCAGACACCTGTTCCGGGGCAGTAAGTGCGGCCTGTGAGGTAAGCTCTATAGCCGCAGCGATTGTCTGCTTCCACTGCCCTTTACACCATCCATTGATCCACCACATCCAAGGAGGGATTTCCATGAAATACATCTTCATCACCGGCGGCGTGGTCTCCGGCCTGGGCAAGGGCATCTGCGCCGCGTCCCTGGGGCGGCTCTTGAAGCAGCGGGGCCTGCGGGTCCGCAACCAGAAGTTCGACCCCTACCTCAACGTGGACCCCGGCACCATGAGCCCCTACCAGCACGGCGAGGTCTTCGTCACCGACGACGGCGCCGAGACCGACCTGGACCTGGGCCACTACGAGCGCTTCGTGGACGAGAGCCTTACCGGCGCGGCCTCGGTGTCCTCGGGCCAGGTCTTCTGGAACGTCCTGCGCCGGGAGCGGGAGGGCGGCTACTTGGGCGGCACGGTGCAGATCATCCCCCACGTCACCGACGAGATCAAGCGGCGCATCTACGCCATGGGCGGCGACGATGTGGACGTGGTCATCAGTGAGGTGGGCGGTACCGTGGGCGACATCGAGAGCCAGCCCTTCCTGGAGGCCATCCGCCAGGTGATCGCCGAGCAAGGCAGGAAAAACGCCCTCTCCATCCACGTGCCGCTGATCGTCCAGGTGCCCGGCTCCGGTGAGCTGAAGAGCAAGCCCACCCAGCACTCGGTCAAGGAGCTTTTGTCCGTGGGCATCCAGCCGGACATCCTGGTCTGCCGCACCGACGCGCCCATTCCCGGGGACGTCCGCCGGAAAATCGCCCTCTTCTGCAATGTGGACGAAAACTGCGTCATTGAAAACGCCACGGCCTCGACGCTCTACCAGGTGCCGCTGCTCTTGGAGCGGGAGGGCCTGGCGGACCGGGTCTGCGAGAAGCTGGGCCTGACGGTCCCGGCGCCGGACCTCAGCGAGTGGAGCGCCATGGTGGACAAGATCTTCGCCGCCGAAACGCCGGTGGAGATCGCCCTGGTGGGCAAGTACACCCAGCTCCACGACGCCTACCTCTCGGTGGTGGAGTCGCTGTTCCACGCCGGCACCGATCTGGGCGCGGTGGTAAAAATCCGCTGGGTGGAGTCCGAGACCGTCACCGACGAAAATGCGGCGGCGCTGCTGGACGGCTGCGCCGGCATTCTGGTTCCCGGCGGCTTCGGGGATCGGGGCATCGAGGGCATGATCGCCGCGGCCCGCTACGCCCGCACCCGGGGCGTGCCGTACCTGGGCATCTGCCTGGGCATGCAGATCGCGGTGATCGAGTTTGCCCGCCACGTCCTGGGCTGGGCTGACGCCCACTCGGCAGAGTTCGCCCCGGATACGGCCCACCCGGTGATCCACCTGATGCCGGACCAGCGGGGCGTTACGGAAAAGGGCGGCACCATGCGCCTGGGGCAGTACCCCTGCCGTCTGGCCCCGGGCAGCCGGGCCGCGGCTCTCTATGGCCGGGCGGAGATTGCGGAGCGCCACCGCCACCGGTATGAATTCAACAATGACTACCGCGCCGCCATGGAGGCCCACGGCATGGCCCTGGCCGGCACCAGCCCCGACGGGCGGCTGGTGGAGCTGATCGAGCTGCCGGACCACCCCTTCTTCCTGGCGGCCCAGTTCCACCCGGAATTTTTGAGCCGCCCCAACCGGCCCCACCCGCTGTTCCGGGGCTTTGTGGACGCGGCCCTCCAGCGGGGCTGATCCGGAGGCAAGCGTTTCATTAAGAAACCGTATGAGACCGCGCCCGCGGCAAAACGAGGGCCCGTTGCAAAAACAAAAAATACCAAATTGCAAAAAAACAGACTGGGCAGC
>NBJMC04202__coassemble_1674_pt1 | contig 21782 bp, 16 predicted proteins | sample NBJMC04202__metabat2_high_PE_003 | metagenome-assembled genome bin NBJMC04202
GGCTGAGACCGTGAGCGGCGCTGTGGTGGCCGTGGTGTCGGTGGTGGCCTACATCGTCACCGAGGGCAAGATCGACGCCGCTGCCGTCGGAGACGCGGCGCAGAAGGTCCAGGACGCCGTGGATGCCGTGACCGGGCAGGAGGATTGAGTATGAGCAAGCTGGTCATTGACGTAAGCCAATTCCAGGGAACCATCGATTGGGCCAAGGTTGCGCCGCAGGTGTCGGCGGCCATCATCCGGCTGGGATACCGCGGGTACGGCGCCGCCGGGACGCTCTGCACGGACCCGATGTATGAGCGTAACATGCGGGGAGCTATCGCCGCCGGGCTGCCGGTGGGCGTGTACTGGTGCAGTCAAGCGCTCAGCGACGCAGAGGCGTTGGAGGAAGCCCGGTACTGCGTGGACAAGCTGCGGGGTTATCAGCTGACGTATCCGGTGCTTTTGGACTCCGAGCATATGGGGCCGGGAGCCAGCGGACGGGCGGACAGGATCGGAAAGGCCAGGCGCACCCAGTACGGCCTGACCTGGGCCAGAGCCATGCGGGACGCGGGGTACACCGTGGGCCTCTACTGCTCTGAGAGCTGGTACACCGCCGAGATCGACGGCGCACGGTTCGACGCGGAGGGGTTTGATATCTGGCTTGCCAAATACGCCAGCCAGCCGCCGGCCTACCGCTGCGACGCCTGGCAGTTTACGTCCACCGCCCGGATGGACGGGATCACGACAAACGTGGATCAGAACCACGTCTACAAGGACTACGGGTCGTCCGGCGGCATCGCCGATACCATCGCCCACGGCGTGGAGGACATCGGGCTGGATGCAGCGTACTGGACCCGCGTCCTCAGCGGCCAGGCCGTCGCCAGCGGGCAGAATATCAAGGCGCTGATGGACAAGTACCATATCGCCATGCTGGGGCCGGACGACACCGTGGAAAACGCCGTAAACGAGTGCAGCCTGGACAGCCCGGAATACTGGCTGGACGTCATCGAGGGCCGCCGGGAGGCCAGCGCCGCCAACGTGAAGGCGCTCATGGACAAGTACCACACCGCGCTGGCGGAAGTGAAGAAGTAAAAAACGGGCGCACGATGGCGCCATGCGGGGTGTGGGAGACTATGGACAACCCCTCAGTCAGCCTGCGGCTGACAGAACCGGGTTGCCACTAAGCCTTCCCGTCCCGCGCTGCGGTCCGCCAAGGCAAGTGGCTGCCCAACCGCTGCGGTCGCTTACTCTGCCACTGGCAGCGCTCCCTTGCGGGCCCCTTACACAGGGGAGCCATTCGGGCGAACGGTTTGCGTAATTACAAGTATCACAAATTGGGCCGGTGCAAACCGGCCTATTTTAGAACATGGAGGTGAGAACGTGCCGACCAGCTTACTGGACGCGGATTTGAAATTTGCCAACCTGGGGAAAAAGCAGGACTTAAAGAGCCGCGTGGACGGCATGGAGAGCTATCTCTATCAGCTGCTGGAGCAGCTGCGGTACAGCTTCGGGAACCTGGACAGGACGAATTTCAACGACGCCGGGTTCGCGGAGATCACCGGGATCATCAACCAGCCGATCATCGCGGAAATCAAGGGCATTGACGGGCAGCTTACACAGATCACGGCCACCTCCGCCGCGCTGACGACCCGCGTGGAGGATGCAGAAGGGAATATCACCGCCCTATACCAATTCGCGGATGAGATCACCCAGCAGGTGGAGGACGCGGAGGGAAATATCGCCACGCTGACAATCCAGGCAAACAGTCTTTCCTCCAGGGTGACGAGCGCAGAGGGGAGCATCACCACGCTGACGCAGTCGGTGGACAGCATCGCCCTGGGCGTCACGAACGGCAGCACAAGCTCCACGATCCGGCTCTATAAGGACGGCGTCTCCATCAGCTCCGCAACTGTGAGATTTACGGGCGTCGTGACGTTCAGCGACCTGGAGAACAGCGGAAACACCGTCATCAACGGCGACAACATCACTACAGGCACCATCCGGGCGGTGGACTATGTGGCCGTGGGGCAGATTGGAGACAACGACTATTCCGTATTTGCGGTGGAGGACGGAGCAGACAACAGAATAGGATACATCGGGTACCAGTTTATTGACGAAGACGATAATTACGCCGATAAGCTGTGGATCAGGACAGAGGCATTCGGAGATTGGAAACCGTGCATCAAGATCGAGGCCGCGGGCCGCGTATCACTGGAATCGACAGACGTTTCGGATGGACTAATCTACATGAGATCAGCAAACGCAATCACGCTGTCTGCGGACCATTTTGTACAAATCGAAGTAAATGGTACAGAGTGGTCGTTTGAGGAGGACGGACTACATAAAAATGGAGCAAAAGTCCTATGACAATACAGGAGGAGCTATGAAGTTATCGAAATGTTCTTACGCATATCGGGCGCTGCTGGAGCTGGGGAAGGAACCGTGCAGCTTTCAGACGGCCCACGCGATGATGAAGCTGAAGCGGAAACTCCAGGAGGAAGCGGAGTATCTGGCAGAGCAGGAAATGAAGCTGGCACAGAAGTACGCCGTGCTGGACGACCAGGGGAAGATCATCTGGACGGGGGAGAATAGGTTTCAGCTGCGGCCGGGACAGGCGGAAATATACCGCGCGGAGGTGGAAGAGCTGGTGAATATCGACGTTTCCATCACGCCGGAGGAAGCGGCAGCGCCGCCGGAAAGGATCACAATGGAGCAGCTGGAGGCGCTGGAAGGGCTGCTGATTTTTAAGGAGGTGTGAGCCGTGGCATGGCTGCCGGAAATGGTGTATGCGGACCGCATCCGCAAAAAGACGCAGATCAAATTCGGCGGATATGACCACCGCGTCGGCGCCGAGGACGGGAGTATCTGGAACGAGCAGAACATTTCCAGCCGGGTGTATCCGGTTCTGGAGCCGCGGAAGCCGCGCTACACCGTGCGGCAGATCACCACGCCAAACGGCTATTACATTCACGACGGCGTCCACTACTGGGCGGACGGGACGGGCCTATACAAGGACGGGCAGAAGATCGGGGACGTGGAGAACAGCGAAAAGGTGTTCGCGTCCCTGGGCAAGTACATCGTCATCTGGCCGGACAAGCTGGTTTACCACACGCTGGAGGGGACGCTGGAAACGGTGGAACAGAGCTGGACCGGCGCGGCGAAAATCCAGGATGGGACATATTTGGACGTGGAGGCGGCCGCCAACACCATCCAGGCGTCGGGCGTGGATTTTGCCGAATACTTCCGGCCCGGGGACGCCGTGACCATCAGCGGGGCGACGGTTCACGAGAAAAACAACACCTCCATCATCATCCGAGAGGTGGACGGGGATGAACTGCGGTTCTATGAAAATTCCTTCGTCATCGAAGAGGGAGGAGACAGCGAGGCGGCGCTGACGATTAGCCGGGAGGCGCCGGACATGGACTTCCTATGCGAGAACGAGAACCGGCTGTGGGGCTGCAAGGGGGACACGATATTTTCCTCCAAACTGGGGGACCCATTCAACTGGAACTGCTTCGACGGGCTGGCGACAGACAGCTACAGCGTGGACGTCGGCAGCGAGGGAGACTTCACCGGGGCGGTCAGCTATCTGGGGTACGCGGTGTTCTTCAAGCCGGAGCAAATCTACAAGGTGTACGGCAGCCAGCCCAGCAACTATCAGGTGATGGGCAGCGCGGCCCTGGGCGTGGACATCGGGAGCGGGAAGAGCCTGGCGGTGGCCGGAGAGACGCTTTTTTATCTATCCCGGGGTGGTGTGATGGCCTACACAGGCGGGCTGCCGCAGAATGCCTCTGAGGCCTTTGGGACGGAGCAATACCGAAACGGCGTGGCAGGATCCGACGGCATCCGGTACTGGATATCCATGGAGGACGCGGCCGGCGCAAGCCATCTCTTCTGCTTCGACACGCGAAGCGGCTTGTGGGCCAGGGAGGACGCAACAAAGGCCGGCGCGTTCGGATGGGACAGGGGCGTCTACATGGTCAAAAGCGACGGGGCGGTGCTGCTGATGGGGGACGCGCTCCAAGTGCCGCCGGAAGCCAGCGCAGAGGGCCAGGTGGCAAGCTGGGTGGAGTTCGGAGACTTCACGGACGAGGACCCGAACAAAAAAGGCGTAAGCAAATTGCAGATGCGCGTCGAGGTGGAGCAGGGCGCAGCGCTGGAGCTGCTGGTGCAGTTTGACTCCGACGGGGTATGGAAAAGCGTGAAAACGCTCCAGGCGAACAAAAAGAGGAGCTACTATCTGGCCGTGGTGCCGCGCCGGTGCGACCACTACAGAGTGAAGCTGGTGGGAAGCGGCGCGTGGCGGCTTTACAGCATGACAAGGGAGAGCTATTCGGGAAGCGAACTGTAAAGCGGCGGAGAGAATGGTGGCGCGCCAGCAACAGAGATTGCGGGCCGATGTGGGCATCGGCCCCTACGAAAGAGCCAAGAAAGGCTGACAAGGAGGCAATTATGGCGATTTATACATACGATCAATTTCAGAAGGCAGCCCGGGACGCGGGGCTGCTGGGGCAGTTCTCCCAGGCGGATCTCAACCTGGCCATGAAAAACCCGGACGCGGGCATGAGCATTCTCAAATATAAGCAGGACTATCTCAACGCCACGACGGACGAACAGCGGGCACAGGCCAACAAGGGCGCGGAGGGCGTCAGAAGTTCCTACGGGAACTACACCGGCGGCGGGGACGGCGGCAGCTTCCACCTGGACCCGCTGAGCCCCAACAGCTTTGAGAAGACCGACGCGCCGAGCTTCAGCTTTGACACGCCGGCGCCGGAGTATTCCAGCCGCTACGACGAGACGATCCAGAATATGATTAAGGATATGCTGGAGCGACCGGAGTTTTCCTACGACCCGGAGACGGACGTGGTGTGGAAGAGCTACCAGAAGGCATACGGACGAGAGGGAGACCGGGCCACGCAGAACGCCCTGGGGGCAGCGGCGGCGGCCAGCGGCGGGATGCCGTCCAGCTACGCCGCCACCGCCGCGGCCCAGGCCGGGAACTACTACGCGGCCCAGGCGGCGGACAAAATCCCGGATCTGTTTGAAGCGGCCTACAACCGATACCTCAACGAATTTCAGATGGACGCCTCCAAGCTGGGCATTGTACAGGACCAGGAGCAGACGGACTATGGCCGGTTCCTGGATCAGCTGGGACAGTGGAACACAGACCGGAACTTTGCGTACAACAAATTCGCCGGAGACAGGGCGCAGTGGAACGCGGACCGGGAATTTGAGTACAACCAGCTGCTGGACGAGATCAACAGCCAGACCCAGCAGCGGCAGGAGGCGCTGGACTTTGCCAACATGGCGGCCCAGTACGGGGACTACAACTACCTCAAAGACATGGGCATCGACACCAGCGCCCTGGCCGCGCTCAACGCCGCGGGCGGAGGGTACAGTGGCGGCGGTTCCGGCGGAGGCGGAAATGGAAAGACCAAGGGGACGTCTGGAGGAAGCGCGGGAAATACAAGCGGAGGACAAAGATACAACACGAGCCAGGGGTATGAAGCAATTGCGAACATGGCCAGAAGCATGAAAGCAGGAAGGGCCACCGATGAGCAGATCAGACGGTATATCGATGAACGGTTTGCGGCAGGCGATTTGAGCATTGAAGAGGTTGCGCAAATCATGATCGACCTGAATCTGGGCGGATACAACGATATGTGAGGACTGAGCCATGGGTATTACAGAAGAATTGCTGCAAAAAAAGCGAAACGAGAAGAACAGCGGTGTGCAGCCGGATGCCATCGAGAAGATAGGGATCACACAGCATTTGCTGGAGAGGAAAAAGGCGGGGTTCCCGACAATGGCCACGCCCGTTGAAGTGACGGACTATCACCTGGGCGGTGCTCTGGTGCAGAGCAATCCAGCGATGCAGGCCCAGGTGCAAAAAATGGGCCAGATGGTCTCTGATGCCATGCTAACGCGGGCCAGAGAGACGATGCCGGGGCCGATTGAGGCAACGGACAATCTCCTGGGCGGCGCACTGGTGGAGAACAATCCTGTGGTGCAGAGCCAGGTACAAAAGATGGGGCAGGAGCTGAACGAGTGGAAAAACTTTGGATATCTCCAGCAGGCACAGAAAAGTGGAACGGAACGGCTGGGTCAAATTGAAGAAGAAATCCAGGCTGCGGAGCAGACAAAGTGGGAAAATCCGCTGCCTGCGGGCGTTGCAAACGGTCTGAAATTCGCCCAGACGATGCGGGAAAATCCGAAGGTAGGGATCGAGCAGGTACAAAAAAACTTGCAGGCCCAGGAAGAAATCCGAGCATTGGAGCGGGAAAAGGAGCGGATCAACTACATTCGCGCTAACGCAGGGAAGACCTTCGATGACAACTTCTTTGGGCAGTTCGGAGCCAGCTATGCCCTGGGCCGGATGCGGCAGGATGAGAGCCTGGCGTGGAACAAATACCTGGAGGACCCGACGGAGGAAAACCGCGCCTACGCGGAGGCAATCGGACAGCTGGCCAACAAGTTTGAGCAGGAAAACGAAGCGACGCTGGCGCCGGACGCGACGCTGCCGTGGGTCTCTCAGAGCCTGGCAAACTATCTGCCGCAGTTTGCAGATCAGGTAAAATACAGCGCGGTGGGCGCCATCGGCGGCGCGGCGGCAGGCTCCGCGGTTCCGGTGCTGGGTACGGCCGCTGGTATCAAGGCAGGTATCACGGCGGCAAGCGGACTATATTCCTACCAGACAATGCGCGGCGCCGCGTTCAAGTCGCTGCTGGACCTGGGCGTGGACGAAGAGACCGCCAAGGCGGCGGCCAACGACGAAGCGGTGGTCTCCAGCTTGATTGAGATGGCAGACACGGGGATCGACCTGCTGACGCTGGGAGGAGGCAAGCTCATTTCCGCGCTGACAAAGGGCGGCGTCAAAACTCTGGCAAAAAAGGGTGCGGGAAAGGCGGCGGAGTCTGCCGGGAAAAAGCTCCTGAAGGCGCTGGGGAAGTACGGTCTGAACGTTGGATTCGAGTGGACAGAGGAGGCGACACAGCAGGCGGTTTCCATCGCCAACGCAAATCGCGTGGAGAGCGGAACCGACAACGGAATATTCGGATTAGCTGGAGATGCTGCGAAGGTATTCTGGAACGCCATAAAAGACCAGGAGGATGAAAACCACGCCGAAATTCTGGAGGCAGGCGCACAGGGCGCCATTATCGCCGGGCTGATGGGGCCGCTCCAGGCCGGGGTCAATCAGCTGGCATATACCGGCGTGACGGAACTGGCGGACTATGGGCAGCAGCTGCGGCAGAAGAAGATGGAGAACACCGTTATTGAAGCGGGACTCAAATTCGAAGAGGGGAGCCAAGTCCGGCGGATGGCGGACGCGATTAGCCAGAAGCAGAAATCCGGGCAGCAGATCACCGATGTGGAGCTGGGAGACCTCTACAGGGCCATCAAGCTGGGACAGCAGCAAGCGTATCAAACCACCATGCAGCAGGCCCAGGAGGCGATGGCTGGGCAGCAGGAAAGCGCCGCGGCGCAGCAGGCAGAGGGAATTCTGCTGCCGACGGCGGACGAAGTGGAAACGCAGGAAAGGGCGGCAGCAGAGACAAATCCCACGCGCCGAAGCGGTATTCTGGCCGGGGCACGGGAGGCAGACATGGAAAGCGCGGCGCGGCTTTCCGAGGCCCTGGGCCGCGATGTGCAGTTCTTCCGGGAGGAAGCGGGACCGGCAGGCACCGTGAACGGGTACTATGATGCGAATACGGGAACGATCTACATCAACAGCCGAAGCCGGAACCCAGTGGCACAGATCATCGCCCACGAGCTGACCCACAGCGTGGAGATGGCAGAGAGCTATGGAGAGCTGAGAACGATTGCCATGGAGCAGCTGGAGCGGGATGGCGTAAACCTGGAGGAGCGCAGGCAGGAACTGCGGGAACGCTATGAGCGGAACAACAAGCCGCTTCTGGACGACGTCGAAGCCGATCAGGAGATCGTGGCGCAGTTCGTGGAGCAGAAGCTGCTGACAGACGAACAGACCATCCTGGAGCTGACCAGGACGAACCGGACGCTGATGGAGCGGATTTTGGAGTGGATCAACCGGACGCTTCAAAAGCTGGGGGTGAAAAAGACCACGGAGCGGGACACCCTGGAGCGGGCCAGGGAAATCTATGCGAGGGCGCTGCAGGAGAGCGGCAGAGAACAGCAGAGCGGCCAGGGGAAAGATACAGGCGCCTACGCAGATTTACAGGAGGCCAGAGGGCGTCTTCGCCGGGATCTGGAGCAGGGAGAGATCACTGAGGAAGAATACGATGCAGCCATGGAGACCGTGCTGGAGGAAGAGAGCCTGCTGGGTGTGAGCAGCCTGGAGGACGCGCGGTACAGCATCAGCGAAACGCTGGAGGACGATCTCCAGAAGGTGCTGGATGGGACTTTTCCGGCAAAAGCCAACGAAGTGTATATCGGGGAGACCTCAAATTTCATGACCGATGTGATCGGAGCGGATTCGCTTCACGTGACCATGCCGCCCACGAAAGCATATTCCGCAATGGTGACGGAGGCGCAGGCAAAAGCGGATGGAAGGTATAACGAAAAAACAAACTACCATGGGTTGGGGATCGACGGCCTCGTAAAGGCGCTGAACGCGTCAGAAAACCCCGTAGCCGCATTCGCAACCACGGGGGACAAGAACGGGAGCCGTGCCAACCGAATTGTTCTGGTGACGGATGAAAAAGGTACGGATGGATATATCGTTGTGGTTGAGGAACTAAAAACCGCAGGGCGCATAAATGGTGAAAAAATACAAGCTAATAAGGTGATTACAACCTATGACCGTCGTGCGATTGCAAACGATATAGTTCAAGCAGCCATAGAAGGAAGATTGTTGCATCTTGACAAAAAAGAAGCCAACCGCTACTTGCTGGGAGTTCCCGCGGCCAATCCGCGGGGGGCCATACAAGGGGTTGACTTCAAGAAGAATATACAGGATTTCTGGGCAAATGTCAAGTGGGCGCAAGGAAAAACAGATCGCTATGTTTCCGGAGAATCCGACAGTGGGAAAACGGCGATTGAGAGGGCCTTTGAAGAGGCCAGAAAGAAAGCGGAAAGCAAGACACGGTACTCCATCAGCGAAACCTATGCCGAGGAGATAGACCAATGGGACGCGAACGGGAGGCCGGACGGAGAGGTATTCGTCCTTGGGTCAACAGGAGATGTCCTCCAGGGGCTGGGGGCAATGGAGCAGGACATTTACCTAAGAAGCGAGAAGATAAACAAAATCATCCAGGAGCATCCGGAGATGACACTGGAGGAGATAAAGCGAGTCCCAGAAATTTTGGATGATCCTGTGCTGATTATGAAAAGCAGAAACAGGAAAGGCAAAAATTCAAGATTGGTGATTTTCGGAGCGGTGAAAGCGAAAAATGGTAGACCGGTTCTATCTGTCCTAGACTTGCTTCCGAGTGAAGGGCGGCTGCAAATTGATGATATGCAAAAAGTAAACAGCGCATATACGCGAGATAACGCTAGAAACTATATTGAAGGGGGAGAAATTCTATATGCTGATGGAAGACGGACAATACCGCTTCTAAACGCAGTTTCAGAAAAAAACCACCGCGATTCGTCGTCGGATAGGCTTGCACACACTGGGCCTATCGGACTTCTTCGCAGTGGTTCTATGGGTAGTATAACCTATGGTGACAACACTGTCAATATCTCCGGCATCCCATTCAGGGAAATTGTGTCTACAAAGCAGCCATGGGATAACCGGAAAAATCGCTACTCCATCTCCGATGACGAAGAGCCTATTCAGAGCGGCATCACGCTGCCGACGGCGGAGGACGTGATGGGGGAAGAGCGGCCGGACGAGGCCGGAGACGTGGAACAGGCTGCTAAATCACAGGACCAGGCCGGAGACGCGGAACAGGATATGGACGTGAGAGCCAGGGCCGAGGGGAGCGGCGATATTTTCACGCCCGAGGATATTGCGGAAGAGGAGGCGAGAAAAAGGGGATACCCGGTGATCGACGGAAAGCAGATCATGCCGATGAAAAGCTGGGTGAGAGACAGGGAGGTTGGAAATTACGGGCTTGTCGTCAGCCTTGGAGAATATGAAGCAGGCCAGTTGAAATCGCTGAAAATCCTGTTTAGAAACAAGGAGGAAGACGCCGCCGCATATGTAAATGTGCCGCTGGAGCAGCTGGAATGGGTACCGGGAGAATATCAGCCGACGGACGCGGAAATCAACGCCAGGATGGAAGCGGAACCGGAAGAAATAACGCCGGAAGACAGGACGGAGCTATATATCTACCTGGATCAGCGGGACGCAGACCTGGGGAAGCGGGAGGAGCCGTGGACGCCCGTCGCGATCGACAAGCTGAAGCCAAAGGCGCTGACGTTTTTGGAGCGGGCCGAGCGAGACATGGTAACGCGCATTGGGAAAAGTTTGAGCATTCCTTACCGGGCGCGGCGCGAGCTGCTCAAAGGACCTGTAAGAGAAATGACGGCTGAATATCTGCAAACCGGACAAATCAGCAAAGAAACGAAGCGGAGGCTATTCGATCAGGCATATGAGGCAAGTATCGGGAAGGCCAAAGAATTTATGGAGCAGTATCAGCCGCTGCGGGACCATCTGAGAAAGACGAAACTGGAGATATCCAAGAAGGACAGCGCGGATATCCCGGACTTTAACAGCTACCGAAAGCGGAGCTTCGGGCGGCTCAACATCAGCACCCAGGGCGAGACGAATATTGCCCAGGTGTACAAGGAACTGGCAGAGACTTGGCCGGAATTCTTCGATGAACAGCGGGAATCGACGCCGGGCGACCGGCTGAACCGGATTTCCGAAGTCTTGAAAAACTTCCAGGCGGCGGAGAGAAATCTGAAGGAATATAACGGGCCGGAGGCGGACACGTTCAAGAAGTTCGCCTACAATGATTACGAGGAAGCCGTATACAGCCAAATCCATGATTTACAGGCGGTAGCAAGATATCAGTCAAAGCGGCAGGCACAGCAGCAGGAGCAGACACCCAAAACGCTGCAGGAGGTCGTGAGCCTCTGGGAGCAGTACAAGAAAGAAAAGAGAACCTACGACAAGGTGGCGGCAAGAAACCTGCTGACGGACCGAGACGAGGTTCTGGTTGGACAGCTGCTGCGCGGGGAGATTACGGAGTTTGCCCTGGACAAGGAAAAGAACAATGTCAAGGGAATTATGGCTGTGTATGAGGCAAAGAAGGAGTATGACAGGATCGCCAAGGAGCTACGGGCCTGGAACGCGGAGCGGCGGAGCAGGCTGAAGGAGCTGGCGGACCAGTACCTGGAAACAGCGAAGGACTGGAAGGACAAGAAGGCGGGTATTCTCTATTCCAGAGAGACCATGGAGCGGAACATCCGGGACATCGTGCCGGACAAGGCCTTGGCCCAGCGTATCATTGACGAGTATTTCACGCCGGTCCACAAGGCAGCTGCCGATGCAACCAGGCTGAAAAACGAACTGCGGGATCAGGTTAAGAACATGAACCTATCCCGGGATGTGGCGGAAGGGAACCTGGTTTCTGAGGCCCATGCGGTGCAGCTTTTGGGCGAAGCAGAGGATAACATCCGGTTCCTGGAAAGGGCGAAGTGGAAGAAGGAGCGGGACGGAAAGACCGCTGCGGAATGGCGGAAGGTCGTTGCCGATCTGTGGGAGGAAAACCCGAATCTTGACAAAGAAAAAATAAAGGGCGCGGTGGAACAGTTCCGAACGATATATGATGACCTCTTCAGGCAGATGAACGAGGTAAGAGTGCGCAATGGATATGAGCCGATCAACTATCGGAGCGGGTATTTCCCGCACTTCCAGCCGGGTGAAGGAGACGGGATCATCGCGGCATTTGGTCGGGCGCTGGGCATCAGCACAGAGGTGACGGCGCTGCCGACGAGTATCAGCGGCCTGACACACACGTTTAAGCCAGGCATTCAGTGGTTTGGCAACGCCCAGGAGCGGCTCGGGTTCAACACGGTCTATGACGCCGTGGAGGGCTTTGACAAGTATATCGAGGGCGCCGCAGATGTCATCTACCAGACGGACAACATACAGAAGCTGCGGCAGTTTGGAAATCAGGTGCGGTACCGGACGACAGACAAAGGCATCCAGAAGCAGGTGGATGCTGTTCTGAACAATGATAAATTGTCAGAAACGGAGAAGCAGCACCAGATTGACGATATCTACGCAAACGCACGGTTTTCCATGAGCAACTTTGTTGCGGAGCTGGAGGAGTACACGAACCTCCTGGCCAACAAGAAGAGCCTGCATGACCGGCCAGTGGAGAAAGATTTACACAGAAAATTTTATAATCTTATGAAGACGCTGGAGGGACGCGTTGCTGCAAACATGGTATCAATCAATCCGGCGTCCTGGCTCACGAACTTAATTCCGCTGACACAGGGATGGGCAGGCGTGAGAAACACGGATATTCTCCGCGGTATGTGGGATACCCTGCGCGGTATGAACAAGCATGATGGCATGGTTGAGCGCAGCACATTCCTGACAAACCGGCGCGGCAGCGATCCGCTGGTCAAGGCGTGGGAGCAGGGCGCTATGCCGGAGAAGACGCTCCAAAGAGTCTTCCGGAAGATAGACAAGGCGGCGGGAAAAGCGGGAGACAAACTATCCAGCCCTATGGAACTGTTTGACAACTTTACATCGGAGAGTTTGATCCGGGCGCGGTATGCCCAGAACCTTCGAAAGGGCTTGAGCGAACAGAACGCCATGGACGAAGCGGACGCGTGGGTTGCAGGCGTCATGGCGGACAGAAGCAAGGGGGCGGTTCCAACGCTCTTTATGCGGAAAAATCCGCTGACCAAACTTGTCACACAGTTCCAGCTGGAGGTAAACAACCAGCTATCCTATCTTTTCAAGGATATTCCGAGAGAAACGAAGCAGGCCGGCGTGAAGGTCATGACATGGGCATTTTTGAAATTTGCGATTGGAGCATGGCTCTACGATGAACTCTATGAGTTCCTCATCGGCCGACGGCCGGCGCTGGATCCGATTGGCATTCTGCTTGATACTGTGGAAGACCTGACAGAACCGGAAGAGGAAGCGAGTTTGTATGACACAGCAGCCAATCTGGGTGCGGCGCTGCTGGAGCAGGTTCCATTTACTGGGGCACTAAACTTGTTTGGAGCAGACCTGGATGCAGGACGGCTGCCAATCAGCAATGCCATTCCAGACTTGACAAGCCTGGGAAAGGGGCTGGCCGGAAAAGGTATTCCTGCGAATAAGCGGGCAGATCTATTCCTCCGTGAACTGGCAGATACAGTAGGCGCATATCTTGTGCTGCCGTTTGGAGGCGGACAGCTGAAGAAAATCCTGCAGACTGCCGAGGCAGTGGTGCGCGGCGGGCGGTATTCCGTCAACAACAAAGGAGAGTTGCAGCTGCAATATCCGGTGTACAATGACGAGGTGCTGGACAAAGCAGGAAATGCAATCTTTGGAAGCGTGTTTGGGCCGACGACGCTGCAGACCGGAAGGGAATGGATCGAGAATGGATTTGGAAGCCTTTCGGTCGATCAGACTATTGCCTATGAGGCTATGAAGGAAGCCGGGGCAGAAGACGAGACTGCATTCCAGGTCATTCAGGACTACAGAGCAGCTGAAAACAACGACGAACGAAGGGAGGTTATCCGCACCGCCGACATAAATGGAGACGCAAAGGCAGCGCTATACTATCAGCTGATGGCCAGTGATAAAGAGCGGCAGCAACTGGATATTCTCGATGATGCGGGCCAGGACATGGGGCAGATTATCGACACACTGCTCGACATCAAGGACATGGACGCAGAAGCCCGTGAAGACAGCGAAAGTGATGAAGAAAAGCCGCTTTTTACGGAAGAGCAAATGGATGTCGTATACAAGGCTGGACTGGAAGAAAACGATGCAGCACTGGCGTCCGTGGAGCGGGAAAATATCTGGGCGAACAGAGAGCTGACTACCGACGAGAAGAAGGCGGAGTTCTCCCAGTGGCTCAAGGATCAGGGGTATTCGAACGAAGAACAGCACGCGCTCTACAATGCCGTCATCGAAGGCGGAAAGTCGGAAAGCGAGGCAGGAGAAGAAAACCGGTATGTTAAGCTGGTGCGCAGCGGAATTGACAGCGATATCGCCTATGCGATCACTTCCGACATCAGCCGCCTGGAGCCGCTGGAGGGATCGGAAAGCGTAAGCCGTGAGCAGAAGAGAGAGGTGGTGTTTGACCGCCTGGCAGACCCGGAACAGCAGCTGGCGGCGCTGGAGACTGTGAACCTGGAAAGCCAGCAAGTGAAGTTTAAAGTGGCCTATGAGAACGGGGTGATGCCGGAGGTATACGCGGCGGTGATTGCAGAATTGCCGAACTATGACGAGGATGGAAACGGGTCACTGAACCAAGAGGAAGTCAAAAATGCGCTGAACAGCATGGGACGCGGCGCTCTCACGCTGCCGGGTGGAGCAAATGATTTTACATTGTCCAGGCAGGACAAAGCGGTCATTTGGCAGCTTTTCAACAAGAGCTGGAAGAGCACAAGCAATCCATTTGGAGTGGGAGTAGGTAAGAAAATTTACGATGCTTTGAACCCGGACGAAAAGGAACAAGGAAAGAACAAAAATAAGTAAAGGTTGCGAAGCATTGAAATCTTACGTATTTTGTTTTATCATATCGGAAGAAAGGGTGTAAAATACTCATAGCCTATTGGAGTCTGGTCCTCCATACTGACTGATAATGATACTGGCGAGCTTGGGGTCCACCCGGTCGATCTTCACCGGGTACTGGAGCTTTTTCTGATAGACAAACATCCGTTATCGCTCCTCCTTGTTCCGATAGTCCCAGGGCCAGGGGTCTTTGAGCCAGTCATAGGTTCCTTCCATGGCGGAACTCATCTGCGTCAGGGCTCCGAACTGGGATTCATACTGCTGCACGACGTCCTCATAGCGCTCCACATATTGATTGAAGAGATCCACGGCGTCTTGGTCGGTGGAGTGGGTGTCGAGATACAGGCCCAGCTCATCGACGGCGAAGCTCAGCGCCTGCATCTGGTTGCGCAGCGTGGCGGTCTTTTCGGTGGTGTTCACCTGATTCTGGAAGGGAAGGTCCAGGCCGGGGTACAGGGTGCCCCGGATAAAGGCCTGCGTGGCCGGATATACCTGGGGATTTACCTGCTGAAAGGGTACGTAAGGCGTTGCCAGCGGCGCACAGGATGGCAGGTTGCCGCTGGTGTCTACGCACGAGGCAGGCTTGGTGGCAGTTGTGGCGTCCAAAACGAATTCCTCCTTCTTGAATTGGAACTTGCGTTCATGTCATCGTATGCGCCGGGGGAGAAAACGGTGCCTTTTGACGAAGTTCGTCCGCTGGTGATTCAAGGCAAGTTCCCTGCCGGGGCGGCATATCCTCCAATGGAGGTGTTGTCCATGGAAAAGCGGTATCAGAAGGGGATCGCCGTGGCGCTGGTGGTGGCGTCGGCCTATTTCTTTGTCGTGCAGGCGGCGCGGTATAATCTGGCGGTCATGGCCGCTTCGGCGGAGGAGGAAGTGGCATTGGTGATCGTGGACGCCGGCCACGGCGGCGAGGACGGCGGCGCCTCCACAGCGGACGGTGTGCCGGAGAGCCAGCTGAATTTGGCCATTGCGCTGCGCCTGGAGCAGGTTTTGGCCCTGTGCGGCTGCCCGGTGGAGATGATCCGCCGCACCGATACCGCGGTCTATTCTGAAGGCGCAGAGACCTTCTCGGAGAAAAAGACCTCAGACCTCAAAAATCGGGTGGCTCAGGTCAATGCCGCGCCCAGGGCCATTTTAATCAGCATCCATCAAAACCATTTTACCCAGTCCCAGTATGCCGGCGCGCAGGTGTTTTACGCGGCATCGGAGGGCAGCCGGGACTTGGCTGAAATCACCCAGGGAGCGCTGCGGCAGGCACTGGACCCGGAGAACACCCGGGAGATCAAGCCGGGGGATGCCATTTATCTCCTGGAGCAGATTCGGTGTCCCGGCGTGCTGGTGGAGTGCGGCTTTTTGTCCAATGCGGCGGAGGCGAAGCAGCTGCAAACGCCGACATATCAGACCAAGATCGCCTGTGCCGTGGCCGGCGCGGCGATTCGGTATTTGGAAAGCGAGGCAGAGAACCTTGAAATCTAAAGTTACGTATTTCTGCACGGCCTGCGGCAATGAAACGCCCCGGTGGCAGGGACGCTGCCCTGCCTGCGGGGCGTGGAATACCATCGAGGAGTGCAAGACCGCGCCGGCGGCATCCAGTGCCCGACGCACCGGTCTGCCCCAGGGAAGCCGCCAGCCCAAGCCGCTGAGTCAAGTGGACGTCTCCCGGGAGGTGCGTTTTCCCACCGGTCTGGGGGAGCTGGACCGGGTGCTGGGCGGCGGCGCCGTGCAGGACTCTCTGGTGCTGGTGGCCGGCGCGCCGGGTATCGGTAAGTCCACGCTGCTGCTGCAAATCTGCTCGGAGCTGTGCCGGAATCTCCGGGTGCTGTATGTCTCCGGCGAAGAGAGCGAGACCCAGATCAAGCTCCGGGCCCAGCGGCTGGGCGTGACCACGGACAACCTCCTGCTGCTGTGTGAGACGGATCTCAGCCAGGTGCTGGAGGCTGCTGAGACGGTCAAACCGGATGTGCTGATCGCGGACTCGGTCCAGACGCTCTGTGACGGCGAAAACGCCTCCACACCCGGCAGCGTGTCCCAGGTGAAGGCCTGCACCATGGCATTGATGCAGCTGGCCAAGGGCAGCGGCGTCACGGTCTTTGTGGTGGGCCATGTCAACAAGGACGGCGCCATCGCCGGACCCAGGGTTCTGGAGCATATGGTGGACTGTGTACTCTACTTTGAAGGGGAGGCCGCCCATAACTACCGGATTCTCCGAGCGGTGAAGAACCGTTTTGGCTCCACCAACGAGATCGGCGTCTTCGAGATGGCAGATCACGGCCTCCGAGAGGTGCCCAATCCCTCGGAGATGCTCCTGTCTGGGCGCCCCACCCACGCGCCGGGCACCTGTGTTGCCTGCGCCATGGAGGGCAGCCGCCCGGTGCTGGCGGAGGTGCAGGCCCTGGTGTCCCGTACCAACTTCAATGTGCCGCGGCGCATGGCCGACGGCTTCGATATCAACCGCGCCGTCTTGCTCATGGCGGTGCTGGAGAAGCGCGGCGGGATTAACCTAGCTGGCAGCGACGTCTATATCAATGTCATTGGCGGCTTGCAGCTGACGGAGCCGGCAGCAGACCTGCCGGTCATTTTGGCCGCCGCCTCCAGCTTCCGGGACAAGGCGCTGGACAGCGGCGTGGCGGCCATCGGCGAGGTGGGGCTGACCGGAGAGCTGCGGGCCGTCTCCCACCTGGGTCAGCGGCTTTCGGAGGTTCACCGCCTTGGCTTCCGCTGCTGCGTGATTCCGCGGCAGGGGACAAGCCAGGTCCAGCCGCCGGAGGGCCTGGAGATCCTCCGAGTTCGCCATATCCGGGAGGCGATTGAGACGCTCTTATAAAAGGCGACGTGCGCTGTGGAGCATTGCTCCGCAGCGCACGTTTGCGTTTCTGGGAAAAGGGTCAGCGCATGGACTGGCCGGACTGGCTGGACTTGCAGTTCTTGCTGTCGCGGCAATCCTGCTTGCCTGACTGCATGCCGTTCTGAGAGCCGTACTGCGTGGCGTTCTGCTTGCCGGACTGGGTCTGCACGCCGGACTGCTTGCTGGATTCCTTGGCGTAGTCAGAGCCGGTCATGGTGCCGTTCTTGGTGGAGTTCATGGTGCCGTTCATCGTACCGTTTTTGGTAGAGTTGGTCTTGTTGTTCATTTGGAATACCTCCAAAAGTATTGTTGCGGTCCCGCAAAGGTAGTATGGCCGATTTCAGATGTTTCATTCTCAAGCTCAAGATTTGTCCTTGGGTTTGACCAGCAGGGCCGCCAGAGCGCCGAAGATCATGGCCGCCGTGACGCCGCCGGCAGCAGCCCGGAACCCACCGGTAAAGATTCCCAGAAATCCCTCCTCGGCCACGGCCTCCCGGACGCCCTTGGCCAGGTTGTAGCCAAACCCGGTGAGGGGCACGGTGGCGCCGGCGCCGGCAAAGTCTACCAGATATTCATAGAGGCCGACTGCGCCGAGAATCACACCGCTGACCACATATAAGACTAGGATGCGAGCCGGCGTCAGCTTCGTCTTGTCGATGAGCAGCTGCCCGATGGCGCACAGTACGCCGCCCACCAGAAATGCCTTCAAAAACTCCATGGCTATCTCCTCTCTGTCCCAATGGCCACCGCATGGCACACGGCGGGAATGGACTCTCCCTGCTGGGTGGTGAGGGGAGAGAGCAGTGCGCCGGTACCGCAGAAGAGAATGTGGCGGAGCTTTCCCTTCAAGAGCTGTCCCATCAGATAGCCGCACAGCACCACACTGCCGCAGCCGCAGCCGGAGCCGCCGGCGTGAACGTCCTGCTTTTCAAGGTCGTAGATCATGGTGCCGCAGTCCTGGTAGACGCCGCCGAGACTGATGCCCTCCCGGCGGAAGAGGTCTAGCAGCAGCTCCTTACCCACGGCGCCCAGGTCGCCCGTGACGATCAGATCGTAGTCTTCGGGGCTGCGGCCCAGGTCGTCCAGGTGGGCGCGGATGGTCTGGAATGCGGCGGGCGCCATGGCGGCGCCCATGTTGGCGGCGTCCTTGATGCCGTAGTCCACCACGCTGCCCACGGTGGCGGCGTTGACGAAGGGACCCTGCTCCCGCTGCCCCAGAATCAGGCATCCTGCGCCGGTGACAGTCCACTGGGCGGTGGGAGTTCGCTGGCCGCCGTAGCCCAGGGGGAAGCGGTACTGCCGCTCCGCCGAGGCAAAGTGGGAGGAGCTCATGGCAGCGGCTACCCGGGTGTAGCCGCCGTTGACGGCCATGGCTGCGAGGCTCGTAGCCTCTGCCATGGTGGAGCAGGCCCCGTACAGGCCGAAAAACGGCACGCCGGTGTCCCGTACGGCAAAACTGGAACTGATGCACTGGTTGAGCAGGTCGCCGCTGAACAGCGCGTCCAGGTCCGCGTCTTTCAAGCCTGCCTTGCGCTTGGCGGTCTCCAGGGCAATGGCCTGCATTTTGCTCTCGGCTTTTTCCCAGGAGAGCTGGCGGAAGGTGGTGTCTGCGGTGGTGCCGTCGAAGTAGGCCGCCAGCGGTCCTTCGCTTTCCTTTTTGCCGCCGATGGCGCCGGCGGCCAGAATGGCGGGGCAGCGGTCAAAGACGATGCTCTGCCGGCCCCGGTGTAAATTTCCCATATGATCGCCCCTTTGCCCTTAGTATGCCTGATTTTTGAAGAATTATCGCCTACTGGAAGCGGTTGTATCTTGGAAGGTTCTGTGGTACAATCGGTGGGAATGAGGTGATATTTTGCACATCGGAGCAATTTCTCCGGCTGGCGGCACGATTTTGGCGCCTATGGCCGGAGTGACGGACCTGGCGTTCCGGACCATGGCGGCGCGGTTGGGCGCTGCGGTGACGGTAACGGAGATGGTTTCTTCCCGCGCACTGGTCTACCAGGATAAAAAGAGCATCGGGCTTCTCAAAAAGACCCCTGTCGGCGTCTGCGGTGCGCAGATTTTCGGCAACGACCCGGAGATCATGGCCCAGGCGGCCCAGCTGGCACTGCGGCACAGCCAGTGCGACTTTCTGGATATCAACATGGGATGCCCCATGCCCAAGATCGTCAACAACGGCGACGGCAGCGCCCTGATGAAGGATCCGAAGCTGGCCGGGCAAATCGTCCGCGCCGTGGCGGACGCCGTGCCGGTGCCGGTGACGGTCAAGACCAGGATCGGCTGGGATCGTGGCAGCGTCAATGTGGTGGAGCTGGCCAAGATACTCCAGGACAACGGCGCTGCCGCCATCGCGGTCCATGGCCGGACCCGGTCCATGCTCTACTCCGGCGTGGCCGACTGGGACACCATCCGCGCCGTGAAGCAGGCGGTATCCATTCCGGTTGCGGCCAACGGCGATATTTTCGACGCCGACGCGGCTCTCTGCTGTCAAAAACGCACCGGCGCCGACTTCTTGATGATCGGACGGGCGGCTTTCGGAAACCCCTGGATCTTCCAGCAGGTGGAGGCCGCGCTGGCTGGCCAGCCGGTGCCGCCGCTGCCGCCGCTCAGGGAGCGGGTCGATCTGGCTGTCGCGCAATTTGAGCTGGCCCGGGCGGACAAGGGTGAGCATATCGCCTGCCTGGAGGCCCGGAAGCACTTCGCCTGGTACCTCCGGGGCGTGGCCCACGGCGGGTATTATAAGAGTCAAATTTCTGAAATTTCATCCATGGAGGATATTTACCGGATCGCAGCCGGAATACAACGGGATTTGAGGTGAAACAATGGAGCAGGAGATGGCGGTGATCCGCAGGGCGCAGCAGGGCGATACAGAGGCCTTTGAAATGCTGCTTTCGGCCTACGAAAAGCCGGTCTACAACCTCTGCCTGCGCATGACTGGGAACGCTGAGGACGCCGCGGATCTGACGCAGGAGGCGTTTTTGAAAATCTGGCGTGGCCTGGGAAACTATAAATTTGAATCCAGCTTTTCCACCTGGGTCTACCGACTCACGACCAACGTCTCCATCGACTTTCTTCGGGGGAGAAAGCGGCGTCAGACGGTGTCCATCACAGTGGAAGAGGAGGACGGCGTGGCCGAGCTGGAGGTACCTGATCCGGCTCCACTGCCGGAGGAGCAGCTGCTCCACCGGGAAAAGAAGGAACAAATCGCCAGCGCCATGAATCAGCTGGATGAGGAGGCGCGGCTGATTCTCACCCTCCGCATTTTGGAGGACCTCTCCTACGAGGAGATCGCCCGGGTGACAGGGCTGAAAGACGGCACGGTCAAATCCCGGTTGGCCCGGGCTCGGCTGAAGCTGAAAAAAATCCTGACGGAATCTGGGAACATTGTCCCCGGTTCGTCGTCCAAACATACAGAAAGGGGGGTGTAGCACTGTGACTTGTGAAGACGCTTTGGCGCTTCTCAGCGGTCATCTGGACGGTGAGAACACCCAGGAGGAGGAACAGGCGCTCCTCGCCCATCTGGAAGTTTGTGACGAATGCCGCGCGCTGCTTGAAGCCTTCGAGGAAGCCGACGCCGGCGTGCTGGCTCTGGAGGCAGAGCCGCCCCAGGAACTCAGGGGACAGATCATGGAAAAGGTCCGCCGGGAAAGCGCGCGCCCCAAGAAGCGTGTGAAGCCCTGGGCAGTTCCGGCTGTGGCCGCGGCTGCTGTGGTGGCGATCCTGCTGGGGACGGGGATTTTGTCTCAGCCGCAGCTCCAATTCACCGCCGATTCGGCGGCGAATACCACTGCCAGCCTTGCCAGAGCTGAGACGACCATGGATACGGCTGCTCCCTACGCAGCTGCGGACGCAGCTTCCGAGGCTCCCGCCTTGGAGAAAGAAATGCTGGAGCCGGAGATGGCGATGGCCTCGGATGAGGCAGCATCTTCAGAGGAGATGGACTCTGCCGTACAGGCGGATACCACTACGGAAACGACCACCGAGTCGGTGGAGCTTCCGGTGGATGCCGTGGACAGCACGTCCGTTGCCCAGGAGATCGCTCAGACGCGGCAGGCACGTGTGATCGTGCTTTCTGCGATGGAGCCGGAATTCGCGGAATATACCCAGGAGTATCTGGAGAACGGGTCCGTCCTCGTCACACTGAAGGATGCGGCGGCATGCGAGCAGCTGCAAACTGCATATCCCGATGCGCCGGTGTTCGAACCGGCCTCCGGCCAGGCGGAACAGTATTTTGCCCTGGTTTTGGAGCCTTAAAGAAAAATTCCCGCTTCTGTGAAGCGGGAATTTTGAGACTGTCAAAAAAGCCACGCTTTTTTGACAAAGGGAATTGCACCCCAAAAG
>NBJMC04202__coassemble_1703_pt1 | contig 21336 bp, 31 predicted proteins | sample NBJMC04202__metabat2_high_PE_003 | metagenome-assembled genome bin NBJMC04202
CCTCGTTTTTTGCTAAGTACTCCCAGATTGTAACGCAATTATTCCTTTTCAGAACTTCGATTGCAATTTTCGCACATACAATAGCGTCACTTTCTGCGTTATGATGGTTAAGTGGAATATTGAAGCATTTTGCACAATGATCGAGAGACCGACTTCCGGGAATACAATCTGAAACCAAACGAATTGTATCTACATAATAGAATTCTTTCGGCTTGAAACCAAGCGATTGATGAAGCACAGACATATCAAAATGCGCGTTATGGGCCAAGACCGGGATATTGGGTGTGAAGCACACAGAAATAACGTCCCATAGTTGTTCAAGAGTAGGAGCGTCCTTAACCATATCAGGCGTTATCCCATGGACTTTGATATTCTGCTCATCAAACCTCCCGTTCTTTGGAAACAAAAGGGAATAAAACGAATCAAAAACTTCCAGGTCTTTAACAAAAGCTATTCCAATTGCACAAGCGCTGTCAAAACTTGCGGAAGCTGTTTCAAAATCCAACGCTATAAAATCCGGTTTATTGCCATTTGAAAACAACACTATTCTCGTCTCACTTTCCTGTGTCCAAATTGGACACAATCCGTCTCAACTTATTTGGCTGCGTCCCAAGGGTCGCTCTGGGCAGGATTTTGCGTCTTTTTGTCCTCTGGCTTTTTGCTCTTTGCAAAGCCGATCCACGCGAAAACAGCAGGTAAAATCATATACGAGATAAACGGCGGGTATCCAATCGGCGACAGACATAGCACCACCGCGCCGAATAGCGCCCCGGCCCGGGACTTTGTAAGAAAGGCCGTCCACAGGGCAGCAACCGCCACCGCCATAATACCGACAAAAACAAACGGGCCATATCCCCACCAAAAATCAGTCGGCTGCGTCGATTCCATCAACATCATCCACAGCCCCAGGATGTCGAGCGACGCTAAAACACACGCCGCCAACAAAAATCCATTGATTGCGGAAGGTTTCTTTTTTGGCGAACGGTGCGGCTGGTATTGCATCGCGCCGCAATGCGGGCACATGACTGCCTCTTTATAGATTTCTGCGCCACATGAGTCGCAGTATTTTCTTTGATTTTCTGGGATATCCATTATTGCATCCCCCAATCCAAAACCAACAACCCGGCAGAATCCGAAAACGACCCGCACGCAATTAGGATGATATCCACAAGCCAGCCGACCCCAAAGCATCCCAGGGTGAGCAGCCATATTACGCCGGTTCCGATCTTTCCAACGTAGAAGCGATGAATCCCAAGACTGCCGAGGAAAACACACAGCAGCAGGGCGACCAGGCGACTTTTGGGGCTACAGTTTTCGGCCCGCTTTGCAGTATTATATCCTTGATGGTAGTTTTGCGTGGCACATCCACAACCAGGGCAGATTATGGCCGCGTCATCGATTTCCTTCCCGCATTTTGAGCAATACATAATCTCTCTCCTATCATATTTATTGTCCTAAAAATGGGTCTTCTGGTAGATATAGGGATAGAAAAATTTTAGAAAAAATTGGCTATTCAGCCAATAGCCATAGTAGAACAAACGTTCTATAATCTCAATACAAGCACAAATCGAACGGAAATGGGAGGGCACAAAGGATGGAACTAGAAAGAGAAGAAAAAACGGATTTTCCCATCGAGAAGTTACTGTCAGATGAGATTATGAGAGTTGTTCAACGAAACCAAAACGAAGCGTACCTCCGAAAATTATTGACTCGTGCATTGATATTGGAGGAAATCATGCGGTGATGTTACCCCGGGAAATCCCGGGGTTTTATTTTTGGGAAAAGCTATCGATCAATTTTCTGACCGCCGCCTTCTCTTCCTCTTCCAGCATCCAATATGCGCGAATAATGCGCTTTATGAGGTCATCATCTGACAAATTGATTTCCTCACAAATCCTGATAAAGTTCTCATCTTTATCCCGCGCAATGTGCGGTTCACCTGAGCCGGTACGGAGCCATTCCTCAGAAATACCAAATTCACGGCATATATCTGCAATCGTGCGGTCACTTGGTGAAGAAACTCCACTAGCTAGTTTCGATATAAACGGTTGAGAAACATTCAATCTTTCGGCAAACGCCGTTTTTGTCAAACCGCTGTCCGAAATGCACCATGAAATTCTCTCGCTTATCGTTTCCAACCCGTTCACCTCCTATCTGTTTCCTATTAAATCACACTGTTTCTGACAAGTCAATATCTTTTTATTCCTGAGGAATGAAAAGATATTGATACCATGATGTAGTTATGGTATATTATGAGCAAGGAATAGCGGAGGTGAAATTTATGGCAGCTGCAACTGCTTCTGATGCAGCGATGCTGGCAGACATCACGAACATTGCCGGGAAACTGAAAGAACTCCCCAAAGATGTCCTGCTTTACATTGCTGGATACATTGATGGCTACAGCGACAAGGCAGCTTTGCCCCATTCTGTTACTGCTGGAGGCTTTGACGATGGACACGTTTAACGACGGCATTGCCCGCCGGATCCGATTGATTTGTGCGCGGGAGCGTATCAACGTCCCGGAGTTCGCCCGGCGCTGCCGGCTCTCTGAGGCATCGGCCTACCACTGGGCGCGGGGCGAATATGCGCCTGGCTCCTATGCCATCTATGTGATCGCGAAAACATTTGACGTGTCTGCGGACTGGCTGATGGGCCTGTCCGCGGAAGAAAGGAGGAACAACCATGTTTGAAGGCGTCCCGATTGCCGCGCTGCAATTCAAGGCGTCCGTCCCGCAGCGGCCCGGCGTTTCCCTGCTGGAGCAGATCGCCATGGACCGTCGGCTGACCGTCCGGGTGGAGGATGCCGCCGCCGTCATGGGCATCAAGCCCCAGAAGCTGCGGGACAATGCCCGCACCCAGGAGGGCCGTGAGGCTCTTGGCTTCCCGGTCTCCGTGGCCGGGCGGTCTATCCTGATCCCGAAGCTGCCGTTCCTGCGCTTCTGGGGCTACGACGGGGAGGTGGAGTGATTGGAGTGGTACAGCCTGGTCACGTACTGCGCCGCCATCCTCGGCATCTACATCCTGGCGCACCTGGCGCTCCGGCATCTGCACCGGATGCAGCTTTACAGGACCGCGCTGCTGCGGGTGCTGTATCTCTACGGCATCCACCGGGTCTACTGGACAAAGGCAGACGCCGTGGATGATTTGATCGCAGCGTCCATCACGCAAATGGAGGAAGAAGATTATGGATAAGAGGGAGATCGCCGTGCTGCGCCAGCAGATCCGGCGGGAAAAGCGACGTGTTGCCGTATTGGAGACGGAAGCGTTCATTCTGAGCGTCGCCTGCGTGGTGCTGCTTTGCCTGTTGGCCATTTTCAGCGGGATCTAGCCCGGCGTGCCGGGCTCATGCAGGGGTAGCTCAGCAGGCAGAGCGGCGGTCTGAAAACCCGGCGGTCGCAGGTTCAAACCCTGCCCCCTGAACCACCGGCCTCTCCAGGACAGGAGGCCGGGTCCCCCTTACGAACGTCCCACGGCCCCGGAGTGACGGGATGTGTGCGCGGCACGACCGCGCATGGACTGGGGCCAACCGATGATTGGCAGTTTTCCAGGCGGTCTTTGACGCCTGTTACCCTCCTGATCCTGGGCGCCCGGAAGGGCGCCTGGAAAGCGGCCAATCGCTGCCATGCTCCGGGCGAATGCCCGATCACACTTCTCTCTTTCCACGGGCGCAGGGGGCACCCTGCGCCTGGAGGATGGCAGCGGTCCCGCTATGACAATTAGGAGGGACATATCTATGGGAACCTTGAAAACCGGTATGGCACGGTACATGGACCCGCAAGGGCGGCTTGTGATACCGAGCGAAATGCGGAAGCAGTTCGGCTTGCAGGAGGGCTCTCTGGTCGATTTCCAGGTGACGGAAGATGGCATCTTACTGCAAAGAGCCGTGCCTCAGTGCTGCGTCTGCGGCGAATCCGACAAGCCGCTGCATGAGGTGGACGGCGTTTCCATCTGCCACGACTGCGCGGAGGCAATCGCAGCGAAAGTGGGCAGCTGGAACGGAGGGCGGTGAGGGTATGGAAAGTGTCCTGGACCGCATGGAGCGTATTGACGCTAAGCGTAAAATGGCAGACTTTAACGTAAAAATGCAAATGCCGTATGAGTTCAAGAAAAAATATGCGACGATCCGCGCCAGAGAGTTTGTGGCTGAATGCGATAGGAGAGGGTTAAACTATCACGTTTCAGTTGGTGGGCTTGACTCCATCGCTTTATTCCTGTTCCTGCATAGCATCCATATCGATGCCCCCGGAATAACCGTATCTAGCCTAGAGGATAAAAGCATTCAGAGAATGCACAGAGCGCTCGGCTTGGAGCGGTTGAAATCCGCGAGAAAAGAAGATGGGACGTTGTGGAAAAAGCCGGAAATATTACAGGAGTTTGGATTTCCTGTTTTGTCAAAAGAGATCGCTGCAAAGATTGACATACTGTCACATCCGACAACAAAAAACGCTACTGTCAGACACGCGATTATGACAGGAGAAACCGGAGCATATGGAGGCAATCAAAAAAACAGCAGAATGAAGTTGTCTCAAAAATGGCTGGAAAAATTCGGTGGTTATGGGAATGAGGACGAAGGAACGGATTACGATATTCCTCCGTTTCCAGTATCTGCCAAATGTTGTTATTATCTCAAAGAGAAACCATGCGATGATTGGGCCAGACAGCATAACAGCGTTCCATTCCTTGGCCTTATGGCTTCAGAGGGAGGGCGGCGCGCAAAGAGCCTGAAAATGAACGGATGTAACTACTTCGGAGCATCCACAATCCGGTCTGCACCATTTGCTATCTTCCAACGGGATGATCTTCTGCGCTTGGTCCGAGAGTTGGACATACAATGGCGAAGTGGCTGGAAGGAGGAATACAGAGCCAAAGCTATTGCAGCAGGTGTCATAAGCGCTGACTTTGAAATGCCTGATAGCATTGTCCCAGAAATTTATGGAACGATTGAAGAACACGACGACGGGACACTGTACACCACAAAAGCACAGAGAACCGGTTGTTCGATGTGCGGATTTGGGATTCACATGGAAAAGCGTCCGCACAGATTTGATCTGTTGAAAGAACGCAACCCTAAAGAGTGGGATTACTGGATGTATCGGTGCTGCATCGACCAGAAGACCGGCGAGCAATATGGGTGGGCTCGCGTCTTAGACTATATTGGCATTGAGTATTAAAGGGGTGTTCTCTATGACAAAGTCAAAATACCCACGCTGCCCGGACTACACCGGCGGGAAAATTTGGCGCGTCAAGTATAGGGATAGGGGGTATCTGGATGTCCTCGCGCCGACCTGGCAGGAGGCGCTTGTCACCGCCGCCATGGCCTGTGGCATCCGCTGGCAGGACCCGGACTATCACCTCGAGGCGACGTGCGTCCCAATGGGCCATCTTGGGAAGAAGTCGCCCGAGTTGGGAGGGATGACAGGTGGATGAGCGAAAGCCGGCATTTTGGGCCGTCATACCAGCAAGCGTTCTTTTTTCTGAGGATTTGCGGCCCAATGCGAAACTTTTGTATGGCGTTGTGACGCTGCTCCAGGAGTCCAGCGGATACTGCTACGCCTCCAACCGGTACCTGGCTAACCTGTTCGGCCTCCAGCCTGATACCATCACCGGGCTGCTCAACAACCTGGTGGAAGCCAAGCTGATTGCCACTGACGTTGTACGTGATCCGCAGACAAATGAGGTACAGGAACGCCGAATTTGGACCGTGGCGCAGATGCCAGCGATTATACCCCCCTCCCCGAAAAAAATCGGGGAGGGGTCCTCGAAAAAAATCGGGGAGCCCTCCCCTAAAAATTTCGGGGACCCTCCCCGAAAAAAATCGGAAGAGAATAATACAAGTAATAATAATACAAGTAATTATATACCCCCTATAGTCCCCCGTGATCCGGGGGACGGGTGTGTGGGCGAATGCACACCCGAACCGGAGGAAACGCCCGCTGAAAAACCAGACGACGGCTTGCCGAAGTGGAAGCCAGAGCGGTTCGCGGCCTTTTGGAAGTTTTATCCCAGGGGCGAGAACAAGAAGCGAGCCGTTCGGGCCTGGGACAAGCTCAAGCCGGATGACGCCTTGATTGCCGTCATGGGCCGCGCCCTGGCAAAGCAAAAGGCCAGCGCAGACTGGCAGCGAGGCATCGGCATCCCGCATGCCTCCACCTGGCTCAATGGCCGCCGCTGGGAGGATGAGCAGCGGAAGCTGCCACAGTTGCCGCCGCAACCGCAGGGAAGCGGCTGGGCAGAAGACCGGGAGGTGCTGGATTGATGGACGTTGAAAAAGCGGTTGCCTTGCTTGAAGATCAGATGAGCTTTAACCGGACTATGCAGCGCGGATGGGGAAACTCAATGATCGAGACGGACGCCGGGAGCTTGGTGAACGGTGAATTGTACGCCAATCAGCACAAGGACGTCGCGGATGCACTGGAACTTGCCATCAATGCTCTCCGCGCCGGTGGTAAGGGCATGAATGTCCCTACCAAGCCAGACGGGCAGCCGCTGACACTGGAGAATCTGCGGTGGATGGATGGGCAATGCGTAAAAGTAGTTGTTGACGGTGTTGAACCGCTGGTAATGCTTGCTCTTGTTGAAGTTCCAAAAGACGAAGACTGCGTTTTGCTGAGAAATAACCTGGGCGGAGTTAGTGAGTTCTACATCGATGATGATTTACGGGAGGACGGCGTAAAAGTCTACGCATACCAGCCCGCCCCATTTGACCGGGAAGCGTGGACATCTGAGTGGATAAATTCAATGCCAGTTCTCGGAGCAGGGGATCTAGAAACTAGGTGCAAATCATGCGGGAACTTAGTCTTATTCGAGACAGATTTTTGCCCATACTGCGGCAAAGCAATGACCGAGGAAGCATGGGCGGAACTGGAGAAGCGGGTGAGGGGTGTAAAATATCATGGGGCTTAACCTTTGCGACCGGTGTGTGGCTGATTGCAGACATGAAAGAAACCCGAACGAAATTGTTGTGAAGTGCGGTGCGTTTAAGCCGCCAATGACCAACGAAGATAAAATTCGAACCATGAGCAAAGAGAAATTGGCCCAGAGGCTTCTGAGATATGAGGGGACCGAAACGCGGACAACGCCATACGGAGGCCATGAGCATATCTTCCATGGGCCGCATGGGGAGACGTGTGGAACAAAGGAATATGCACTTCAGCTTTGGATGGAGTGGCTGGACGAACCGGCGGAGGATATGTGTTGATGAAGCCATTATTCACACCCGAAGAAATAGCAGAGCTGGCGGCTGCGGATGCTGAGATAGACGCTACATTCTGCCTGACGGACGAGGAAATTTCCCGTTCCAGAGACGCAGACACCGCTGCAATGTTAGACCGGTTGCCGCCAGAGAAGCGGAAAGCTGCTGCCAGGCATCGGGCTTACTACGAGAAGCACCGCGAGGAGATCGCGGCCAAGGCGCGGGCCTACTACGAGAAGAACCGGGAGAAACGTTTGGCATATCAGCGTGCCTACGATGCAGCCCACCGGGAGGAGAAAGCGATTAAAAACAGGGCCTACCGGGAGGCCAAGCGGGGGATAACGGGATGAAAATAGCGCGGGTGTTTCCGAGGATCACGAAGGCGACACCGGATGATGAACTATGTTTCTTCGAGCCGCCACCGCTGCTGACGCTGCCGGATATCGATGAGGTTCACGTGTCGTGCGTATTTACATATGACCGGGAGAAGGCCGAGTATCTAGCGTATCAGTGGGAAGTGGCTGGGGTACCGGTGAAAATCGGAGGACCGGCCTATGACGATCCGGCGGAAGGGGACTTTGTGCCGGGGCGCTATCTGAAAAAAGGCTACGTGATTACAAGCCGGGGATGCAACAATCATTGTTGGTTTTGCTCTGCGTGGCGTCGTGAAGGGAAACTGCGGGAGCTGCCGATCACGCCGGGGTGGAATGTGCTGGACAACAACTTTTTGCAATGCTCAGAGCAGCATATCCGGGATGTATTTCATATGCTAAGCCAGCAAAAAGAGCGCCCGGTATTTACCGGGGGACTGGAGGCCAAGCAGCTGAAGCCGTGGCACTGTGAGCTGCTGCGGGTGGCAAAAACGAAACGGATGTATTTCGCCTATGATACACCAGACGACTACGAGCCGCTGGTGGAGGCAGGACGGATGCTACAAGCAGCTGGGTTTAACCCACGCGGCCATGTAATGGGATGCTACTGCCTGGTGGGGTACAAGGGAGACACATTTGACACTGCCACGGAGCGGATGGAACAGACTATCCGGGCGGGGTTTATGCCATATGCAATGCTGTACCGGGATCAGGCCGGAAAGGTAGACACTGACTGGAGGAGATTTCAACGGGAATGGCTGCGGCCGCAGCTGGTGTCACGGATGTTCGGAGAAATATGGAATAAGGGGAATACGACTTATGTACCCATATCACAACCGCAACAAGCAGCGGATTAAGAACGGCGAATTGATCGACCACTTTTTTACTGACAACTACCCGCGGATCGGGCGGGCGCTGGTGCTGGTGTTCTCCACGGAGCCGGTCCGGCGGCCCATACGGCCAGAGCGGTGGGGCGAGTATTTGCCGCTGCTTCAAGACGGAGGAAACAAGCATGGCTGATGTGGATAACCTGGTCGAGATGCAATGGGCCGTCCTGGCTGGCATGATCGTGAATCCGGACAGCGTCGGGCCTGTGCTGGCTCAGCTGGGGCCGGAGGACTTCACGACCATTGCCACCAAGCAGCTCTACGAAGTGCTGGAGCATCTCCACAGCGCGGGAGCGCCCATGGAGCTGACGGCCATCAAGGAGCTGCTGGGCGATGATGCGGGGCTGATCCTGGACGAGGCAGCCAAACACGCCACAGAGGACCCAACCTGGTACGTGGAGCGTCTGCGGCTTTACCGCAAGATGGCAGACATCCGCGCCGCCTGCTATAACATCGTCGGGGCCGACACGCTGGAGGATATGCAGCGCGGCATGGACGCGCTCAACGCCCTGGACATCAGCCGGGGCAGAGCGAAATTGTTCCACGCCGAAGATTTGGCCCAGATCATGCTGGAGGAACTTGACCCCCAGTCCGTGCCAAAGATCATGCGGACCGGGCTTCGCGCCCTGGATGATATCGTACAAATTGAGGCCGGAGACTTTGTCCTTCTTGGAGGATATCCGTCAGCAGGTAAAACGGCGCTTGCGCTTCAGATGGCCATTATGATGGCACAAACGCACAGGGTCGGGTTTTACAGCCTGGAAACTGGGCAGACAAAGGCAGCCAGGCGGCTGCTTGCCTCTACGGCTGGCATCCCTTTGCGGGATATCAAGAGACGAACGTTTACCGACGAGCAGCACATAAACGCCGCCAGAGCTGCAACAGCTTTTTCCAAACTGCATTTTGATTTTGTTCCGTCCTCCAGTATGTCGGTTCGGGACATCCAGTCTATGGCCCTTTCAAATCGCCACGAGATCGTATTTGTAGACTACCTGCAAATCGTCCAAGAGCGTGGCCGCGACCGCTACGAGATCGTCACCAACATCTCACAGGGGTTACACCGAATGGCTCAGGACCATGGCATCGTCGTATTTGCGCTGGCACAGTTGACCAGGCCGCCGGACATGGGCGGGAAAAAGCAGAGGCCAACTATGGCCAGTTTTCGGGAGTCCGGGCAGATAGAACAGGATGCAGACGTGGCCATGCTGCTCTATCTCTCCGATCCTGACGACTACAAAAGCCAGCGGGAATTGAAAATTGCCAAGAACAAAGAAGGCCAAAAGTCAAAAATTATGCTGGACTTTGACGGAACTGTTCAGCGGTTTCCATTCCCACCGCTGGTGATGGAGCCAACGGAACCAATGCAGATGAGCATGGGAGATTACCAAGTAGTAAACGAACAAGACCCGGATTTCCCGTTCAAATAGGAGGCGCCCATGAAGGTTGGAGAATATGTCACCGTTTCAACGGAAATTCGGAAGGTAGGGGCATGGAGCCAGTATGGCGTGGACAGCCACGAGGCCGAGCTGCTGCGTGGCCGCGTCGTGTACATACATCCAAAGCAGCGGTATTTCACCGTGGAATTTACATTCGGGGAGAACAAACTCCTGGAGAGTTTCTTCTTCCATCACACTGAGGAGGACAATGGCTATGAAAATGACTGCCATTATGAACATAAAAGGCGGAGTTGGAAAAACCGTAACAGCCGTGAATACTGCGGCAGTCTTGGCAAGGCTTTATGGCAAAAGGGTTTTGATTATTGACGCTGACCCCCAGGGGGACGCCACAGCCTTTTTCCACGCAGAGCCGGGAGACGGCGGCGGGTTATGCGGACTTCTGGAGGGCGACTTCCAATTTTACGATGAGGTTATTTTTTATACTGACTATGATAACCTGGACATACTGCCCAGCACCACGGACCTATTTGACCTGGATCGACTGGCAGATCGGCAGCACTGCGCCAAGGCAATTCTCGAACTAAAAGACGCGATTGCCGAGGACAATGAATATGACGTCGTTTTAGTTGACTGCCCGCCCTCCTTCACGGCGGCCTCTATTGCGGCCCTGGCGGCAGCGGACAGCGTGATTATCCCGGTCAAGTTGGACGCCTTCTCTGTGCGCGGCATGGAGTTCCTGCTGGCTCAGGTGCGGCAGCTCAATCAGATCAACAACCGCTGCGCTGTGGACGGCATTCTGATTACCCAGTGGCACAACGCCCCGGTGGTTCTCCAGGCAGAGGAGTTTCTCCGCGCCAAGGGCCTGCCGGTGTTCGATACAAAGATCAGACGCACGGACAAGGTGGACGAAAGCACCTGGTACGCAGAGCCTCTTGAAATCTACTCCCGCTTGTCTGCTGCCGGGATTGGGTACCGGAGTTTTGTGGCCGAGTGGATGGGGAAGGAGGACGACCATGGCCTTTAATCTTTCCGAGGCGGCGGGGCTGGGACGGATTGTGTCCAAACTGGACACCGGAGATGTCCGGCAGATCCCGCTGGTGGATATCGACCCCAATGATAAAAACTTCTTCGAGGTTGACGACGTGCAGGACCTGATGGAGTCCATCGAGGTACATGGCGTTCTCCAGCCGTTAGTCGTAGTGCAGCACGGGCAGGGTTACCGGCTGCTGGCCGGGCACCGGCGTCTGAAAGCGCTCCAGCAGCTGCACGAAGCTGACAAGATGGACAAACGATGGGCAACCGCACCTTGCGTCGTGCTGCCGCCCATGTCCGACGCCATGGAGCAGATGGTCCTGATCCAGACCAACACCACCGCCCGGCAGCTGAGCTATGCGGAAAAGATGGAGGCCGCTATCCGCCTCAAAAAAATCCTGCTCCGGCTAAAGTCTGAAGGGGTAAAACTCCCGGGCAGGCTGAGCGACATCCAGGCAGAGCAACTGGAGATTTCCCGCGCCGAATTGGCCAGGATGGAGGTCATCCAGAAAAACCTGATACCGCCGTTCATGGATAAGCTCAAATCGAACAAAATCAACGCCGCCGCTGCCTATGAGCTGGCCAGGCTGGACGCTGATGATCAGACCCTGTTGTTGGGACGGTATGAAGAAAAAGGCACCACCCCGTGTGCCGCCGATGTGCAAACATACCGGGAAAAGAAAGCGCTGGATTGGCTACGCGCTGATTGCCCGGGTGAGGCTCTCGGGTATAACGACCATCAGCTCAAAGAGCGCGGGGAGCCCATCGAATGCCGGAACTGGGAAGCCATCCGAGACCATAAAGCGAAAGGCCACCCGGAACTCTGCCCCGGCTGCTGCTATGCGTGCGACAAGGAGACCTGCAAGGAGCGGTGCCAGCAGGCAAAAATAAAGCGGAGAAAGGAACGGGACGAAATTGAAAAACGCGCCTGGGAACATCCGGCCCAAGAAGAGGCAACGCCATCGGACGACCCTGCCCAGGACCAGGACCACGACTTTTCATCCTTGCCGCTTTCCAAGTTCCCGCAGAGGTTAAAAGAGGCGATGGACCTTCGGCAAGTCAGTATCAGCGGGCTTTCCCTGAACTTGGCCGAGATGATGCGGGAGTATCCGCAGATCGGGTTGTCCAAAGAAAATGGCGATGGTGATTATGATGATGTCTGTAATATGCTATATATGGAGGACATGGAAGACTTTGATATGAGCGCGGCTACATATACCGGCTTTGTGTTCCTCCTGGCCGAGGCGCTGGGCGTGTCCATCGACTGGCTGCTGGGCCGCACGGATAACCCGGAGGTGTAAATGCGATACACCTATAAATACTGTGGCCGCTACTTTTACGGCGTCAGTTATACCACCCCGGGGAAAGCCGACTCTCAGCCGGTGCGGCGGGACCGGCAGCGGTGCGTATCGGCGGCGCGGCAGAAGATCAACGACAAGCGGGCCGCGGCACAGTTCGAGCAGCTGCTGGCCACCAACTTTGGCCCGGGAGATACGGTGGTAACACTGACTTATCGAGACGAAAACCTCCCTCCGACGTTGGATCAAGCCAAGAAGAATATCAAGAAGTTTCTCACGATGCTCCGCCAGTCATATCGGCTGGCGGGGCAGGAACTCAAATACCTCCTGGTCCACGAGGGATCGCACGGAGACCACCGGCTCCACCACCACATCGTTGTAAACGCAATCCCCGGCGTACAAGAGACCATTCGAAGCCACTGGGCAGCATGGGGCGACAACCTGGACTTTGCCAGCATCGACATGAAGGGCTACACCGCATGGGCCAAGTACCTGTGCAAGGAGCTGCTGACCACCGGGCGGCTTTCCCCTGGCAGACACGCATGGTCAGCTTCCCGCAACCTGGCCATGCCGGTGGTGGAGCAAGGAGAATGCCCGGACCACATGGCCATCAGTCCGCCGCCTGGGTCTGTGATCCTGGAAAACGAAACCATGATGACAGAGTACGGGGCAGTACATTATATTAAATGTATCCTGCCGACGTGGGCAGTCAAGACCGCACCGCCGCGCCCACCTCGAAGGACCAGGCGCCGGTCCAAAAAGTAAACATCGTATTTTTATTTGGCCTTGTAGCAGTGTATAATTTTAGAAAAGGACTGACAAAATGGAGAAAAAGCCGTTGCGCAGTGTGCAAACCTGTGGTATACTGAGAGTACAGGACGGGTGGGCAGTATGCCCCGTGTGCGGATGGACGCGGATGATGCGCGTGGAGCCGGACACCAGAGCCAAGCGTCTGCCTGTTTACTGCAAGCGATGCAGACATGAAACCATCGTGAATATCGAACCAGAGAGCCAGTGCCTGAGCGCCAGCGCCACTTGATCCCAATGCGGGAGTCGAGTGGCGCTTTTGCTTTGGCCTGGCTCTTTTTGTTTTCCAGGAGGTGGTAGGCCGTGAGCCAGAAACCGCTCAGGCCATGCCGCCACCCTGGCTGCACCGAGCTGGTGCCGGATGGGTATTGCGATGCCCACCGCCCAGCTCGGGCCGTGGATCAGCGCAGCGGCGACGCGGCAGCCTGGCGCCGCCTGTACAAGACCGAGACCTGGCGCGTGCTGCGGAATATGCAGCTGGCCAAAGAGCCGTGGTGCTGCGAGTGTGCGCGGCTGGGGCTCAGAACTCCGGCCACCGACGTGGACCACATCGTGGACCACCGCGGAGACTGGGCGCTGTTCTCCGACCCAGGGAATTTGCAAAGCCTTTGCCACAGCCACCACAGCCAAAAGACAGCAAAAACCATCCGAAGCCGGCGCAATTCCAAGCGCCGGTGACAAGCAAAACCGGCGAAGACTTGGGCGCGCCCGCGCTCGTGGTCTCGCCCGCGTGGATCCTTGCGACCCTCCCCCCTGGGTTTGAAGTTTTCGGGGGCCGCTTTGGCACCGCCGCCCGACCCTCCACGCAAATTATTCTCCCCATCGGGCCATCAGGAAGGAGGCGCCGCCGATGCCGGGACCGAGACAGCCCGTGGACGTGCTGAAAGCCCGCGGGGCAAAGCACCTGACAAAAGCCGAAGAGGCCCAGCGCCGCGCCTCTGAGCTGAACGTACCGCCGGCGCAGAAAATCACGCCGCCAAAATGGCTGGGCCGGGAGTTCCCGGACGACGTGGCCAAGGCGCTCAAAGCGGAGTTCCGCAAGCTGGGAAAGCGCTTGGCCGATGTGGGCCTCTACTCTGAGCTGGACGCCGACACTCTGGGCCAATACCTGGTGGCGCTCCACCAGTGGGAGCTGGCGACGCTCCAGATGGAGTCCTTGCTTGGCGACGTGGGGTTCGGAAAGCAGGCAAAACTTTGGGCGGAGGTCCAGGCAAAATACTTTGCCGCCGCCCGGCGGTGTGCGTCTGAAATGGGCCTGACCATCTCTTCCCGCTGCCGTCTGATCGTGCCGCAGACAGCCGAACAGGATGAGCCGGAGGACGAGTTTACCCGGGCCTTGCGAGAGCGCCAGCGGGCCGCTGGAGGCGCATGAGCGCCGTCTACGACGCGGCCCAGGGGCAATTTGTCTGCGACTTTATCGAGCGATTCCCGACCACTGACACGGGCCGTCCCTTCTCCCTCTACGACTGGCAGCGGGACGCCATCATGGAGTTTTACTCCACCATGGAGGTGGACGACGACTCCGGCGAACAGTACCGGCGGTATCAGTACCTATACGAGGAGCTTCCGAAGAAAAACGGCAAGTCGGAGCTGGCCGCGCCCCTGGGTCTATACCACCTGTTTGGCGACGGCGAACTGAACGCAGAGGTCTATATCTGCGCCGCCGATAAGGACAACGCCTCCATCGTCTACAACGCCGCAATCTACATGGTGCAAACGGCCCCATGGACCGCTGCCATGCTGGAGCGTGGCACGCTCAAACTGGTGGAGTCCCGCCGGGAAATTCTGTACCGCCGCCAACGCAAAACCCCCAGCGGCGGCATGGAATGGCAGATCATCGGGCGCTTGAAGGTCCTTTCCGCCGAGGCATACAGCAAGCACGGCTACAAGCCGAGCTGCGTCATCTTCGACGAACTTCACGCCCAGCCGAACCGAGATTTGTGGGACGTCATGACCTTTGGCGCAGGATCGAGCCGGCGGCAGCCGGTGTGGATCGTGCTGACCACCGCCGGCGACGACCCGGACCGTCATTCCATCGGCTGGGAAATCCACGAAAAGGCCGTGGCCGTCCGGGACGCCCGGCAGCTCCGGCAAGTGCTGGACCAGGGCGGCGACCCACGGGAAGTGCTGAGCCTCAAGCGGGTGGCGGACGAAGATCTCCCGGGAGCCATGGACGCTCTGCTGGAGCGGGATCTCGACACCTGGCTCCCGATCCTCTACGGCATCACCGCATTCTACGGAGACGACCCCGAGGACCTGGCACAGGTGGACATCTACGACGAAGCGCTCTGGTACCGATGCAATCCGTCTCTTGGGAAACACCTTAAAATCCGCACGCTGCGTCAGGAGGCCGCTGAGGCCCGCAAGTCGGAAGCAGCCGAAAAGCTGTTCCGCTGGCTGCGGCTCAATCAGTGGATCGCGGTGAAAGCCGTGTCCTGGCTGAGCCTGACCCTATACGACAAGCTGCAATGGGGCCCCAGCAAAATGGCCGAGCGGGCCGAGTGGCTCAAGCGGCTGGAGGGGAAAACCTGTTACGGCGGCGTGGACCTTTCCTCCACGACGGACTTGACCGCCTTTGTCCTCTTCTTCCCTGCCCAGCCTGGCCTGGAATGCGCCGTGTGGTTGCCGTATATCTGGCGCTCCAGCAAGGACCTGGAGACAGCTGAGAAGCGCGACGCCGCACCATACCGCAACTGGGAGCGGGCCGGATTTATCAAAATCTGCCCAGGCGACACCATCGACTATGCCGATGTAGAAGCCGCCATCGCAGAAGCCCGTGAAACCTATGACCTCAAAATGGTCGGCTTCGACCCGTACCTTTCCCGCACTATCACCCAGCGGATCATGCCTATTGTGCCGGTTATTGAAGTGCCGCAGGACATGAAGAATATGTCCCCGGCCATGAAGGAAATCGAATTGGGCGTACTCAACCATACCATGCGCCACGTCCACAATACCTGTTTCCGCTGGGCCTTCGGGAATGTCCGGTGCGCCGTGGATGGTAACGAAAACATGAAGCCCATGAAGAACCGGTCCCCGGGCCGCATCGATCCGGCGGTGGCGCTGATTATCGCCGTGGCCGTTTGGATGATCGCCCGGAACCAAAAGCCGGATTTGTCCGCCGCCATGGAGCGCGGCGGGTTCACCCTGTAAGGTGTCCAAATTGGACACGGGAGGCAGCATGAAGAAAATGAAATTTGACTGGACGGAGACCGCCATTATCGCCGGGGCCGCCATTACATCGGTTGGCGTTGGATTGATCCATTTTGCCGCCGGTGTGATCGCGGCAGGCGTCTTGATGCTGGCCGGCGGCGTGATCTCCGCCATCTTTGGAGGTGATGGCCAATGAGCCTGACAACTGCACTCCACGCCATGCGCCGGGCGCCCCCCGTCGAAAACCGCGCCGGCGTGATAACGCTCCCTGCCGGGGCCTTCCCGGCGGCGTCGTATCCCGGGGCACCGGAGACAACCGCCCGAAAACTGTCCGCTGTGGACCGCTGTATCGAGCTGTTGAGCGATTCCGTAGCGAAGCTGCCCAGCTACATCCTGGACACCACGACCCGGGAGCGGCCCCGCCACCCCATCCTGGAGCTGCTCAACACCCGCCCTAATGAGGCCATGACGCCCTTCGTCCACAAGAAGGTTTTGGAAACCTCCCGGTTGGAGGGCGGCAACGCCTATGAGTGGATTATCCGCGACCCGCGCACCATGCAGCCGGTGGAGCTGGTGCCGGTTCCCTGGCAGCTGGTCCAGCCCTGGATGGATACCGATGGCCGGGTCTGGTACAACATCATCAACCCGCGCACCGGCGAAAATCTGACCGTTCACGGAATGGATATGTGCCACTTCAAGGGCGCGACCCGCAACGGCATCCTTGGCCAGTCCGTCCTGGCCCGGGCCAGCGAGGTCATCGCCGGAGCCAGGGCGGCTCAGGACTACGGGCGGCGCTACTACGAATCCGGCGGCCAGCCCCTGGGCGTGCTGGAAACCCAGTCCGATTTAAGCGGCCCAACCAAGGACCCAACAGACCCGCAAAAGCAAATCCCCAAAAAGGAGCTGCTGCGGCGCGACTGGGAGAAGTACCACAGTGGATCCGCCAACGCCCACCGCATTGCCATCCTGGACTTTGGCCTCAGCTACAAGCCTCTGAGCGCGTCCAACAAGGACGCCCAGTTTGTGGAGGACAAAGAGGTCAGCATTAAGGACATCGCCCGTTTCTTCGGCGTTCCCCTCTACAAATTGCAGGAGGGCAAGCAGGCATACGGGTCGAACGAGCAAAACTCCATCGACTACGTGGTTTCCACTCTGCATCCCATCTGCACCGGCTACGAGGAAGAACGTACCTATAAGCTGCTGACCCAGTCGGAGATCGCCCAGGGCTTGGAACTGCGCATCAACATGATGGCCGAACTCAAGGGCGACACGGCCAGCCGCGGCGCCTGGTACACCAACATGAAAAACAACGGCGGCTTTACGGTTAACGATATCCGCCAGCTGGAGGATATGCCGGACCTGGAGGGCGGCGACGACGCCCAGGCCTCGCTGAACTTTGTGCCGCTGAGTGAATGGAAGCGGCTGAGCATTCGACGCAATGGAGGTGAAACATGAGACTCAAACTGAACGGCTATGTAGCCGCAGACGATGACAAAAAAATTTTCCAGTGGTTCGGCTATTCGGCGTTCTCCCCCAAGGACGTCCGGGACGCGCTGGAGCAGCTTCCGGAGGGAGAAACGCTGACGCTGGAAATCAACAGCGGCGGCGGCAGCGTGTGGGCCGGGTCGGAGATCTATTCCGTGCTGCGAGGCTCCAACGCTGAGACCGTGGCAGAGATTCAGTCACTGGCGGCCTCTGCGGCGTCCTATGTGGCAATTGGCTGCAACCGCGTGCTGATCTCTCCGGTCGGCCAGATGATGATCCACCCGCCGTCCACCGCCACCAGCGGCGACGCGGCGCAGCACCGGCAGTCTATTAAAATCCTCAATTCCATCGCGGGCAGCATCCTCAACGCCTACGAGATTAAGAGCGCCGGGAAGCGCACCCGGCAGCAGCTGGCGTCCATGATGCAGGCCGAGACCTGGCTCACCGCCCAGGAGGCCGTGGACGCCGGTCTGGCGGACGAAATCCTCTATGATGACGACGCGGTTTTGAACCCTGCCGACATCGTCAACGCCTGCGGGATGCCGAACCTGGCCGCCATGCGGGCCGAGTACCGCAAGGCCCACCAGTCCAATGAAGCTCCCGAAGCCACCCCCGTCGAAAACTGGCAAGACGCCGCCCGTCTCGCCATCGAAAAAAACAGATTTTTATAAGGAGGCAACCCAATGAGACGCAAACTGATCGACCTGTGCGCCACCCGGTCCAAGGAGATCGAGAAGGCCGAGGCGGCGCTGAACGCCAACGACCAGGAAACCTATGCGGCCTGCATGGTCAAAATTGGCAACATGAACACCGAGATCGAGAACATCCAGGCGCTGATCCGGGAGCAGGACAGAAAGGTCATGGAGGCTCCCACCAACCCCGCCGAGCAGCGTGACATGGCCGAGGATCGCGGCGCCACCCTGATGCGTGGTGACGATGTGCAGATTTCCGCCGCGGAAGTGCGCCGGATGTTCAACTCCACCACCGTTGCCACGGGCACCATCGTGCAGCCCACCGGCGCCGGCACCAATATCCACGACCCTGTCGGCAATCAGGTTTCCAGCATCATTGACCAGGTGACGGTCCAGGACCTGACCGGCATGGGCGCGTATCAGGAGCCCTACGTCAAGGCCGAGATGGAGGCCCAGAGCCAGAAGGTCGAAACTGCCGCCGGCACTGCTCGTACTGCCACGGATCCCACGTTTGGCATTGCGGAGCTGCGGCCCCGGGAAGTCAACGTGACCAGCTTCGTGGACCGCAATATCGCCCGGCTCTCCCCTGCCGACTATTACGCCAAAGTCATGGCCATGGCCATGCGTGCCATGCGCCGCGCGATCGCCAAGATGATTATCACCGGCGATGGCGAGGGCAGCCCGGCCATGTTCGGCATCACCAACGCCAAGAACAAGGCGTCCGAGAACATCTTCGCCGAGGAAACGATCACCGCCATCGATGCCACGACCCTGGACCAGCTTTACTTCGCCTACGGCTCCGACGTGGCCATCGGCGCCAATGCCCGGCTGCTGCTGACCAAGAAGAACCTCAAGGCGTTTGGTGCGCTGCGCGGCACCAATGAAAAGAGGCGTCTGCTGGACATCGTGCCCGATATGGCGAACCCCAATACCGGCATCATCCGGGACGGCGGCGTGGTGATCCCCTATACCATCTCCGCCGATGTGACCGATGAAAAGCTGCTGTATGGCGACCCGGCCAACTATCTCCTGGGCCTGTTCGGCGCGTACTCCATCCGTGTGGATGAGTCCGTCAAGGCCGTGGAGCGTATGTATGCCATCCTGGGCGACGTCATGGTCGGTGGCAACCTGGTGGTGGACAAGGGCTTCGTGGTCGGCACCGTCGGCGGTGGCGGCTGATATGGCCACCGTATCCCTGGAGGCCGCCAAGGCATACGCCAGGATTGACGGCGACGAAGACGACGCACTGGTGGAAAGCCTCATCGAAGGCGCCGAGGAATACCTGGCAGGCTCCGGGGTGTATCCCGGCCTGGCACCGGAGGCGCTCTATCAACTGGCCGTGAAGGGTATCGTCCTCCACTGGTACGAGCAGCGCAACGTCACCGACGGCCCAGCGCCCAGAGACTTTGCCGCCGGCGTCCGGCTCATCATCAATCAGCTCAAGAACACCTGTAAACTCAATAGCCTGTAAGGAGGTGCCCCGCCCATGCAAATGAACGCCGGGAAACTGGATCAGCGCATTACCATTGTCCGTGCGAACTGCGCCACGGATTCCGATGGATACATCGGCAAGGATGACCAGCCCGTGCGGACCTGCTGGGCGGGGTTTTCCCGTACCAGCGGGAAGGAGCTGACCAAGAATAACGCCGACTATGGAGCTGTGACGGCCCGGTTCTTGATCCGCTATACCAAAACGCCCATTGACCGGAAAATGGTTGTCCTTTACCGGGGGCTGCGGTATCCCATCGAGTACGTCAACAACTACGGAGACCAGAACCAGTATATCGAGCTGATCTGCTCCATCGAGACGCCGGGGAGGGTGAGCGATGACAATTAACGAGCGCGTCCGGGCCGCCGTGACGCCGGTGATCCCCGATTGTGTCCCCGGGGAGTACACCGGAGACAGCGAGACCTACGCTACGTTTGACGTCATCGAGACGCCGGACGTGATGGCCGAGGGCACGGCCCATGCGGTGGTGGCTACGGTGATCCTCCACTGGTACAGGCCCAAGAATACCAAGGTCGAGCCGGTCAGGTCTCAGATGGTGCAGAATCTCCTCCTCCAGGGCGCTACCTATCCCACCATCACCCACGGGGCGGAGGAAATCCTGCTGGAATTTGAGATGGAGGCGGAGGCAGTTGGCGCAGTTTGAGTCAGACATAAACGACCTCATCGAGGCGCTCAGGAAAGCCGACCTATTTGATGAGGAAAGCCAGTCCAGGCTATTACAGGCTGGAGCGGATCACCTTATGAAACATGTAAAGGCAGAAGCATCAAAATCAAAATATAATCTCCGTTTCGTGTCGAGCAAACTGAAAAAGAACAAACTCAAGCGAGACAAAAATGGAGAATATTATGTCACGGTCACGATCAAAGGGAAAAATGATCGCGGCGAACGATTGGCAACAATAGCTTTTGTCCTTAATTATGGCCGCCAAAAGAAATACGGCGGCATTGAGGGAAATTATTTTTGGACCGAGGCGGTCAAGCAAGCATCTGATAGCGTAGCCCAAGTTTATGAACGGGAAACTGAAAAAATTTTCAAAGAAAGGGGCCTTACTTAATGCCTTCATTTGATCTCAGATATATTCAGTGCGCACCGTATCAGTGCACCGATAAAAATGTGACGTATGGAGCTAAACAAAAGGTTGGAGACGCAATGTCTGTCGACATTACTTTGACCTTTGCGGAAGGCAGGTTGTATGCAGAGGGTAAACTCTCTGAATTCATGAAGGAAGTCACAGGCGGCACTATCTCCATGGCAGTTAAAGACATCCTGAAAGAGGCACAGAAAACAATGTTTGGCGTAAAGGACAAACAGCGTACCATTTCTGAGAAGCCTGTTTCCGGCCTCGTTTATTCGGCAAAGGATACTGCATCCTATGTTGGTATTTCATTCTACTGTAAAGACATGGTGGACAATGTCGCCAAGTTCACATGCATTCTCATTATCAAATCTCTGTTTGGGCCTCCTGCACATCTTCCCAGCCCCTGCGGGCAGCGGGCAGCTGTGGGATCAGG
>NBJMC04202__coassemble_1761_pt1 | contig 20219 bp, 23 predicted proteins | sample NBJMC04202__metabat2_high_PE_003 | metagenome-assembled genome bin NBJMC04202
ACCTTTTGGGGTGCAGCCCCCTTTGTCAAAAAAGCGTAGCTTTTTTGACAGTCTGCCAGGGCGGCGCGTCCGTAGTTCGGACGCGCCGCCCTGATGTGCGGAAAGACTTGCTCCTTTACTCCAGCTCCAGCACCGGCTCCGCCGCCAGGCAGCGGCCCGTGGCGCCGTCCAGGGTGAACACCGCGCCGCACAGCCAGCACGGCCCCGGCGCTGCGGCAAAGCGGCTGGTCAGCTCGCCGCGGAAGAGGGCGATGGACTGCTCCGGGCGGATGCCCAGCACCGAATCCCGGGGGCCGGTCATGCCCAGGTCGGTGATATATCCCGTCCCCTGGGGCAAAATCCGCAGGTCCGCCGTGGGGACGTGGGTGTGGGTGCCCCACACGGCGCTGACGCGCCCGTCCAGGTAAAAGCCCATGGCCAGCTTCTCCGAGCTGGCCTCGGCGTGAAAGTCCACCAACACCGGAATGCCGGGGTGCTGACGCAAAATGGCGTCCATCTTATAAAAGGGGTTGTCGGCGTGGACGTCCAGGCCGTAGCGCCCGATGAGGCTGACCACCGCCAGTGGCCCCAGGGCCGTCTCGTAGACGCCCACCCCGGTGCCCGGCAGCTGGGGCGCGAAGTTGGCCGGGCGCAGCACCCGGTCCGTCTCGTCCAGGTAGTCCACGATCTCCCGCTGGCGCCAGGTGTGGTTGCCCAGCGTCACCACGTCGGCCCCGGCGTCCAGGATGTCCTCCCCCTGGCCGGGGGTCATCCCGTTCATGGCCGCGTTCTCCCCGTTGACCACGCAGAAGTCTGCCCCCACCCGGCGGCGCAGCGTCCGCAGCCGCCGGCTGAGAAACGCCAAACCCGGCTTTCCCACCACGTCGCCCACGGCCAAGACTCGAAATTCCATACCCCTCATCCTTTCTCCGGTTCTCAAACTGATTATACCCCCCGTTCGACCCTGACGCAAGAAAAATGTCGTGTTATGTAATATATTTCCAAGAAAAAGTCCTTGACTTTTCCATATCTTTGTGCGATAGTGTTAAAGTATTCACGATAATTGTATTCCCTTGCGTTCTGGTGCAATGTCGGATTGTGTCGGGATCGCGGGGGCTTTTCGTTTTCATGGGTACAAATTTTTATGGGGAGGTACCCGAAATGAGTGGTACTGTAAAATGGTTCAATTCCGAAAAGGGCTACGGCTTCATTTCCAACGATGACGGCAGCGGCGACGTGTTCGTTCACTTCTCCGCCATCCAGTGCGACGGCTTCAAGAAGCTCGAAGAGGGCCAGAAGGTCAGCTACGAAGTGGAGCCCGATCCCAAGGACAACGGCAAGATGCGCGCAGTGAACGTCTGCGTCCTTTAATCTGCCTCGTTGTACGCGCCGTAGTCGGAACGCTGCGGCGCGGATTTTTTGCCATTTTATATACAAGAACGAAAATCGGGGCGGCCTCAGCGAGGCCGCCCCGTCAGCGTGTCGAAAAAGTATTTTCGCCACGCTGCCTTAGTTTTTGCAACTTTATGAAAGTTGCAAAAACACCCTGATTGAACGCGCATGGCCCAGGCCAGCTTCTCTTGCCCTGCGGGCAATTCACCTTCGGGGGCCCTTTGCCCCCCGCACACACCCCCCGCTGCTCTATCGCGGCAGTCTTCAGCGAGGTTTTTTGACAGTCTCCCGGGGCGGCCTCAGCGAGGCCGCCCCGTACTGTTACCGCACCATCTGCTTTTGGGCCAGGACCACCACGGTGACTGCCATGCTGATGGCCGCGATGGCCCCCAGGGTGTACCACCCGGCGGGCGGCATCCGCAGCAGGGCGCTCTGGGTCGCCAGGGCTGCCTGGTCAAAGACACCCTCGCCGCCCGGCTCAGTGGTGAAGATCTTCGGCACCACGAAGCAGAAGAACATCCACACAATATAGACGATCAGCCCGGCCTTCCGGCCAAACCGGCCGAACATGGAGCCGGTGAACAGCGCCAGGAGCAGCATTCCCGCGACGGCCGCCAGGACGATGGGCCAGTCGGTCAGAAAACCGAACTCCGCCTCCAGGGGATACGCGGCGAAGGCGGCGCGGCCGATGACCAGCTCCAACCGGTAGAGGCCCAGAACCAGCAGGTAGCCCAGCGTCAGGTGGGCCAGCACCTTGCCGGCGTACCGGAGGACGAAGCGCCGCCGGGTGCAGCCCATGGACAATGCCAGGGAAAATTCGCCGGTGTAGCTGAAACCGTAGAAGAGAACCGTCGTCACCAGGAGCATGATCAGGGCGATGGCCGTTCCCAAGCAGAACCAGGCGCCGGGGTCGTCGCTGGTGAGCATGATGAGAAAGAGCATAATCTCCCCGAAGAGGAAGCCCGCCGCCACCAGCAGCAGGAGCCCCACAAAGGAGCCGGTCAGGCGCCGCGCGCCGGAACAGTTGCGAAGCATACAAGCACCTCCTAGATTTTCACTTGCATATGGGCCAGGGTGCGGCCCTCGGGCAGCTGGACCAGGCCGTAGCAGACCGCGCCGAAGGCCAGGATGAGCCAGGGCAGCATGCCGATTCGGAAGAGGGCATCCACGCCCAGGGCCTCCAGCCCCATCACCGCGCCGAAGCCGCCCAGGCCGCCGGCGAAGATGGCCACCAGGACCGTGATGAGCGTGCCGAATCTGCCCCATTTGACGTGGACCAGTCCCAGCACCGTGCCCAGGGCGGCGCAGAAGAGCTGAAGTCCCAGGGAGATCACCAGCAGCTGCCACGGCGCTGCCATGGGATTGCGGCATACCGCCGCCAGAATGGCCACCAGAAGGCTGACGCCCACCGCCGGGATCAGCCGCAGCAGGTGGATGCCCAGCCGGCTCTCCCGGCGGGTGAGGCCCAGGGAGATGGCCACATGGAGCTGCACCCGGTGGACCGTCATGGCGCAGATCACGGCCATCAGGCCGCCCATCAGCGCCAGGTACAGCGGGAACACCATTTGGATATCCTCCCAGCTGAGGCTCTGCTGGAGGGCGATCATCAGCGTGTAGAAGGCGGCCACGGCCACGCTCAGGCCGGTGTACTGAAGGCCGTCCCGGACCCAGAGCTTGAGCCTCATAGATGTACCTCCTCTCCGCACAGGGCCACGAAGAGCTTCTGGAGGTTCACCGGTTGGACCGTCACGTCGTAGCCAGGGTTCAGGTCCTCGCCCGCCGGCAGCAGCACCGTCACGGCCTTGCTGCGGCCCATGGTCTCGGCGTGGTGGCGGGGAAGGCCCGCAGTGGCGCCGTCCACCTGGTCGGCAAGGCCCGTCACGTACCGCGCCCGGTCCACCAGCTGCTGGGTGTTCTCCATCAGCAGGATCTTGCCCTTGTCGAGGATGATGACCTCCTCCATCACGTCGGCGGCCTCCTCGATGATGTGGGTGGAGAGGACGAAGGTCCGGCCCGTCTCGGTGTACTCCTCGAGAAGCAGCTGGTAGAACTGCTCCCGGGCCACCACGTCCAGCCCCGCCACCGGCTCATCCAGGAAGGTGAACTCGGCCTTGCTGGCCATGGCCACCAGAATCGTCACCATGGAGAGCATACCCTTGCTCAGCTTGCCCAGCTTCTTTTTCTTGTCCAGGCCGAAGAGGTCCACCAGCTTCTGGGCCAGGTCCTTATCCCAGTGGGGGAGGTACGTCTCCGCCGCCCGGAGATAGGCCTTGAGCGTGTAGGACGCCAGGGCGCTCTCCGCCGAGAGGTTCAGCTCCCGGGAGAAGCAGAGGCGGCTGAGGGCCGCGGGGTTTTCCCAAATTCGCTGGCCGTCGATGGTGGCGGTGCCCGCGGTGATGGGGTTCTGGTTGGACATCAGGGACAAAAGCGTCGTCTTGCCGGCGCCGTTTCGCCCGATGAGGCCGTAAATCTTGCCCGATTCCAGCGTCAGGTTCACGTGGTCCAGGACCGTCTTGTCGCCGTATTTTTTCGTCAGGTTTTCACACACCAGCTTGCTCATTTCGATTCTCCTCCGATTTTTTCAATCAGCTCCGCCCGGGTGATGCCCAGGCGCTTGGCCTCCTCCAGCAGCTCCTGGAGCTGCACGCGGTAAAACTCCTCCTTGCGGCGGGCGCGGATTTTCTCCGTGGCCCCGGACGCGACGAACATACCAATCCCTCGCTTTTTGTAGAGTATCCCCGCCTCCACCAGCTGATTGATGCCCTTGGCCGCCGTGGCGGGGTTGATGGTGTATAGCTTCGCCAGCTCATTGGTGCTGGGGACGCGCTCCTCCTCCAGCAGAATGCCCCGGAGGATGTCCGTCTCGATCATCTGGCTGATTTGCAGATAGATGGATTTCTCCTCCGTCAGCCGTTGATTCATGCGATCACTCCCTTGGCTAGTTGGTTAATTACTTGTGTAATTAACCATATAACAAACGAGGCGATTTGTCAAGGGGGAAAAAGCGATCAGTTTGGAGAAAGCGTGAAAAACTGCTGGCCTGGGCTACGAGAGCGCTCTCGCCGACCGCACTCGCCCAAGCCTCCCCTTGAGGGGAGGTGGCATGGCGAAGCCATGACGGAGAGGTGTCCCCACGGGTTGCGCAGGGCCAGAGGGGGACCGTAGGGGCGGCTATCAGCCGCCCGCTTGGTTGCATTGTCAGAGCGTCATCTCCGAGCAGACCCGCCTCCGGCTGGCGCGGGCCGATGTAGGCATCGGCCCCTACGGGGAAATCGTTTCCCGGTACGTTCGATGGAGGCACTCTGATACCGCAGGCATTCGGACGCGCAATGCGCGTTATCTACGGCGGGGACGGAGAGATTGCGCGCAAAAGCTGCCGTGTGCAACTTCCACCTCCTGTTCCGGGGCAGTGGGTGCGGCCTGAGTGAAAAGTTCTGTAGCCGTAACGGCCCTCCGATTCTACTGGCCCGCGCGAAGCCGGGAAGGGGTGGGCAGGATGGGGCGGGACGGCCCGGTGGAGCGTAACGGCCCGGGCGATACCGTTTCTTGGGATGCACGCCGCGGAGCCCCATGGGAGTCCGGGGGCCGCAGCCCCCGGCGCGTTTTGGGGACTTTTCCGCGGTGAAAAGTCCCCCGCCGGAGGCAAACAAGGCAACGCTGCCGGAGCGCCGCCGCCGAACGCATCGGGGCTGCGATTCCACCGTAGGGGCGCGCATCGCGCGTCCGCAGGGTGGCGGCGCCTGAGCGATTTCGCCGAACGCACCAGCCTAAGCCTCCACTGTGTAAGGGGAGGCCTGCACCACCGGAGCGCTGCCGCCGGGCGCAAGACGTAGAGCTTACAAAAAATAGGGGATAGGCACGGCTGGGCAAAAAAAAGAACGCCGCCCCCCGGTGGGGGCAGCGTATGGGGCGCAGCGGGGGGGCGGGCTGGGCGGCGCGTTACGCCTGCTCCAGGGCCATCATCTTGTCGATGCGGCGCTGATGGCGGCCACCCTGGAACTCGGTGTCCAGCCAGGTGTCCACGATCTCCATGGCCAGCATCGGGCCGACGACGCCGGCGCCCAGGGCCATCATATTGGTGTCATTGTGCTGGCGGGTCAGCCGGGCGGACATGACGTCGGAGAGCAGGGCGCAGCGGATGCCCTTGACCTTGTTGGCGGTGATGGACACGCCGATGCCGGTGGTGCAGAGGACGATGCCCCGGTCACACGCCCCGGAGGCGACGGCCTGGGCGGCGGGGCCGGCAAAGTCGGGGTAGTCGCAGCTCTCGGCGCTGTAGGTGCCGAAGTCCTGGTAGGCCAAACCCCGGGCCTCCAGATGCTTTTTGAGGGTCTCTTTCAGGGCAAAAGCGCCGTGATCACAGGCGATGGCGATCATAGAACATCCTCCTCAATGTATCTCGCATTGTGCGCGATTTTTGCTTATTATACCTGCTTTTCCCGCCGCTGGCAAGGGGACGCCCAGGGAATCGATTGCGAACCGTATATATTTGTGCAGAAATTCCGCCCCAAACCGCGCCTGCCTGTGTTCTCTGTACAAATCTTTTGATTGTTCATAATTTGTTCATATTTATAGGGAAGATTTATGGTATGGTGGATATGTTGCGAGGAAAGGAGAATGCGGCATGGGAGACTTTCTGACCGGCCTTTGGCAAAACCGCATCCTGATGGCGGCCATTTTCGGCTGGCTGATCGCGCAGGTACTCAAGACCATTCTGGTGCTGGTGCTGGAACGGGAGCTGAAGCTGGAGCGGCTGTTCGGCAGCGGCGGTATGCCCAGTTCCCACTCGGCCACGGTCTGCGCCCTGGCCGCTTCCACAGCCATACTCTGCGGCCCCTCCAGCAGCCAATTCGCCATTTCCGCCGTTTTGGCGTTCATCGTGATGTATGACGCCTGCAACGTCCGCTTGGAGACGGGCAAGCAGGCCGTGGCCATCAAGGAGCTGCAGCAGTTCTTCCAGGACATGGGCAAGGCGCCCCTGTCGGAGGAAAAGCTCAAGGAGCTGGTGGGCCACACGCTGCCCCAGGTGTTGGCCGGGGCACTATTGGGAATTTTGACCGGCGTGGTTGCCGCGCTGGTGTGATTTTGAGAAGGGATTGACTGAATGGATCAGGAATTTTTCGAGGACGTGCAGGATCTCCTCTGCTCTGACGCGGTGCAGCGGCTGAAACTGTACGTCCACCACAAGAGCGGCACCCGTTTTGACCACAGCCTCTATGTAGCCTACCGCAGCTACCGCTTCGCCAAGAAAATGGGCTGGGACAGCCGGGCGGCGGCCCGCGGCGGCCTCCTCCACGACCTCTTCTTCTACGACTGGCGCGACGACGGCTCCCCCGAGGGCTGGCACGTCACCGAGCATCCCGTCCAGGCCCTCCGGGAGGCTGAGGCCCGCTTCGAACTTTCCGACAAAGAGAAGGACATCATCGTCAAGCATATGTGGCCCCTCTCTCCGTGGATGCCCAAGTACCGCGAGAGCTTCACCGTTTCGATGATGGATAAATACTGCGCCATGATGGAGTGCCTCTTCCTGGGACAGCGCAAGATGCGCCGCCTGGGGTTGGCGAAACTGGCCATATAAAATATTGCTGTTCTGGACATTTTTTAATGTCCAGATTTTTTTTATAATCAGGGTATCAAACCCCTGCCGCGTCGGGGAACGAAAAGGAGCCATTGCTATGTCTGATTTGCGAATTTTGACTGTCCAGGATATCTCCTGCGTGGGGCAGTGTTCCCTGACTGTGGCGCTGCCGATTCTCTCGGCCTGCGGGATCGAAACGGCCATCCTGCCCTCGGCGGTGTTGTCCACCCACACCGCGGGCTTTTCCGGCTACACCGTCCGGGACCTGACCGACGATATGCCCGCCATCGCCGCCCACTGGAAGAAGGAGGGCCTCGCCTTCGACGCCTTCTATACCGGCTACCTGGGCAGCGCCCGGCAGATCGACTATGTCCAGGACATTTTTGCTACGCTGGGCCGGGGCCGGGCGCTGAAAATTGTGGACCCGGCCATGGCCGATCAGGGGAAGCTGTATCCCGCCTTCGACCTGGCTTACGTGGAAGCCATGAAGCCCCTGTGCCGGGCCGCGGACGTGATCGTCCCCAACATCACCGAGGCGGCGCTGCTGACGGGCCTGCCCTATCGGGAGGCATATGATGAGAGCTACGTCGCCGCGCTGCTGGACGCCCTGGAGGCCCAGGGCATCGGGACCATCGTGCTGACCGGTGTCGGCTACCGGCCCGACGAGACCGGCGTCGCGGTGCGCCAGGGGCAGAAGACCGACTACTACCCCCACCGCTACATCGCCCCCGGCTGCCACGGCACCGGCGACGTCTACGCCTCCGCCCTGACCGGGGCGCTGCTCCGGGGCCTGAGCCCCTTCGAGGCCGCGAAGCTGGCCGCGGACTTCACGGTCCTGTGCATCGAAAAGACCCAGGGCGATCCCGACCACTGGTACGGCGTCAAGTTCGAAAAGGCCATCCCGGAGTTGATCCAGCTGCTGGACCAGGCCACCGGAGCATCTGGCCTTTAAAATTAGCGGAAAACTGGCCATTTACGAAAGGCCAGTTTTCCGCTACTATGAAAAGCACGTTTGAAAAATAGGGGAGGAAGAATCCATGAACACCCATCTGTCCACCAAGCGCATCGTCCTGACGGGCCTGCTGGCCGCGCTGGTGGTGGCCGGCTCGGCCATTCGCATCACCGTACCGGTGGAGATCACCGGCACCACCTCCATCCACCTGGGGAACATCCTCTGCGCCCTCTCCGGCATTCTGCTGGGGCCGTGGCTGGGGGGTGCCGCCGCCGGAATTGGCTCGGCCCTCTATGACCTGACCAATCCCCTCTACGTCTCTGAGGCCTGGATCACCTTCCTCTTCAAGGGCGCCTACGGCCTGGCCGCCGGTCTGGTGGCCTGGCGGGTCCTGGGTCAGTGCAGCTACCGCCGGGCCGTCGCGGCCACCGCCGCCGGCGCTGTGGTGTACGCCGTTCTCTATCTCCTGAAGAGCTATTTCTACAACGGCCTGCTGCTGGGCGGCCTGGCCCCCGCCGCTGCCCTGGTGACGGTGGCGGGCAAGCTGCCGGCCACGGTCTTCAACGCCGTGGTGGCCGTGGTGGCCGCGCCGCTGCTGGCGGTGGCCATCCAGAAGGCCCTGGTGAAGCAGCACCTGCGGCTGCAATAATGGAAGCCCGCGTCCAAGCGTCCCCGGTTTATAAAGCCGGGGACGCTTGGGCGTTTCAGCAGCTGCCGCTTCGCCCGGGGGCAACCGGCAAAGGAATCGCGTAGAGAAAGGAAAGGGTGCGAAGGGAATTGACACCGAAAAGCTCCAACTATGAGACGATGAAGCAGGCCATGGCCCAAACGTTTTCGAGCTATGATACCGGCGCCATGATCGAGAAATTTCACCTGCAGCACGATGCGGCATATCTTTACCTGCCGCTTTTAGGCCGCGCCTACCGCATCGACCGCCGCAGCGGGCAGGTCAGCTGGTCGGACGACGGGTTTCGCACGTCCACAGAAGCGGATTACAACGTGGCCATGACGCTTTACGACGTGCTGTGCTGCTCCGAACCCGATTGCCACCTGGCGCATACATGGGTCAATGTGCGGAGCCTTGCGCGGGTGCAGGGCGGGACCCTGGAAAAGAGCGGAGATTTCTTCCAGGGCGCGGGGCGCATGTTCAGCGGGAAAGCCGATGCCCTGGCGCGGAGATGCCAAGCGCTCCAGGGTAAAAAGCTGGACCAGGGAGATGCTGCCTATCAGCTGGACCTGCTGCCGTTTCTTCCGCTGCAGCTGGTATTTTGGGAAGCGGATGAGGACTTCCCGGCCAGCTTGCAGTTTTTCGTGGATCGGAACACGCTGGCGTATATGCACTATGAAACGCTGATGTTTGCCCTCTCCCATGTGCTGGACAGGCTGCAAGCGCAGGCCTAGCGCCCGCGGCGAACCCACCGCGCCGTAGATAACGCGCATCGCGCGCCCCTACGGTTGGTGCGTATGCCGCAGCCGCGGGGGATTCGCCGGCCAGCGGGCGGCTGCTAGCCGCCCCTACGGCGCACAAGCTGCCGGACCGCACAGGCCAAAGGCTCCCCTGTGCAAGGGGAGCTGTCACGGCGAAGCCGTGACTGAGGGGTTGTGACGCTTCAAAAGCTGCCGTGTGCTGTAGTCCGCCCCCGTTCCGGGGCAGCCGGTGCGGCCTTAGAGAATCACCGCGTAGCCGTAACGGCTCTGCGATTTTACTGGCCCGCGCGAAGCCGGGAAGGGGTGGGCAGTATGGGACGGGACGGCCCGGTGGAGCGCAGCGGCCTGGGTGATGCCGCTCTTTGGGATGCACGCCGCGGGGCCTAAATGGGGGACCGGGGGCCGCAGCCCCCGGCGCGTTTTGGGGACTTTTCCGCGGTGAAAAGTCCCCCGCCGGAGGCAAACGAGCCCTCGCGGCCTGGGCGCTTTCGTCGAATGGACCCGCCTGCGGCGGGTTCGGGCCGATGCAGGCATCGGCCCCTACGGTAGAATCGCGTCCCGGTACGTTCGACGGCGGCGCTCTCATATCGTATGTGTCCTGACGCGCGATGCGCGCCCCTACGGCGAAGAGGAAGAGATTGCGCAAAGGTGCCGTGTGCAGCATCCATCCTACATTCCGGGGCAGTGGGTGCGGCCTTAGAGGAAAGTTCTGTAGCCGTAACGGCTGTCCGATTCTACTGGCCCGCGCGAAGCCGGGAAGGGGTGGGCAGTATGGGACGGGACGGCCCGGTGGAGCTTGGCGGCCCAAGAAATGCCGCTCCTTGGGATGCACGCCGCGGGGCCTAATGGGGGACCGGGGGCCGCAGCCCCCGGCGCGTTTTGGGAACTTTTCCGCGGTGAAAAGTCCCCCGCCGGAGGCAAACAAGCCCTCGCGGCCTGGGCGCTTTCGTCGAATGGACCCGCCTGCGGCGGGTTCGGGCCGATGTAGGCATCGGCCCCTACGGTAGAATCGCGTCCCGGCGCATTGGGCGGTGAAGCGCTGCCCGACGGCGACCAATGACATAAGAAGCCCGCCTCTGTCCAAACAGAGACGGGCTTCTTTTATATCTCTCAGCAGTAGAAATCCTTGATCTTCTTGGCGCGGGAGGGGTGGCGCAGCTTGCGGATGGCCTTGTTCTCGATCTGGCGGATCCGCTCGCGGGTGACGCCGAAGATCTGGCCCACTTCCTCCAGGGTGTGGGTGCGACCGTCGTACATCCCGAAGCGCATCCGCAGCACGTCGGCCTCCCGGTCGGTGAGGGTGCCCAGAATCTCGCTCAGGGCCTCGGCCAGCAGGGTGTTGGAGGTGGCGTCGGCGGGGCCGAGGGTGTTGTCGTCCTCCACGAAGGAGCCGATGGTGGTGTCCTCTTCGTCGCCCACCGGGGTGTCCAGGGACAGCGTGTCGGCGGCGGTGCGGTTGGCCTCGATGATCTTCTCGATGGGGAGCTTCAGCTCGGCGGCGATCTCCTCCAGGGTGGGCTCGCGGCCCAGCTCCTGCACCAGCTTGCGGTTGCAGCGGGTGGCCTTGTTGATGACCTCCACCATATGCACCGGCACCCGGATGGTGCGGGCCTGGTCGGCGATGGCCCGGGTGATGGCCTGGCGGATCCACCAGGTGGCATATGTAGAGAATTTGTTCCCCTTGGTATAGTCAAACTTGTCCACGGCCCGGATGAGGCCCGTGTTGCCCTCCTGAATGAGGTCGAGAATGTGGAGTCCGCGCCCGGAGTACTTCTTCGCGATGGACACCACCAGCCGGAGGTTGGCCTCGGTCAGCTTGTCCTTGGCCTTCTTGTCGCCCTCGGACACCTTCCGCGCCAGCTCGATCTCCTCCTCGGCGCTGAGGAGCTTCACCTGGCCGATTTCCTTGAGGTACATCCGCACCGGGTCGTCCAGATTGTACTCCGCGGCCAGCTCCACCGGGTCCACCAGGGGCTCGTTTTCGTCGTCCATATCCAGATCCAGGTCGGAATCCAGGGCCGGCTCCAGGTCCAGATCCAGCTCCGTGCCCAGAATCTGAATGCCCATGGCTTCAAAAGTATCGTAAATCTGTTCGATTTTTTCCACGGACAGATCCAGCTTTTCCAGCTCCGCGCTCAGCTCAGAGGCCTGTATGGCGCCTTCCTTCCGGGCCTTGGCGATCAGCGCGGCCACCGGGGCCTTGACGTCGTCCGTATGCGTGGTGTTTTTCGAGTTTGCCATTGCCTGCACATCCTCATTCCCAACGTTTACACAAATTTCTGCAAAAAAGACTCTTTTTTCCGTAACCAACCCATTATATATCTTTTGTCCCGATCTGACAATATCTTTTTTTGATATTTTCGAGAATCTTGCCAAATTTTGCGATGCTGCGAATGTCGCTTTTTCTCCTGGGATTCCCTGAGAGTATTGCCGATTTTCGCCGGAAGTATACCGGGCCGCCTGTCCCGTGAAAGGGACTTGGAATTTTTGGGAATTGACGCCAGGTTTGCCGCTGTTGTATACTAGATATACGAACAAATGTTCGAACCGACAAGGAACCGCGGGACATTGACAGAGATGGGGGATCGCGATGACAGAATTTGAGTACGACTGTATGCAGAAGAAGCTGCTGGGCCGGAGCGCCTGGCGGCGGGTGGGGGCGCGGCGCGGGGTGACGCTGCCCAGCGACGCCCTGGACCCGCGGCAGCTGGAGCAGCGCAACGGGCCCTGCCGGGTCTACCGCCTGGGCCGGCCCATGACCATGAGCCAGTTCGAGGCCATGCCCCGGGACTTGCAGCGGGCCTATTTTCAGCGGCTGCGGCAGCGGGGCGGCAGCGAGGAGGCGGTGGGCCGGATGCTGGGCATCGGTCGGCGGCGGCTGCGGCAGCTCCAGGAGCGCTGCCGTGTGGAGTTTGACCGGCCGGACCAGGCGGCCTGGCAGGCATTTTTGGAGGAGGAGGAGGCGTGAATGGAGCAGCAGAAGAACGGCGGCGGGATGTCCGTGGCGCGGGTGCAGGCTCTGCTGGCCTCCCTGGCCGAGGCCAGGAGCGAGACGGTGCGGCTGGAGGGGCGCATCCAGCGCTTGCGGGACAAGAGTACCGCCGTCACGCCGCGCTACGGGGCGCGGCATGGCGGCGGAGGCGGCGCGGGCCGCGGCGTCACGGAGCTTTGGGACCTCCTGCAGGACGAGACGGCGCGGCTGACCCGGCAGGTGGGGCGGCTTATCGCCTTGCAGCGGCAGGTGGAGGCGTGGATCGACCTGCTGCCGAAGGACCAGTGGCGCATGGTGCTGCGCTGGCGCTACCTGGAGGGGATGGGCTATCCCCAGGTGGCGGAGACGCTGGAGAAGACCACCGGCCGCGCCTGCTCCGAGACGACGGTCTACCGCCTGCACCGGGAGGCGCTCCGGGCCGCGGCGGCGCTGTGGCCCCTGGGATGACGTTCCGGGAGCGGCTGCGGGCCTACCGGGACGTCCGGGCGCCGGGGGGCGTCCGGGGCTGCCCCCACCGCTACCTGCCGGTGCCCCTCTGGGACGGCTGCGACGGCACGCCGGAGGCCTGCTCCTTATGCTGGGGGCGGACTGTGCCGCCGGGGGTGTAGGCGGCGGCAGCGCAGCAGCGTGAGGAAGGGGAGGACGACCCAAAAGAGGCCCGCCCCGGCGGCCAGGCACCAGCCGGGGAGGTACCGGGCCGGGCCCATGGCGGCGGCGGCCAGCAGGCAGGCCAGTGGCCCCAGCCCCTTCCAGGGCTTCAGCTGGGCGCCCAGGGACCGGAAGGCGCAGACCAGGGAGGCCATCAGGCAGAAGACGCCCATGGTCATGGCCACGGAGAGCAGCGGCTCGATTCGCTCCATCACGCCGAAGAGGCTCACCGACTGGGCCAGGAGATAGAGCGGCGTCGGCGCGATGGCCGAAAGCTCCGGCGACAGCACCCCGGCGGTGATGGCGCAGAGGCCCGCCGCGGCCAGGGGCAGCACCAAGGCCCAGGGCCAGCAGAGCCTGGCCTGCCGGCGGCGGCACGGGACGTAGAACACCCCCGCCGGGAGCAGGAAGAGCCCCAGGGCGGTGCAGCTGTCCAGCCAGGAGACCGACGGCCGCAAATAGGAAACGGTCACGTCCGGCACGGCGAACACGGCCACCAGGCCGTAGAGGGCAGCCAGAAAGACCACCAGCACGCCGGCGCACCGGGCCGAGGCCGCCGCGCCCTTGTAGCTGCCCCAGGCGGCCAGGGCCAGCAGCGTCCAGCCCAGCACCGGATAGCCCTCCACCATGGGAAAGGCCGTCACCGCCAGGTTGGCCGCCCAGGCCAGGGCCGCCACGGTCCAGGCCATGGTCAGCAGCACCGCCAGCTTCCCCAGACCGCCCCAGGCCGCCGCCAGCATCGGGGCCATGCCGCAGGGGCGCAGGGCGGCGTCCAGCGCCAGCCACAGCCCGCAGGCCCCCGCCGCCCCCAGCAGCACCGAGAGCCAGGAGAGGCCGCACAGGCACGTGGCCGTCACCGCCGAGGCGGCGGCGGCCAGCCAGGCCCAGCGCTGCCGCTCACCGATGGGATGCCCCATAGAGCCGGAACCCTCCTTCCGTTTCCGCCAGCACCGGCAGCGCCACCGGCTCCTGGCGCAAAATGGCGGCGCGGACCATCTGAATGGTCAGCCCCGCGTCGTGGGCCGAGAGGAAGCGGGACGCTTCCTCCGGGTCCGGCGCGTCGCCCTGGGCCCGGACCACCACGGCGGCGGGCCGTAGGGCCGGGGTGCGGACCACGTCCGGCAGGAGGCGCACCGCATTGCCGGTCAGAATGACCTGCTGGGCAGTGCCCAGGAAGACCGCCCCGTCTGCGCTTCTCTGGAGGTCCTCCAGCGCCTGGGCGAAGGTGGCGCCGACGCCGTGGGCCTCGCCGCCGTCGAGGATCACGCGGCCCTGGGCCTGGGAGACGGTCAGGGCCTGCACCGGCACCAGCGCGGCCACGTCGTGGCTTTCAAAGGGCAAAAGGCCCGAGAGCCGTAGCGCCGCGGCCAAACATACAAAGAGGATGATTCGCTTCATAGAGACCTCCTGTTTTACTGCTTTTCCTGTTCCTGTTTCCGGCGGGCGGCCTGGGTCTTGAGCCGCCGCCGCAGCACCATGCCGTCGGAGGCGGCGCGGTCAAAGGGCCGGAGGTAGCTCAGACCGAAGGTCTCCAGCCCGCCCAGGTGGAGCAGCAGGGCGATGAGCCCCACGCTGACGCCGAAGAGCCCCGCCAGGGCGGCGCAGAGGGTGAGGAGAAACCGCCACACCCGCACGGCGTTGGCCAGCTCCCGCCCCGGGATCACGTAGCCGCACACCCCGGCCACGGCCACCACGATCAGCGCCGCCGGGGAGATCAGCTTGGCCTCCACGGCAGCGCTGCCCACCACCAGGCCGCCGATGATGGACACCGCCTGGCCCAGCGACTGCGGCAGGTGGACGCCGGCCTCCTGGAGAATCTCGAAGGCGATCAGCAGGCCGATCACCTCCAGCATGGTGGGGAAGGGCACCTGCTGCTTGCTCTCGATGATGGAGAGCAGCAGCTGGGTGGGAAGCATCTCCTGGTGGAAGGCGGCCATGGCGGCGTAGAGCGCCGGCAGCAGCAGGCTCACCAGCAGCGCGCCGTAGCGGATGACGCGGATGCACGAGGCGGTGACGAAGTCCATCCCCTGGTCCTCCGGCGAGGTGAGAAAGCCCCCCAGCTCCACCGGCGCCAGGTAGCCCAGGGGCAGGCCGTCCACCAGCAGGCCGGCCTGGCCCTCCAGCAGGGCCTGGGCGAATTTGTCGGGCCGCTCCGTGAAGCGCAAAAGCGGGAAGGGCGAGCAGCGCGAGCCGGTGACGGCCTCCTCCACCGCCGCCGGGGTGACGAAGCTCTCCACGTCCAGCCCCCGGAGCCGCCGCTCCAGCTGCGTGACGATGCGCCGGGGCGTCACTCCCTCCAGCCACACCAGCGAGACGTTGGTGCGGCTCTTGGTGCCCACGGTCAGCTCCGTGATGCGGAGGAAGGGGTTGCGCAGGTGGCAGCGGGTCAGGGTGGTGTTGGTGCGGGCCGTCTCGGTGAAAGCGTCCTTGGCGCCCTTGACGGTGTGTTCCACCGTGGGCGGCGCCGGGATGCGCCGAATCGCCGACTTGGCCTCAAAGGCCACGGCTTTGGGGAAGTCCTCGAACACCAGCACCGCGAAGCCGTTGACCAGCAGCTGACAGAGGGTGGGGAGGTCCTCCACCTCCTTGGCCACCGCCGCGTACACCTGCCCCTGGAGGCAGGCCTCCAGCATCTCCTGGGGGCTGCCGCGGAGGTGCTGCGCGGCCGGGTGGACAATGAAGTCGGCGATCTCGGCCCCGGCGGTGAGGCCGTCCAGGAAGAACACCGTGGCCGGGGCGCCGCCCAGGCAGACGGGCCGGGCCGTCAGGTCCGCCGCCCCCTGGAAAACCTGCCGGACGTGCTGGGCCGAGATGCCCTGGGGATATTCCATGGCTGCTGCTCCTTTCCGTTCCATTCCATTTTCCCTAGTTTGTGCCGCCCGCGGCAGAATATGCACCGGCAAAATTGCATCCGACCGAGAGGGGAATTGCAGAGAAGCGGGAAGCGCGAATTTCGCATCTGCCTTGCTGTGCGGCCGGAGCGCTGCCGACGCACGCACCGGCGCCGCGATTCCGCCGTAAGGGATAAAATAGTGAAAAGTGAATCGTGAAAAATGAATAGGTGGCGCCAAGGCGCCGTAGGGGCGGCTACCAGCCGCCCGCCTGGCTGCGATTTCTGCGCACCTGCGTCCATGAGACCCGCCTGTGGCGGGTGCGGGCCGATGTGGGCATCGGCCCCTACGCCCTGCCGGGCCACCCATCCCCACCGTAGGGGCGGCTATCAGCCGCCCGCTTGGCTGCGCTGCTTGAGCGCCTCAGGGCATCGGCCCCTACGCCACCAGGCAACCGTCTCCACCGTAGGGGTACGCAGCGCCGGAGGGGGTCAAAATAGGGAAAAGTGAATCGGTACGCCGAGGCGCCGGAGGCGGCGCATCGCAAAAAACGGTTGATTTTTCTCGGAAATCCTGTACCATTAGGATGATAAGCAGGATTCGATTTGGAGGTGTGTGCCATGAATCAGCAACAGCGGCCCGATGCCTTGGAGGAACTCCTCCGCGTCCTTCCGGCAGCGGCGGTGGCCTTTTCCGGCGGCGTCGATTCGGCGTACCTGCTCTGGGCGGCCCGGGCAGCCGGGGTGCGGCTGCGGGCTTACTTCGTCAAGACCCCCTTCCAGCCCCGGTTCGAGCTGGAGGACGCGGTGCGCCTCTGCCGGGGGCTGGCCGTGCCGCTGACGGTTCTGCCGCTGGATGTGCTGGAGCGGGAGGCCGTGGCCCAAAACGGCCCCGACCGGTGCTACCACTGCAAGCGCGCCATGTTTACGGCGTTGCGGGCGGCGGCGCTGCGGGACGGGTTCGACACCGTGCTGGACGGCACCAACGCCTCCGACGACGCCGCCGACCGGCCCGGGATGCGGGCGCTTCAAGAGCTGCAGGTCCTCTCGCCGCTGCGGCTGGCGGGACTTTCCAAGGACGAGGTGCGCCGCCGCTCCCGGGCGGCGGGGCTTTTCACCTGGGACAAGCCGGCCTATGCCTGCCTGGCCACCCGGGTGAGCGCCGGTACGGCCATCACCCGGGAGCTGCTGGAGACCACGGAGGCCGCGGAGGGCTTTCTCGCGGCCCTGGGTTTTTCCGACTTCCGGGTCCGCTGGGAGGCGGGGGCGGCGCGGCTCCAGCTGAAGGAGGCCCAGCTGCCGCTGCTGCTGGCCCATCGAACGGAAATTTTGGCGCGGCTCCGCCCCCACTACCGGGCGGTGCTGCTGGATTTGGAGGGACGCGGATGAGTGAAGTCAAACAGCTGCTGGAGGCCGTCCAGGCCGGGACGGTCAGCGTGGAGGAGGCCCTCCACACCTTGAAAAAGGAACCCTTTGCCGACATCGGCTACGCCAAGGTGGACCTCCACCGGCGCGTCCGCCAGGGGGCGGCGGAGGTGATTTACGGCGCGGGCAAGACCCCGGCGCAGATCGCCGGGATTCTCGACACCATGGAGCAAAACGGCCAGGGGCCGGTGCTCATCACCCGCCTGAGCCCGGAGGCGGCGGAGGAGGTGTCCCGCAGCCACCCCCTTTCCTACCACGCCGACGCCCGGGTGGCCATCCGCGGCGACCTGCCGGAGCCCTCCGGCCTGGGTACCATCGTGGTGGCCACCGGCGGCACCAGCGACATCCCCGTGGCCGAGGAGGCGTACTGGACGGCCCGCATCCTGGGCAACGACGTCCTGCGGCTCTACGACGTGGGCGTGGCGGGGCTCCACCGGACGCTCCACCACCTGGATGAGATTCTCGACGCCAGCGTCATCATCGCCATCGCCGGCATGGAGGGCGCCCTGGCCAGCGTCATCGGCGGCCTGGCCGACTGCCCGGTCATCGCCGTACCCACCAGCGTGGGCTACGGCGCGTCGTTCCACGGCCTGGCGGCTCTGCTGTCCATGCTCAACAGCTGCGCCAGCGGCGTGAGTGTGGTGAACATCGACAACGGCTTCGGCGCGGGGTTCCTGGCCAGCCGGATCAACCATATGGAGCCCAGGAGGTAGCGGCATGGACATCTTATATTTGGACTGCGCCATGGGCGCGGCGGGGGATATGCTCACCGGCGCGCTCTTAGAGCTGCTGCCGGACCCGGCGGCCTTTCTCCGCCGCCTCAACGGCCTGGGCCTGCCCGGCGTACACGTGACGGCGGCGAAGGGGGAAAACGGCGGCATGGCCGGCACCCACGTCACGGTCTCGGTCCATGGCGCGGTGGAGGAGGCCGCCCCGGCGGCCCACGAACACGGCCACCCCCATGCCCACGACCACGGGCATCCGCACGAGCACGACCATGAACATGACCACGCGCATTCCCTCGACCATGACCACGAACACCCCCACGCGCATTCCCACGCCACCCTGGCGGAGATCACGTCCCTGGTGGAGGCGTTGGCGGTGCCGGAGGCGGTGCGGCAGCGGATACTGGCGGTCTATGGCCGCATCGCCCAGGCGGAGAGCGAGGCCCACGGCGTCACCGTGGAGCAGGTCCACTTCCACGAGGTGGGGGCCATGGACGCCCTGGCCGACGTGACGGCGGTGTGCCTGCTGATGGACGCCCTGGCCCCGGCGCGGGTGGTGGTCTCGCCCATCTGCGTGGGCAGCGGCCACGTCCGCTGTGCCCACGGCCTGCTGCCGGTGCCGGCCCCTGCCACGGCGCGGCTGCTGCGCGGCGCGCCGGTCTACGGCTCCGACTTTCCCGGCGAGCTGTGTACGCCCACCGGCGCGGCGCTTTTGATGGAGTTCGCCACGGAGTTCGGCCCCCTGCCGGCCATGACGCTGGAGGCCACCGGCTGCGGCCTGGGCCGCAAGACCTTCCCCCGGGCCAACTGCCTGCGGGCGCTGGCGGGCGGCAGCGGCGCCGGGCGCGACACGGTGCTGGAGCTTACATGCACCGTGGATGACATGACCGGCGAGGAGGCGGCCTTTGCCATGGAGCGGCTCTTCGATGCCGGCGCCCTGGACGTCTCCACCCAGGCGGTGGGGATGAAGAAGTCCCGCCCCGCCACGCTGCTGCGGGTGCTGTGCCGGGCGGCGCAGCGGGAGGCCGTGGTGGCGGCGCTGTTCCGCCACACCACAACCCTGGGCATCCGGGAGCAGGAGACCCGCCGCTACGTCCTCAGCCGCCGGGTGGAGACGGTGGAGACCGCCTTCGGCCCCGTGCGGCGGAAGGTCTCGGAGGGCTACGGCGTCGTGCGCGCCAAGTGGGAGTACGAGGACCTGGCCCGCATCGCCCGGGAGACGGGCCGCAGCCTCCGGGAGATCGAGGCGGCGCTGTAACTGCGGCAAAGGCAAAACCGCGAAGGACCCGCTGCAGAAGCGAGAAATTCTGCAACGGGCCCTTCGCGGTTTTATTCAACCGGCCTGCGCCGTGTCCTGCTATGCGATTCCGAATTCCTTGGCGTATTGGAGCGTGCCGCGCGGCGCGGGAGTTGCCTTGCCGATTCGGCAGGCCATAAAGTTGGCGCTGGGCACCTCAAAGGGCGGCAAAATGCCCAGGGTATGCGCGGGCACATAGCCGAACCGCGGGTAATACGCTTCGCTTCCCAGCACCACGGAATATCCGTAGCCCAATTGCCCGGCGATCCGGTGTCCTTCCCGGACCAGCGCGGTTCCGACGCCTTTCCGCTGATGGGCTGGCAGGACGGACAGCGGCGCCAGGGCCAGGACGGTCTGACCGCCGACCAATGCTTTGGTGAACAGGATGTGCCCGACGATTTCCCCGTCTTCCTCCGCCACCAGCGCCAGCTCTGGAATATAGCCGGCGCCTTTGCGCAGCGCTGTCACCAGATCCTGCTCCGTGCCGTCGGCGTGTTCGGCGCTTGCAAAGGCGCGCTGGACCACGGCATAGACGGCTTCGTAGTCTTCCGGCGTCTCTCTTCTGATTTTCATAAGAATCTCCCTCCTGATCTGTCCCATCCCAGGGCGGCAGGCTTGAACTTGAAAGGAAAAACTCCGGAAAATGCAAATTTTCCGGAGTTTGAGGCTGTCAAAAAAACGATGAAAAAAGCCTACGCGATAGAGAAGCGGGGGGTGTGTGCGGGGGGCAAAGGGCCCACCGCACGTTCAATAAGGGCGTTTTTGCAACTTTATGAAAGTTGCAAAAACTAAGGCAGCGTGGCGAAAATACTTTTTCGACACGCTGAAACTCCGGAAAATGCAAATTTTCCGGAGTTTGACCATTTGTGATAAAATTCAGCGCTTGGAGAACTGGGGGGCGCGGCGGGCGGCTTTGAGGCCGTATTTCAATCGTCTGAGCGATGATTTTCCTTGATATTCCGGGCTTTTTTGA
>NBJMC04202__coassemble_1794_pt1 | contig 19712 bp, 17 predicted proteins | sample NBJMC04202__metabat2_high_PE_003 | metagenome-assembled genome bin NBJMC04202
AGAAGCAGGACAACGGCGCCGACTACATCATGACCCAGCTGTGCTGGGATATGGATCAGTTCCGGTACTGGCTGGACGCCATCCGCGCCGCCGGCATCTGGCTGCCTGTGGACGTGGGCATCATGCCCATCCTGGACCAGGCTGCTACCATCAACATGGCTCTCAGCCGCAACGGCTGCGTCATGCCCCGGAAACTCTGCGAGATCATCTCCAAGCACTGGATCTTCCCCAACCCCTTCGACAAGGAGCCCTTCGACGCCAACGCTGCCCAGAAGAAGGCCGATTTCAAGGAGGCCGGCATCGAGTACACCATCAACCAGATCGACGAGTACCGCGCCTGCGGCATCGACGGCATCCACCTCTATGCCCTCAACAAGTACGAGGATGTGGCCCGCATCGCCAAGGAGAGCGGCCTAATCGACCTCATCTGATTTCTCCGTTTCTTCCCGCCGGGAGCTGTCTGTTCAGCTCCCGGCGTTTTTTGCGGCGGCGCTGCCCCTGCGCCCGATCAAAAAAGCGCCGTTTCCGCTATCCAGAGAAAAGGGCAGAATAAGATTCGCAAATTGAAAAGCAGATATAAGGAGATAAGTGACTCCAGCCAGGCCGCGGCTGCGCAGCCGCTGGAAGGAGCTGACCCAGCCGGCCTTGTCCTCCTTCATGCCCTCGGTAGCACCAAGAGCCTCACGGTATCCGTCTTCATTCACCGCAATCGTCACCAGAATGGCCGCGTTTTCAAACGCTCCGCCTCAGTTGCGGCGCGAGTAGGCCCCGTCCACGCAGGCAATCGCTCCTTGACAGCCTCGGCGCCGGGGTCCCTCAGGAACCCCGGCGCCTTTGATAGACAATCTATTCAGATCACCCGGCGGGCGCCGATGTAGCGGGCCGCGTAGTAGTCGTCGCTCAGGTCGGTGACTTTCACGCCGCCGCTGGCCGCGTGGATAAACTGGTTGTCGCCCACGTAGATGCCCACATGGGAGGCGTCAGCGCCGGTGGTGTATGTATTCTCAAAGAACACCAGGTCGCCCAGCTGCAAATCGGTGACGGCATAGCCGCAGGTCAGCTGCTGCGCCGCGGTGCGCTTGATGGAATAGCCCATCTGCTTGAAGACGTACTGGGTAAAGCCAGAGCAGTCAAAGCCGCTGGTGGAGGTGCCGCCCCAGACATAGGGGGTGCCCAGGAAGTTATAGGCGTAATTGACGATCTGCTCGCCCACGGTTTCCACCACAGGGGCCTCGCCCACGTAGTTCTGAGAGTTCCAGCGGGGCGGCTCCGTCAGCGCCAGCAGGTCGGAACGGATATAGCCGGTTTGACCTTCGTACTGCACCTTGTACCAGCCGCAGTTGAGGCCGATGATATAGGCCGTCTCGCCGGTGGTGAGGGTGGCCAGCAGCGCGCCGTCCGCCGAGGGCGTATCGCGGAGGTTGACGGAAGCGTCTTCCACCACGCCGTAGCCCAGATCAATATTTTCCCGCTCTTTGAAGGTGATGTAATCGGCGGACATATAGCCGATCTGGAGGTTGTAGTCCACCAGGTACCAGCCGTCCACCTCCCGGATGATGACCACGTTGTCGCCGTAAGAGGCGTTGGCCAGGATCTCGGCGTCGGTGTTGGGCTTGGCCCGCAGCCGCAGGCCGTTGGACTCGACGATGCCGATGCCGGTTTTCAGTTCAATGGCGGAGGCGCCCACTGCCAGGGACGCCAGAATGGAAACGGCTAAAATGGCCGTGAGCAGCTTTGTCAAAAGACGTTTCATGCCGGTTGTACCTCCGTGTCTTCCCGTAACGATTTCTCTTATTTCGCGGACAGCGCCCGCTCGAGCCACACACAGCCAACATCCAATGCCGTGTAGAACCCGTCCTTTTCACTCTTTTTGACCACGCGGTCTCTGGCCCGCAGGTTGGGATCGGTCAGCTGCAGCTGAACCAGAACCCGGGTCGCCAGATCCAGGTCATGCTCTTTCTTGGTTTCCAAAACCTGGAGCATGACGATGTATTTGTCGGCCATGGAGCCGTAATAAATGAGATTGTCTTTCCTCAGCAAGGGACGCCCCTTGTAGGTGAGAAGTTCAGTTTGCTCTGCCATGAGAACCTCCTAAAACAATGTAACCAAATTGTAACACATTGTTTTCCGAATGTCAACAATATATTTGACATAATCCGAGTTCGGAAACAAAATGTAATCTTTGGTCCAGGTGTTGGGGTTGGATGTTGTGGGAACGGGAAGACAGGGGTACAACATATGGGGATTGCGGCCTCCCCTGGCGGGGGGCACACAGAGAAGAAAACAGGCGGCCCGGATCTGGCCGCCCGTTTTTTGCGGGAAATCAGTCGAACAAATAGTGCCGCACCAGCTCTTGGAGCAGCTCGTCCCGATCCAGCTTGCAGATCAGGCTTCTGGCGTTGTTGTAATTGGTGATATAGGTGGGGTCCTCGGAGAGCAGATAGCCGACGATCTGATTGATGGGGTTATAGCCCTTCTCACTCAGAGAGCGGTACACAGCGGCGAGGATAGCCTTCATCTCCTGGGCGCTGTCATCGGGGACCACGAATTTGATTGTATTATCTTCCATGCCGTCTGCCTCCTCACTGAAATCCCCAAAGGGAAGACGAATATAGTTTATCTTACTCCATTTTTCCCCCATTGTAAAGGGGCGAAACAAAAATTTACAATCGGCAAAGTTTTCCGCGCAGAACCCGCGGAACATCCCTCCCCTACCGGCTGCGCAGCAGCGCCGCCGCCGTGGGAAACGGCGCCAGCGCCCGGGGCAAAATGCCGTGGAGCGCGGCGATCAGGACGCCGTAGTTGGTGATGGGGATTCCCTGCTCCGCGGCCATGCGCTGGCGGGCCGCCATCTCCTGGGGGTTGAGGGTGCAGCCGCCGCAGTGGAGCACCAGGGCAAAGGGCGAGAGGTCCTCAGGAAACTCCACGCCGGAGGTGAAGCGGTACTGGAGCTTTTTGCCGGTGCGGGCCTCCAGCCACCGCGGGAGCTTCACCGTGCCGATATCTTCACACTGACGGTGGTGGGTGCAGCCTTCGGCGATCAGCACCGTGTCGCCGTCCTGGAGCCGCTCCAGAGCCGCCGCGCCGGCCACGGTTTGCAGCAGGTCTCCCTTATACCGGGCCATCAAAATGGAGAAGGAGGTCAGCGGCACCGCCTCGGGGACGATCTCGGCCACCTTCCCAAAGACCTGGCTGTCGGTGATGACCAGCTTCGGCGGGGCTTTCAGAGCAGCCAGCGTGGCGGCCAGCTCGGTCTCCCGGCAGACCAGCGCGGCAGCCCCGGCCTCCAGTGCGTCGCGGATCAGCTGCTGCTGCGGGAGGATCAGCCGCCCCTTGGGTGCCGACTTGTCGATGGGCACCACCAGCACCGCCGTATCTTCCGGCGCCAGCAGGTCCGAGACCAGAGGCCGCTCCGCGGCGGCGCTCTGGGCCAGCCGGGCAGCCAGCTCCTTCAAATCGTGGATATGATAGCCGGTTTTGGCGCTGACGTAGAGGGTATTGCCCCGGCTCTCTGGGATTTCCTCCAGCAGGTCCGCCTTATTCTGCGTCAGAATCCAGGGCGTTCCGCGGCGCTCCAGCAGAGCCATCAGGTCCGCCTCCGCCGGGCCCAGCGGAACCGTGGCGTCGGCCACCAGGATGGCCAGGTCGGTCTTGCGCAAGACCTGCTTTGTCCGCTCCACCCGCAGCGCTCCCAGGGCGCCCTCGTCGTCGATCCCCGGAGTGTCGATGATCTGCACCGGCCCCACCGGCAGCAGCTCCATGGCCTTGGAGACCGGGTCGGTGGTAGTACCCTTGACGTCGGAGACGATGGCCAGGGCCTGGCCGGTGAAGGCGTTAACCAGGCTGGACTTGCCGGCGTTGCGCCGGCCAAAAAACGCGATGTGGACCCGCTCGCCGGAGGGCGTATCGTTGAGGCTCATGGTCTCACCTCAGAAACGGAAGTCCCGCTGACCCTGGGCGATCTCCTGGAGATGCTTCGCCACCACGGCCCGTGCCTTCTCATTGGGGATGTTGGGCAGCTGCTGCTCGATCACCGCTTCGCCCACGGCCTTGGTCTCCGGCGAGGCATAGTCCTCCAGGTACTCCTTCAGCGTCATCAGCGCGTTGGGCAGGCAGCAGTTGTGGATCTGCCCCGCCTTGCACAGGGACATAAACCGGTCACCGGTGCGGCCCTCCCGGTAGCAGGCGGTGCAGAAGGAGGGCACGTAGCCCAGCTCCATCAGCCACTTGACCACCTGGTCCAGGGTGCGGTGGTCGGCCACATCAAACTGGGCTGAGCTCTCCTCCTCCGGCTCCTCCTCGGCGTAGCCGCCGACGCTGGTCCGCGAGCCGCCGGAAATCTGGGAGATACCCAGCTCCAGCACCCGCTCCCGGACCTTCTGGCTCTCCCGGGTGGAGATAATCATGCCGGTGTAGGGCACGGCAACCCGGATGCAGGCGACGATCTTCTCAAAAATCTCGTCGGAGATGCCGTTGTCGAATGCGCCGGGGTCAATGTCGTCGGCGGGGCAGACCCGGGGCACGCTGATGGTGTGGGGGCCGACGCCGAAGACGGCCTCCAGATGCTCCGCGTGCATCAACAGGCCCGCGAACTCGTAGCGGTACAGCTCCAGTCCGAAGAGAACGCCCAGGCCCACGTCGTCGATGCCGCCCTCCATGGCCCGGTCATGGGCCTCGGTGTGGTAGGCATAGTTGCTCTTGGGGCCGGTGGGATGGAGGCGCTCATAGCTCTCCTTGTGGTACGTTTCCTGGAAGAGAATGTAGGTGCCGATTCCCGCCTCCTTGAGCTTTCGATAGTTCTCCACAGTGGTGGCGGCGATGTTGACGTTGACGCGGCGGATGGCGCCGTTTTTATGCTGGATGGAGTAGATGGTGTGGATGGATTCGAGGATGTACTCCAGCGGGTTGTTCACCGAGTCTTCACCGGCCTCCAGGGCCAGGCGCTTGTGGCCCATGTCCTGCAAGGCGATGACCTCTGCGCGAATCTCCTCCTGGGTGAGCTTTTTCCGAGGGATGTGCCGGTTCTTGGCGTGGTAGGGGCAGTAGAGACAGCCGTTGACGCAGTAGTTGGAGAGGTACAGCGGCGCGAACATGACGATCCGGTCTCCGTAAAAATCGCGCTTGATCTCCCGCGCCAGCTCATAGACGGCGTGGTTCCGGTCCTCCAGGGTACAGGCCAGCAGCACCGAGGCCTCCCGGTGGCTCAGGCCTTTTTTCAGCCGGGCCTTGGCGATGATCTCGTCGATCAGCGCCGCGTCGTCCTTGTGGGCATCGGCATAGGCCAAGGTGTCGAGAATCTCCTGGTGGTCGATAAATTCCTCGGCCTTTTTAGATTTGGGATCGTACAAGGGAATCCTTCCTTTCTGGGGTAAAATAAAACAACGCAGGGGCCGATGCGGCTGGAGTGCATCCGACGTGGGCGGGCTGCGGGCCGATGTGGGCATCGGCCCCTACGGTAAGTGCGGCCGACGACGGTGCATCCAACGCGAATGCTGCACGGGTGGCTAATAGCCGCCCCTACGACTGCTGTGGCCGCTTCGTGGGGGCGTCGCCGCGGTCTATGGCGACGGTCAGACCCAGGGGGGCCAGCTGCGCCCGGAGGTCGGCCAGGTGCTCCGCGGCCTCGACGCCGGTGGCGGCCTTGCCGTCGTAGAGGGCGTAGCTCTCCCGCACCGCCGGGGGCGAGAGGTTAGGCATCACCACATTGGCTCCGGCTTCCATGCCCAGCACCCGCCCCCGGGGATGGAGGGTGGCCAGCGCCGTGGTGGCGGGCAGCAGCACGGCGGGCAGCGTCAGGCGCAGGAGGGCCAGCAGCAGGAGCGTGTCCTCCAGGGTGCCCGGCGGCTCCTGGGCGAAGGGCGTGTCGTGCTGGGGCAAAAACGGCCCGATTCCCACCATCTCCGGCTGCAAATCCTGCAGGAAGCAGAAGTCCTGGGCCAGGGTGTCATCGCTCTGGCCCGGCGACCCCACCATAAACCCGGCCCCCACCTGGTAGCCCAGGGCCTTGAGATCGTAGAGGCAGGCGATGCGGCGGGACAGGGTCTGCGCCGGAGGGTGCAAGCGGGCGTAATGGGCGGGATCGGCGGTTTCATGGCGCAGCAGGTACCGCCTGGCTCCGGCCTCGTACCAGAGCCGGTAGACCTCCCGCTCCCACTCCCCCAGGGAGAGGGTCACAGCGCAGTCGGGAAAGCGGCGGGTGATTTCCCGCACCACCTGGGCTACCCAATCCGGCGTCAACCGTGGGTCCTCCCCGCCCTGGAGGACGAAGGTGCGAAATCCCCAGCGGTAGCCCTGCTCGCAGCAGGCCAAAATCTCTGCCTGGGTCAGCCGGTAGCGCTGCACATGGGAATTGCCCCGGCGGATGCCGCAGTAAAGGCAATTGTTCTTACAGTAGTTGGTACATTCGATCAGGCCCCGGATATAGACCCGGTTTCCGAACCATCGCGCCCGGATCTCCCGGGCCAGGGCAAAGAGCGCCGCCCGGTCCAGCTGGTGCCGCCGGGAGAGCAGCTCCCGCCACTGTTCCCGCTCCAGCACGCCCCGCGTCAGCAGCTCACTCAGCAGCGGGTCCATGGGCAAGTTTGGAGTAGATGGCCTTACAGGATACGCCCGGCAGCATCCCCACCTTGCCGGCCAGGCTGCTGATGGCGTCCTGTGGGGCGTCCAACATGATACTGATAATGCTGATCTTCCGTTCCCGGTACGGAAGGCCCATTCGGCCGATGATATAGTCCTTATACTGGTGGAGCAGCGCGTTGAGGGCCTCAACAGAGTCCGGCTCCTCCACGATGATGCCCAGCAGCGCCACGCGATTTTCTTCCATGCGCTTCTCCTTTCTATGATAAAACTGTCAAAAAACTATGATACAAGCCGCAGCAACAGAGCAGCGGGGGTGTGTGCGGGGGCCAAAGAGCCCACGAAGGTTAATTGCCCACAGGGCAAGAGAAGCTGGCCTGGGCCACGCACGTTCAATCATGGCGTTTTTGCAACTTTTCAAAGTTGCAAAAACTAGGGCAGCGTGGCGAAAAAGCATTTTCGCCACGCAAAAGGGCGCACTCAGGTAGAGTGCGCCCTTGGCTGGCTCGATGGCGACTCTTCCCCGTCAGGTGTGACCCTTCCGCGTCAGTGTCTATTGGTATTTGCCCGTCCTCGCGAACGGACTTGGTTGGTTTTACCGCTTGGCGATGACTTCGATCTCCACAGACACGCCCTTGGGCAGCTTGGAGATTTCCACGCAGGACCGCGCCGGGGGATTCTCCGGGAAGTACCAGGCGTAGACGTCGTTGAAGGCGCCGAACTGGCTCAGATCGGTCATAAACACCGTGGTCTTCACCACGTTCTTCAGAGAAAGGCCGGCCTCGGCCAGCACCGCCTGGATGTTGGCAAAAATCTGGCGGGTCTGGGCCTCGATGTCGCCCTCCACCACTTCACCGGTGGCGGGCACCAGGGGAATCTGGCCGGAGCAGAACACCAGGTCGCCGCAGTCAATGGCCTGGGAATAGGGGCCCACCGCAGCGGGCGCATTGGTCGTGTGAATTACCTTGGACATAGCAAATACCTCCAATTTATTATAATCACAGTCTCAAGGGGCAAAAGACGGACCGCTCTTACAGGCTTCGGCCCAGCTTCCACTCCAGATACTCGTCATAGGTGCCCACGCGGTCCAAAATAGTGCCGTCGGGCTGGAACTCGATGATGCGGTTAGCCACAGACTGGAGCATCTCATGGTCGTGGCTGGCCAGGAGAATGTTGCCCGGGAAGGCGATGAGGCCTTTGTTGACCGCCTGGATGGACTCCATGTCCAGATGGTTGGTGGGCTGGTCCATCAGCACCACGTTGGCCCCGGAAAGCATCATCCGCGAAAGCATACAGCGGACCTTTTCGCCGCCGGAGAGGACGTTCACCGGCTTGAAGACATCCTCGCCGGAAAAGAGCATCCGGCCCAGGAAGCCCCGGAGATAGACGTCGTCCTTCTTGGCGGAGAATTCGCGAATCCAGTCCACCAGGGACTCGGTGTGACCTTCAAAGTACTCAGTGTTGTCCTTGGGCAGATAGCTCTGGGACGTGGTCTGGCCCCACTTGACGCTGCCCTCGTCCGGCTCCATCTCGCCCATCAGAATCTTGAACATGACGGTCTGGGCCAGCTCGTTCTCGCCGACAAAGGCAATCTTGTCGCCCTTCTTGAGATTGAAGGTGACTTTGTCCAGGAGCTTGACGCCGTCCACGGTCTTGGAGACGTCGGTGACAAAGAGGATGTCCTTGCCCACCTCCCGCTCCGGGGTGAAGCCCACGAAGGGATAGCGCCGGGACGAGGCCGGCATCTCCTCGATGGTCAGCTTGTCCAGCAGCTTACGGCGGGACGTGGCCTGCTTACTCTTGGCCTTGTTGGCGGCGAACCGGGCGATAAAGGTCTGGAGTTCCTCGATCTTCTCGGCATTTCGCTTGTTCTTGTTCTTGATGAGGCTCTGAATCAGCTGGGAGGACTCATACCAGAAGTCGTAGTTGCCCACGTACATCTTGATCTTGCCGTAGTCGATGTCCACGATGTGGGTGCAGACGGTGTTGAGGAAGTGCCGGTCGTGGCTCACGACGATGACCGTGCCCTCGTAGTCCAGCAAGAAGTCCTCCAGCCAGTTGATGGCCTCGATATCCAGGTTGTTGGTGGGCTCGTCCAGCATGACGATATCAGGCTTGCCGAAGAGCGCCCGGGCCAGCAGGACCTTCACCTTCATCCGCGGGTCGGTATCGCCCATCAGGTCGTAGTGGTTTTCCACCGGGATGCCCAAGCCCTGGAGGATGCGGCTGGCGTCGGACTCGGCCTCCCAGCCGTCCATCTCGGCAAACTCTGCCTCCAGCTCCGCGGCCCGCAGGCCGTCCTCCTCGGAGAAGTCCGGCTTTTCATAGAGGGCGTCCTTCTCCTTCATCACATCGTAGAGATGCTGGTTGCCCATGATGACCGTGTCCATGACGGTATAGGCGTCGTACTGGAACTGGTCCTGCTGCAAGATGCTCATGCGCACCCCCGGCTGAATGGAGACGGAGCCGGTGGTGCTGTCCAGCTCGCCGGAGAGAACCTTCAAAAAGGTGGATTTACCCGCGCCGTTGGCGCCGATGATGCCGTAGCAGTTGCCGGCGGTGAACTGGAGGTCCACCTGCTTGAAGAGGACCGAGCCGCCGAACTGCACGGAGAGATTGTTCACTGTAATCATTGTTGTTCCTCGCACATTTCCATAGTTACTTGGATTATACCACGGCCAGCCTGGAAATGCCACGGTTATTTTCACCGCCCTTGCAGGGCCGCCGAAAATCTGGTATACTCGCTGATAGATAGGAGCTGATCCCATGAAAAAGTTACTGCCGGGCCTGCTGGCGCTGGCCCTGCTGCTGACGATGCTTCCCAGTGCTCGGGCTGCCGGGTCGCTGTGCTTCGTGGCCGTCAACGACACCATTCCCCTCTCCCTGCCGGCCTCCGACGCGCCATACTACTCCGGCGGCACGCTGTACCTCCCCTACACGGCCTTCAACGCCAACCCCGGCGGCGTGATCGTCTCCAACAACGTCGATCAGAACACCTTCGTGCTCTTCACCCGCACCTCCCGCCTGGTCTACGATCTGACCGCCGGTACCGTCACCGACGAGAGCGGCACCGAGAGTCCGGTCAGCGTGCTCTACCGCGGCGGACTCCTGTACATCCCCGCCAGCGCGGCGGAGCACTTTGGCTATTCGGTCTCCATCCTCACGGCCGAGAGCGGCGAGACCATCATCCGCTTCACCAACGGCTCTCAGGTCTATGACGACAGCCTGTTTGTGGAAAAGGCAGCCAATTTGATCGACTACCTCAACCAGCAGCAGACAGACCAGCCGGATCAAAACACCCCCAGCCAGCAGCCCTGGCAGGACACGGAGACCCAGGACCCGCCGGAACAGGAGCCGGCGGATGTGTATCTGGCCTTTGCTGGCGCGGCAGTCTCTCAGGAGACACTGGATTTACTGTCTCAATATCAAATCCGCGCCGCTTTCTTCCTCACGGAGGCGCAGCTTCGAGCGGACAAGGCGCTGGTGCGAGCGATCTATGCCCAGGGCCACACCATTGGCCTGGCGTCGGACGGGACCGGCGATGTCACTGAGCAGCTGACGGCGGCCAACGAAGCGATGGACGAAGCGCTGTTCTTCAAAACCGTACTGGCCCTGGCGCCCCAGGGAGCCTATGCCGACGAGGGCTGGCACCTGGTGGCAGACACCGGCGTCCCCGATGAAGCGGTCTGGCGCAACAGCCCCGGCCCTTCCCTGCTGGTATGCCGCGGCGACGCCCCCGCCCTGCTGGAGCGCCTCAGCAATGCCCAGGCCCAGGTTCTGCAGATTTTAGAGACAACCAGTCTTGGATAAATGGCAACCCCCGCCCAGGAATGGGCGGGGGTTTTATGGCGCCTTAGGCGCCGCTTTTTTATCCCTTCGTGTCGGGGGTGCCCTGGCCGTAATAGGCGTTCTTGCCGTGCTTGCGCAGGTAGTGCTTGTCCAGCAGCTCCTGCTGCATCCGCCCGGCCTGGGGGTTCATGGACATGGCGTGGTAGTCCATAAAGGCCACTTCTTCCAGTACCACCGCGTTGTGGACGGCGTTCATGGCGTCGGTACCCCAGGTGAAGGGGCCATGGCTGTGGACCAGCACCGCCGGGATGGTCATGGGGTCGATGCCCTGGAACGTCTCGATGATGACGTTGCCAGTCTCCAGCTCGTACTCCCCGGCGATCTCCGCCGGCGTCATCTTCCGGGTGCAGGGGATGTCGCCGTAGAAGTAGTCGCCCTGAGTGGTCCCCATGGCGGGGATGGGCATGCCGGCCTGGGCAAAGGAGGTGGCCCAGCGGCTGTGGGTGTGGACGATTCCGCCCAGGCCCGGGAAGGCCCGGTAGAGGGCCAGATGGGTGGGTGTGTCGGAGGAGGGCTTCCACTTGCCTTCCACGACCTTGCCCTGGAGGTCCACCACCACCATGTCCTCGACGGTCATGCCGTCGTAGCTGACGCCGGAGGGCTTGATGACCACCAGGCCGCTCTCCCGGTCAATGCCGGAGACGTTGCCCCAGGTGAAGGTGATGAGTCCGTATTTGGGCAGGAGGAGGTTGGCCTCCAGCACTTCTTGTTTCAGCGCTTCCAGCATAGTGACTCTCCTTATTTCAGCTTCCAGACCAGGCCGCTGCACCCACCACGAACCAAAATTCCATCTTGTTCTGAAGCATTGGGGGTTCTCCTTTTGTATACGTTTGATGATTGCAGATGTTCCACGGCGCTGCGCTCCACGGCCAGGCCCTGGCTGTAGCGGGCCATAAAGGCCTCGAAGCCAGCGGCCTCAGCCGCGTCCGGGCCGATGGTCGTGCAGGCCTGTCCCGCGAAGATCTCCCGGTCCAGGTAGTCCTCCAGGGTCTGGCCGGGCTGCTTGTTAGCCGCGTAAGCCGCCAGCAGCGCCATGCCCCAGGGACCGCCCTCACCGGCGGTCTCCATCACCGAGACCGGCACGCCCAGGGCCGATGCCATGATCTTCTGCCCCACCTCGGGGGTCTTGAAGTAGCCGCCGTGGCCCATGAGCCGATCCAGGGCCACATGCTCATCGTCCAGAATCTTCATGCCCAGCTTCAGCGTAGCCACCGCCGAATAGAGCTGCGCCCGCATGAAGTTGGGGAAGTTCAGCTTGCCCTCGGGGGTACGGGCCATCAGGGGCCGGCCCTCGGAGAATCCGGCAACGGGCTCGCCGGAGAGGTAGTTGTAGAGCAGCAGGCCGCCGGCGTCCTGATCCGCTGCCAGTGCCGAACGGAACATGGCGGTATAGACCGCGTTCATATCCGCCTTCTGGCCCAGCGCCTCCAGGAATCCCCGGAACACCGACGCCCAGGCGTTGATCTCGTTGGTGCAGTTGTTGCAGTGGACCATGGCCACCGGCTTGCCCGAGGGTGTCGTCACCATGTCGATCTCCTCATGGACCTGGGAGAGGTTCTTCTCCAGCACCACCATGGCGAAGATGGACGTGCCGGCGGAGACATTGCCGGTGCGGGCCGCCACGGCGTTGGTGGCCGTCATGCCGGTACCGGCGTCGCCCTCCGGCGGGCAAACCAGGCAGCCGGGCTGCAGCGTGCCGGTGGGGTCCAGCAGCTTTGCGCCGGCCTCCGTCAGGTGGCCCGCCTCCGCGCCGGCAGGCAGCATCCGCGGCAGGATGTCCCGCAGCTTCCAGGGGAAGCCGTGGGCGGCAATGTGGCGCTCATAGAGGTCCAGCTTAGCCTGGTCGTAGTCCATCGCGTCGGAATCAATGGGGAACACGCCCGAGGCGTCGCCCACACCCAATACCTTCTCTCCAGTCAGCTGCCAGTGGACGTAGCCTGCCAGGGTAGTGAGCAGGGAGATGTCCTTCACATGGCTCTCGCCGTTGAGGATAGCCTGGTGCAGGTGGGACACCGTCCACCGCTGGGGCATATTGAACTGCAGCAGCTCCGTCAGCTCCGCGGCGGCGGGGCCGGTGATGGTGTTGCGCCAGGTACGGAAGGGCACCAGCAGCTTTCCATCCCGGTCAAAGGCCAGATAGCCATGCATCATGGCCGAAATGCCCAGGGCGCCCACCTGGGTCAGCGGCTCGCCATATTTGGCCTCCACATCTTTGGCCAGATTGCGGTAGGCGTCCTGCACGCCCTCCCAGACGTCCTCCAGCGAGTAAGTCCAGATATCGTTTTCATAGCGGTTTTCCCAGGCATGGTCGCCGGAGGCCAGCGGCGTGCCCTTCTCATCGATCAGAACGGCCTTGATTCGTGTGGAACCGAATTCTATGCCGAGATACGTTTTGGAGCTGCGGATGGCTTCTGCTTGTTCCATGAATGATCCTCCTGTCCCCTGTTTGAAAAAATGATGATACATCGCCAAAGCACTTTCCATAGCGGCACTGTAGCTTTTATCAAGACCCAGTATACCCTCGTCTGACTCAGCAGTCAATAATTGTACGGTTATAATTCCACATTCATCCTTTTGTACAATACAAATATGTCACTATTCTTTACGGTTTTATGACATATAATAAATTAATTGAATTTTTATCATAAATTTCGAACATTTCCAAATATATAGATTGATAAAGTTGTACGATCGCCAAGCGCCTACCCGCAAAATCCCATTGAAAAATTGCACAATGTCTGTGAAAGCATGAGGATAGTGCCCCGCGTTGGACAGCATCCCATCCATTTTCCAAATCAGTTTTCGTTTTTACAGATGTCATATGGATCATCCCACTTTGCACATTTCTCTTGTCTTCCTTCGCTCCAGGGGCTATAATAAATTTGTACGTACTTTAACTCGGAAGGACGTGCCGCACCATGGCAACCAAATATCAGCAGCTGGCCAATACACTGCGGGAGCAGATCGCTGCCGGGACTTTCTCCGCCACAGGCCTGCTACCTACAGAAAAAGCCATTGCCGAGGCCTATCAGCTCAGCCGCCAGACTGTCCGCCAGGCCCTCTCAGTACTGGTACAGGAGGGCCTAATCGAAAAGCGCCAGGGCAGCGGCTCTCACATTCGCAACATCCCCATCCGTGAGCCAGTCTCCGCCCCCAGAAGCGTGGCGGTCCTCACCACCTATATCAGCGACTATATCTTCCCCAGCATCTTGCGGGAAGTGGAATCTGTTCTCTCTGCCAATCACTGCACGACTCTGGTATTTGCCACCAAAAACCAGATTTCCAACGAGCGGCGCATCCTCTCCACCCTGCTGGAGCTGCCCCAGCTGGACGGGCTGCTGGTGGAGGGCACCAAGACCTGCCTCCCCAACCCCAATCTGGACCTCTACCGGCAGCTGATCGGACGGGGTATCCCGCTGGTCTTCCTCAACGGCAACTATGCCGAGCTGACCGGCACCGTCTCCGTACTGGACGACAACTACGGCGGCGGCTATGCCCTGGTGGAATACCTCTATAACAAAGGCCATCGGCAGATCGCCGGCATCTTCAAATCCGACGACATCCAGGGCCACCGCCGCTACGCAGGCTTCGCCGACGCCATGCGGGACTTCGGCCTTTCCATGCAGGATACGCATATTCTCTGGTACGGCACCGAGGAGAAGGAACGCTTTTTCAGCAGTCAGTCCCGCGCCATTCCAGAAGTGCTGCTTAAGTTCCTGGAGGGCTGCTCCGCCGTGGTGTGCTACAATGACGAGGTGGCTTCGAGGCTCATCAACACCCTGCTCAAGCGATCTGTCGCCATCCCGGAGCAGCTGGCTGTGGTCAGCTTTGACAACAGCCAATATAGTGAGCTTTCTCCCGTGCGCATCACCTCCCTCTCTCACGGCCACATCAATACGGGACACGTCGCCGCTGAAATGCTCCTGAAGCTATTGGAGGGCTCGCCCTGTGAATCGCAAGTGCTGCCCTGGACGCTTATGGAAAAAGAGAGCAGCTGACGCCCACCGCCTCCAGGCATCTTGCCCCCATCAACAAGCACCGCCCGATCAAGGCAAAAGCCTTGATCGGGCGGTGCTTCAGACTGTCAAAAAAGCGTTGCTTTTTTGACAAAGGGGACTGCACTCCAAAAGGTTCTCGGTTTTCTTCGAAAAGCTGTCGAACCTTTTGAAGTGTAAAGTGCGATTTCCGATGCACATGTCCCCGGAAATCGCAATTTAAATTTTATTTCGCCGCTGCGGCGGCGAAACTCTGCGAGGCTTCTTTCCCGCTTCCGGAGGTTTTTTGACACGCTGCCCCAGTATTTGCAACTTTAAAAAGTTGCAAATACACCCTTATTGAACGTGCGGTGGGCTTTTTGCCCCCCGCACACACCCCCCGCTGCTCTGTCGCGGCGGCTTTCATCATAGTTTTGACAGTCCAAGCACCGCCCGGTCAAGGCAAAAGCCTTGACCGGGCGGTGCTTCCCATTGCAGTCCCTAATCTCTATTATTCCCAAGCATCGGGCTGCCGGGGAAAAGAAATTGCCACCTCCGTGCCACGGCCAATCTCCGAGGCGATGGAGATCGTATGGCCCAGGTTGGTGAGAATGCGGTGGCAGAGATACAGGCCGATGCCGGTGGCCCGCTTTTCCCGGCGCCCGTTGAGGCCGGTGTAGCCTTTCTCAAAAACCCGGGGCAGGTCCTCCGGCGCGATGCCGATACCCGTGTCCCGTACCACCAGCCGTCCGTCCCGGTACTCCACGGTAACGGTGCCCCGGGGCGCATACTGGATGGCGTTGGCCAGGAGCTGCTCCAGGCAGAAGGCCAGCCACTTTTCATCGGTGATGGCTGTCATCTGCAGGTCTCCCAACTCCAGCTTGATTCGGCTGCGGATGAAGAGCGGCGCGAATTTCTTCACCGACTGCTTCACCACCGGCTCCAGGGAACAGGGCCGCAGCACATAGTCCCGGCTCTCGCTGCCCATGCGGAGGTACGCCAGAACCATCTCCACATACTGGTTAATCCGGAACAGCTGGGCCTCCAGCTCCCGGCTCAGGTCGGTGTCCTCCCCCTGGAGCAAAAGCCGCATGGCGGAGATAGGCGTCTTGATCTGATGGACCCAGAGGGTATAGTATTCCGTCAGCTCCTTCTCCTGCTGATCCCGCCGGTCCAGGGCCAGCGTCTTGCTCCTGAGCGCCTCCCGGTAGAGGGTCTGGTAGTCCTCCTCCACCAGGTCCAGCGCCTCCGGCAGCCGTTCCGCCGTCAGCATCTCGGCTCGGATCTTGTCCGCCAGCGCCAGATGCCGGCGTCGCCACAGAACAAAGCCGCACCCCAGCGCCAGGGTCAGCACCACACCGCACAGCAGCAGGGCATAGGAAAGCGCCACCAGCGGCACATCGTGGAGATAAAACACCACCGCAAAGATCGCAGCGACCAGGGCATACAGCGCCGCCCAGTGGCGCTGCCGCCGCAGATAGGCAAGAAGCAGCTTCATGGTATGAGATACCCCATTTTCTTTTTGGTAACGATCAGATCCTCCGCCCCCACGGCGGAGAGCGTCTTGCGCAGCCGGTTGACATTGACGGTCAGCGTGTTCTCATCCACAAAGCTGTCACTCTCCCACAACCGCTCCATCAGCCGGTCCCGGCTGACGATCTTGCCCCGGTTTTCCAGCAGCACCTGCAAAATCCGCAGCTCGTTGCGGGTCAGCGCCGTGCGCTGCTCTCCCCGCTCCACGGTGCCGTCGTTCACGTTGAGCCGCAGGTCGCCGCAGCGGAGAACCTCCGCCGGCGGGGCAAAGTCGTAGGCCCGGCGCAGCAGCGCCTGCACCTTGGCCGCCAGGATGTTGAGGTCAAAGGGCTTGGCCAGAAAGTCGTCGCCGCCCATCTGGATGGCCGTGAGGATGTTGAGATTGTCCGACGCCGAGGAAAGGAACAGAATCGGCACCTGAGAGACACGGCGAATCTCCTGACACCAGTGAAAGCCGTTGTAAAAGGGCAGCATCAGGTCCAGCAGCACCAGCTGCGGCTGGACACGCTGAAACGCCTCCAGCACATTCCGAAAGTCCTCAGCCACGTAGCAGTCGTAGCCCCAGGCCCGCAGATGCGACGCCACAGCACCGGCGATGGTGGTGTCGTCTTCCACCAGAAAAATGGTCATGGTCTCCCCTCCCCGTTTGCTACTCCTTGTATACCACGTCGGGGGGAAAATGTCAAAGGGAACCGCTGCCGCCCTCAGCGGCGGCACAGCAGGCCGCCCAGCAGCAGCGCCGCCGCCGTCAAGGCCATGGCCCCCAGCGTCCGCAGCGCCAGGGTCAGCACCGTCTCCGGCCATAAAAGCAGCGCCGATCCCGCCACCAGCAGCGCCGCCAGCAGGCCCAGCGCCAAAAGAAGCACCAGCCGCGCCAGCGCCCGCGTGAATCGCTCCATTCCGCCACCTCCTTTCCTGAATCACGTTCACGGAAAGTATCGCCGCGTTTTTGCCGGCGCAAACCTCGGCGGCGTGCCAAAAAAGCAGCCTACTTCCCAGAAACATGCAACCTGCGCCGGTCCGAGGCGGTCTACAAGGATAGATAGAGAAAACGAGGAGGCGGTCTTATGAAACGAGCATGGCTTTTTCTGATTCTGCTGCTTCTCCTGGCGGGCTGTCAGCAGGCGCCGGCCCAATCCCAGGATGTGCAGCCGTCCCTGCCCGCGGCGTCTCAGCCGGAGCAGCCCGCGGCGGCGGACACCGCCGGCCCCCAGCCGGTGGACCTCTCGGGCCTGACCGTGGAAGAAGTCCCCCTGCGCTTCACCCAAAGCCAGCCGGAGGCGGCTGGGTTTGAAGCCGCCCTGTCCCTCCAGCCCACGCCGGAGGGCGCCGCCGTGACGGGCTTCTCCCCTTCCGAACGCAGCGTCCGGTGGGTGTCCCGGGACCGCTACGGTGTGGGAAGCGGCAGCAGTCTAACCCTGCCAGAAGACGAGGCAATGGTCGCCAGCTACATTTCCGCGGCGGAGGAAGTCTATTTTCTAATCAACACCCCGGCGGGCCAGGTCCTCCAGCTGCCGGCGGGGGAGCGCATCGACCTGGCGGACTTCTGGGCAGGGGGCGGCCAGGGCGCCTGGTTGGTGGGCTCCCAGGATGGGCTGCTGATCCTCTGCCCGGACGGGCAGGCGGCGGCGTTTGACTACGACGGGCAGCTTTTGTGGCGGGAGACGTACGCCGGCGAGATCGCGGCGGCCATGGTGACATCCGCCGGAACCATTCGGCTGATTACCCAGTGGGAGCAGCTCGCTATGCTCCAGGAGGTGGAGCCCTCCCAGGGCACGCTGACGCCGGTGGGCGCCGTCCCCGAGGCCCTCTGCACCCTCCGGCTCTTTGCCGGGGAGCGGTGGGGCTATGATCTGCTGGCCATGGACAGCGAGGCCCTCTACGGCTGGCGGGCCGGTGCGGCCACGCTGTACCGCCTGGCGCTTCTATCCGATCTGGGCTGGGAGGCCGGGACGGTCTCCGACCTCGCCTGCCTCAGCGAGAACGCGCTGCTGGCCTGTGCGGCACCCGGCGCCGCCGGCGCGGAGGAGGCCGGCCTGCTTTACCTCTGGGCTGAGGCGGGGGACGCCGCGGCTCCGGCGGAAGCGCCGGTGATTCGAACGCTGGAGGAAGCCGCCGCCTACGACAAATCCACCGCCGTAGTGAAGCGGGAGGAGGAGCTGGGCCTCACGATGGAGGTGCCGGAGGAATATGCCTGGGACTTGATGTGCAACGTGGCGCCGCGCAACCTCTTCACCTTCTACAACGGAGAGACCCGCGCCATTTCCGACCTGGACGGCTGGTGCTGGAGCGTGCTGGCCTACACCCGGGCGGACTACGAGGCCCTCCAGCTGGACTTCGACGAATGGATCGACGAGACCATCGGGCCCAATGCCCGGCAGCTGGGCCGCGACGAAAATTATATGTACCTCTACGCCTTCCCCACGGATATGCGCTGGGAGCCGTCCACCAAGGAAGCCCAATACCTCCATCATCTCTACGGCTACACCATGCTGACGGATTTTATGAACCGCAACGGCATCACGCCCAGCCCGATTTGGGATTCGTACTATCGAAAAAAGCTCATGGGGTCCTCCACCGTCAACGGCGACTTCTACTCGGTGGAGTTTGGCTGCGGCGACAAATCCCAAGCCGACGCGGACCTCCTGGCACTGGCGGATGCCGTCCCCAATCTCTGCGACTACGACGAGGAGCCGGAACTCACTTGGCAGGACGCCATGATCTACCGCCTCAACCAAGCCTATTGGAACGCCGATGTGGGCCACAGCGAAGCCGACAAGAAACGTGTCCTCAATGAGGCAGCGCCGGTCTACGACAGCTCCATCTACTACGGAGAGGCGGGCTCCAACACAACCATCGCCCTGGCGGCACTCTATGACTTCACAGCCCAGCTGCGAGACGAACTGTCCCTGGCGGAGGCCTGCCGCTCGGACGCCTGGTCCATCCACGTGGCAGACGGAATCTGGTACTTGTCCTGGCCCGGCGGCGTCGCGGAATCAGACCCGGTGGCTGTCTACAACGAGGTAGTGGAAAACTACAACTGAGCGCTGCCTCCTGCATGCGGCGCCAATACGCCGAGGCCTCTGTGCTGCCGGGAAGCCATGCGCTCAGGGGAGGCCCCCGCGAAACGCGGCGTGCCTCCCCTGCTGCGTGCGTCTGTGACATTTTTCCCAGCCGCCCGCCTGGAAGGATCCCTCCTCCGGGCGCGGTGCTCTCCCCTTCCTGCGCAGCCCCCCTGCCAGGCGCAGCCACTCTCCGATCCAGCATAGCCTGCTTCCCTATTTTAAGTAGTCGCTCCCTGGTTCTGTCTTTTCCAGCCAGAGCATGCGCTGCCTGTTGACAGGCAATCCCCCATGGGGTACAATAAGGATGCTTTCCAGCCCTCTTCCCCGCCGTCTCCGAAAGCCATATACCATCATTTTTCTATATATGCCCCCGTAGCTCAGTTGGATAGAGCACGCTCCTCCTAAGCGGAAGCAGGAGCATTCGCCAAAGGTTACAAAAAATTGAATATCGTGTATAAGCCCTGGTAGCGTAGTGGATAACGCGACCGCCTCCTAACAATCGAACCGTTCGAATCCCGGAGCCTTGTATAACTGAATAATTTCTGTATATGCCCCCGTACCTCACCAGGATAGAGGGTCCGCCTCCTAACAATCGAACCGTTCGAATCCCGGAGCCTTGTATAACTGAATAATTTCTGTATATGCCCCCGTACCTCACCAGGATAGAGGGTCCGCCTCCTAAGCGGAATGTAGTGAGTTCGAGTCTCGCCGGGGG
>NBJMC04202__coassemble_1816_pt1 | contig 19262 bp, 18 predicted proteins | sample NBJMC04202__metabat2_high_PE_003 | metagenome-assembled genome bin NBJMC04202
ACTTCCGGCCAGATTCTGTCATGCAGGTCAATATAGTGCTGAACCATATCTGGTTTCAGTTTTGTAATTACAGTATGTCTCTGCACTGATATCACCTTGCTATTTCTGATTCGATTATAAGAAGGCAAGGAAGAAAACGCAATGGGCTATGTAGCATTAAAATTTAATCGTTTCAATTTTCAGGCAATTTAAAAATATCTGTTCAAAATGCTGTTATCATTTCCCTTGAGATTCCAAGGCTTATAAGCACTATCTTAAAAATATATTGACAGCTTTACCAAAAAATCGGCCCGAATACTGCCTTGACATATTCAATTTTTGATTCTAGTATGGCAGTGAAAACAGAATTATTTAGGGGGTATTAGATATGGAACACACGTATTTATACGAAACCAGTAGAACGCTTCCCTCCTACGGCAGTTTTGATACGGTTGTGGTTGGAGGCGGTTTCGCCGGTGTGGCAGCAGCCCTATCTGCTGCCAGAAACGGCGCAAAGACCTGCCTGATTGAAAAAGAGTTTTCCCTGGGTGGCCTCGGCACTTTGGGTCTCGTCGTGGATTATCTGCCCCTATGCGACGGCAATGGAGAGAAAATGGTTGGCGGCATCGGAGAAGAGCTTTTGAAACTCTCCAGCAAATACGGCAAAACCAACTTCCCAGACTGCTGGCTGCCGGGCGGCGACTCGGAAGCACGAAAAAAGCAGCGTTTCGAGCTGACCTATGCGCCAGCCTCCATGATTCTGGTCATGGAAGAGTTGCTGCTGGAGGCAGGCGTTACCTTATTCTATGATACCCGCTTCTGCGCCCTTTGCGTACAGGACCGGATGATCCGGGCCGTAGTCGTGGAAAACAAATCAGGACGAGGCGCTATCTGTTGCATGAACGTAGTTGACGCCACCGGCGACGCTGATGTGTGTACTCTGGCTGGTGACGCAACAGTCGAATCCAACAAGAACGTCTGCGCCTGGTGGTTTTACTCGGAAACTGACGGTGTTCTTAAGCTGAACCGCAAGACAGACAACTTTTATCAAATTACGCCGGAAATGCCCCTGTATTCCGGCACAAAGCACGAGGATGTGACAGCCCTTTGCATCGAGACGAGACGTCGAATTCGGGAGTACACGAACGCTGTTCGTTTCGGCCACAGTGTAGGCGCTTCGGAGATGTCCCATGATGGCTCCGGTGTACTTGCGGCAGTAGTGCAGTCTCGAAATCAGTTCCCGGCTATTTTACCCTCTATTCCCCAGTATCGTATGACCCGGCGAGTTCTGACCGATTATCAATTGGACGAGTCCGATAATGGCCGCTGGTTTGATGACTGTGTCGGTTTAACCGGCGACTGGCGCAAGCGTGGTCCCCGCTACTGTATTCCTTACCGCACTATCTGCGCCAAAAGCATGGACAATTTGCTCGTGGCAGGCCGTTGCATTTCCACCACGGAATCTGGCTGGGACATCATGCGTGTGATTCCCACCTGTGCTGTTACTGGAGAAGCAGCCGGTGCCGCCTGCGCCTTGGCTGCGAGATCCACCAAAGGCAACGTCCACAGCATCAATCTTTCCGATTTACAGCAGATTTTGACCCGGCAAAACGTGGTCATGGATAGAAACCTGTTCGTGTAAGTGATAATCAGAAGAGAGGAGTATCCACCATGGCGTATCAGTATTGGAAGTACGATCTGTTAAACATATTCTGTCTGGATGCCTTTTCCAAATTCGGCTTCACACCAGAGGAATCCGCCATCATTCGAGATGTGCTGCTGACTGCCGATCTGTATGGCATCGAGTCCCACGGTATGCAGCGCATGGTCCGCTATCACAAGTGCATCGAGAAGGGCATGATCCATGTGGACGCCAAGCCCGAAGTAGTGTTTGAAACCCCAATCTCCGCCGTTATTGACGGTCACGACGGCATGGGACAGCTCATCGGCCACAAGGCTATGGAGCTCGCCATTGAAAAGGCCAAGGCCAACGGCGTGGGAATCGTCTCCGCCAGAAATTCCAACCATTACGGCATTGCCGGTTATTATGCGCAGATGGCCTGTAAAGAAGGACTGATGGGCTTCAGTTGCACCAATTCCGAAGCCATCATGGTGCCCACCTTCGGCCGGAAGGCACTGCTGGGTTCCAACCCCATCGCCTGCGCGTTCCCTGCGAATCCCTATGATTTCTTCTTCGACGTCTCCACAACCGTAGTTACCCGCGGCAAGCTGGAAATGTATAACAAAATGGAAAAGCCCCTGCCGGAAGGCTGGGCCTTGGACAAGGATGGTCATCCATCCTCCGACGCGCCGGATGTTCTTGCCAACATCGTGGCAAAGGCCGGCGGCGGCATCATGCCTCTGGGCGGTAGCACCGAGCAGTTGGGTTCCCACAAAGGCTACGGTTTCGGTATGCTCTGTGAGATTTTCTCTTCGATCCTTTCCATGGGCAGCACCTCCAATGTGTGCATGACCGGTGGTAGAGGCAATATTTGCCACGGTTTCGCCGCCATCAACCCTGCCTTCTTTGGTGACCCCCAGGCAATCAAGGCTCACTTCTCCGAGTATTTGCAGGCCCTTCGGGACTCTCCCAAGGCGGATGGGCAGCAGCGCATATACACCCACGGCGAAAAAGAAGTTTTCGCTGTTCAGGATCGCCTGGACAATGGCATTCCTGTCAATGACAACACCATGATGGAAGTACTGGATCTGTGTCAGTATCTGGGCTTGGACTTCGGGTCCTATTTCGGTGACTATCGTCCTCCCGTGAAGGAAGATGTGTTCAAGGGGAATTATTGAAATGTCTGTCCAGATTCCCTGGGGCAGGGGACATTTGATCTATGATGGATCCGCAAAAGCTGTTCTGACCTCTGCCATCAATACGGTAGAGCCCGCCGCTCCGGGCGCGCAATTAGTGGAGCGGGCGCTTGCCACGCCCATCGGCTCTGCGCCGCTGCAGGAACTGGCTGTGGGCAAACATACCTGCACCATTATCATCTCCGATCACACCCGGCCCGTACCCAGCCACGATATTCTGCCGGCTATACTGCGGCAGCTGCGGCAAGGAAATTCTGAGATTGCAGTAACGCTGCTAGTTGCCACCGGCTTCCATCGGCTGACCACAACACAGGAATTGGTTGCCAAGCTGGGCGAGGAAATTGCTTCCACAGAGCGTATCGTGGTTCACAACACTTTTGACCCTGACAGCAATGTGCAGATCGGTACTCTCCCCTCCGGGGCGCCGCTGGTTATCGACCGAGTGGCAGTGGAAGCAGATTTGCTAGTCAGTGAGGGCTTCATTGAACCTCATTTCTTCGCCGGGTTCTCCGGTGGCAGAAAGAGCATTCTGCCCGGTGTGTGCGACAAAACCACCGTACTGGGCAACCACTGCGGCACTTTCATCGCCAGCCCCAATGCTAGAACCGGCATCCTCCAGAATAATCCGCTTCATATCGATATGCTGGCAGCTTCTCGTATGGCAAAGCTTCAGTTTATCGTCAATGTGGTCATCGATGATCACAAAAACACCATTGCCGCCTTCGCCGGTGATGTGGAGCTGGCCCATCTTGCTGGCGTGGAATACTTGAGAAAATACTGTCAGGTAGATTGCGTACCAGGAGATATTGTCATTACCTCCAACGGCGGCGCACCTCTGGACCAGAATATTTATCAGTGCGTAAAAGGTCTGACCACGGCAGAAGCCAGTGCAAAATCAGGTGCTGTGCTAATTATGTGTGCTGAACTCAGTGACGGCACCGGTGGAGAGAGTTTCTATCGCTCTCTGCGGGATTGCAGTTCACCCCGGGTACTCTATGACCAGTGCTGCGCGACTCCACAAAGCCAGACTATTCCGGATCAATGGGAGAGTCAGATTCTCTGCCGCATTCTAATGAAGCACCGTGTCATTTTCGTGACCCAGCCTCAAATGAAGCAAACTCTGCTGGATATGAAACTAGAATTTGCCCCAGATCTGTCCACCGCGCTGACTATGGCAACAAAGACCGTCGGTGAGAATCCGGAAATCACGGTTATTCCCGATGGTATCAGTGTTATCATTCGAAAGGAGAAATCATAATGGATTACGCAAAGGAATCCCTGAGACTCCACGGCGAGTGGAAGGGTAAGATCGAAGTCATTGCCACCGTGCCTGTTGAAAGCAAGGACGACCTGTCCCTGGCTTACACTCCAGGTGTTGCTCAGCCATGCCTTGCCATCAAGGAAGACGTCAACAAGTCCTACGACCTGACCCGGCGTCACAACCTGTGCGCCGTCATCACCGACGGTTCCGCCGTTCTGGGTCTGGGCGACATCGGTCCCGAAGCCGGTATGCCCGTTATGGAAGGCAAGTGCGTCCTATTCAAGGCCTTCGGCGATGTGGATGCCTTCCCTCTGTGCGTCAAGACCAAGGACGTTGACGAGTTCGTTAACGCTGTTTATCTGATATCCGGCTCCTTCGGCGGTGTGAACCTGGAGGATATCTCAGCGCCCCGCTGCTTCGAGATCGAGCGCAAGCTGAAAGAAAAGTGCGACATTCCCATCTTCCACGATGACCAGCACGGCACCGCCATCATCTCCCTGGCCGGTCTGACCAACGCCCTGAAGGTCGTCGGCAAGAAGAAGGAAGACGTCAAGGTCGTCGTCTCCGGCGCCGGCGCCGCTGCCATCTCCATCGTCAAGCTGCTGCTATCCGCAGGCTTCAAGAATGTTACCATGTGCGACCGCAAGGGCGCCATCTATGAGGGCCGCGACGGTCTGAACTGGATCAAGGAAGAAATGGCCAAGGTCACCAACCTGGAGAAGAAGGCCGGCTCCCTAGCCGATATACTGGTGGGCGCCGACGTCTTCATCGGTGTTTCCGCTCCCGGCATGGTCACCACCGAGATGGTAAAGACCATGAACAAGGACGCCATCATCTTCGCCTGCGCCAATCCCACTCCCGAGATCTTCCCCGAGGATGCCAAGGCCGGCGGCGCAAAGGTCGTTTCCACCGGTCGTTCCGACTACCCCAACCAGATCAACAACGTGCTGGCCTTCCCCGGCATCTTCCGCGGCACCTTCGATGTCCGCGCCTCCGACATCAACGAGGAAATGAAGATGGCTGCCGCCATGGCTCTGGCCGATTTGGTCTCCGAAGAGGAACTGTCCGCCGACTACATCATCCCCAAGGCCTTCGATAAGCGTGTTGGTCCCGTCGTCGCCAAAGCTGTTGCCAAGGCCGCAAGACTCACAGGCGTTGCAAAGATCTGAGGTACCCAAAGCGGAAAAGGAAGGTGATGATGGTCACATGGATATGACGCATGTAAAAGTGATCAAAAACATGGAGCATTATTCCGGTCCGGTCAAGACTGAAAATGTTTGCGTCATTTACAACAGTGCCCGGCTCACAGAAGAAGAAGCCCGTGCCTGTGTTTTCTATGACCAATACTCTCCGTTCTTGATCAAATTACCAGCCTGGCAGTTTGAACTTATATTTCACAATATTATGCCTTAGTTAATTTGAATATAATGCCAATGTAAATCAGGATGATCCAATGGGTCATTCTGATTTACAGTCTATGTCAAAGCATTAAGCGGTCTTCTAAATGATACACACCTTGTTAATTTAACGTAAGCGTTCAATACGATATTCATACAAATAAGTCCCTTTTCTTATTCTTGAAATTTCCACTGTTCGAAGATAAGATGTGTTTGAGGATAGGGGACCATAAAGGTAGCAAAGTGTCGTGGTCTATTTTAACCTTGAACGCACAACGCAACAAAATTTTTATTTTGTTGCGTTCAGGAGGTTCCAAGAAAAAGAACCTCCTGAACCGGCTAGTTCTCGCCTCGCATCAAAATCCTGGTTTTGTTTCGTTCGTGGGGCAAGGTGGCGCATCCTACTTGATGCAAAGACCCTCCTTTCCCCCATGATATTTCATCGTATCACAGGGCGCTGCAAACGTCAACTCGCATTTGACGTTTTGCCGCGTCTCCGGTGGCTTTTTCGGCCCGGCCTCGCCAGCGCCTTATCAGCCAGCGCATAGACCATCGTAACGGTAGGACTTGAGTGATTCAGCGCCCGCTGCACCCGCGGAAAGTCGCCGTACTTGTTGAGCAGTTCTACCGCAAACACCTTGCGGGCGCTGTGCGGCGTAGCGTTGACCGTCTCCCTCATGGCCCAGCTTGCCCGCTTGACGTCGGCCCATACGGCCTGCCGCGTCCGGTGCTTCCGGGGATCGCGGCCCGGGAAGACCCATTCCTCTCCCGCGTGCGCCAGCAGATCGTCCCTCAGTTCATCCGTCAGCGCCACCATGCGGCGCTTGCCGGTCTTCTGCTCCGTGATCCACCAGCGCGGGCCAGCTTTCAGTTTTTCGGTTCGCAGCGCCAGCACGTCGCCGATCCGTAAACCGGTTTGCAGGGCAACACGCATAGCCAACCGGTTCCCCGGCGTCAGCAGGAGCAGGATTTTTTCCACCTGTTCGTTGAGCAAATAGTCAGCTTTCACCGTCGTTTCCCCCTTTTTCAGTACAAATATTCGTCATTCTGCATAATCTATTCAGCCGGTTTTTGTTGAGATACTCCAAATAGCCAAAACCCCGCAGCCCTTGCGCCGCAAGGCTTCCGGCTCCATTTGACTTTCCGGAATTTGTAAAATCACTCCAAAATGCAAATTTGCTCGGCCCCCAAATCGTCGGGGGTTTCCCCCTTGCGGCGCAGGTAAGAGCGGTCCCGCACACGCACCACAATATCCCGGCATAGGCGGAGCCGCGCGTCGACGGCCCGCAAGTCCCAGTATGCCCCATAGGCCATGGAGCGGAGGTCTTGCCCCCGCCGCGCCGCCGCCTCATTGTCCCGCAAAATGCGCGTGGCCTCCCGCAGCAGCACAGCGGCCCGCGCCATGTCCTTGGCGTCGGCGGCGTCCCTGGTGGGCGTGTTGGCCACCAGCCGCCCCAAGGCGGCGCACTTTTCCGACAACTTTCCGTATTCTTCCACCATACTCAAAACCTCCTAATAATTTCCACGCAGCAGCGCAAACGCCGCCTTTGCCTCCGGCACTTCAAACTGGTAAGCCCCCTCCGCAGACGCCACCTCCTCTGCCGTGTCCCTGGTGTAGATGATCTCCGGCGTGTTGAGCGCCCCGCCGGAGTAGTACCACCTGCCGCCGATCCGCGCCGGTAGGCCGTCGCGCTGCTGCTTGCCCACGTACTTGCAGACGTAGCCGACGGCCTTGGAGTAGTCGCCATATAGCCCGATGGCCGTGGTGTATCCCCACGTCCAGGCGGGCAGGTTGTAGACCACATGGCCGCCGCGGGCCAGCCAGTCGGCCCGCTGGGCGTCGCTACGTGGGCGGCGCGGCTTGCCGCCCTCGGGCGGGATGACCGTGCCGGAGTCCACGGCCTCCAACGCATCGTTGAAGAACCCGTGGAAATGCACCGCACCGTCCTTGTGCCGCTCTGGAACGAGCAGGTACACCAGCCCCCGGCGCTTGACTTGGTTACTACACCACTGAGACATCCGGCGTACCACCTCGGCGTCGTCATACCGGTTGATCCTGGAGGCGTCCAACGTGAGCGTGACGAACCAGTCAAAGTGCGTGGAAAGCGCGTAGTCACGCAGCTTGACCTTGGCCCGCCGGACAGCCCTCAGTACGTTGTCCCGCTGCGGGTCGGAGCGCTCACGCGCCTCACGCGGCTCTGCATCGCGTTCCTCGGGCACATAGTTGCCCTCACGCAGCTCCCACCCGGGACGCCGAAACAGCGGCCTTGACGCTGCCAGCAGCTCCCAGCAGCCAGCCTCTGGGTACGATTTAAGCCGCCCCGACGCGTACACGTCGCGCTCGTTGACGGTGTAGCCCAGCCCGCTGGGCAGATTGCGTTTCTCGGACATGACGGAATAATGTCCTATTATCAAGTAAGAGGTAGCGCGCTGCGGCGCGCAACACGGACGCTCCCCCCGCGCCGCCCCTGGCGCTTACGCGCCGCTGGCGTCGCCGGGGCTCGCTCTCAGAAGACGGGAGGACGCGCGGCAGCCGCGCCCCTGGCGCTGCGCGCCGCAGGCGCGGCCCCGCGCTATCCGCGACACCGGTCGCGCCACTGCCCTCTCGCCGCCCCAGACCGCCGTAGGCGTCCTGGGGCAGGCGTGAGGGGCAGAGGCGCTCTGCCCTGACCCGCAGCCCCGGGTGCGCGTCGGCACCCTCCAGCGCAGCGGGGCGGCGTTCCGGCGGACGCTTCGCGGCCGCTCCAACCTTGTGCATTTCCTCCGCGCCGGAAAGGTCCGGCGCTTCGGGCGGGGCGCTGTAGCGCGCGCCCCTGGGTCGAAATGGCAGCGGGGCAGCCGGTAGTTGGGGATGGCCTGGCCGCTTCGGGTCGCCCGTCGGCGCGTCCGTGGCTGCTGCTGCTGCCATTTCTCCAATGTGCGGCTCCTCCCCTCGCGGCCAGTTGGGGGGGCTGGTGCCTGCGCCCCCTCGCCCGCTCTGTCCCGTCGCCTGGTGTCGCCGTAATTCAAATCCCGGGCGGCGTACCGCCGCCCGATTACGACCCATCCAAGCCGTTACCGCGTCGAGCCGCCTACCCCCCGGCCCCGCCCCCCGCGTCTCCGGGGGCGCGGAGGGGGGCGCAGCGCCCAGCGCTTTGCGCTAGGGCGCAGCGCCCCTAGCGCCCCACTGCGCCGCTGGGGGCGGGGCCGGTGCCAAAGAGGCTGGGTGCGGCACGTCCTGCACCGTTCGCTGCCGTCGGCGTCCTGTCCCGTCGGCTTCTCCCCCTCCCCTTCCCGTCCCCCGCCCCCGCTGGGGGCGGGGGAGGCGTGAGACCTCCGGCCACCGCTGCGGCGGGGACGGGGGCTGCCCGATCCTGCCGCGCCCCGCCCTGCCCGCATCGCCCATTCTGCGGCCCGCGTCAAGGTCAAAGCGAGCGCCGGGGGCGACCTTGACACGGGCCGCGAAATCTCAGACAAGCGGGCAAAGCGGGGCTGTCGGTCGTCGCACTTGACAGTGTCGCACCCAGCTGATATACTAATCCCGTGAGGCCCGTACCGGGAGGCCCAGAGACCCTCCCCATATGTCCATGGTCGGCAAGCGTCCACTCTGAAAAGGGTGGGCGCTCTCTTTTTGCCACCCGGCTATCGCCGATCTAAAACGCCCGCTGCGCTGCTATTCCCCGCGAACGCAACAAAACCTGTGTTATTTTGTTGCGTTGAAAGGGGATATCTGCTATACTATAGATATACCAATCCCCGGAAGCCGCTTTGGCTCAATTTCGCTCAGGAGGCGCTGACCATGGCCCGCTATACCGATTGCCCGCAAATCCTGCGGGACTTTCTCTCGTATCACGAAACCATCAAAGGCCAATCACCCAAAACCATTCAGGAATATTATCTGGACCTGCGCATCTTTTTGCGGTTCATGATGCTGGTCAAGCGCGAGATGCCGTACAGCACTGATTTGAACACCATCGACATCACCTCTGTCGATTTGCGGTTTATCGAGTCGATCAGTGTCTCGGACATCTTTGATTTTCTATCGTATCTGGCCAACGACCGTCTGCCGGACAATCCCGGCGACGCCACGCCCGGCATCGGCTCCGCCGCCCGGGCCAGGAAGCTCTCCGCTATCAAGTCCTTCTATAAGTATCTGACCCACACCAAGCAATTGGAAAACAATCCTGTACAAGACCTGGAATTCCCGAAAATTCGCAAATCTCTGCCGCGGTATCTGACGCTGGAACAATGCACGCAGCTCTTAAAGGCTGTGGACGGCCCCAACGCCCGCCGGGACTACGCTATTCTGATGCTCTTTCTCAACTGCGGGATACGGCGGGCAGAGTTAGTCGGATTAAACCTCACGGACGTCTACGAGGATCGCATTCGCGTCGTGGGCAAAGGCAACAAAGAGCGCATCGTCTATATGGGCGCCGCCTGCAAGGCCGCCATCGACGCCTACCTTCCCGAACGCAACAAAATTGTTTTATCGGATAACCGCGCTCTCTTTGGCTCCCGAGACAAAAACCGGATCAGCGTCTCTGCGGTACACCGCTTAGTCAAAAAGCATCTATTGGCCGCTGGGCTGGACGCCTCTCAATTCTCGGCGCACAAGCTCCGACATACCGCCGCCACGCTGATGCTCTCCCACGGTGTGGACGTCAAAACCGTCCAAGAAGTGTTGGGCCACGAAAACCTCAACACCACCCAGATCTATACGCACATTGAAAGCACGGAGCTGAAAATCGCCGCCGAGGCCAATCCCCTCTCCAAGCTGAAAAAGTAGTTCTCCTCTCCCCTTTCAAGCAAAATATTAAAAATAGCGCGTCGCAGGATTGAAAAAATCCGCGACGCGCTATTTTGGTATCTTACCCCGTTCAGGCACGGGGGTGATATTTATGGTAGACCGATTTGAGGTTCTGCTTGACCAGCTGAGCATAAATCTGCGTAGAAGAAATATCGCTGTGGCCCAGCATCTCCTGAATGGACCGGAGGTCTGCGCCGTTTTCCAGCAGATGGGCGGCAAAACTGTGCCGCAGCGTGTGAGGCGTGATATCCTTGTCGATCTGGGCCTTCTCCTGGTAATGCTTGATAATCTTCCAGAAGCCCTGGCGAGACATCCGTTCACCGGAAACATTGACGAAAAGCGACGTCTCCGTCCCGTCGGCCACCATCTTAGGCCGGACATCCTGGATATAATCACTCAGCGCCTTGACGGCAGCGGGATAGAGCGGAATGATCCGCACCTTGCCGCCGGAGTCACATTTGATGAACCCGCCGGGCAAGTTGACATCGGATACATTGAGGTTAATCAGCTCGCTGACTCGGATGCCCGTGGCGTAGAGCAGCTCCAGCATGGCCTTATCCCGATAGCCTTTGAGGTCGGTACACTTGGGCTGTTCCAGCAGCAGTTCCACTTCCTTGCCGGTGAGAATCTGCGGGAGTTTCTTTTCCGCTTTTTCCACGTGTACGTTCATCGCCGGATTGAGATCCTTCCGGCCACAGGACACAGCGTAATTATAGAAACTTTTGAGAGAAGCAAGGCAGCGGGAGATGGTCGCCGCAGATTTTCCGCGGTCATGCAGCGCCGACATATATCCGCTGATCGCAGCGCCGTCCACCTCCAGAAGCGGCAGATGCAGCTCCTGCAAGTAGGACGCAAACTGATGCAGATCCCGCATATAAGAGGCCACCGTATTGCCGGAGGCGTGCTTCGTCTGGACCAAAAAGTCCTCGTATTGTTCCATGATCTCAACCATAGTTCTGTTCCTCGCATATATGCTATTGTGAATTGGCCCATTGAGGCGCCGAGCCGGAGACCTGCATTCCGTAGACCCACCGGCAGAAAAAATAAAAAAGCGGCAAAAGGACGAAACCGCGAACAATCACAAAGGCAGGCGATATGCCAGTGACAAAACAAGCCGAGGCAGAATAAGCCATCAAACACCCGCGAAAAAATATAAGCGCCGGCAATAAACGATAACCGCCGGGTAGAATGCCAGCCACCAACACCAACAGTATGGGGCGCAACAGCAAAAAAAGCAACGAAACCAGCGACGGCAAGTCGGAATCCGCCAGCGCTAAACAATACGCCGTGATCCAATCACTGCCGCTGCGGGAAATTAAACGAAAGAGAAGTGTACCACAGATGGTACCCAAAATGAAGAAAAAGAAGAAACTGATACTAAATACGGCATTCTTGCATTTGTGCTGCGACATACTTATCACGCTCCCCTATAGCGTATGCCGCAGTCAACGCATTCAGTACAGAGGGAAATCCAAGCAATTGGATTATTTCTACCAAGGTTATTTATCAAGTGTAGATAATATATAGCAATTCCACTCTAATTTCAAGTGAAATCGGAAAATTCGGAAATTTTTGTGAATTATGACAAATTTTATGTTAACTGTTTATGTAAACCTCGTAACTCAGAGCTTGCTCGAAGGCAAAGCTGCGGCAGCATCCACCCTAGATTTGGTGGATTGCTCCATCGTCCCGACTATATGTTGTTTTCGCATGAATCGCTTCATTTTTTACCCCAATAGGTAAATATAATTTACCTATTGGGGTTTTGCAGCCATTCCTTCATCTTCTCCGGTGATTGGGTCTCCGACTTGCCAGAAGCCCTGCCAGCACCGCTGCCGCAAAGGGCATCACCAAGCGATAATCCACCCCAACGCCGACGCCAGGATCAATGGCCGTCCGCACCAGCAGTCCCGCCCCCGCGTAGACCGCAGCCATACCCAGCGCCCACAGAAGTTTCCGCTGCGGAATGGGTTTCGTCGCCACCAGACAACCGACGAACAGGCAGACGGCGCCTGCCAGCACCGCCAGCGTCTTCCCCATTTCATAGGAGATCACTTCGCGCAAAATCACCCAACTCAGCGCACCGCAAAGGAGCAAGCTGCCAATCCAGGCAGCCAAGCAGCACAGCGCCGCGCGCTGCAAGTCGCCCACAGCCTTTCGTTTTTTCAAGGTTCATCCCTCCCTGCTTCAATCTATGCCGACCTTGTCCCCGTATATGCGCTTGGACACAAAAAGTCGCGGCAGCAAAACGCTGCCGCGACTTTGTCGTCTTACATATTATAGGAGGTTCGCTTCCGGAAACTCCAGAACGGTAGGATAGTTGCCCAGCACGCTGACTTGCGCCAACTCCTCAGGATATCGCTCCAGATTCCGCCGGCACTTGGCCCAGATCTCCCGCCCTTCTCCTTCCCGGGGCATATGGTAGATATAGCATTGGGCCGCCGCTTCTCTAAGAAGCCTGCGTGTATCTGGCCGCGAGAGATACATGGCATTGAAGAACGCCGCGTCCGCCTTCCGCCCGCGGAGAAAAGCGCGATGCGCCTCCGGCTCCAGCGCTGCATCCGCCGCAAGGTATATGCACCTCTCACCGGCGCGAATCCACGTCACCCGGTGCGGCGGCGGATTCGGGATGGGTGCATGGGGAAAGGCTTCATACTCCACTGTAAAGGGCCCCAGACCCACGGAGCCCCGGGGAGTTTCCTCCGAAGGCAGCAGACACGGCACGTCCGGCCAACGCCGCTGAAAAGCCCGCAGGGCATCCAGATCACAGTGGTCGGAGTGCTGGTGCGTGATGTAAATGCCAGCCAAGCGGTCATAGGGCGGCTGGCGCTCCACGATCCGCTGCCAGGCATCCGCAGGAAGCCGATAAAACGGCGGTGCAGACCCGTTGGGTACATCCACCAGCAGTACGGCGCCGCTGCATTCCACGGCCAGACCACAATTACAAAGGAGCGTGATTCTCATTTGCAGCACCTCGATTAATCCAGCTTCAGGTCTCCCTCCTTGATCCAGCCAATCTTTCGCAGCAGGAGCCCCAAGAGCCAGCATATCACACCCGGCAGGATAAAGCAAATCAAAACCAGCCCCAGCCAGTCCCAGCCGGTGATGGCGGCTTTGGTTCCTGCCGCGATGTCCCGCACCCAGCCGGTGTACACGCCGATCTGTCCCACAAAGCCGCAGGTGCCCATCCCGGAGGCCACCGCGTCGCCGTTCATTTGCAGACCAAAGAGGCACGTGGCAATGGGTCCTGTGATGGCGGAGGTGACGATGGCCGGAATCCAAATGCGGGGGTTTTTCACGATGTTGCCCATTTGCAGCATGGAGGTGCCGATGCCCTGAGAAACAAGGCCGCCCCATCTGTTCTCCCGGAAGCTCATCACCGCAAATCCCACCATCTGAGCGCAGCAGCCCGCCACCGCAGCGCCGCCGGCCAATCCCGTGAGGGTCAGGGCGTGGCAGATTGCGGCGCTGGAGATGGGCAGCGTCAGGGCGATGCCTACCAACACCGAAACCAGAATGCCCATCCAGAAGGGCTGCAGTTCCGTGGCCCAGTTGATGAGGCTGCCTACTGCGCTGGCCGCCGCGCCGATGGGAGGCGCCCACCACATAGCCAGGGCGCAGCCCAGGAGAATTGTCACCAAGGGCGTCACCAGCAGGTCCACCTTGGTCTCTTTGCTGACCAGCTTCCCGGCCTCCGCCGCCAGAATGGCGATGATCAAAACGGCCAGCGGCCCCCCTGCCCCGCCGGCCTGGTTGGAGGCATAGCCCACGGCCGCCAGGGAGAAAAGAACCAGCGGCGGCGCCTTGAGCGCATAGCCGATGGCAATGGCCATAGCCGCGCCGGACATGGCGCTGGCAAAAGCGCCGATATCCACCAGGAAGGAAATCCCCAGCTGCTGGCCAGCCGTGTTGAGTATGGTTCCGATCAGCAGCGAGCAGAACAGGCCTTGGGCCATGGCGCCCAGCGCGTCAATACCGTAGCGGCGCGCCGAGAACACCATATCTTTCTTTTTGCAAAACCCATTGATCTTGGACAGCACCCTGCGAACGGCTCTCCAGAGCGCTTTCGGGCCTCTCCCCGCGTTAGAATGCATATTGCTCCCCTTCTTTCCATTTTTCCCCCTCATTATAGTGTTATGTCAGCTGTCTTGTCAACTGTCGGAGCAGCAGAAAATCCCTCCGCAAAGCGGAGGGATTTGTGAAACATTCCAATCAGGATTTGTTCCAGAAGCAAATATTGAGGTCCACCGGCCCGGAAATTCCCGGCACGGAACCGCTGTTGGAATACTGCCACATCTGGAAGTCGTAGACAAAGGTGGGCACTTCCTCATACTGCGCCAGCCAGAAAATGTGATCTTTCAGGCTCAGCAGATTGAACTGCTGGTAGCCATAGGCCTGGTTGAAGTAGATGCCTGCGCGGTAGCCCGCCTCTTCCACGGTTCTGCAGAACGCGGCGGCGCAGGATGTGAGCAGCAGCATATTCATCTCATTGGTTCTGGCCTGCGGGTCGTCTATCTCTTCCCAGTCGAATACCACCGGATACGTGATCTCATAGTTTTCCAGCCAATCGATAACATATTCCGCCTCTTCCACAGCCTCCTCTTCATTGAGTGCCTGGGAGAAGAAGTAGACGCCCACCTGAATGCCGGCCGCCTGAGCCTCTTGGATATTGCGCTCGAAGTACTCGTCCAGCGCCAGCTCTCCGGTGGCATAGCCGCGGTAGCCCAGACGGATCATGGCAAACTCAATACCGGCCTCCTTGACCTGCGCCCAATCGATATCCGTCTGATGCGAGGAGACATCGATCCCGGGAACGCCCTCCAGCGTGTCGCTCTCATAACGGCGAATACCGTCTTCCTCATAGAAGCAGGCAGGTTCGTACCGATTTTTGGGAAGGCCCTCGATTTCCGTCGCCTCGACATTCTCTTCCGAATCGGCCATTGATTCACCAGGCACCTCAGCTTGTTCCGTTTCATCGGTCCCGATCTGCGCCGAATCGCTATAGTGCAGCAGCGTCTTTGCCGCAGTGTAGACGCCCCAAATAATGGCACCAGCCAGTGCCAGTGCCAGGATTACCAAGCATATTGTAAGGCCATGGTTGCGCCGCTTTTTGCCGTTCATCCAATTCTCCTTCCCGTTTGCAGGGATTTGACGGCGGTATTATACATAAAGGTGAAAAAATGACACAAAAACGAAATATAACAACCGCATTGCGCTTATTATACCACATTCTCATTCTTTCGCCAACCCCCAAGTGACATTCTCATAAATTGGCGTAACTCCAAAAAAATAATTGAGAAATTTTGCGAAATACTGTATAATAAACAAAAGTTCATTCAATAAGGAGGGATCCGAATGCCCGGCCAAGATTTTGAAGAATATGAGCGCGACGAAGAAATGCTGGAAAGCCGTCGGCTCAAGCGCCTGGAAATGAAGCGCAAGCATAAAATCAAACAACGGATTGCCCTGGGCGTCGCAGCGTTGATTCTCATTCTGGTTGTCTTTTTGATCGTTCGCGGTTGCACCGCTGAAAAGGAACCGCCAAAAGAGGACGAGCAAATGAACGTTCAAGAGCCTCCGGTGGTAGAGACGCCGCCTGTTGACCCGGACAAGACCGCCACCCTGGCCGCCGTGGGCGATATCATGGTCTACCAGTCTCAGATCGACGCCGCACAACAGGAGGATATGACCTACAATTTCGCCGATTCCTTCTCTGCCATCAAGGCTTACACCTCCAGCGCGGACCTCACGGTGGGCAATCTGGAACTCAATCTCTGCGGCACTACGCCGTACTCCGGCAATCCCCGCACCGCGCCTTACTTCAACGCGCCGGACATCCTGGCGCAGAATCTCAGCGACATCGGATTTGATATTCTCCAAACCGCCAACACCTATTCCATTATGAATGGGCTCAGCGGCCTGACCTCTACTATCAACATCCTCAACGCTGCCGGCATTGACGCAGTGGGCACCTATTCCAGCGACCCCGGCACCACTGGCGGCTATGTCATGCGGGAGGTCAACGGCATCAAGATCGCCTTCATCGCCTTCACCAAGGGCCTCAACAACCTTGGCTTGCCCCTCAATGCCGAGTACTGCGTGGATCTTCTCTATACCGACTATAATTCCGATTACAGCAAGGTGGATTCCACTGCAATTCTTAACCGTCTGGACGCGGCCAAGGCTCAGGAGCCAGACGTCATCGTTGCAATGCTCCACTGGGGCTATGAGTATGACGCGACCATCAGCAAGTCCCAGGAGGATATCACGGACCTGCTTCTGAAAAATGGTGTCGACGTCATTCTCGGCTCCCATAGCCACATTATCGGCCCCATGGAAATGGTAGAAGTGGAGACTGTGGATGGCGAAAAGAAGGAGTGCTTCGTGGCGTACAGTCTGGGCAACTTTATCTCCGATATGTCCGACAAGCAGTATGCCATGGAGAGCGTGATCCTCAATCTGGAGTTCACCAAGAGCGGTGAAACCGGTGAGACGACCATTTCCTCCGCGGAGTATACTCCCCTCTACATTCTCGACCAGGGAGAAGGCGCGGACATACGCTTCCAGGTGCTGCCCATCCGTGCGGCGCTCAAGTCCAGCCTCTTTGGCGAATATGAGACGGTGATGGAAGAAGCCATCGACCACATCAAGACTAACTCCAATTCGCAGTTTGACTCTGGTAACTGATTTTGTTGCTGCCCAGAATTCTTCTGGGCAGCAATGATTCTAGCCACTGCAATCTCGCTTTCTTTTTTACACAACAGAATTTATCACCCATGTGGGCCTGGAGCAGACCTTCAGGCAAGGAGGTACCCCATGAAACTGCTCGTATTGGACGGATATTGCGAAAACCCCGGGGATTTGAGCTGGGCAGAGCTGGAGGCCCTGGGAGAACTCAGCGTGTATGACCGCACTGCCTATGTCGATTCTCCGCTGATCGCCGCCCGCATCGGAGACGCGGAGATCGCCATCACCAACAAGACGCCCATCACCCGTTCTACCCTGGAGCAGTGCCCCAACCTGCGGCTGATCGCCGTGATGGCCACGGGATACAATGTAGTGGACTGCGACTGCGCCAGAGAAATGGGCATCGCCGTGGTCAACGTCCCCACCTACGGCACGGCCAGCGTTGCGCAGTTTGCCATCGCGCTGCTGCTGGAGGTATGCCACCACATCGGCCACCACAGCCGTACCGTATCGGAGGGCCGCTGGAGTGACGGCGCGGACTGGTGCTACTGGGACTATCCCCTGGTGGAATTGGCAGGCAAGTGCGCCGGCATCATCGGCTTTGGCCGCATCGGCCAGGCCACCGGGCAAATTGCCCGTGCCCTGGGAATGGAAGTGGTGGCCTGCGACCCGCACCCCTGTAATGCCGGCAGCGCCATCGCCACCTATCTGGACCTGCCTTCCCTGCTCGCCCAGGCCGATGTGGTCTTCCTCCACTGCAACCTGACGGCGGAAAACCAAGGCCTCATCAACCGCGGCACCATCGCCATGATGAAGGACGGCGCTATCCTAATCAACAATGCCCGCGGTCAGCTGGTGGAGGAAGACGCTCTGGCGGAAGCCCTGCGTAGCGGCAAACTGGCAGCAGCCGCACTGGACGTGGTGCGTGAGGAACCGATCCACCGGGATAATCCGCTGCTGCACGCTCCCAACTGCATCCTCACGCCCCATATGTCCTGGGGTGCCCAGGAGGCCAGGGCACGGATCATGCGCACCACCGTTGAAAACATCGAGGCATTCCTGGCTGGACACCCCATCCACGTGGTCAACGGCGTACAATGAACAAGGTTATCGTCATCTCCGATTCCTTCAAAGGAACTCTCAGCAGCGCGGCCATCGCGAAGATCGCTGAAACATGCATCCACGAGGTCTACCCCCATTGCCAAGTGATCGGTTTCCCGGTAGCAGACGGCGGCGAGGGTACGGTGGACTGCTTTCTATCGACCCTGGGCGGCGCCCGTGTCACCTGCACGGTGCAAGGCCCTTGGCAGACCCCCACCGAGGCCTGTTATGCTCGCATTGACACGACAGCCGTCATCGAAATGGCGGCAGCTGCCGGACTGCCGCTGGCGGCGCCGCTGCTGGACCCCTCCCGCACCACCACCTATGGCGTGGGAGAGCTAATTCGCCACGCCATCACGCACGGGGCAACCCACCTCATTCTGGGCCTGGGGGGCAGCGCCACCAACGACGGCGGATGCGGTGCGGCGGCGGCACTGGGTACCGAGTTTTTCAACGCGGCGGGAGAACGTTTTTGCCCAGTGGGCGCTACGCTCTCTGAAATCGATCACATCAACGCCGATGAAACACGGGCGCTGCTGCAAGGTGTCCAGGTAGAAGTCATGTGCGACATCGACAATCCCCTCTGCGGCCCCCGGGGCGCGGCCGCCGTATTCGCGCCGCAAAAGGGCGCCGACAACGCCATGGTGCAGCGGCTGGACCAGGGTCTAAGCCATCTGGCCCAAATTCTAGCACAAGATCTGGGGGCATGCGTCTCCCTGCTTCCCGGCGCCGGCGCTGCCGGCGGGTTTGGCGCCGGCGCCGCCGCCTTTCTAGGCGCGCAGCTTAGGCCCGGCATCGAAGTCGTTTTAGACCTGCTGCAGTTTTCTTCGCAGCTAAAGGACTGCGACTTGGTCATCACCGGAGAAGGGCGGATCGACGGCCAAAGCCTGGGCGGAAAGGTCCCCGTCGGCGTCGCCCGGCGGGCCAAGCAGGCAGACGTACCGGTGGTAGCCATCGTGGGCGTCGTCGGGCCGGAGTGCGAAGCCGTCTACGATGCCGGCATCACCGCCATATTTCCAACCAATCGGGAGGCGCTCCCCTTTTCCGCGCTGGCGGCGCGGGCCGCCGAGGATTACCGCAGGACGCTGCGCGACCTGCTGCGCTACACCCGGGCCATTACGTAAGCGCGTCAACAAAGCCAAGACCACCGGTACCGCCGGTGGTCTTCGTCTACAATAAAAAGGGCCCGTTGCAAAAACAAAAAATACCAAATTGCAAAAAAACAGACTGGGTA
>NBJMC04202__coassemble_1842_pt1 | contig 18899 bp, 11 predicted proteins | sample NBJMC04202__metabat2_high_PE_003 | metagenome-assembled genome bin NBJMC04202
GTTATGAAGTTTTCCAACTGTGGTCAAATATGGGGTCAACGCCGGTTTTTGACCACTTCTTGGCGAGGGGCAGAACTCCGTCGGCCTTAGCGTCCCAGAGCTTTCCGGGGGGTTGGGGAAATGCAGTTCGAACTCCGGCCTCACGCTCCCAAAGCAGGCGCGCTACCAGCTGCGCTACACCCGGATTTGCCTTGCTGAATCAAGGCGCAATTATTATACCGTAGACCTAGGTAAAATGCAAGAAAAATCCTTTACCAGGGCGGCGTCCTCTGCTATAATTGGTTGGAGAAACTGTAAGGTGAGGATTAACCCTATGAGAATGCGGAAAAAGAGAAATCTCGACCCTCGGATGGAGGCTTGCAGCGCCTACTGGATTCAGGACCCGGAGACCCACCGCGGTGCCTGGCGGGCGCTGATGCCTGAGGCGAAGGAGCTGCGAGTGGAGGTAGGCTGCGGCAAGGGCAAGTTCACCGTGGAGACTGCCGCTGCTGAGCCGGACGTCCTGCTCATCGCTGTGGAGCGCGTCAAGGAGGCCATGGTGGTGGCTATGGAGAAGGCCAAGGCCATGGAACTTAAAAACGTCTTTTTCATCGATATGGACGCTGCCGCCATCAATGACATATTTGCCGACGATGAGATCGACCTGCTCTATATCAACTTCTGCGACCCCTGGCCCCGGAGCAAGAACGCCAAGCGCCGTCTGACCTACCGGAGCTTCCTCGACAAGTACCGCCGGGCGCTGAAGCTGGGCGGCGAAATCCACTTCAAGACCGACAATGAAAAACTCTTCGCCTTCTCGCTGGAGGAGTTCGCCGCCTGCGACTTGGAGATTCGCAACGAGACCTGGAACCTCCATGAACACGGCCCCGTGGGGATTATGACCGGCTACGAGGAGAAGTTTTACGCCCTGGGAACGCCTATCCACCGCTGCGAGGGCATCGTCCGCAGCAAGCCCGCCCCCCAGGAGACAGAGGAAGCAGAGACATGACCCAAAGCCCGTGTGGTGTTCCGCACGGGCTTTTGCGTTGCCTGCACCTCGACAACCGGGGAAAAAGAAAATTTTTTGTGAACCCCTTGCAAATTCCCCGGGATGCACTATAATAGCATTAGCACTCAAAAGTGTTGAGTGCTAACCCAAGGATAGAAAGGACGCGCAATATGGAAAAGAAAGAGTTCCAAGCCGAATCCAAGCGCCTGCTGGATTTGATGATTAACTCTATCTATACGAATCAGGAGATCTTCCTGCGGGAGATCATCTCCAACGCCTCCGACGCCATCGACAAGCTGGCATATCAGGCACTGACCGACGAGAGTGTGGGCCTCAACCGGTCCGACTTTGCTATCACTCTCAAGGCAGACGAGAAATACCGCCTTCTGACCATCTCCGACAACGGCATCGGCATGACCCAGGAGGAGATGGAAGAAAATCTGGGCACCATCGCCAAGAGCGGCTCGCTGCAATTCAAGAAGGACCTTTCTGCCGACGCCGACGTGGATATCATCGGCCAGTTCGGCGTGGGCTTCTACTCCGCCTTTATGGTGGCCGAGGCCGTGACGGTGGTTTCCCGGAAGTTTGGCACCGACCAGGCCTTTATGTGGCAATCCTCCGGGGCGGACGGCTATACCATCACGCCCTGTGAGCGGGACGCCGCCGGTACCGATGTGATCCTCAAGCTCAAGGCCGACACCGAGGATGAGAACTACTCCCGCTTCCTCAAGAGCTACGAGTTGCGGAGCCTGGTGAAGAAATACTCCGACTATATCCGCTACCCCATCAAGATGGACGTGGAGACCCAGAAGCTCAAAGAGCAGCCCGAGGGCGAGGAGAAGAAAGAGGACGCCAAGCCCGAATATGAGACCGTCGTCGAGACAGAGACCTTCAACTCCATGGTGCCGCTGTGGCAGCGGAACAAGAAGGACATCACCGAGGACGAATACGCCCAGTTCTACCGGGAGAAGTTCTACGACTTTGAAGCGCCGCTGTCCACCATCCACTTCTCGGTGGAGGGCGCCGTGACCTACAAAGCCATGCTGTTCATCCCCGCCAAGGCGCCCTACGACTACTATACCAAGGACTACAAGAAGGGCCTGCAGCTCTATTCCTCCGGTGTGCTGATTATGGAAAACTGCGCCGACCTGCTGCCGGAGCATTTCCGCTTCGTCCGGGGCGTCGTGGACTCCCAGGATCTGAGCCTGAACATTTCCCGGGAAATGCTCCAGCATGACCGGCAGCTGAAGATCATCGCCTCCAACCTGGAGAAGAAGATCAAGGCGGAGCTGGTGCGGATGGAGAAGGACGAGCGGGAGAAGTACGAGAAGTTCTTCACTGCCTTTGGCCGCCAGCTGAAGTACGGCGTAGTGGCCGACTTCGGCACTCACAAGGACCTCCTGCAGGAGCTGCTGCTGTTCTGGTCCAGCAAGGAGAACAAGCTGGTGACGCTCCAGGAGTATGTGGACGCTATGGCGGAGGATCAGAAGTACATTTACTTCGCCGCCGGCGAGAGCCGCAGCCGCCTGCAGCAGCTGCCCCAGGCGGAGGTCGTGCGGGAGAAGGGTTATGACATCCTGTTCTTCACCGAGGACGTGGACGAGTTCGTGGCCCAGAGCCTGATGAAAGTGGGGGAGAAGGAGTTCCGCAACGTGGCCAGCGACGATCTGGGCCTCCAGAGCGACGAGGAGAAGAAGGCCGCCGAGGAGACCGAGGCGCAGGCCAAGGATGTGCTGGACTTCATCCGCGAGACCTTGGGCGACAAGGTCAAAGAGGTGCGCGTCAGCAAGACCCTCAAGTCCCATCCCGTCTGCCTGGTGCCCGACGCCGGCATGAGCTTTGAGATGGAAAAGTATATGAAGCGGGTCAACCCGGAGTTCTCCTACGAGGCCGGGCGGGTGCTGGAGGTCAACACCGGCCATCCCGTCTTCGAGGCCCTGCGGACGGCCATGACGGAAGAGCCGGAGAAGGCCAAGAAGTATGCCCAGCTGCTCTACAGCCAGGCTCTGCTGATGGCGGACCTGCCGCTGGACAACCCCACCGAGTACACCGATCTGGTGTGCAGCCTGATGCAGTAATTTCCCGAGAATCCGACACCCCGGCGGCGCATTTTCTGCGCCGCCGGGGTGTTTTGCTGTCATGCATTCCTGTAGGGACTGCCCGATGGGCTGTGCCGCCCCAGCGTGTCTGCGGCAAAGGCAGCGAGGCACGCTTCTCATGTAGGGGCCGATGCCCACATCGGCCCGCCTGCCGGAACGCCGGCGGCGATGCGATACGGCCTCAACAGCGAACCCCTCCGGCGCTTCGCGCCACCTCCCCTAAAGCCCTTCGGCGTTAGGGGAGGCTTTGGATGGTACCGCCAGAAGCGAATACGTCCTTCGTTGGCTTGCCGGTTTCACGGCCTGGACACGGGCGTCTACTGGTTTTTTGCAGGGCGGGGGCGCGGCGATCAGACCCGCTTCCAGCGGACGCCGCCGGGCACGTCGGTGAGTTCGACGCCTTTTTCCTTCAAGGCATCCCGCAGGCGGTCCGCCTCGGCGAAGTTCTTCGCCTTTTTGGCGTCCTGCCGGGCCTGGAGCATGGCTTCCACTTCGGCGTCGGCCTCGCCGGACTCCGAGAGGATGGTGAAGGCGCCGGCCTTGGGGGCAGCTGCCAGCTCCCGGCGCTTCTTGTCAGCTTTGGAAAGGAGGTCCAGGCCCAGGACGTAGTCGAAGTCGCCCAGCAGTTTGAGCTTGGTGGCGTCGTTGGTCTTGGCCTTGAGGACGTCGTAGACCGCCGTGATGGCGAGAGACGTGTTGAGGTCGTTGGCCAGGGCGGCAGTGAACTTCTCCTTCAGCGCGTCAAAGGCGGCCTGATCCACCGGTTCCGGATCGGCGGGGTTCAGCGCGGCGATCTTGGCGATGAGCTTTCCGTAGGTGACGGCGGCATTGTCCAGGTTTTCATAGGAGAAGACCAGGTTGCGCCGGTAGTGGGACTGGAGGCAGAAGAGCCGGTAGACCAGGGGATCGTAGCCCTTGGACTCCAGCAGGCTAACGGTCAAAAATTCGCCCTTGGATTTGGACATCTTGCCGGAAGTGGTGTTGAGGTGGTGGACATGGAACCAGTAGTTGCACCACTTGTGGCCCAGATAGGATTCGGACTGGGCGATCTCGTTGGTGTGGTGGGGGAAGGCGTTGTCAATGCCGCCGCAGTGGAGGTCCAGGTCCTCGCCCAGGTGCTTCATGGAGATGCCGGAACATTCAATGTGCCAGCCGGGATAGCCCACGCCCCAGGGGGAGTCCCATTTGAGGGCCTGGTCTTCAAATTTGGACTTGGTGAACCAGAGGACGAAGTCGTTCTTGTTGCGCTTGTTGCTGTCCTCCTCCACGCCCTCGCGGACGCCGACGGCCAGGTCTTCCAGGTCGTGATCGTTGAAGATATAGTACCGCTCCAGCTTGGAGGTGTCGAAGTAGATGTTGCCGCCGGCCTGATAGGCGTAGCCCTTTTCCAGCAGACGAGAGATGATCTTGATATATTCGTCGATGCAGTGGGTGGCGGGCTCCACCACGTCGGGCCGCTTGATGTTGAGCTTTTCGCAGTCGGAGAAGAAGGCGTCGGTGTAGAACTGGGCAATCTCCATCACCGACTTGTGCTCCCGCTTGGCGCCCTTGAGCATCTTATCCTCGCCGGTGTCGGCGTCGGAGGCCAGATGCCCCACGTCGGTGATGTTCATCACCCGCTTGACCGGGTAGCCCAGGTACCGCAGCGTCTTCTCCAGCACATCCTCCATGATGTAGGAGCGGAGGTTGCCGATGTGGGCGTAGTGGTAGACTGTGGGGCCGCAGGTGTACATTTTGACGAGTTCCGGGTTGTTGGGGACGAATTCTTCTTTTTTCCGGGTGGCAGAGTTGTAGAGATACATGATGCTCCTCCTTTGGTAGTACAGGATGGTTCTTTCAGTTGGACGCCCCCACAGCCAGGGGGGGCTTTGGCGGCTCACCGCTTGCGCAGGGCGTGTTCCAGGGTGGCCAAACGGTTTTTCAGCTGCTCGATCTCCAGCATCACCGGGTCGGGGGTGTGGATGTGATCCAGCTTTTCGCCCCGCAGCCGCACCACGCGGCCCGGGACGCCCACCACGGTGGCGTCCTGCGGCACGTCGCGCAGTACCACCGAGTTGGCGGCGATGCGGGCGTTGTCACCCACGGTGAAGGGGCCCAGCAGCTTGGCGCCGCAGCCCACCATGACATTGTTCCCCAGGGTGGGGTGGCGCTTTCCAATATCTTTTCCGGTGCCGCCCAGGGTGACGCCCTGGTAGAGCAGGCAGTCGTCGCCGATGACCGCCGTCTCGCCGATGACGATGCCGGTGCCGTGGTCGATGACCAGGCGGCGGCCGATGGTGGCGCCGGGGTGGATCTCAATGCCGGTGAAGAATTTGCTGCCCTGGCTCACCAGCCGGGCCAGAAATTTCAGCCCATGGATGTGAAGCCAGTGGGCGATTCGGTAGTGCATGACAGCGTGGAATCCGTTGTACAAGAAGAAAATCTCCAGCGCGCTCCGGGCGGCGGGATCGTTTCGCTTGTAGGCGCGGATGTCCTCCACGATTCCCATAGACATACCTCCAAAATAAAACCCGCCTCCTGATTTTCCAATCAAGAGGCGGGTTGCTGTGTTTCACAGTCAAACTCGCGGTTCCACTCTCATTTCTCACTTTCAGCCTTGACGCGGCCAGACGGGGTCTCCCCTCGCTCCCGAACGCACGTTCCCGCCGGCACACCTGCCTCCGCTTGCAGCCGGTGACGGAGGCTCTCTGTAGGGTAACACTTGGCGGTACTCTTTTCGATCAACGCGATATGAAATTTATTTTTTACTTTAGTATATTACCATCCGGCTTCGGATGTGTCAAGTTCCTTCTGGGAAGATGCCGCGCCGCGTGAGGATCTCCCGCATCTGGGCCACCCGGGCGTCCCAGGAGCTGCGGCGTCCGGCCTCCAGCCGGCCCTCCCGCAGGTCGGTGTCATGCTCCAGGAGGGCCTCCCGGCAGCAGCGGACAAAGTCCTCCGCCGTGGGGGCGATGTGAATCAGGTCCTTGAATTGCAGCACCTGCTCCGGCTGGGGGGTGGAGACGATGGGCTTGCCGGTGGCCAGGTATTCGTAAAATTTCAGGGGGCTGACATCCTTGCTCAGGTCGCCGGCGGCAAACAGGTTGAGACAGGCGTCGAACTGGGCGATATAGGCCGGCAGCTGCTCGTTGGGCCGGAGGCCCAGGAAGTGGCAGTTCGCCATGGCCTTGAGCTTGGAGAGGTCCGCGCCCGGCTTTTCTCCGCCCAGGAAGACGAAGTGCCACTCCGGGTGGGTCTTGGCGGCGTATTCCAGGAAGCCGTACTCGATGCAGGGCTGGAGGGCGCCCACGAAGCCGAAGAGGGGATGGGGGATATCCCGCAGCTCTTCGGGGCAGGGCAGGGGCTTGGAGGCCTCGTAGAACCGGGCGAAGTTGGCGCCGTTGGGGATGAACGCCGTGTGGGGGTTGGCGGCCTCCAGCCGCTCGGCCAGGGGCTTGGCCGTGGCGAAGACCTGGTCGCACTTGGCGGCCAGCTCCAGCTCCATCTGATCCACCAGCGCCGGGTTCATCAGCCCACCGTAGGCCGAATGGCGGTCCACGCAGTCGTAGACCAGGGCGCTGTGGGGCACATGATCCACCAGATCGGCGCACACCGGGCTGTAGACCCAGAGAATGGGCTTTTCAAAGCCGTGGGCCTTCATCTTTTTGCGGACGAAACGGGCCATGCGGCGCTGGTTGAGCCGGTTGATGAAGCGGTACTTGTTGAAAAACGGCAGCACCGGCGGCAGGGCGCAGACCGTGAGGCCCGGCTGCACCACCTCTTCTGGGCCCTTGTATGCCTGGAGCTTTTCCTTGGCGGTGGGGTCCTTCAGGGGGGCCAGATAGGAGATGGACGGGTCGAAGTAGAGAATCTCAAAGTCCTGAAGCCGCCCCATCACCTGCTGCTTGCGGGTGGGAATGGGGTGCCAGGGCGAGGTGGCGAGACATACGATCTGTTTCATTTCGGTTCCTCCAACAGCCGCCGGGCGGCCTGTTCATTTTCCTCGGCCAGAGCCCGGAGTCGCCGGGCGCTGTAGCCGTTGACGCCCTGGCGGAGTGCATCGTCCACCTGGGCCGTCAGGGCCTCCACGGTGACGTCCCGGAGGTCCAGATAGCGCTTCTCCTGGAGATAGTCGAGAAAGCCGGAGACCTTGGGGTCGTACACGACGCCCACCAGGGGGACGCCCAGGCCGGCGGCGAAGATCAGCGCGTGGAGCCGCATGGAGACCACCGCCTCCATCTTGCCCATCATGCCCACGATCAAGTGGCCGTCGTGGGGGGCAGTGATGACGTGGCAGGGGCAGGAGACCTGGTCGGCTAGCCGCTGGGCCACAGGGCCGTCCCGCTTGGGCTCCAGGGCGAAAAACACCGGCACCAGGCCCCGCTGCTCGTAGCACTGCCGGGCCACGGCGGCGAAGGCCGCTTCCTTCTCCTCGAACCCGGGCCAGGGCCGCAGGACGAAGAGGATGTGTTTTTGCGCCGGGTCCAGCCCCTGGGTCAGCAGAAAGGCCTCCACGGTCTCCGCCGGGGCGGGATCCAGGAGCAGCGCCGGGTCGGCTGTCACGGAGATGGCGGGCCGCGTGACGCCCATGTCAGAGAGCTCCTGGGCGCTGTGGCTCTCCCGCAGGGTGATGGCGTCCACGTACTTGTCGATGATCTGTCCGGCGGCGCGGCGGTTCCTGGGGGCGGAGACCGGCCCGATGCCGCAGCCGTACATCAGCACATGATTGCCCCGCTTCTTGGCCAGCGCGATGTTGGCGAGGTAGTACTGGAGGCTCCTGGTGCTGGTGACGTCCTGAATTAAGCTGCCGCCGCCGTTGAGGTAGAGCTTTGTCTTGCCCATCCGGCGGAGAAAGCCGAAAAAGTCGAAGGTGTGGATGGCGCCCACCCGGTAGCGAAGGCGCGTCTCCTTGGGGTTGCGGGAGAGAACGTAGACCGGGAGGTCCGGGTCGATGGCGCGCATCTGCTGCAAAATGGCCTCCAGGATGCTGTCGTCTCCGGCGTTGCCCTTGCCGTAGGCGCCGCAGATCAGAACGCCGTCGCGCTTTTGCCGCGGCCGGGCCGCCCGGCGGAGCAAAATTTCATAGATTTCCCGCTGACGGCTGACGGTGGCGTCCACGGAGAAATGCTCCGAGGCCCGGCGGTAGAGGGCTTCGCCCAAGCGGGTGCGCAGGGCGCCGTCCTGGGCCAGGGCCACCATGTGCCGGGCCAGGTGTTCAAAGTCCTGGGCTTCGAAGAGGAGGCCACAGAGTCCGTCCTGGATCAGCAGCGGCACGCCGCCCACCCGGGAGGCGATGGTGGCGCAGTGCATCCGGGCGCCCTCTGTCAGGGCGTAAGGGAAGGTCTCGGAGAGGGAGGTGAGGGTGTTGACGTCGATGGCGTTATAAAAGCTGTCGGTGTCCTCGACCCAGCCGGCGAAGACGTATTTCCCCGCCGGGCAGCACTGACGGGCCAGGGCCTCCAGCTCCTGGCGCTGCTCGCCGTCGCCGGCGATGACCAGGCGGATGTTTTGGACCGTCTCGCAGGCCCGGCCAAAGCCCCGGATCAGGGTGGCCACGTCCTTTACCGCCGAGAGCCGGGCGGCGATGCCGAAGACCACGTCCTCCGGCCCGGCCTCCAGGCCGATGCTCTCAAAATACTGTGCCCGGCTCAGTTTCGGCGTCACCGGGGTGAAATCCACGCCGTTGTAGATGGCGAACATGGTCTGCGGATCGAAGCCCCGGGAGATCAGCAGGTCCGCCATGGCGTCGGACACGCCGATGTGGTTGGGGATGCGCCGGACGCAGACGGTGTTGATGGTGCCGTAGGTCAGGCGGTGAAAGGGGCGGCCCAGATAGTCCAGCCGGTAGTCGCTGTGGACCGTCGTCACCAGGGGCACATGGACCTTCCCCTTGAGCAGCGTCCCCAGGAGGTTGGCGCGGGAGCCGTGGCAGTGGACGATCTGAAAGCCTTCGGTCTGGATCATCCGGGCCAGTTCGGCCACCACTTTCAGCAGGTTTCCCTGGGTCATTACCAGGGTATCGATGCCCATGTCTCTGGCCTCCTGGGCGAAGGGACCCTCCAGGAAGCACACCAGGCGGACGGTTTCCGTCCGGCTCAGGCCCTGGAGCAGGCTCAGTACGTGGGTCTTGGCGCCGCCCACATCGCCGCCGGAGATGAGATGCATGATTTTCATGGAATCGCTCCTTTGAAAAAGCTGTTACTATTCTGTCTCATTTGCGAAAAAAAGTCAATGCAAAAAGCGGCCTTGACAGGGGAGGGCCGTCCTGTATAATAAAATTAAGGAAATATCAGGGAGGCGATGGGATGGAACGGGATTTTTGCCAGCGGTGCGGCAGCGCCCTGGACCCCAAAACCGGTCAGTGTCCCGATTGCAGCCGCAGGAGGAGCCGCGGCGGTTGGATCGCGGTGGCCGTGGTGGCGGTAGTGATTTGCCTGGGCATTTATTGTCTGCTGCCCGGCGGGCCGCTGCGCCCGGCGGCGGAGGCAGCCTTGCATAAAATCGAGGCAATCTTCGCACCGAAGCCGGAACCGGCTCTGCCGGAACCTGCAGCCCCGCTGGAGCATACGGCCCCGCTGGATGCGCAGCAGGAGGCGCTGATGACGGCGCAGGACCTGCTGATCGACGAGTATTTCTCCCCAGCGGACCTGCTGGACCGGCTGGAGGCGCTGGGGTATTCCACGGAGGCGGCGGAATTTGCTGTGGTCAACTGCGGGGCCAACTGGTCCGAGGAGGCGGCTTTCGCCGCGGCGGACTTCCTCAGCAATTACTATCTCTCTCCCACGGAGCTGGCGGATCAGCTAGTGCTGTACGGCTTCACCGAGGAGGAGGCGCTCTATGGCGTGGAACACTGCGGCGCTGACTGGATGGAAGAGGCCGTCCTCAACGCCCAGTTCTACCTGGAGGAATATCCCGAGCTGACCCAGGCTGAGGTGGAGGAGCTTCTGCTATCCTGCGGCTTTACCGAGGAGCAGGCCGCCTACGGCGCCGCGGAGGCGTACGGCGCTGCGGGCAATCTGCTCTGACGCCGTCAGCGGGGAAGTGGAACGCAAGCGAATCATTTCAAAGGCCCGGTCCGGCGCATTTGCGCCGGGCCGGGCCTTTTATGCTGTCTGCCGCGCTACGGCTGCGGCGGCACGTTCACGGCCTGACCGGCGGCAAAGAAATAGAGGATCAGCCGCTTCACCGGGAGACCCCAGATGCGGGAGAGGGCATGGCCGTAGCTCTGAATCTGTGGGGCGTACCGCGCCGCCCGGTCCTCCAGAACGGCGTCGCTCACCCGGTCTGTCTTGAAGTCCAGAATGGTCAGGCCGTCCGGCTCCACCGCGAAGCAGTCCACCACGCCCTGGAGCATCACCTGCTCGTCGGGAACGGCGTAGCCCAGGGTCTGGGCGTCGGCCAGGAGGGAGAATTTGAACTCCCGGTGAATTTCCGGCTGCGCCAGCAGCCACCGGCCCAGGTCACTGGTGAAAAAGGCCAGCACCTGGTCTGCCCGGACGGCGGCAGCCTGGTCGGCGGTGAGAAATTCTTCTTCCAGCAGCCGCTTTCGCTCCTCCTCCACGCCTGCCGCCGTGGCGCAGCAGTCGTAGCGGGCGAACTGCATGAAAAGATGCGTGGCTACGCCCCGCTCCGCGGCGGTCAGGGCCCGGGGCAAAAAGCTGGGGCCACGGAAGGCGCTGGGGGGCAGGGGCGTGCTGGTACCGGCGGCGGCCTCCTGGTCCGGCACGCGGCCCTTGAGCTGAGTGGCCGTCAACTTAGCCGGGACGGCGGCTGCGGCCAGATGGGGATATTGGTATGTCAGCAGCGCCAGCGCCGCCGGGTCCGCCGCGATCTGAGGCAGGTCCGCCAGGATACCGGCAGCGGCCTCCTCTTGCTGGTCGGCCAGGTCCTCGGCGGTGATGCGCCACGTGTCCGGCCAAACCTGGGACGCCGGGCTGGGGCCGGAGAGGGCGAAGAGCGCCCCGGCCTCGGTGCGGCACAGCGCCGCCAGCAAAATCCACTGCCCCGGCGACGATACGCCGCCGCACAGCTCGTCGGAGAGGGGCAGCGTGATCTGGGATGCCAGGTTGGACAGCTCCCGCTCCAGGCGGCGGCTGAAATACGTCATCACCAGCCGGTCCTTGGCCCGGGTCATGGCTACGTACAGGACCCGCAGCTCCTCGGAGATGGTCTCCTGGGTCAGCTTCCGGGCGATGGCCGTCTTGGCCAGGGTGGGGTAGCGGACGAAGCGCTCGGTGTCCACCCGGTTGCAGCCCAGGCCCAGGTCACTGTCGCACAGGATGGCCTCGCGCATATCCTGAAAGTTGAATTTCCGGGAGAGGTCCGCCAGGAACACCACCGGAAACTCCAGGCCCTTGGAGCTGTGGATGCTCATAATGGTCACGGCGTTGCCGCCGCCGACCTTGGGGGTGGGCAGCTGCCCGCCGCTCTCCTGGAGGTCCGAGAGGTACCACAGTAGCTCCGGCAGGGACTTGTGGCCGGCGGCCTCGAAGGAGATCACGAACCGCTGGAAAGCCTGGAGATTGCGCACGCGGCTGACGCCGTCCTCCATGGCGGCAAACACCGCCAGGAAGCCGGTGCGGTGCAGGGCGCTCTCCAGCAGTTCCCGGAGGTTCATCCACTGGGCGTCCTCCCGCAGCTGGGATAAAAGCGCCAAAAAGTCGGAAAATTCCCCCGGCTCCTGGGAGATGGCGTCGAAATAGTCCAGCCGCCGCTCCCGGGTGCGGGGCGCGGCCAGGGCCTCAGGGGAAAAGCCGAAGACAGGGCTGGCCAGCACCGACAGAAGGGGCACGTCCTGGTGGGGGTTGTCGATGATCTTCAAAAGGGAGAGGAGAATCTCTACCTCCGGCGTCTCCAAGAGGTTGCCGCCCCGGTCCGAGACCGCCGGGATGCCGAGACGGCTCAGGGCCTCCAGATACGGCCCCGCGTTGCCCGAGAGAGTGCGCAGCAAAATCACGATGTCGCCCGGAACCATGGGCCGTAGGCCGTCGCCATCGGTCACGGTGGTGCCCGCGGCCAGCATATCCCGAATCCGCCGGGCCACAAAGGAGGCCTCGGCCCGGCTCTTCTCCGGAGCCTCGTCCCCGGAGTGGGTCAGGCAGTGCAGCTCCACCGCCGGCTCCGGCAGCGGCGGGAAGGCCCTGCCGGGGCGCAACGCCTCTCGGGAACCGTAGGCCAGGCCGCCCACGCCCTTGCGCATCACCAGGCCGAAGACTTGGTTGCAGGCCGCGAGAATCTCGGGGCGGGAGCGGAAGTTTTCCGACAGCAGGAGCTTGCCCGGCTCTCCGGGCTGGGCCGCGGCGGCGTCGGGGTAGGCTTCGTATTTCCCCAGGAACAGCGTGGGGTCAGCCAGGCGGAAGCGGTAGATGGACTGCTTGACGTCGCCCACCATAAAGCGGTTGCGCCCGGCTTGGGAGAGTGCCTCAAAGATGGTCTCCTGGACAGCGTTGGAATCCTGGTACTCGTCCACCAGAATCTCGCAGTAGCGGGCCGAAATCTCCCGGGCTACGGCGGTAGGCTGGTGGGTGTACCGATCCGTCAGCAATCGGATGGCCTGATGCTCCAGGTCGGAAAAGTCAAGAATGCGGCGGCGGCGCTTCTCGGCGGCATAGGCCGCGTCGAACCGGGCGGCGAACTCCACCAGCGTCTTTAAGGCCGGGGCCGTCTCCCGGAGGTCGGCCAGCACGGCCTGGGAGTCGCCGAAGAAGCGGTCCTGCCAGGTTTTCAGCTCCGACCAGGTCACGGTGCGCAGCTTGGACAGCCGCTCCTTTACCTGGGCGTCCTCCGGCTGGCGTACGGCGCCGGCCCGGCCAAAGGAGGTGATTTTTCCGGCCACCAGGCTGTCCCAGCCCTGGGCGGCCAGCAGCGCCTCCATGGCCTGCAAATTCTCCCGGAAGACCGGCTCCAGCCCCTTTTGGATGCGGGGGTAGGCCGGAAGCTCCTGGAGTGCCGCCCGGAACTGGGCGATGCGGCTCTCCAGAAAGCGGTGAAATTCATCGAGCAGATACCGGCCCCAGGGGGTCTCGGCGGCATCTGTCACGTCTTGCAGCTCCAGCGCCGCCAGCGTCTCCTGCCGCCAGGCGTCCATATCCGGGCGGCAGCGCATCTCCCGGTGGAGCTTCATCACCGCGCCGGGCAGGCGCCGGTCGTCCCGGCCGTAGCCGAAGACCGCCGCCATGGAGAGAAAGGCCTCGTCCTCCTGGCCGTAAGCCTCCTCCAGGAGCCGTTCCAGCACCCGTTCCTGCAGGGCCTGGCTCTCGGCCTCCTCGGCCACCCGAAAGTTCCCCGGCAGGTCCAGCCGGTGGCCGTAGGTCCGCAGGAGGTTGGAGCAGAAGGCGTGGACCGTGGAGATGTCTGCCAGATAGATGCGGTGCAGCTGCCGCTTGAGCCGCCGGTCCTCCGGCGCGGCGGCTAACCGCTCGTTGAGGGCCTGGGCGATTTTCAGCCGCAGCTCGGCGGCGGCGGCCTTGGTGTAGGTGATGACCAGGAAGTCGTCGATGTTTTTGGGGTCGTTCTCGTCGAGAATGCGGGACAACAGCCGATCCACCAGCACTTTGGTCTTGCCGGAGCCGGCGGCGGCGGACACCAACAGCGCCCCGCCCCGGTGCGTCACTGCAGCCTGTTGGGCCGCGGTCAGTTTCACTTTAGCCATGGCGCTCCTCCTTTTCCAAGCTCTGCCAGAACGTGGCTGCGTCGGTGGCGGCCAAAATCCGCGCCTCCCGGGGACAGAGGTCCCCGTGGCACACTGTTTTGTAGTCGCAGTATTTGCACGCGCCTTCGTCGCCCCGGACCACCGGGTTGGGGCGCACCGTGCCGGCGGCGATCTGATCGGTCATCTGCGCCAGCACCCGGCGCACGTGGCGCTCCAAAAGCGCCATCTGTTCGCCGGTGGCCAGGTTTCCCACGGCCTCGCCCTTTTTGATCTGGTAGGGCATATACCGCGGCGCGGTGGGGTCTTCCTCCATGGCAGCCAGCACGGCGTCCCAGCTGAGAATCAGGCCCCGGCGGCGGCGCTCCTCCCGGTGGGCCTCGGCTACCTCCTCGTCCGAGGGCTGGGGCTGGGTCAAGGTGTAGGTCTGGCGGGCCGGCAGGTAGAGAACGCCGGCGGGAATCAGGTCGCCCCGGTGGTAGTAGTCCCCGCCGCAGGCCTTGAGGGCGAAGAGGTAAATGAGCATTTGCAGCCCCGCGCCGTAGAGAATGTCGGTGAAGTCGAAGTCCTTCTGGCCGGTCTTGTAGTCCACCACCCGGACATAGGTCTTGCCGCCTTCCTCGTAGAGGTCCACCCGGTCCACAAAGCCGGAGATGCGGCAGGCTGCATCCTGGCCCTGAATTTCCACCGCGGGCAGCGGCCCGGCGGGGGAGAACTCCAGCTCACAGCTGACGGGCTGGAAGCCGCTGCGGCGCAGCTCTTCGCCCAAATCCAGCACCACGTCCAGCACCTCCCGCCTGGCCCGACGGAAGAGGTGGGCGGCCCGCTGGGCCGTCTGGGGAAAGCGCTCGGCGGCGTAGCGGTCCATCTCCGCCACGGCGATTTCCGTCAGCCGCTCCACCGGCACCTGCTGAAAGCCGCCCTCCGCCGTCACGGCGTTGACGGTGCCCTCCAGCACCGCGTGGACGAAGGTGCCGAAGGCCGAGGGGTCCAGCTTGGCCTGCTTCCGCGGGGCGGCCTTGAGGCCGTAGGTGAGAAAATAGGCCAGGCGGCAGCCGGCGTACTTGTCGATGCGCGAGGCCGAGAGGGACAGCTCCCGCCCGTAGAGGCCCCGCACCGTCTCGCCGCTGAGGTCGGTGAAGTCGTACTGCCGCCGCTGGTCCAGGGCGGCCTGGGCCTCGGAAAGTCCCGGCACGGCCTGGGGCGCCGCGCCGTGGCGCAGGTTGAAGGCCGCCAGGTCCGAAAGGTCCAAAAAGTCTTCTGTGCTGCCGGATTGGAAGGCGTCGGGGAACAGTTCCACGGCCCGGCGGAAGAGCCAGGCCGGCTGATCTCCGGCGTAGGAGAGGGTGATCTGACCCTCGGCGGCGGCCAGGGCCGCGGCGATGCGGCCCATCTCCTGATCCATCTGATCGGCCCGGCTGGGGGCCAGAGAAACGCCCTGGCGCTGGAGGCGGCGGCGCTCGTCCTCGGTCAAAAGGCCCTCAGCGCCCCGGTAGGCCGGGAAGGCGCCGTCCTCCGCGCCCAGCACCAGCAGGCAGCGGCTCTGCCGCTGCCGAAGGTCCAGCAGCGGCCCGGCGTACACCTGGTCCAGCCCCGCCGGGATGGTGCCCACCTGGTACTGGCCCAGGAGGGTGCGCATCAGCCGGGCAAATTCCTCGCCGCTGCGGGGCGTGGGGCCCAGCACCAGCCACACCTGCTCCAGGCTCCGGCACAGGATGTCGTAGAGCTGGCTCAGCGTCTGGGCCGCCTGGTTTTCGCCCCGGGCCAACCGGCTTTCTGCCTCGCGGCGCAGACGCTCCCGCAGGTGGATCGCCTCCAGGAAGTCCCGCAGGGCCACAGCCATCTCGCCGGTGGTGGCGGAAGCGCGCAGCGCCTGCCGCAGGGCCAGCAGCTCCCGAAGGGCCGACGCTCGGTGGCCGTTGAGGGCCTGGAGGTCGGCCTCGTCCGCCGGGGTCCAGGTCTCACCGTAGCCCCGGGGGTGGAAGGTCCAGTCCTGCTCCCAGAGGCTGCCGCGGATGCTCCAGCGGTAGGCGTAGTCGTCCAGCCGGTCGCACCAGTCCTGGGTCTCCGGCGAGAGGCCGGATTTCAGGTACCGGGCCACATCCTCGTAGTCCAGCGGCCCGGCGGCTGCCTCCAGAGCAGCCAGTACCGCCGGCAGCACCGGGTGTTCGAGAATCGGCTGCTCCCCGGCAAAGTAAAGCGGCAGGCCCGCCGCCGCAAAGGCGGCCTTCAGGGGCATCTCGTAGCGGGCGGCGTCACAGAGGCCCAGGGAGATCTCCCGGCAGCGGACGCCCTGGGTCAGCAGGGACTTCACCGTCCGCGCCGCCGCCCGGCACTCAGCCTCGGGCGTGTCGTACTGCCGCAGGGCCACGGCGCCGGCGGACGCCTGCGGCTTTGCCGCGCCGCCGCCGAAGAGGCCGTCCAGCAGCGCCTGGACAGCGGGGTGCCGGGGTTGGCACTGGGAGACCGGCTCCGTCTTCACCGGCATCTCCCACCGGGCTGCCAGCAGCCGCAGGGCCTTGGCCGTTTCCCGGGCCGGGCGGGTGACGGCAGACTCCGCCGCCCCGGTGGCCAAGGCCACTGTGAGGCCCCGCCCGCAGCGCAGCAGCGACTCCAACACCCGGGCCTCGGCGGCGGTGAAGTCGGAAAAGCCGTCCACATAGAAGGTGCGGCCCGCGGCCCAGTCGGTCTCCAGCAGCCGGTCCGCCAGGGCGGACAGCTTGTCCGCCGGGTCGGCGGCCCCCTGGGCCGTTACCGCCAGATAGCTCTCATAGAGGAGCGCCAGCTCCGTGAGCTTTTGGGCAAAGGTGCCCTCGGCCCTGGCCGCCGCCTCCGATAGCGTCGCGGGGGACAGGCAGTAGCTCTGAAACTCCTCGGTCATGGACACCAGCTCAGCCAGAAACTCCGCCCGGCGGAGGGAGGCACCAAAAAACTTGATTCGCGAGGCGGTCTGCTCCGCCGCCAGCGCCATGGCGATCAGCCGCCCGCCCTGGTCCAAGTAAGCCCGAGCCGCGCCGCCGCACTGGGCCGCCACCCGGTCCCACAACCGGGAGAAGCTCAAAACCTCGGCATAGCGGCTGATGGAGTCGCCCCCCGCCTGGCAGAGTCTGCGCTCCGCCTCGTGGGAAAACTGCTCCGGCACCAGCAGCACCTGGCCGCCTTCACCGGCCCTGGCCCGGGCCGTCAGGCGCTGCACCAGCGCCTGGGAGAGGGCTGTCCGATCCGGGCCCGTCAGCAATGTCAACATGGGTGTTCCGCCTTTCTTAGAATGTTCTCAGCGGGAGGCCAGGTAGCCGATGCCGTGCATCATAATGCCTTCGGCAGCGGCGGCCAACTCCTGGGCGCTGGCGGCCATGCCGTCGAGGACCCACTTTTCCAAAAGGCCAATGCACCCGGCGGAGACGAAGGCATAGTAGAGGGCAATCTCCTTGGGGCTGGCCTGGGGGAAGTACTTGGAGTAGCCCTCCATGCACCGGTCCCGTCCGATATTCACCAGCCGGTCCGCGAAGGCCTTGTCGCCGTTGGGGCCCAGGGTGACGGCGCAGACGTCAGCGTTGTCCCGCAGGCACTGAAAAATGCCGTTGGTGATGTTCAGCGGCGTCGGGTCTCCGGCCTCCTGCTCCAGCAGGGGCCGCAGCGCCGCTTGGAAGTCCACGAGAAACTCCGCCTCCATCTGCTCCCGGAGGTCGTAGATGTCTTTGTAGTGGGCGTAAAAGGTGCCGCGGTTGATGCCTGCCTGACCGCAAAGCTCCTTGATGGTGATGTCCTGAATGGGTTTGCGCCGCATCAGCTCGGCAAACGCCCGGCGAATGAGCATTCGCGTCACCCTGGTGCGGTGATCGGTACGAGACATAAGACCGCCTCCTTAAACTTTTTGTGAAGTCTGGCTGAAACCGACACGGCGTGTTCGATCTGTCGGGCAACGTACTCCTTGGCCCCAGGATGCCGGTTGCACCGGGGACTTTGATTCCATTATAATACACGTAGAGGAATAAATAAACACCGTGTTGGGTATACCAGCCGGGAAGGAACTACATTTAGAAAGGGGCAATGGAATGTCGAAACTCTACGTTGTCACCGGGGCCAAGGGCCATCTGGGCAGCACGATCATCCGCCTGCTGTGTCGGCAGGGCTGCCAGGTCCGGGGGCTGATTCTGCCCACCGAGACTGCCGAGGATGCCGAAGGCCTGCGCTATTACCGAGGCGACGTCCGGGAGGTTGACTCCCTCCGGCCCCTCTTTGCCCACACCGAAGACCAGGAACTCTACGTCATCCACACCGCCGGCATCGTGGACATCGGCGGCGAACCCTCGCCGCAGCTCTACGACGTCAACGTCGGCGGCACGCGGAACATCCTCGCCCTCTGCCGGGAATACGGCGCGGCGCGGCTGGTCCACGTCAGCTCCGTCCACGCTATCCCCGAGCTGGACCACATCCACGTCCTCTCCGAGGTGGACGCCTTCTCGCCGGACCTGGTGACGGGCGCCTACGCAAAGACCAAGGCAGAGGCCACCCAGGCCGTCCTGGCCGCCGCGAAGGACGGGCTCGACGCCGTGGTGGTCCATCCCTCCGGCATCTTGGGGCCCTTCGACCAGTCTGGCAACCACCTGGTGCAGCTGATCACCGACTATCTCCGGGGCTGGCTTCCGGCCTGCGTCCGGGGCGGGTACGACCTGGTGGACGTCCGAGATGTGGCCCGGGGCTGCCTGCTGGCGGCGGAGAAGGGAAGGCGCGGCCAGTGTTACATTCTCTCCAACCGCCACTATGAGATTCGCGACGTGCTGCAGATGGTCCGCCGTCTCACCGGCGTCCGGCCCGTGCCCACGCTGCCCATGTGGATGGCCCAGGCCGCCGCGCCATTCCTGCAGTGGTACGCTAAGTGCCGGAAGAAGCGGCCCCTCTACACCGCCTATTCTCTCTACACCCTGCGGAGCAACGACCAGTTCTCCCACGACAAGGCCACCAGCGAGCTGGGTTACCGGCCCCGGGAGCTGTTTGAAACCATCCGCGACACCGTGGCCTGGTACCAGAAGAAAAACCGAAGCGCCATCCCAATCTGAGAGATGTGCCGTTGAATCAAACAAGGCGGGTCCGGCAGTTCGGTGGAACTGCCGGACCCGCCTGAGCGTCTCAAAAAACCTCCGGAAGCGGGAAATAAGCCTCGCAGAGTTTCGCCGCCGCAGCG